>CAJDUN010000117.1_pt1 | contig 9339 bp, 8 predicted proteins | sample 7390741 | NCBI WGS metagenome assembly CAJDUN01 (sample SAMEA7055660, study PRJEB34461) | soil metagenome | biome: terrestrial ecosystem; feature: Peninsula; material: soil | place: Antarctica | collected 2016 | reverse complement strand
CGACCTGGCGCGCGGCCGCGAAGGCAGCGGTCCTCACTGGGTATTGCACGTGCCGACCTTCGGGTCCGGCGGCGTGAACATGCTGTAGGAAGCGGTGCTGAACTCGTCCTGCCCGAGCGGGGCGGGATGGCTGATCCAATACTGGATGATCTTGGCGTTGGGATCGTTCTGGCTCGGGAAGATCAGGCCGCCGCCGTGCAGCACGTTGAGCAGGAGCGGCTTGGCGAGCAGGCGGCTCTGGTCGACCGAGCCGAGGATGACCTCGCCCTGGGCCGAGTAGAAGTTCTTGTAGATGTCGGTCGCGCGGATCACGGCGGGCGTGTTGGCCGGCAGCGTGACGTCGATCTGTGCCGCGGCGGGCACGACGCGAAAGGCGCCGCCCGTGCCTGTCACGGTGTCGTGACAGCCCGAGCCGGCGCAGGTGTTGATGGAAGTGACCCCGTTCAGCTGGATCTGGAGCTGCGCGAGGAAGATCGGGTTCACGCACTTCTGGAAGTACGCGAAGGACAGATGCTGGCCGGTCGCTCCTTGGGGGTTGCTGATCGTCGCGGGGTTGTCGAAAGGATTCGACGACGACCCGCCGCAGGCGACCAGCGTTCCCAGCAGTACGGTTGAAAGAAGGTTCCGGTGCAATGTCATCAGGGTGGTCAACAGCCTGTGGCTATCCAGGTTGCGATCGTGTTGTAGTCAGCGCTGCCGACGGGAAGGACCGGGATGGTCACGGGGACCGGCGGGTTGCCGGTCATCCGGCCCGGCGGATGCGGGACGGTCGAGGGCTTGCTCAGCAGGTAGTTGGAAGCTGCGTTGCAGGCGTTCGAGATCATCGACAGGGTGACGCCGTAGTCGCCCTTGACATCGCCGGTGAGGACGAAGCGGTTGTTGCGGAACGACGTGCCGACGGGCACTCCCGCAGCGCCGGGCGTCGACGAGCTGGCACTGCCGACCGCCTGGTGGCAATAGGCCGCGCAGGTCTTCGACAGGATCGGCAGCACGTTGGCGGCAAACGCGTCTTCGCTGAGGCCGGTGATCGTGTGCACGTTGGCGGCCGGATCGAACGGGTCGTTGAAGTATTTGCCGCCCAGGTCCATCCATTCGGCGATCAGGCGCTTCTCGGCCGCGTTCAGCATCGTCGCGTGGTTCGGCGCCGTGCCTGGCGGGTTCGGATGCGCGGTCTTGGCATCGGCGCTCGACGCCATCGACTGGCCGGTCATGATCTCGAGCAGGCGGCTCTTGCGAGCCAGGCCCAGCGCCTCTCCTTCGCTCGCCATCGTGTCGACGAGCGCCGGACCGCGAACGATCATGAGAACGCCTTCCTCGATCTTGGTCTGCGGCAGGCCGGTGACCGGATCGATCTGCGGATCGCCGAGCATCAGTTCCTGGTAGGACGTCGTCCGGCCGGTGCCGCCGATCTGCGCCCCCAGGTCGAGCTTGTCCGGATCGTTGTGGCAGCCGGTGCACGTGTTCGGGCCGCGGCTCTTCGTCCAGAGCGGCGCGACGTGGGTCGAGTAGTTGATGATGCCGTTGCTCGGAACCGGCGTCGTCAGGTCGTCGCTCGGCGCGGCGTTGCCGGTGTACTTGAGCGCGATCGACGCACGGCCGGTGACGCCGGGCTTCGTGGTGTCGGCCCAGTAGTCCGAATACATCATGTCGTTGACGAGGTTCAGGGCCGTCGGATCGAGACGGGTGCGCGTCGCGGCCATCGTCTCGCCCGAGAGGTGAGCGCTCTGCAGCGTCGCCTTGACGGATGTCGACACCGTGTTCACGACCACGCCGGAGTTGATGGCGCCGCCGCGACGCGGGCTGTGGCAGCCGTCGCAGGTGCGACGCTCGCCCGGCCGGACCTGGATCCAGTTGGTGTGCGTCTGGAACGCCTGGCCCTTGTCGTTGACGACTGCGAGTGCGATCGGCGTGTCGGCCGGGACGGTCAGCTTGAACGAGCCGTCCGGCTCGATCGGCGCGTAGCCGAGGATCTGCTGCATCTCGAACTCGGTCTCGCCGATCGCCTGGCGCATGCCGCTCATGCCGGCACCCGGCGCGATGGCGCGCACGGCGCGGATGAAGCGCGCCGGCGAGCAGCCGTAAGCGGCGTCGGCAGGGTCCTTCATCTTCACGAGGTTGGCGATCTGCGGACGCGTGTCGCCCGGATCGGTCGGCGTCGTCATCGGGATCGCGGTCGTGCAGCCGGCCGGCATGTCGGCGGCGGTGACCACGCCCGCACCCATGCGGCCGAGGCCGTCGGTGTCGTAGACGCTTCGCACTTCGATCAGGGCGAGGTTCTGCGCCGCGAGAACGGGGTCGACGTTGGTCGGATCGGTCGCGTTCGGCTCGGTGCGCGGCTGGATCGCGACCGGGTGATGGTTCATCTTGCCCGGCGGCGGCGCGGCGACGATCAGGAAGGTCTGCGCCTTCGGATCGAACATGTAGACCGCATAGGACGGGTTGACGTTGTCCTGGATCTCGTCGGCCGCGGCGTCCTCGACCAGGCGGTTGTCGTCGCCGAGGCGCGCCATCTCCGCGGGGGTCAGCGTCGCGCAGGCGACGACGATGCCCTTCTTCGTGACTTCGCACGGCGCGTAGGAGACGAGCACGCGATCGGTGCCGTCCCAGAGCGGGAACGGGGTGGAGACGCGGCCGTACTGCGAGAGACCGCCGCCGATGTTGAGCGCCTGCGCCGTCGCCTGGTGCTGGCCGGTGCCGGTGACGCCCGGATTGGCCGGCGCGTTCTCTTCGGAGAAGTTGGCGGCGTCGATGAAGACCAGCCCGCCTCCTTCATGGGTGCGCGAGAGCGGCATCAGGTCGGACGCGATGAAGCCCGCGTACTTGCCCTTCGGGTCCATGTCGCGCGGGTGCAGGAAGCTGTTGCCGCTGCTGTGCGCGCCGTAAAGGACGAACATGTCGGTGCCGTCCGGCTTGGCGCGGAACACCTTGAAGTGGTTGCGGCCGCCGACGTGGTCCCAGCGCGAGAACATGATGTCGCCGTTCTGGCGGATCGTCGGGTTGCGGTCGTGGCTCTGGTTGAACGAGATCTGGGTGATGTTGCCGCCGTTGGCATCCATCGTGTGCAGGTTGAAGACGACCTCGCGCTCGTACTCGTCCTGAGCCTTGTAGCTGTGGCCGAGCGCCTGGTTGACGCTGGACTTGGTCTGGCGGTTCGAGGTGAAGACGTAGCCACGGCCTGCGGGCAGGTACGTCGGCTCGACGTCGTCGCCGCTCGAGGTGAGGCGACGGAAGGTGCCGCCGGTGAGGCCACCGACGGTCATGTCGTACTCCCAGATGTTCCAGGAGCCGGTGCAGGCCTTGACGGTGCCGATCATGGCCGTGTTCGACGACGGGCAGCGCATCGAGAAGACGACCTTCTTGCCGTCGTACGAGACGTCGGGGCTCTGGACGTCGCCCACGCCTTGCGTGAACTGCGCGGTAAGGTTGTGCTCGGTGGCACTTGCAGACGATTTCTCGCGGATCATCAGGTCGCCACCGGGAGCGGTCGGGCCGCCGTTGGTCGGATTGAGCCGCATGGTGTTGACGCGCTGGGCGTAGGCGATCGGCACGTCGCCGGCGACCGTGACGGTCGCCGAATCGCTGCTGGTGCCGCTTCCGCAGCCCGCGAGCGTGCCCGCCAACGCTAAGACGCCGGCCCGTAACATTCCAGTCTCGACCTTGTTCATGCCAATCTCCCTGTGGTCATCGGTTCTGCAGTGCGTGCTCGTCATTGCCGGACCGGAGGCGCCGCCGCCAGCAATCCGCTAGAAAAGTGAAGCTGTCCGTCGGCGCCGACGACGATCGCGTCGATGCCTCTTTGCGATTCGATCAGCGCCAGTCCCCGTTCGACGCCCATGACGAAGACGATCTTCGACAGGGCTTCGCAGGTCAAGCCGTCGTCGGCAAGAATCGTCACGCTTTGTATGCAGGAGGGCGACTTCCCCGTCGAAGGATCAATGAGGTGATGAAAACGCACGCCTTCGGCATCGAAGTAGCGTTCGTAGTCGCCTGACGTCGAGATCGAGGCGTCCTCGAGAGGCAGCATCGCGACGACCTGGCCCGCCTGGCGCGGATCGCGCACGCCGATCATCCAGGGACGACCGCGCCGGTCACCGATGACGCGGCTGTCGCCGCCCGCGCTCACCATCGCATGCGCGATGCCGTGGCCCTGCAGGATGACGGCCGCGTTGTCGACGGCGTGGCCCTTGGCGAAGCCGCCCAGGTCGATGCGCATGCCCGGTCGCGCGAAGCGCACCGTGGCGGCCTGAGCGTCGAGAACCAGCCCCTGCCAGCCGACCGCGGCCCGGGCCAGCGCGAGCTCGGCATCGCTCGGCCGGACGCGTTGTCGATAGTCGTAGAGCTGGCCGACGGCGGCGAAGGTGATGTCGAACGCGCCCGACGAGAGGCGCGAGAAGTGGGCGGCGCGCGCGATCAGACGCGCCATCTCGTCGCTCACCGACACCGCGCGCGTCGCCGCGTCGCGGTTGATGATCGAAAGTTCGGACTCCGGCTTGTGCGGGCTCATCGCGCGGTCGATGCGATGCATCTCCTGCATCACCGCGTCGATCGCCGATTCCCCGGCCGCGCGATCGTCGGCCCAGAGCTCGACCGCGATCGCCGTGCCCATGATCGCCTCTTCGCGCTTCAGCCAGGTGCCGGCCAGGGCGGAGCGAGCGAAGCCACCGGCTTCACGACTGTCACGAGGACCTGCCTTGGCGAGACCGAACACGGCTGGTGCGCTTTCGTCGAAGTGGAAAGGGCCGGCGACGAATGGATACGAATGCCGGTCCCCGCTCCTGCACGCAGACGACGTGCCCGACGCCCCGCTCGTGCGAAAGGTCTCGCCTTGAACAATATTTGGCAGCCGACCTGCAATAGTTCACGGTCCCGGAAAACGCGCCGACGGTTTTTGAGGCGTTCTGCGTGCAGATGCGTTATCTGTGTCCGAACGCAACGGCCGCGTCGCTCACTCGCGTCGCGACCGTCTCCTCGTCGGTCGGCCCTCGCGCCGACCGACGCGGCTCAGACCCGGTTGCGGCGTGAGTAGCCCATGCGCTGGAAGACGCCGTCACGGTCGAACAGCCAGTGCTTGAGGGCGACCGCGACGTGCAAGGCCACGAGCGCGACGAGCACCCAGACGAGGGTGCCGTGGACACCGAAGAACTGCTCGGCCAGGTCGTGATTGGGCGCCGCCCAGCGCGGCAGCACCCGGCCGAACCAGCTCACGTCCGCCTTCGCGTGCGCGGCGCCGAGGTAGCCCATGACCGGGATGACGACCATCAGCAGATACAGCAGGCCGTGCGTGATCGCCGCCAGCCGGACCTGCCACCGGGGCACGTCGTCGGGCAACGGCTCAGGCCGGTGGCCGAGCCGCCAGACCAGTCGCAGCGCCACCAGGGTCGCGATCGTCAGGCCGATCGACCGGTGCAGGTCGAACCACTCCGCGGCGCCGGGCTCCTTCTCGATGAACACCATCCGCCAGCCGAGAGCCGTGGTGCAGACGATGAGAAGCGCCAGGATCCAGTGCAGCGCGCGCGCGACGACGTCGTAGCGCCACGGTCCCGGATCAGGGGTGAAGGAGACCTCGCGACGGGTTCGTGTGCTCATGGAGGATGGATTCAGGGAAAAGGATCAGCGAGGGCCCGCGACGCGGCCGAGAAAGGCGAGCAGCGCCGACCAGTGCGCCTCGGCGCCCGAGCCGTTGCGATCGCCGCGCAGGGTCGACGCACCGTGCACCGACCTTCCCTTGGCGACGAACTGCGTCTTGTCGGTGCCGCGCACCGCCTTCAGGATCGCCGCCGACGCCGCGATCTCGTCGGCGCTCGAGGCCTGGTCGATCCATACCGGCACGCTCACCCGGGCAGCCGCGCTCGCGACCTCGCGCGGCGTGGCGAGGTACTCGCCGGGCGAAAACGCGACGAGCGCGGCGACCTCGCCCGGATGCGTGGCAGCGAGGACGAAGACCAGCGCCGCCGAATAACTCGACCCGAGCACGACGACCGGTGCGCCGTTCGCCTCGCCGCGCGCCCAGGCGAGCGCCGCCTCGAGATCGGGCAGCGCCTCGTCGTAGGTCGCCTCGCGGCCGAGCGCCGCGGCCGTGCGGTTGGGACCGAACATCGCGCCGCCCGAGCGTTGATCGATGGCCAGCACGGTGAAGCCGGCGCCGACCAATCGAGGCGCGATCGGCGCGTACTCGCCCGAGCTCGATCCGGCCTGGTGGAAGGCGAGCACGATGGGAGCGCCGGGTTGGTTCGCGCGCCAGCGGGTGCCGAAGACCTTCACGCCATCGGCGGCGACGAGCGTCACCGGCTCGGCCGCCGTGGCGGCGCCCGACAGCGAGAGCCCGAGCAGAAAGGCGATGGCAATACGGCGCATGGGTCAGCTCAGAGATCCTCGACGTGCTCGACGAGCTTGCGCAGGCGCTCCAGCTCGGCCATGCGGCTCCTCGCCTCGGCCTTCACCTTCTCGATCTCGACGTTCTGATCGCGCAGGCGTTCCTCCGACTTGCCGCGGATCGCGTCGGCGCGGCGCACTTCCGTCTTCAGCTCCTCGACGCCCTCCTCCATCTCGACGTATTCGACGATGCGCGCCTCGAGCCGCTCGATCTCGTCCGACTTGGCGGCGATGCTGCGCGCGAGCTGGGCTTCGCGGCGACTGCCCGCGCGCAGCTTCACGAGCGTGAACACGTAGAGGATCGCCAGGCTCACGACGACGATCGCCGCGATCAGCAGCAGTCCCCACAGGATCTGGGTGGTCATCCTCGTCTCGACGGCGTAGAGGGTGAGTTCTTTGAGATTCACGCGCGTCCTTGCTGGGACTGCAAGGATAACGGCGGCGCGCGGCCGTCGACCCCCTCGGCGCGCGGGCAGCGAAGCGCGAACACCTAGCCCTCACCTAGCCCGGTGGCGCGGCCTTCGGCACCCGCCTCGCGAGCGCCCGCGCCTGCACGCCGATCGTGCGCAGCAGACCGCCCGGCTGGCGCGTGTCGAAGCCGACGAAATAGATGCCGGCGAGAGCGCCCTCGCCCGCCATCCGCGTCGGCAGGCCGCTCTCGTCGACCGGCACCGTGCTGGACGGGAACATCGCTTCGATGCCGCTGCGGTAGCCGGTCGCGAGGACGATCGTGTCGACCTCGACCGAGCGGCCGTCGACGAAGCGCGCGCCGTTCGAAGTAAGCGCGTCGAGCCCGGGGTAGACGGCGATGTCGCCCGACCTGATCCGCGCCAGCGTGCCGACGTCGATCACCGGCGTGTGGCCGAGCTCGCGCAGTTGGCGCATCGGCGAGACCGACGAGCGGACCAGGCCGTAGCGGCCGAGGTCGCCGACGGTGACGTCGCACAACCACGCCGCGACCCGGTCGCCGAGCGCCTGCGGCAAGCGAGCCAGCGCCATCGAGGTCTTCTGCGTCGGCCGGCCGAGCACGTCGCGATAGACGATGTTCACCGGCGAGCGCACCGAGAGCGCGACCGGCACGGCGTGCTCGGCGAGGTCGAGCGCGATCTCGGCGCCGGTGTTGCCCATGCCGATCACGAGCACACGTCGGCCGGCGAACGCCTCGGCGCTGCGGTACTCGCGGCTGTGCAGGATATGGCCGGCGAAGACCTCCTCGCCCTCGAGCTTCGGCAAGAACGGGATGTTGTTGGCGCCCGTCGTGACGACGACCGCGCGCGAGCGGAACAATCGGCCGTCGGTGGTGGTCGTGAGCCAGCCGCGGCCTTCGACCGGAACGACGGTCTTCGCCTCGGCATCGAAGTGCGGCTCGATGCCGGCGCGCTCGGCGTAGTCCTGGAGGTAGTCGACGACGCCCTGGCGCGGCACGTATTGCGGCAGGTGCGAGCCGAAGTCGAGGCCGGGCAAGGCGGAAAGCGACTTCACCGTGTGCAGGTGCAGTCGCTCGTAGTGCGAGCGCCACGACGAGCCGACGCGGTCGGCTTTGTCGATGACGTCGACCCGGTGACCGGCGTCGGTCAGGGTCTTCGCGGTCGCGAGGCCGGCCGGGCCGGCGCCGACGACGAGGATCTCCGTGTCCATGCGTCTCCCGGTTTGAGGACGAAGGATACGCAGGTCATTTCTATAATCGGCCCGGCCCTGCGCATCGCACCGGCCCCGACGCATCGACGGAGATCCCATGACGCTGTTTCGCCTGGCCGCTTCCGCCTCCCGCCTCGCGGCGCTCTCGCTGCTCGCACTGGCGGCGGCCTCGAGTCAGGCCCAGGGTCGCTTCACGACCTCGGCCGACGGCCAGGAGGTGACCGACGCGACGACCAGGCTCACCTGGCGCCGCTGTGCCGAGGGTCAGAAATGGGACGGCAAGACCTGCACCGGCAAGCTTGCCAAGTACAAGTACAAGGAGGCCAAGGCCGCGGCGGCGAGCGCCGGCACCGGCTGGCGCATTCCTTCCCGAGAGGAACTCGTCGGCCTGGTCGACATGGCCCGGAAGAAGCCGCGCATCGACTCGACCGCCTTCCCGGCGACGCCGTCGATGCCTTTCTGGGCGACCAAGCACGGCAGCACCGACAACCTCAACGCCTGGCTGGTGAGTTTTGCCAACGGCAAGGTCAAGGCCAACCTCGGCGAGGCCAAGTTCCCTCTGCGACTGGTGCGCGCCGGGTCCTAGCCGGTCCTAGCCGGGCCCTAGCTGGGCCCTAGGTGCGGGCCCCGGCCGACACCGCGAAGACCTCGACCTCGGCCGCCTTGCCGCGGAACGCGACCGGCCCGAGCGCCTCGATCGCGAGACCGCCGTCGAGCTCGGTGCGGGTCGCTGAGTCGACGAGGATCGCCCGCTTCGCGATCTTGGTGTGCGCCTCCAGGCGTGCCGCCAGGTTGACGGTATCGCCGATGCAGGTGTAGGTGGCGCGCTGCTGCGTGCCGGTATAGCCGGCGACCATCTCGCCGGTGGCGACACCGATGCCGATGCGGATCGGCGCCCTGCCCGCCTCCGAGCGTTCGGCGCCGAGCAGCTCGATCAACTCGACCATCTCGATCGCCGCGCGCACCGCCGAGCCGGCGTGGTCGGCCAAGGGCAGCGGCGCGCCGAAGATCGCCATCAGGCCGTCGCCGATCATCTGGTTGACGACGCCGCCGTTGCCGCTGATCGCATCGAACATCAGCGTGTAGAAGGTGTTGAGCAGCTCGATCGTCTCTTCGGGCGGCTGCGCTTCGACCAGTGCGGTGAAGTTGCGGATGTCGCAGAACATGACCGTGCCGCGGATGCGCCGGCCGGCGAGCGAGAAGCCCGACTGCTGCAGGTCCTGCGCGACCTCCGGCGTCGCGAAGCGCCGGACCAGCTCCTTCTGCTGATCGCGCAAACGCTTTTTCTCGAGGCTGGCGCCGATGCGCGCCTTGAGCAGCACCGCGTTG
>CAJDUN010000116.1_pt1 | contig 9386 bp, 9 predicted proteins | sample 7390741 | NCBI WGS metagenome assembly CAJDUN01 (sample SAMEA7055660, study PRJEB34461) | soil metagenome | biome: terrestrial ecosystem; feature: Peninsula; material: soil | place: Antarctica | collected 2016 | reverse complement strand
CTCGCTGCGCCGGCGTCGAGCACGAGGCGCTTCGACACGTTGTAGCTCGCCGCGACGAGAAACTGTCGCGTCGCGGCGACTCCGCGCTGATTCGTTCCCGACAACTCGCCGACCACACCCCAATGCTCGTCGAGCGAATTCGAGAGGGCTGCAGCGCCGAGCCACTGCAGTCGTGAGACGCCCGCGTCGACGCCACCGGACCGCGTCGCCACGACGTTGACGTCGGTGTGCCAGCGGCCGAAGTCGCCGCTGTAGATCGCGTTGATGCCGTAGGCGGCCTGGCCGTCGCCCAGTCCTCGCCGCGCGGTCGGAGCGACGACCGCGGCTTCGAGCCCGAACGCGTTCGCGTCGTCGACGGCGAATCGGCGCTTCAGCACGACGGCCGTGTCACCGACGCCGGACAGACGCGCGTTGCTGGCGTCTCGTTGCCGAACCCATGCATCGGCACCGATGCGAAGACCCCAGTCCGGCGTGAAGGCGACTTTCAGCGTCCCGGGGATGCTGTCGCGCCAGGCGCGCGAGCCGTCGTGCTCGTGCTGGAGGCCCGCCTCGATCTCGAGCCAGCCGGGCGCAGAGAGTGCTGCCGGCGTGGAGACGCTCGGCCGGTACGGGACGGCGGCGAGATCGTCGTCGGCCGCTGCGGCCGTCGCGGGCGACGATGCGGCGGCGATCAGGACGATCGCGGCAGCGACCGCATCGAGGTGGCGCGGCATCGAAGTCCTCGTCGTGGCGACGACCCGACACTAACCCATCGTCGCTTCTCCTTTTGGACAAGTTCAACCGACGATGCGAGACCGTAGACTTGTACCCGTGCCGAACGACGACCGTGACCTCGCCGACGATTTCGACCTGAAGCGCCTGCCCGACGCTTTCTACGACGATCCGTTCCCGACCTACAGCGCCTTGCGCAAGCACGCGCCGGTGAAGCGAATGGTCGACGGCGGCGTGTTCCTGAGCCGCTACGCCGACGTCGTCGCTGTCTACAAGAACACCACGACGTTCAGCTCCGACAAGCGCGAGGAGTTCTTCCCCAAGTACGGCGACTCGCCACTCTTCGAGCACCACACGACGAGCCTGGTCTTCAACGATCCGCCGCTGCACACGCGCGTGAGGAAGCTCATCGCCGGCGCATTGACGCCCAGGCACATCGCGGCGATGGAAGGGCGGCTCGTCCAGCGCGTCGACAGCCTCCTCGACGCGATGGCTGCGCGCGGCCCGAACGCGGAGGTTGATCTCATCGCCGCGTTCGCGAGCGCGATCCCGGTCGAGATCATCGGCAACCTGCTCGACGTGCCGAGCGAGGAGCGCACGCCGCTGCGCGACTGGTCGCTCGCCATCCTCGGCGCGCTCGAGCCGCAGCTGGACGCCGGGCAGCTCGAGGCCGGCAACCGCGCAGTGACCGACATGCTCCGGTACCTCGAAGGCCTGGTGCAGCGCCGCCGCGCGGCGCCGGGCGATCCGGAGGTCGACGTGCTGACGCGGCTCATCGAGGGCGAGGGCGAGGGCCCGGGAAAAGAGGCGCTCGGCGCTGCCGAGCTCCTGCACAACTGCATCTTCCTGCTCAACGCCGGACACGAGACGACGACCAATCTGATCGGCAACGGCCTGGCGTCGTTGCTCGACTGGCCCGCGGAGAAGGCGCGGTTGATCGACCAGCCCGACCTCGTGCGCCTCGCCGTCGAGGAGTTCCTGCGCTTCGAGAGCTCGAACCAGCTCGGCAACCGGATCACGACCTGCGCGACCGAGATCGGCGGCGTCGCGCTGGCGCCGCGCACCCAGGTGACGCTCGGCATCGGCTCGGCCAATCGTGATCCCGAGACCTTTCCCGATCCGGACCGGCTCGACGTGTCGCGCCAGCCGAACCGCCACGTCGCCTTCGGCTCGGGCATTCATCAATGCGTCGGCATGGGGCTGGCGCGGCTCGAAGGCCGCGTTGCCATCGGACGCTTCCTTGCCCGCTTCCCGCGCTATCGGCTCGCCGCGCCGGCCGTGCGGGCGCGGCGAGCCCGCTTTCGCGGCCATGTGCGGATCGCCGCCATCGTCGATCCGGTCTGAATCACTACAACCCAGGAGACTCGTCCATGCATCCACTTCGCTCCCTCGCCGTGCTGCTCGGCTTCTCGCTCGCGGCGGCGACGCCGCTCGCCGTTCAGGCCCAGGTCAAGATCGGCGTCACGCTGTCGACCACCGGCCCGGCGGTCTCGCTCGGCATCCCCGAGAAGAACACGATCGCGATCCTGCCGAAGACCGTCGGCGGCCTGTCGGTCGAGTACATCGTCCTCGACGACGCGAGCGACTCGAGCGCCGCCGTCGTCAACACGAGGAAGTTCATCGGCGAGAACAAGGTGGACGCGATCATCGGCTCGACGACGACGCCGAACACGCTGGCGATGATCGACGTTGCCGCCGAAGGCGAGACGCCGGTAATCTCGCTCGCCTCGTCGGCGCGGATCATCGAGCCGATGAGCGCCAAGAAGGCGTGGATCTTCAAGACGCCGCAGACCGACACGATGATGGTCCTCGCCATCCTCGAGCACGCGGCCAAGCGCGGCATGAAGACGATGGCCTACATCGGCTTCAACGACGCCCTCGGCGAGGCGTTCTATGCCGAGTTCGAGAAGTTCGCCGAGGCGAGAAAGATCAAGATCGTCGCGAGCGAACGCTTCGCGCCGCGCGACACCAGCGTCACCGCGCAGGTGCTCAAGCTCATGGCCTCGAACCCCGACATGGTCGTCATCGGCGCCTCGGGCACACCGGCGGTGCTGCCGGCGCGCACGCTGGCCGAGCGCGGCTACAAGGGCAGCATCTACTTCAACCACGGCGTCGCCAACAACGACTTCCTGCGCGTCGGCGGCAAGGACATCGAGGGCGCCTTCGTGCCGACCAGCCCGGTCGTCGTCGCCGCGGCGCTGCCGGCCGACAACCCGGCCAAGGCGGCCGCGCTCGACTACGTGAAGCGCTACGAGAGCGTCTATGGCGCCGGCTCGGTGTCGGCCTTTGGCTCGTACACCTGGGACGCGTGGCTCGAGCTCGCACAGGCGATCCCGATCGCGGCGAAGAAGGCCAAGCCGGGCACGCGCGAGTTTCGCGCCGCCCTGCGCGACGCCCTCGAAGGGCTGCACAACCTGCACGTGTCGAACGGCGTCGTCAACATGTCGAAGAACGACCACCTCGGGCTCGACCAGCGCGCCCGCGTCATCGTCAAGATCGTCGACAACAAGTGGAAGCTCGACTGACGGAAGTCGGCCGCCCCAGCGTCGGGCGCGGTTCAGGCGCCTGACACGATACGCGCGCAGTGCGCGAACGCTTCCTCGATCAGCCGCTCGTTCGCCTCCGGCGTGCGAAACCCGGAGTGCGCCGACAGCGTCACGTTCGCCAGGGTCGTCAGCACGTGGCCGGCCGGCAGCGGCTCGACCCCGAAGACGTCGAGGCCGGCGTGGCGCAGCTGGCCCGAGCGCAGCGCCTCGACCATCGCGTCCTCGTCGACGAGCGCGCCGCGCGCGGTGTTGACGAGAATCGCGCCCGGACGCATCGCCGCGATCCGCTCGCGCGAGAGGAAGCCGCGCGTCTCGTCGCAGAGGAGCAGGTGCATCGACACCGCGTCGCTGCGCGCGAGAAGCTCGTCGATCGTCACGAACTCGACGTCCTCGGCCGGTTTCGCTGTCCGGTTCCAGGCGATGACCTTCATGCCGCAGCCGCGCGCCAGCCGTGCCGTCTCCGCGGCGATGCCGCCGTAGCCGACCAGGCCGAGCGTCTTGCCGCCGAGCTGGATCCCTTCCGTGCGCAGCCACCGGCCGTCGCGCATCGCGCCGTCCATCGCGGCAAAGCCGCGTGCCGATGCGAACAGCAGGCCGATCGCGCACTCGGCGACGGCCGTGTCGCCGTAGCCCTTGATCAGGTGCACGGCGATGCCGAGCCCGGCGAGCGACTCCGGGTCCATGTAGCTGCGCGCGCCGGTGCCGAGGAAGACGACGTGCCTGAGGCCCGGGCAGCGCCGCGCGACCTCGATCGGCAGCGAGGTGTGGTCGATGACCGCGATCGGCGCGCCGGCGATCGCGTCGGGCAGCGCATCGGGCGTGATGTCGGCCGGAGCGAAGGCGAGGTCGAGCTGCGGCAGCGTGTCGCGGCTGATGCGCTCGGCCAGCGCGCGCAGCGCCGGGTTGGCATCGACGAAGACGGCGCGCACGGGTGCCGCGCTCACGTCTGCGCCCACTGGGGCAGGAGGTTGTGATAGACGCCGGTGAGCTTCACGGCCGCCGCATGGTCCGGATGGTCGATCGACAGCTCCTGGATGCCGTTGTCCAGCTCGAACAGCAGGGCGCGCTTCTCGTTGTCGCGGACCATGCTTTGCAGCGAGAAGAACGAGCAGGTGCGCGTGCCTCGTGCAGGTACTGCACCTGGGCACTCAATGCTTTCCAGGCCTCGCCCGCACCGAGGGCGGCCAGGAGCTGCCGGCGCGGGAGGGAGTCGGGGACCCTTGGCTCGCGATCAGCCGACCCGGCCTCGACTGCGCGCTTCACGCCTGCATCTGCCGGTACGTGAAGCGGAGTCCGGAGTGCCGGTCGCTCCGCTCGCCGAGCTCGATCCGCCCGCCGAGCGCCTGTGCCGCCGTGCGCGCGATGGCCAGGCCGAGCCCGCTGCCGGACTGGTCGCTGCCCAGGATCCGGACGAACGGCTCGAAGACGCGTTTGAGATCTTCGCGCGCGATGCCGGGCCCGGTGTCCTCGACGACCAGGCACACCTCGCCGCCCTCGGCGAGCACGCTGACGTCGACCGATCCTCCGGTCGGCGTGTAGCGGACGGCGTTGTCGACCGCGTTGCGCACCAGCGCCTGAAAGTGCAAGGGGTCGCCGTGGATTGCTGCCTCGTCGATGCGCGGGCAGCCGAGGTCGACGCTCTTGGCCTGCGCCATCGGCAAGACGTCCTCGATCGCCAGGCGGACCAGCTGGTTGAGATCGAGCCGCTGCGTCGTCGCGGGCGCGCCCCCCTGCAGGCGGGCGAAGTGGAGCAGCTGGTCGATCAGCGACGAGATGCGCGTGAGCCCCTGCCGGAGCGACGCCATCCGCGCGGTCGCTTCGGGCGGCAGGCTCACGTGCTGCACGTTGTCGGCCTGGACGATCAGGGCGGCGACCGGCGTGCGCAGCTCGTGCGCGGCGTCGGAGACGAGACGGCGCTGCTGCTCCAGCACGCCGGCGAGGCGACGCATCATCCGGTTGATCGCCTGCACGAGCGGCAGGGCCTCGAGCGGGATGGTGCGCTCGTCGAGCGAGCCGAGCTGGCTGCCGTCGAGGCGGTCGACCTCGGCCGACATCGCGGCCATGGGCGCGAAGGCGCGAGCCATCACGCCGTTGACGATGAGCAGCAGCAGCGGAATCGAGAGCAGCAGCGGCGGCAAGGTCATCGTCGCGACCTGCAGGGCGAGCTCGTCGCGTTGGGCCACGCGCTGCGCGACCGCGAATCGCTGGCCGGTGGCGTCCTGGCTGACGATGGCGCGCCACCGGACCTCGCCCTGCTCGATCGTCTGCAGGCCGGGACGAAGCGGCTCCGCCATCGCCAGGCCCGTGCCGGCGTCGACATCCGGCGCGGTGGTGCCGAGGCGCTTGATCACCAGATGGGTGACGCTGTCGCCGCGCGCCTTCGGCTCGAACGACAGCGTCGTCGTCGGCAGAGGATTGCGGGCGAGGACCGCCGCGACCTCCGTCAGCTGCTTGTCCTGCAGCTTGTGGGCCTGGTCGTACTCGATCGCGAAGGACAGCGCCGCGGCCAGCAGGCCGACGACGAAGATCCCCGCGCCCACCCAGACGAAGAGTCGCCGGCGCAGCGACGTGTTCACGGCGGGTCCGCCACCGCCTGCGCGGCGCGCTCGACCATCCAGCCCAGGCCGCGCACGTTGCGGATGGTCTCGGGTCCGAGCTTCCTGCGCAGCGAGTGGATGATGAACTCGATGACGTTGCTCTCGACCTCGGCGCCCCAGCCGTAGATCCGGTCCTCGAGCTCGGCGCGTGACAGCACCGCGCCGGGACGGACGAGAAGCTCGCGCAGCAGCGCGAACTCGCGATTGGAGAGCGCGTGCTCGGTGCCCGACACGGTGACCGCCTTCGACGCGGGGTCGAGCGCGAGGATGCCGTTGCCGAGGACGGGCGCCACCGCGCCGGCGCGTCGTCGTCCGAGGGCCCGCATCCGCGCGAGCAGCTCGCCGACCGCGAAGGGCTTGACCAGGTAGTCGTCGGCGCCGTGATCGAGGCCTTCGATGCGCTGGTCGACGGCGTCGCGGGCCGTGATCACCAGGACCGGCGTCGAGTCGTCGCGAGCCCGCAGCTCCTGCAGCACCTCGAGGCCGTTGCGAAGCGGCAAGCCGAGGTCGAGCAGGATGATCTCGAAGCCGTGATGGTCCAGGGCTGCGGAGGCGCTTCGCCCGTCACGCAGCCAGTCGACGGCGTAGGAGGCATCGCGCAAGGCCTGGTCGACCGCCTGGCCGAGCATCGGATCGTCCTCTACGAGCAGCACTCTCATGTCGGACCGGGAAACGTCGAGAAGACGAAGGGGTATAGCTTACGCAAACTCCTGCATCACGCGAACACGGGTCGCGCCCGGTCTTCGAACCAGACCGGCGCGCTGCACCACGTGCCTCGCGATCTCGCTGTCGCTCAGCCCGGCGATGACGCAGAGCTTGTCCTGGACTTCGGCAGGGCACGGCCGATGGCCGTTGCGCCACTCGCTGACGCGATTGGCGGTCACGCCGAGCGTCTTCGCGGTCAGCCCGTCGCTGCCGGTGTAACGCTTCGCGCGATCGAACAGTCTTCCTAGGTTCATTTCATTTCTGGGTGAGTGGGCGGTCGGGGCCTCGTCGCTGGGGTTCGCTGTCGCGGACCCCACTCTGACAAACGACACTTAGCAGCGACTTATCGACAGGCCCACAGCAACCGATGCGCCTCCCGCATTCGCGGTCCCGGGTCGCCGCTGAGTGCGAATCGTTCGCATCCGGTGAGTACGGCGACGCTCGCCGCCTGCGCGATGCGCGGGGTTCGGTGCGCTACGCGGCGACGGCCTCGATCGGCACAGCCGCCGACGCCGCGATGCGTTCGAAGAAGCGCGCCGAGCGGTCGATCAGGAGGTCGCGCTGCTGGTCGACCGTGACCATGTGATAGCTGTCGTCGAGCAGGACCTTCTCGACCGGCGCGCTCACGCGCTGCTCGATCTCGGCGATGTTGCCGAGGCTCGCGATGTCGTCGTCGGTCGAGTGGACGACGAGGCAGGGCGCGCGCACCGAGGCCAGACGCCGCCGCACGTGGCGCGAGAGCTGGACGAACTCGGCGAGCGACGGCCACGGGTTGCCGGCCAGACCCGCCGCTTCGCTGTCGCCCGAGAGCATGCTGGCGACGATCCAGCTGCGGATGCGCTCGTTCTTGATCCCGTAGGGGAAGCTCTCCATGAAGACGCGATCGCGACCGAAGCCGAGCCGGCACGCGATCGGCAACAGGAACGAGAGCCGAGCGACGGGCGGGATCGCCCAGCCGTCGTAGCGAAAGGTCGTGCCGTAGAGGCCGACGCCGTCGACGTCGCCGGGGCGATCGATCGCGAGCTTCAGCGCGAGCAGGGCGCCCATCGAGAGGCCGGCGACGAAGAGATGGTCGACCTGCGCGCGCAGCTCGCTCGCGGCGACCTCGACGCTGCGGGCCCAGTCGCGCCAGCCGGAGGCGACGAGGTCGTCGTTGCTGCCGCAGTGGCCGGCGAGCTGCACGGCGCGGACGGTGAAGCCCGCTTGGTGCAGGCCGCGCGCGACGAAGCGCATCTCGGTCGGCGTGCCGGTCAGGCCGTGGATCAGGAGCACGCCCGAGCGACCCGCGGGCCACAGGAAGTCGAGCGACTTCTTGCCGGCGACGGTCATGATCAGCCGATGTCGCGCTTGGCCCGGATCAGCACCTGGTCGAGCAGCTTCATCGCCAGGTCGATCTCCTCGCCGGTGATGTGCAGCGAGGGCGCGAAGGTGATGACGTTCTTGTAGTAGCCGCCGATGTCGAGGACCAGCCCGCACTTGTCGCTGCCGTGCCGGAGATCGCCCGACAGGCCGATGTCGACCATCCGGTCGACGAGGCGCTTGCTCGGCGTGAAGCCGTCAGCCTCGCAGATCTCGGCGCGCAGCGCGAGGCCGAGGCCGTCGACGTCGCCGATCTCGGGATGGCGCTTCTGCAGTTCGCGCAGCCCTTCGAGGAAGTGGGCGCCCGAGCGCATCACCATCGTCTCGTAGTCGGTCTCGGCGAGCATCTTCATGGTCTCGAGGCCGATCGCGGTGCCGAGCGGGTTCGATGCGAAGGTCGAGTGCGTCGAGCCCGGCGGAAAGACCTGGGGCGAGATCAGCTCCTCGCGCGCCCACAGGCCGGCGAGCGGATTGAGGCCGTTGGTGAGCGCCTTGCCGAAGACCAGGATGTCGGGCGTGACGCCGAAGTGCTCGATCGACCAGAGCTTGCCGGTGCGGAAGAACCCCATCTGGATCTCGTCGACGACGAGGAGCACGCCGTGGCGGTCGAGCACGCGCTTGAGCCCCTGGAAGAAGTTGGGCGGCGGGATGACGTAGCCGCCCGTGCCTTGCACCGGCTCGACGTAGAACGCGGCGTACTCGCACTGGCCGGCCTTGGCGTCCCAGACGCCGTTGTATTCGGTCTCGAACAGGCGCGCGAACTTGGCGACGCATTGCTCGCCGTACTCTTCCTTCGTCATCCCCTTGCCACCGCGGAAGTGGTACGGGAAGGGCACGAAGTTCGCGCGCTCGCCGAAGTGGCCGAAGCGGCGCCGGTAGCGGTAGCTCGAGGTGATCGCCGAGGCGCCGAGCGTGCGGCCGTGGTAGCCGCCCTCGAAGGCGAACATCAGGCTCTTGCCCGCGCACGCGTTCCTCACGAGCTTGAGCGAGTCCTCGATCGACTGCGCGCCGCCGACGTTGAAGTGGATGCGGCCGTGCCGGTCCCACTTTCTCTGCGCGTCCTCGGCGATCGCCTTGGCGAGCTCGATCTTGGTCGGGTGCAGGTACTGGCTCGCGACCTGCGGCAGCGTGTCGAGCTGGCGCTTCATGACGTCGTTGAGACGCTTGTTGGCGTAGCCGAAGTTCACGGCCGAATACCACATCTGCAGGTCGAGGTACGGCACGCCGCGTCGGTCGAAGAGGTAGCTGCCGTCGCAGCGCTCGAAGATCTTCGGCGGCTCGACGTAGTGGACGGTGTCACCGAACGAGCAGTAGCGTGCCTCGTCAGCCAGCAGTTCACTCTCGGTCATCGACGGTTTCCTTCTGTGGAATCTGGTGGGCCGGCGCGTGCGCCGGGGATGCGATCTCGCGCCATGCGCGCAAGGCCTCGCGGAAGTTCGCGACGGGGCGATGGGCGATGCCCTCCTCG
>CAJDUN010000115.1_pt1 | contig 9451 bp, 5 predicted proteins | sample 7390741 | NCBI WGS metagenome assembly CAJDUN01 (sample SAMEA7055660, study PRJEB34461) | soil metagenome | biome: terrestrial ecosystem; feature: Peninsula; material: soil | place: Antarctica | collected 2016 | reverse complement strand
CCGGCGCGCGTGTTGATGATCTGGAGCACTGTCAGCGACACCTGCGTGTTGGTGCCGCTGACGAACGCCGGCGGCGAGGCGAGCCGGTCGATCGGCAGGGCCGCCGTGTCGCGCACCGTCGACGGCCCGAGGACGGGCAGGACGACGTAAGCACCGGCGCCGATGCCGTAGCGCCCGAGCGTCTTCCCGAAGTCTTCGTTGTGGCGGTCGAGGCCCATCTCGCTGGCGACGTCGAGGATGCCGAACAGGCCGAAAAGCGTGTTCGCGCCGACCCGGGTCGCGTCTTCGAAGCCCGCCTCGAACTTGCCCTGCAGCATGTTGTTGATCGCCGACCAGGCATCGGCGAAGTTGCCGAAGAAGTTGCCGATGCCGCGGCGCACCGGCTGGGGCACGACGTCGACGTAGGTGGTCGCGACGGGCTTGAGCACCGTACGGTCGACATCCTCGTTGAAGTTGAAGACCTTGCGGTTCCACTTCTCCCAGGGGTCGAGGCGCTGGCCGGGACCGCCGCGGCCTTCGCGGATCGTCGTGCAGCCGACGCCGGCGACCGCAGCCCCCACGAGAACGATCGCGATCAGGTGGCTGCGTCTTGACGACGTCTTCATTTCCTGGCTCCCCCTCCGGTGACCGGGGTCGACGCCGGAGCGACAGCGGGCGCCGTGCCCGCATCGGCGGCCTTGTTGAACAGGAACTGGCTGATCAGGCTCTCGAGCACCACCGCCGATTGTGTCTGCTTGATCGTGTCGCCGGCGACCCACATCTTCTCCGCCGCGCCGGGCTCCACGCCAACGTACTGGTCGCCGAGCAGCCCGGAGGTGAGGATCCGAAGCGACGAATCGGTGGGGAACTGCACGTCGTGCTGGATCGAGAGCTGCACCACGCCCTGGTAGAGCTTGGGATCGAGCCTGATCGCGGAAACGCGTCCGACCGTGACGCCGGCGCTGCGCACCGGCGCGCGCACCTTCAGGGCGCCGATGTTGTCGAAGTAGGCCGTCACCGTGTAGGTGTCACCCCCGCTGAAGCTGCCGAGGTTCGCCGCCTTGAGCGCGAGGAAGACGAGGCCGACGAAGCCGAGCAGCACGAAGATGCCGACGAGTGTCTCTACGCTTTTCTTGCCCATCGTTCGATCCCGGTTCTGCGCGATGTTAATGAAGGCGGCGTTCTCGTTCGGCCGCGCTAGGGCGTCGAGAACATCATCGCGGTGAGGACGAAGTCCATCACCAGGACGCCGAGCGAAGCGATCACGACGGTCCGCGTCGTGCCGTGGGCCACGCCCTCGGGCGTCGCCTCGGCCTCGTAGCCCTGGTAGAGCGCGACGAAGGTGCAGATCAGCCCGAAGACGATGCTCTTGACGACGCCGTTGCCGATGTCTCGCCGGACGTCGACGCCCGACTGCATGATCGACCAGAAGTTGCCCGCGTCGACGCCGATCAGGAGCACGGCGACGACGTAGGCGCCGAGGATGCCGATCGACGAGAACAGGATCGCCAGGATCGGCATCGAGATGATCCCGGCGATGAAGCGCGGCGCGAGCACGCGGCTCTTCGGGTCGACCGCCATCAGGTCCATCGCCGCGAGCTGCTCGCCGGCCTTCATGAGACCGATCTCGGCGGTGAGCGACGTCCCGGCGCGGCCCGCGAAGAGGAGCGCCGTGACGACCGGCCCGAGCTCGCGCGTGAGCGAGAGGTTGACGATCAGCCCGAGCGACTCCGTGGCGCCGTAGGTCACGAGCGCGTAGTACATCTGCAGCGCGAGCACGAAGCCGACCGCCAGGCCCGAGGCCAGGATGATGACGAGCGACCGGTTGCCGATCGCGTGGATCTGGGCGACGACCAGATACGGCCGGCGCAGCGCCGCCGGACAGGCACGCAGCAGGTCGAGGAAGAAAGTGGCGTAGTGGCCGATGACGCGCAGCAACTCGAGCGTGCGGCGACCGACGCCGGAGACGAGATCGGTCATGGCGCGCCGACTCCGAAATCCTCGGCCAGCGGACGCGCCGGGTAGTGGAACCGCACGGGTCCGTCAGGCTCGCCGCGGATGAACTGCCGAACTTCGGGCTCCTCCGAAGCGTTGAGTTCCTGCGGCGTGCCATGCGCCTCGACCTTGCCCTGCGACGACATCAGGTAGGCGTAGTCGCAGATCTTGAAGCACTGCTGGACGTCGTGCGAGACCAGGATCGCCGTGGCACCGGTGGTGTCGTTGAGCGTGCGGATGAGGTTGGCCGCGATCCCCATCGAGATCGGGTCGAGTCCCGCGAAGGGCTCGTCGTACATGATGAGCTCCGGGTCGAGCGCGATCGCGCGCGCAAGGGCGACACGGCGCGCCATGCCGCCGGAGAGATCGGAGATGCGCAGCGGCGCCGCGCCGCGCAGGCCGACCGCATTGAGCTTCATGAGGACGATGTCGCGGATCATCGTCTCGTCGAGGTCGGTATGCTCGCGCAGCGGGAAGGCGACGTTGTCGAACACCGAGAGATCGGTGAACAGCGCGCCGAACTGGAACAGCATGCCGAGCCGGCGCCGCAGCGCGAAGAGCTTCTCTGAATCGCGCGTGTCGACGAGCTGGCCGTCGATGCGGATCGTGCCGCTGTTGGCGGGGTAGACCCCACCGATCAGCCGGAGGAGCGTCGTCTTGCCGCAACCCGATCCACCGAGGAGTGCAGTCACCTTGCCTTTGCCGAACCGGAGCGAGACGTCATTGAGGATCGTGCGGCTGCCGCCTTCGTAGCCGAAGACGACATGGTCGACCTCGACGAAGCCATCGCTGGATCCCGGGCCGGACGATTCGGCTGGCGTGCGCAGACCGGTCATGGGTTCAGCGAGGCAACTCGCTGCGGCCCATCAGCATCTTGTCGACCGCCCGAGCCGCCTGGCGCCCTTCGCGGATCGCCCAGACGACGAGCGACTGGCCGCGGCGGACATCGCCTGCGGCGAACACCTTGGCCACGCTGGTGGCGTAACCGCCTTCGGCCTCCACGGTGGCCTTCGCGTTGCCGCGCGCGTCGCGCTCGACGCCGAAAGCCTCGAGCAGGCTCGCGAGCGGGCTGACGAAGCCCATCGCGAGGAGCACGAGGCCGGCGGGAAGGGTCTGCTCGGAGTTGGCCACTTCCACCATCTTGCCACTTTGCCATTCGACCCGGACCGCCTTCAGCGCGACGACCTTGCCGCCCTCGCCCACGAACTCCTTGGTGGCGATCGCGAATTCGCGCTCGCAACCCTCCTCGTGGCTCGACGACGTGCGCAGCTTGGTCGGCCAGTACGGCCACACGAGCGGCTTGTTCTCGTGATCGGGCGGCATCGGCATGAGCTCGAACTGGGTCACGCTCTTCGCGCCCTGCCGGTTGCTCGTGCCGACGCAGTCGCTGCCGGTGTCGCCGCCGCCGATCACGATCACGTCCTTGCCTTCGGCACGGATCTGCGTCTTGACCTTGCCGCCGGCGTTGACCTTGTTCTGCTGCGGCAGGAACTCCATCGCGTAGTGCACGCCCTGCAGGTCGCGACCGGGGACAGGCAGGTCGCGCGAGCGCTCCGACCCCGCCGCGAGCACGACGGCGTCGAACTGAGCCATCAGCTCGTCGGATGTGATCGTCGACTCCGACCAGTCGGTGACGACTTCGCCCTCACCCGGCCGGCCAACGCGTACGCCCGTCCGGAACACCACGCCTTCAGCCTCCATCTGCGCGACACGCCGGTCGATGTGCAACTTCTCCATCTTGAAGTCGGGGATGCCGTAGCGGAGCAGCCCGCCGACGGCGTCGTTGCGCTCGAACACGGTGACGCCGTGCCCCGCGCGTGCAAGCTGCTGCGCGGCCGCGAGCCCTGCGGGTCCGGAGCCGACGACGGCGACGGTCTTGCCGGTCCTGACCCGCGCCGGCCGCGGCACGACCCAGCCCTCGGCCCACGCGCGATCGATGATCGCGTGCTCGATCGACTTGATGCCGACCGGCGTGTCGTTGATGTTGAGGGTGCACGCCTCCTCGCACGGCGCCGGACAGATGCGGCCGGTGAACTCGGGGAAATTGTTGGTCGAGTCGAGGACCGAGAAGGCCATCTTCCAGTCGGCGCGATAGACCAGGTCGTTGAAATCGGGAATGACGTTGTTGACGGGACAGCCGCCGATGCAGAACGGCGTGCCGCAGTCCATGCAGCGCGCGCTCTGCACCTTGGCCTCGTCTTCCTTCAGCGTGAAGACGAACTCGCGGTAGTTCTTGACCCGCACGGGCGCCGGCTCGTGGTTTTCCTCCACGCGCTCGAAGTCCATGAAGCCGGTGACGTTGCCCATTCCCCTGTCCTCTGATCGTGTGTCCAGGTCGCGCGCTACTTGGGCGCGACGACCTTGATGATCTTCGCCGACTTGCCCGAGGTGCGCGCCTTGGCGATCGCGTCGTCGGCAGCGGTCGTCGCGCGGATCTCGCCGAGCGCCGTCATCGCCTTCAGGCTGATCTCGGACAGCGCGCGCTTGTATTCGTTCGGGAACACCTTCACGAACTTCGGCAGCGACTCGCTCCAGTGATCGAGGATCTCGCGCGCGCGCAGGCTGCCGGTCCACTGGTGATGATCGGAGACGAGCGCCTTGAGCAGCGTCTCGTCGGCCTGCTCGCGATGCCACACCCCGCGCTCGAGCTGCTGCTCCTGCTCGGCGAACGGCAGGACGCGGGCGAGCGAGACCATCGACGTGTTGCAGCGCGACGCGAACTGGCCGTCCTCGTCGTAGACGTAGGCGATGCCGCCGCTCATGCCGGCCGCGAAGTTGCGCCCGGTCTTGCCGAGGACGACGACGGTGCCGCCGGTCATGTACTCGCAGCCGTGGTCGCCCGTGCCTTCGACGACCGCGGTCGCACCCGAGAGGCGCACCGCGAAGCGCTCGCCGGCGACACCGCGCAGGAACGCCTCGCCGCTGGTCGCGCCGTAGAGCACCGTGTTGCCGACGATGATGTTGTGCGTCGCGTCGCCGCGGAAATCGATGCTCGGGCGGATCGCCAGGCGCCCGCCGCTCATGCCTTTGCCGGTGTAGTCGTTGGCGTCGCCGATGAGGTAGATCGTGATGCCCTGCGCCAGGAACGCGCCGAAGCTCTGGCCGCCCGTTCCTTCCATCTGGATGAAGATGGTGTTGTCGGCCAGGCCCTGCGGATGACGCCGAACCAGCTCACCGGAGAGCATCGCGCCGACCGAGCGGTTCACGTTCCTGACCTGCTCGAGCAACTGCACCTTCTCGCCGCGCTCGAGCGCCGGTGCGCACTTCTCGATCAATCGGACGTCGAGCGCCTTGGCCAGGCCATGGTCCTGGACGTCGACCTGGCGCCGCGGCACCTCCGCGGGCGCGGTCGGCGCCTGCAGCAGCCGGCTGAAGTCGAGGCCGCGCGCCTTCCAGTGCTCGATGCCCTTCTTCGTGTCGAGCAGGTCGACGCGGCCGATCATCTCGTCGACCGTGCGCACGCCGAGCTGCGCCATGATCGCGCGCGCTTCCTCGGCGACGAAGAAGAAGAAGTTGACGACGTGCTCGGGTCGACCGGCGAACTTGGCGCGCAGCACGGGGTCCTGCGTGGCCACGCCCACCGGACAGGTGTTGAGGTGGCACTTCCTCATCATGATGCAGCCCTCGGCGACGAGCGGCGCCGTGGCGAAGCCGAACTCGTCGGCGCCGATGAGTGCGCCGATGACGACGTCACGGCCGGTCTTCATCTGCCCGTCGGCCTGGACGCGGATGCGGCCGCGCAGGCGGTTGAGCACCAGCGTCTGCTGCGCTTCCGCCAGGCCGAGCTCCCACGGCGTGCCAGCGTGCTTGATCGAGCTCCACGGCGATGCGCCCGTGCCGCCGTCGTGGCCGGCGATGACAACGTGGTCGGCCTTCGCCTTGGCGACCCCCGCGGTGATCGTGCCGACGCCGACTTCGGAGACCAGCTTGACGCTGATGCTCGCCTTCTGGTTCACGTTCTTCAGGTCGTGGATCAGCTGGGCGAGATCCTCGATCGAGTAGATGTCGTGGTGCGGAGGCGGCGAGATCAGGCCGACGCCCGGCACCGAGAAGCGCAGCTTGCCGATGTATTCGCTGACCTTGCCGCCCGGGAGCTGACCGCCCTCGCCCGGCTTGGCGCCTTGCGCCATCTTGATCTGCAGCTGGTCGGCCGAGACCAGGTACTCGGTCGTGACACCGAAGCGGCCGGAGGCGACCTGCTTGATCTTCGAGCGCAGCGAATCGCCGGCCTTCAGCGGATAGTCGACCATGATGTCGCCCGCGCCGATGATGTCGCTGAAGTGCGTGCCTTCGGCGATCTTCTCGCCCTTCATCTCGGCGCGATAGCGTGCCGGATCCTCGCCACCCTCGCCGGTGTTGGACTTGCCGCCGATCCGGTTCATCGCCACGGCGAGCGTGGCGTGCGCCTCGGTCGAGATCGAGCCGAGCGACATCGCGCCGGTGGCGAAGCGCTTGACGATCTCCGACGCCGGCTCGACCTCCTCGATCGGGATCGACTTCGCCGGATCGATCACGAACTCGAACAGGCCGCGCAGCGTCATGTGGCGCTTGCTCTGGTCGTTGATGAGCTTCGCGTATTCCTGATAGGTCTCGAAGCGGTTCGAGCGCACGCCGTGCTGGAGCTTGGCGATCGCGTCGGGCGTCCACATGTGCTCCTCGCCGCGCACTCGCCAGGCGTATTCGCCACCGGCGTCGAGCATGCCGTCGAGCACCGGGTCGTCGCTGAACGCGGCCCGGTGCATCCGGATCGCCTCTTCGGCGACGGCGAAGATGTCGATCCCGCCGACCTGGCTCGCCGTGCCGCGGAAGTACTTGTCGACGAGCGCCTTCTCGAGGCCGATCGCCTCGAACAGCTGCGCGCCGCAGTACGACATGTAGGTCGACACGCCCATCTTCGACATGATCTTCGACAGACCCTTGCCGATCGCCTTGATGTAGTTGTAGACCGCCTTGTCGGTGCCGAGATCGCTCGGCAGGTCCTTGCGCAGCGCCGCGAGGGTCTCGAGCGCGAGGTACGGATGGACAGCCTCGGCGCCGTAGCCGGCGAGGACGGCGAAGTGATGGACCTCGCGCGCCGAGCCGGTCTCGACGACGAGGCCGGCGGTCGTGCGCAGCCCCTCGCGCACGAGATGCTGGTGCACGGCCGAAAGCGCCAGCGCCGCGGGCAGGGCGACATGTTCGCGATCGAGGCGGCGGTCGCTCAGGATCAGGATGTTGTGGCCGCTCTTGATCGCGTCGACGCTCTCCGCGCACATCGACGCCAGCTTGGCTTCGATGCCTTCGGCGCCCCAGGCGAGCGGATAGGTGATGTCGAGCTCGTAGCTCTTGAACTTCGCGCTGGTGTGGGTCGCGATCGCGCGCAGCCGCGCCATGTCGGCGACATCGAGGATCGGCTGCGTCACCTCGAGCCGCATCGGCGGGTTGACGGCATTGACGTCGAGCAGGTCGGGCTTGGGCCCGATGAACGACACCAGAGACATCACGATTGCCTCGCGGATCGGGTCGATCGGCGGGTTGGTGACCTGCGCGAACAGCTGCTTGAAGTAGTTGTAGAGCGGCTTGTTGCGGTCGGAGAGCACGGCCAGGGGCGAGTCGTTGCCCATCGAGCCGATGCCTTCCTCGCCGGCCTGCGCCATCGGGCTCATCAGGAACTTGATGTCTTCCTGGGTGTAGCCGAAGGCCTGCTGGCGATCGAGCAGTGTCTCGACGAAGACCGTCGATTCGCCGCCCAGCGGCAGCTCGTCGAGCTTGACGCGCACGCTGTCGACCCATTGCCGGTACGGCCTCGCCGACGCGAACTGGTTCTTCAGCTCCTCGTCGTCGATGATCCGGCCCTGATCGAAGTCGATCAGGAACATCTTGCCCGGCTGCAGACGCCACTTCTTGACGATGCGGTTCTCCGCGATCATCGGCAGCACGCCCGTCTCGGAGGCCATGACGACGAGGCCGTCGTCGGTGACGATGTAGCGCGCCGGGCGCAGGCCGTTGCGGTCGAGCGTCGCGCCGATCTGGCGCCCGTCGGTGAAGACCATCGCCGCCGGTCCGTCCCACGGCTCCATCATCGCCGCGTGGTATTCGTAGAAGGCGCGCCGGCGCGGCTCCATCTCCGGGTGCTGCTCCCAGGCCTCGGGAATCATCATCATCACGGCGTGGGCGAGCGAATAGCCGCTCATCGTCAGCAGCTCGAGCGCGTTGTCGAAGGTCGCGGTGTCGCTCTGCCCTTCGAACGTGATCGGATAGAGCTTCTTCAGGTCGGCGCCGAGCACCGGCGACTTCATCACGCCCTCGCGCGCGCGCATCCAGTTGAAGTTGCCCTTGACGGTGTTGATCTCGCCGTTGTGCGCGACCATGCGATACGGATGCGCGAGCGGCCACTCGGGGAAGGTGTTGGTCGAGAAGCGCTGGTGCACCAGCGCGAGCGCCGAGGCCAGGCGCGGATCGGCCAGGTCCTTGTAGTACCTGCCGACCTGGTCGGCGAGGAGCAGGCCCTTGTAGATGATCGTGCGGCAGCTCATGCTCGGCACGTAGTACTCGCGACTGTGCGTGAGCTTGAGCGCCTGGATCGCGCTCGACGCGGTCTTCCTGATGACGTAGAGCTTCCTCTCGAGCGCGTCGGGCACGATCACGTCCGGGCCGCGGCCGATGAAGATCTGGCGCAGCACCGGCTCCTTGGCCCGCACCGTCGGCGACATCGGCATCTCGGCGTCGACCGGCACGTCGCGCCAGCCGAGCACGACCTGTCCTTCGGCCTTCACCGCCCGCTCGAGTTCCTGCGTGCAGGCCAGCCGCGAGGCGTGCTCCTTCGGCAGGAACACCATGCCGACGCCGTACTCTCCCGGCGACGGCAGCGTGACGCCCTGCACCGCCATCTCGGCACGATAGAAGTCGTCGGGAATCTGGATCAGGATGCCGGCGCCGTCGCCCATCAGCGGGTCGGCGCCCACCGCCCCGCGGTGGTTGAGGTTCTCGAGGATCTTCAGGCCCTGCCGAACGATCGCGTGCGACTTCTGGCCGGCGATGTGAGCGACGAAGCCGACCCCGCAGGCGTCGTGTTCGTGGCTCGGGGAATAGAGGCCCTGGGCCGAAGCCAGGTCCACCTCGGCGCGCGACGCGACCCGTTCCTTGTCGATCTCAGCCACGGCGTGTCCCTCGTCTGCCCACGAGGGCGAAGAATACCGCAGTGCAGCAATCCGGCGCCGGTCCGGGACGCCCGGATCAGTAGCTGCGCCCGGAGGTGCGGGCGCCGCGATTGATGGGCATGAACTCCACCTCGATCCGGATCTGGCTCTTCACCGGACGGCCTCCGGCCATGCCCGGCGCGAATCGGACCTTGCTGAACGCGTCGATCGCCGCCTGCTCGAACACTCCCGGAGGATCGGCCCGCACGACGCCGACCTCGTCGACATGCCCCGTGTCGCTGATGAGCAGGCGCAGCACCACCGTTCCGGAGCGCAGCCTCACCGGATCCGGGTAGTCG
>CAJDUN010000111.1_pt1 | contig 9593 bp, 5 predicted proteins | sample 7390741 | NCBI WGS metagenome assembly CAJDUN01 (sample SAMEA7055660, study PRJEB34461) | soil metagenome | biome: terrestrial ecosystem; feature: Peninsula; material: soil | place: Antarctica | collected 2016 | reverse complement strand
GGCGTGTGCCCGGCGGCACGCGGGTTGGCGACCCGCCCGAAATGCGGGTTGTCGCTGGTGATGCCGTAGGCCAGCTCGTGCAGGTTGGTGGTGCCGACGATCAATGCGCCCGCCTGGCGCAGGCGCGCGACCGCCGGGGCGTCTTCGACCGCGGTGGGCAGGCGCGCCCCGCCCGTACCGTTGCTCTGCCTGAACCCCCGCACGGCCATCAGGTCCTTGATCGCGACCGGAACGCCGAGCAGCGGCATCGATGCACCTTCGCCCCATCGCACGGCGGCCTCACCGGCCGCGCGCTCGAGCGACGCGTCGTCGGCGAGCTCGATGAAGGCATGGAGATCGGCGTGTTGCCGCGCGGCGGCCAGTGCCGCGATGGCGGGGTCGACAAGCTGCCCGGGCGCGGCATGCGCCTGGCGCGCGATGGCGGCAATCCCCCGGGCGCCCTCGTCGACGGGCGTGCCGCCCGGCTCGACAGGCGCCACAGGCGGACTCAGATATCCCAGCTCGGCCGCGGGGCGCAGCGACTCGAACAGGCTCAGTTCCGGCACGTTGACGGCCAGACGCTCGGCCCAGGCCCGATGCCGGGCTTCGAGCGGATAGCCGTTGAGCGCGGCCATGCTGTCGATGGCGTTCGAAAAGCGTTCGAGAAGACCGGTCATCAGCGTTTGTGATCTTCTGTCGAAGCGGACACCGGCAGGTGCCGATGGGCCGGATGCGGCCTGCAGTGATTTACGATCGAAGCATCGACCTACCGGTCGAACCGGTCAGACCAGTTCCGAATGATGGTGCCGTGGCCGGGGCTCGGTGTCAATGGGGATCATGGGTACCGTCGAACACATCGCGCAGCAACTTCAGGCTCGTATCCGCGGCGCGGAATGGTCCCGGGCAGGAAAGCTCCCCGGGCAGCGGCAGCTCGCCGAGATGCTCGGCGTGAGTCGAGCTTCGCTGCGCGAGGCCATCACCATGCTCGAGAGCCTGGGGCTGCTGCGCAGCGAGGCCGGCCGGGGCGTGTTCATCGTCCGCAGTGGCGAAAAGGGTTCCGGCACGGCCTATGGCCGCTGGCGCTTCCAGGGACGCTACGCGCTGCACGACGTGTACCTCGTGCGCAATGAACTCGAGGAGCTTGCGGCTGCGATGGCCGCCGGCGTCGTGACCCCCGCCGGCCTCGGGCGGCTGCGCGCCACGATCGACCGGATGGAAGTCGCCGCCGATGCCGGAAACCTGGTCGTGATGTCGGAAGCGGATCGCCTCTTTCATGCGCGCATCTTCGAGATCGCCGGCAGCCCGATGCTGCTGGATCTTGCGGAGAGCATCGGCGCGCAGGTGGAAAACAGCCGTCAGATCGCGTTCTCCGATCCGGCGCGCGTCCGCGAGCCCATTCGCGAACACGCCCGCATCGTCGACGCGCTGGCAAGCGGCTCGGCCCAGGTCGCGCGCCGCGCGATGCGCGAGCACATTCGCAACGTCGCGGACCGGGCCGGACTGAATCTGGACGTGCCCGGTCGGACCGAGCACCGGCGCAGATGAGCGCCGCGGTGGTTACCGCGCGCCTCGGTCAGGGCTTCGCGCGAGCGGAAGCATCCGCGACAGCACGCTGTCGTGTCGGACAAAGTGGTGGTACAGCGCCGCCGCTGCGTGCACCCCGACAATCGCGAGCAACGTCCACATCGCATAGCCGTGGATGTCGCCGGCGAGAAAGCCCCAGGCGGCCTTGCGCGGCGCCAGGGCAGGCAGGGTGAGGAGGCCCGCCAGCCGCACCGGAATGCTGTGCGCCGATGCCGCGGCCCAGCCCAGGAAGGGACCGATCAGGAGGATCGCGTAGAAGAGTCGGTGCGTGATCTGCGCGAGCGCGCGCTCCCAGCCCGGCGCCGTGTCCGGCGCAGGGGCCACCGGGTGGCGCCAGCGATGCACGAGCCGGGCGGCCATGACCACGAGGATCAGCAGCCCGATGTTGAAGTGCAGGGTGATCGTCGTGTCGAGCGGCGTGTCGACCTTGATGTGCGGCAACAGCAGCGCCGTCACGAACTGGCACGCCACCAGCGCCGCCACCGTCCAGTGAAACGCCCTGCCGGCGAAGTCGTAGTTCACCGCCGCGGAATCTCCGCTTGCGCCGCGCCCGTCGACATTCATCGGAAGAGGGCCGGGGTTGGCCGGCGGATCAATGAGAAGCGTGAGTGCATGATTTTCATGGTCATCGTAGCCGAGTGCGCATGGCCAGACGCCACGGCGCACATGCGGTCGCGTGGGCGGGGGGTTCGTTCAGGCGCGTCGTCGTCGACCCCGTGGCGGCGGAGAGCGGGACGCATCCCGGCGAACGCGCAAGCGTCAACGCTTGCCGAGCGCCTCGCTCGAGTGCGGGTTCTGGCCCGTCAGCAGGTTGCCGTCGCGTTCGATGTGACTGAGCATCGGCACCAGCGACGAATGGAAATCGGCGCCGCTGGCCTTCATCGCGTCTTCCAGCAGAAAGGGCACCACGTCCTTGAGCCCGGCCAGCCGCTCTTCGGTGTTGGTGAAGCCGGTGGCGCGGCGGCCCTGAAGGAACGGCTCGCGGCTGGCGCGCCTGGCGTGCACGAAGGCCGCGGGGCCGTGACAGACGGCGGCGATGAGCTTGCCGGCGGCATCGTGGCGGGCCACCAGCGCGTGCAGCGTGGCGTCGTGCGCCAGGTCCATCATCGGCCCGTGACCGCCCGGGATGAAGACGGCGTCGAAGGTTTCGTCCTTCACCGAAGTCACGCTCGGCGATGCCGAACCCGACCTGGTGAGGGTCATCGAGCAGATCGCGGAACTCACCCGCGTCTGGCGCATGCTGACCACGGCCGAGCTGAGGCACACCCCACGCGTCGCCGCGTTCGTCGACTTCGCCGTCGACAAGATCGAGACTTTGCGGCCCGATCATCACGGGGTGAACCATCGGGCGCCTGCGGCTACAAGCGTCCTGCTCTCGCGACGCCCTCAGTGCCTGGCGTTCTGTTCGAATCGGGCCGCGAACGCCGTCATGCGCGACCGGTTCTTGCCGAAGTCAATGATCGTGATCTTCGGCGTCTTATTTCGCCAAGCATATTTTCACTCAGCAGGCCTGCTGGGCTGGCCGCCTCGACCACCCATTGGACCGACGACATCGAGCCCGGACAGAAGTTCGTCTTCTCGGAGCCGAACCCGCAACCTAGTCGCGTTGAGAATACCCACGCAGACTTCGGACATTTTCCGGGCGCGGAACGCTGGTTGATCTAGATCAATCGCGCAGGCTGGATCGAGCCTAGCATCCACGTCACGACGGCTCGTCGCTCCCCAACGACTCGAGGTTCAAGATGCTGAAAACCAAGACCTGCGCCGTGCTGTTCGGCGCCCTCCTGACGCTTGGTAGCGGTACGGCGTGGCCGGCCGACGCAGATACTCAAAGTCAACTCGACGCGATCAAGGCGGCGATCCCGAAGTTCGCGGTTCCGATGCGCGAGGTCGGCGACCGGTTTCAGGACATGTACTCCGCTGCCAAGGGCGGCAACTGGGCGTTGGCGGCATACATGTCGAAGTACATGAACGGCGCCATGAATCCTGCCCGCTTGACCAAGCCGGCCGAATACAAGGAATGGCAGAGCTTCTACGAGAAGGACTTCGCCGCCGTCAACAAAGCGATCCAGGCCAAGAACTGGAAGGACTTCGAAGTCCAGTACACCGATGCAATGAAGGTATGCAACCAGTGCCACCAGTCGATGGAATACGGCTTCATTCGCGTCGTCAAGCAGGCCGGGCCGTCCGACATCGGCATCGACTACACGAAGAAGTCCGAGCCGGGCGACGTGCCGAAGTAGCTCGGCCGATCACGAACACGAGTTCGGCAGTCGGCCAGATCGCGCCGCGGGTGTGGTCGGACGGGTCAGATGAACCGGAGCCTGGAATAACTCTCGGCAGCGATTTGCCGCGTCCCCATGTGTTGCCGCGCCGCTCGGCCACGCTCGCAGCGATCGCCTTGTTTTCGATATCGGCTGCATCGCCAGCGCTCGCCGGGCCACCGTTCATCACGGACGACCCGGAGCCGGTCGAACTGCATCACCACGAGTTCTACATCGCGAGCCAGCAGACATTGAGCGCGGACGGCCGCGCCGGCACCTTGCCGCACTTCGAATTCAACTACGGGGCACTGCCGAACCTGCAGTTGCACGTCATCGCTCCGCTGGCGTTCAGCGCACCTCAGGGGAAGCCGATCCGTCGCGGCTTCGGCGATCTCGAGCTCGGCGCGAAGTATCGGTTCGTCGAAGAGACCGATGCCGTGCCGATGGTCGGAATCTTTCCGATCTACCTGGCTCCGACAGGCGACGCGTCTCGCGGACTCGGCAACGATGCGTCCCAGCTCTTCCTTCCGGTCTGGCTGCAGAAGTCGTGGGGGCCGTGGACGAGCTACGGCGGCGGCGGCTACTGGATCAACCGTGCGAGCGGCGCGAAGAACAACTGGTTCTTCGGCTGGCTGCTGCAACGCAAGCTCTCGGACAAGTGGATGCTCGGCAGCGAAGTCTTCTACCGCGGCGAACAGCTTGCCAACCAGGGGTCAAACCTGGGCGCCAATGTCGGCGGCAGCTTCGACATCGACGAGCATACGCACCTGCTGTTTTCCCTCGGCCAGGGCCTCCGCAATGCGAATGCGACGAACAAGCTGTCGTCGTATGTGGCCTTTCAGCTGACCTATTGACCTTCGGTCGATGCCAGCCAATGGATGACAGTCCTACGTTGCGTCACGCGCATCATCTATGCGGTTCACCGAAAAGCCGCCATCCGTGCCGGCTCGTTGTCGCCGAGAGCGGTCAGTGGCTAAGCGGCTGCTAACGCCTCGACGACAACTGCGCGAGAGAGCACGGGCTTGAGGGCGGCGCCCGTGTGACTCTCATTGAGGGTGACTAACCGCTCCGGTATTGCCTCGGCAACTACGCGCCCGCCATTCACTCCGCCTTCGGGGCCAAGATCAATCACCCAATCCGCCTCCGCGATCACATCCAGATCGTGCTCGATCACCACCACGCTGTGCCCACCATCCACCAGCCGGTGCAGCACCCGGATCAGTCGCTCCACATCCGCCATGTGCAGCCCCACCGTCGGCTCGTCGAGCACGTAGAGCGTGTGCGGCGCCTTGTTGCCGCGCTTGCCGATGTCGTCGCGCACCTTGGAAAGCTCGGTGACGAGCTTGATGCGCTGCGCCTCGCCGCCCGAGAGCGTGGGTGAGGGCTGGCCAAGCGTGAGGTAGCCCAGGCCGACGTCCTTGAGCAGCCGCAGCGGGTGCGCGATGTTGGGCATGGTCGCGAAGAAGTCGACGGCCTCGTCGACCTCCATCTTCAGCACGTCGCCGATGCTTTTTCCGCGCCAGCTCACGGCAAGAGTCTCCGCGTTGAAGCGCTCGCCGTGGCACACGTCGCACGGCAGCTTCACGTCGGGGAGGAAGCTCATCTCGATGGTCTTCACGCCCTGCCCTTCGCAGCCCGGGCAGCGGCCCTCGCCGGTGTTGAAGCTGAAGCGCGCCGGCGCGTAGCCGCGCGCCTTCGATTCCAGCGTCTCGGCGAAGAGCTTCCGGATCGTGTCCCAGAAGCCGATGTAGGTGGCCGGGCAGGAGCGCGGCGTCTTGCCGATCGGCGTCTGGTCGACCTCGAGCACGCGGTCGATCCAGCCGTAGCCGTCGATCTTCTCGCAGCCCTGCCAGTTCGGCCGCGCGCCGCGCGTGTTGATGAACTGCAGGTTGGCGAGCAGCACGTCTCGCGCCAGCGTCGACTTGCCCGATCCGCTCACGCCGGTGATCGCGACCAGGCGCTTGAGCGGTACGTCGACCGTGACGTCGCGCAGGTTGTGCAGCGTCGCGCCGCGGATCGTGAGCAGCGCGTTGGTCGCGCTCTCCTTGCGCTCGGTCGCGGCCGTCGGCGGCACGACCGGCCGGCGCGGCTGCAGCGGATGCGCGAGCGGATGGGCGAGGAAGCGGCCGGTGACCGAATCGGCACGCGACGAGATCTCGGTGACGCTGCCCTCGGCGACGAGCCAGCCGCCGCGCTTGCCCGCGCCCGGGCCGATGTCGATGATGTGGTCGGCGCGCCGGATCGTCTCCTCGTCGTGCTCGACGACGACCAGCGTGTTGCCCTTGTCGGCCAGGTTCTGCAGCGCGTTGAGGAGGATGGCGTTGTCGCGCGGGTGCAGGCCGATGGTCGGCTCGTCGAGCACGTAGCACACGCCCTGAAGGTTCGAGCCGAGCTGCGCCGCGAGGCGGATGCGCTGCGCCTCGCCGCCCGAGAGCGTGGGCGCGGCGCGGTCGAGCGTGAGGTAGCCGAGGCCGACCTCTTCCAGGAATTCGAGGCGGCTTCGGATCTCCGTGACGACGTCGCGCGCGATCTCGGCGTCGCGGCCGGTGAGGTTCAGCTTCTCGACCCACTGGCGCGCGTCGCCGACCGAGAGCTGCGCGATCCAGGCGATCGACTCGCCTTCGAACGTCACCTTGCGCGAGACGGCGTTGAGGCGCGTGCCGGCGCATTCAGGGCATGGCTCGTCGACGATGCCCTCGACCTCGGCCTCTTCGGCCGGGAAGCTCTGCTCGCGGCCGCGATCGTCGTCGTCGCGGATCGAGTCGTCGTAGGCCTTGCGCTGGTCGCGCGTGAGCTTCAGGCCCGTGCCGACGCACATCGCGCACCAGCCGTGCTTGCTGTTGTAGCTGAACATGCGCGGGTCGAGCTCGGGGTAGCTCGTGCCGCAGGTCGGGCAGGCGCGCTTGGTCGAGAACACCTTCACCTGGCCGACCAGGCGCGTCGGCGTGCCGGCGACCATCGCGCCGCGCAGGCCGGTGAGCGGCGCCAGCACATGCATCACGCCCTTGCCGACGTCGAGCGCCCGGGCCAGCATCTCGCGCAGCTCGGCCTCGTTGTCGGGGCCGACGACCAGGTCGCCGACCGGCAGCTCGAGCGTGTGCTCCTTGAAGCGGTCGAGGCGCGGCCACGGATCGACCTTGATGAAGTCGCCGTCGACGCGCAGGTGCGTGTGGCCGCGCGCCTTGGCCCACTTGGCGAGGTCGGTGTAGACGCCCTTGCGCGCCACGACCAGCGGCGCGAGCAGGCCGATGTGCTCGCCGGCGTGGTCGCGCAGCAGCTGCGCCGCGATGCTCTCGATGCTCTGCGGCTGCACCGCCGAGCCGTCGTTCACGCAGTGCTGCGTGCCGAGCTTGACGTAGAGCAGGCGCAGGAAGTGCCAGACCTCGGTCGTCGTCGCGACCGTGCTCTTGCGGCCGCCGCGCGAGAGGCGCTGCTCGATCGCCACCGTCGGCGGGATGCCGTAGACCGCGTCGACCTCGGGCCGGCCGGCCGGCTGCACGATCGAGCGCGCGTAGGCGTTGAGCGATTCGAGGTAGCGGCGCTGGCCTTCGTTGAAGAGGATGTCGAAGGCGAGCGTCGACTTGCCCGAGCCCGAGACGCCGGTGACGACGCTGAACTTGCCGCGCGGGATCGAGACGTCGAGCGACTTCAGGTTGTGCTCGCGCGCGTTGATGATGCGGATGTTCTCGTCGGCGGGAGTGCGCGAGCGCACGGGCCTGAGCACGTACTGGAGCGGCGTGCCTTCCTCGACGGCGGCGCCCTCGAAGCCGAGGGCGCGGTCGTAGTCGCGCAGCGCCTGCGCGGTGTGCGAGGTGGCGTGGCGCTTCACGTCTTCCGGCGTGCCGGTGGCGACGACGAGGCCGCCGGCGTCGCCGCCTTCCGGGCCGAGGTCGATCAGCCAGTCGGAGGCGCGGATGACGTCGAGGTTGTGCTCGATGACGACGATCGAGTGGCCGGCTTCGAGGAGTTTGCGAAACGAGCGCATCAGCTTGGCGATGTCGTCGAAGTGCAGGCCGGTCGTCGGCTCGTCGAACATGAAGAGCGTGCCCTTCCTCGCCAGCGCCTGGCGGCTCGCGCTGCGCGACTGCGCCGACTCGGCGAGGAAGCCAGCGAGCTTGAGGCGCTGCGCCTCGCCGCCCGAGAGCGTCGGCACCGGCTGGCCCAGCTTCACGTACTCGAGGCCGACGTCGACGATCGGCTGGAGCAGGCGCACGACCTCGCGGTCGTCGCGGAACAGCGCGACCGCTTCGGCGACGGTGAGGTCGAGCAGGCCGGCGACGCTGAGCGTGCGCGCGACTTCGCCGGGGACGCGGCGCTCGATCTTCACGTCGAGGATCTCGGCGCGGAAACGGCGGCCGTCGCAGTCGGGGCAGCGCAGGTAGACGTCGGAGAGGAACTGCATCTCGACGTGCTCGAAGCCGGAGCCGCGACAGGTCGGGCAGCGGCCGTTGCCGGCGTTGAAGCTGAACGTGCCGGCGCCGTAGCCGCGCTGCACGGCGAGCGGCTCGACGGCGAAGAGCTTTCTCATCTCGTCGAACGCGCCGACGTAGCTTGCCGGGTTCGAGCGCGCGGTCTTGCCGATCGGGCTCTGGTCGACGAAAACCGCCTCGGCGAGCCGCTCGGCGCCGTGCAGCGCGTCGTGCGCGCCGGGCGTCTCGGTGGCCTTGCCGAAGTGGCGTTGCAGCGCGGGAAAGAGCACGTCCTGCATCAGCGTGCTCTTGCCCGAGCCCGAGACACCGGTGACCGTGACGAGGTGATGGAGCGGGAACTCGACCGTGACGTTCTTGAGGTTGTGGTCGCGCGCGCCTTCGAGGATGAGCTTGGGCGTCGACTCGGAGACGAGCCGCTTCAGGCCCATGCCGACGTGCTTCCTCGCGCCGAGGTAGGCGCCGGTGAGCGTGTCGGCGCTCTTGATCGCGTCGGGCGTGCCGTCGAAGACGATCTCGCCGCCGCGCTCGCCCGGGCCCGGGCCCATGTCGATGAGGCGGTCGGCGGCGAGCATCACGGCCGGGTCGTGCTCGACGACGACGAGCGTGTTGCCGGCGTCGCGCAGGCGGTGCATCGCCTCGATGATGCGATTCATGTCGCGCGGATGCAGGCCGATCGACGGCTCGTCGAGGACGAAGAGCGTGTTGACGAGCGACGTGCCCAACGCGGTGGTCAGGTTGATGCGCTGCACCTCGCCGCCCGAGAGCGTGCGGCTCTGGCGGTCGAGCGTGAGGTAGCCGATGCCGACGTCGCACAGGTAGCGCAGTCGCGTGCGCACTTCATCCAGCAACAGCTTGAGGGCGTCGTCGAGCAGCGTCGATGGCAGCGAGAGGCGATCGAAGAAGGCGCGGATGCGGTCGATCGGCACCATCATCAGGTCGTGCAGCGTGAGGCCGGGCAGCGCCTCGAGCTGCTCGCGCGACCACTTCGCGCCGACCGGCATGAAGCGCTTGGCGGGCAGGATCACGGCATCGGCGTCGTCCTTCGTGCCGAGCCGCCAGAGCAGCGCTTCCAGCTTCAGCCGAGCGCCGCCGCACACCGGGCATGGCGTGTAGCTGCGGTACTTCGACAGCAGCACGCGGATGTGCATCTTGTAGCTCTTCGACTCGAGGTAGCCGAAGAAGCGCTTGATGCCGTACCACTGCTGGTTCCACTTGCCGTTCCAGTTCGGCGAGCCTCCGATCACCCAGTTCTTCTGCGCCTCGGTGAGCTGCGCCCACGCGGTGTCGCGCGGGATGCCGGCCTCGCCGGCGTACTTCATCAGGTCGTCCTGGATCT
>CAJDUN010000110.1_pt1 | contig 9646 bp, 9 predicted proteins | sample 7390741 | NCBI WGS metagenome assembly CAJDUN01 (sample SAMEA7055660, study PRJEB34461) | soil metagenome | biome: terrestrial ecosystem; feature: Peninsula; material: soil | place: Antarctica | collected 2016 | reverse complement strand
AGGGGCGCCGGGCACCGCCGTATAGGGGGTCTGCGCCACCGCCACCCGTTCGTTGCCCGGTTGCTCCATCAGCCCAACCAGACGCAGCGCATAATCCTGCGCAATCAGGCTGTCGGCATCGACGGTGACGATGTAGTCGGCCTGCGGCACCTTCGGCCAGCCGAAGCGGGTGTCGGGGAACTGGCGTGCCGCGGCGTGGTTCATGCGCCGGACCTCCTGCAGGAAGACGAAGTCGGCGTCGAGCGCCTCGATGCCGAGCACGAGGTTGTGGATCTCGAGCCGCTTTTTCGGGCCGACGCCGCGCACGCCCTTGTGGATGTTGTACGTCGCCACCCGCAGGATGTGGCTCGGGTGCTGGGTCGAGTGAAAAGGTCGCGTCGTCGTCACGGCGGATGTCCGGAGCAAATAGCGCGCCGGCTCAGGCGAGCCGCCGCGGCAGCTGCAGGATCGCCTCGGCGTTCGATGGCGAGAAGCAGCGGTCGGCGGCGGCGCGCCAGTCGAGCCACTGGTGGTGCAGGTGCTCGCGCGGCGCCAGGCGCAGCGCGCTGTCGCGAGCGATGCGCAGGCCGAAGACGTGCTCGGTGTTGCGGGTCACGCCCTCAGCATAGCGGTGCCGCCATTGCGGATAGATGTCGTAGACGTTGGCGAGCTGCCAGTCGACGAGGTTCGCCAGCGGCACGGCCGCCGTGCCGATCGCGACGCCGGTCTCCTCGGCGACCTCGCGGATGCACGTCTCGACCAGCGATTCGGCGAGCGAGTCCTTCGAGCCGGTGACGCTCTGCCAGAAGCCCGGCACGTCGGCGCGCTCGAGCAGCAGCACGTCGAGCTCGCCGGTGTGGATGACGACCAGCACCGATTCCGGGATCTTCGGCGCCTTCAGCTCGCCGGCCCCTGCGTGTTCCTCAGGCGGATGTGCAGCTCGCGCAGCTGCTTCTCGTCGACCGGGCCCGGCGCGTTGGTGAGCAGGTCCTGGGCGCGCTGCGTCTTCGGGAAGGCGATCACGTCGCGCAGCGACTCGGCGCCTGTCATCAGCATGACGAAGCGGTCGAGGCCGATGGCGATGCCGCCATGCGGCGGCGCGCCGTACTGCAGCGCGTCGAGCAGGAAGCCGAACTTGGCGCGCGCTTCCTCGGCGTCGATCTTGAGCGCCCGAAACACCTTGCTCTGCACGTCCTCGCGGTGGATCCGCACCGAGCCGCCGCCGAGCTCGACGCCGTTGAGGACGACGTCGTAGGCCTTGGCGATGCAGCGGCCGGGATCGGTCTCGAGCCAGTCCTCGTGGCCGTCCTTGGGGCTCGTGAACGGATGGTGCACGGCGCTCCAGCGCTGCTCACCCTCGTCGTACTCGAACATCGGGAAGTCGATCACCCAGAGCGGCTCCCACTCGCCCACGACCAGGCCGCGCGCCTTGCCGAATTCGCTGTGGCCGACCTTGACCCGCAGGGCGCCGAGCGCGTCGTTGACGACCTTGCCCTTGTCGGCGCCGAAGAAGATCAGGTCGCCGTCCTTGGCGCCGGTGCGCTTCAGGACCTCGGCGAGCGCGGCGTCGTGCAGGTTCTTCACGACCGGCGACTGCAGGCCCTCGCGGCCCTTGGCGACGTCGTTGACCTTGATCCAGGCCAGGCCCTTGGCGCCGTAGATCTTGACGAACTCGGTGTAGCCGTCGATCTCGCCCCGGCTCATCTCGCCGCCGCCCGGCACGCGCAGCGCCGCGACCCGGCCGCCCTTCGCCTTGGCCGGCACCGAGAAGACCTTGAAGTCGACGTCGCCCATCACGTCGGTCAGCTCGGTGAGCTCGAGCTTGACGCGCAGGTCGGGCTTGTCGGAGCCGAAGCGGCGCATCGCCTCCTGCCACGTCATCACCGGGAACGGCCCCAGCTCGACGCCGATCGCATGCTGTACCGTGCTGCGGATCATCGCTTCGAACATCGTGCGGATCTCGACCTCGTCGAGGAACGAGGTCTCGATGTCGATCTGGGTGAACTCGGGCTGGCGGTCGGCGCGCAGGTCCTCGTCGCGGAAGCACTTCGTGATCTGGTAGTAGCGGTCGAACCCCGCGACCATCAGAAGCTGCTTGAAGAGCTGGGGCGACTGCGGCAGCGCGAAGAACATGCCGTCGTGGACGCGGCTCGGCACCAGGTAGTCGCGCGCACCCTCCGGCGTGCTCTTGGTGAGCATGGGCGTCTCGATGTCGATGAAGCCGTTGGCGTCGAGGAACTTCCTCACCTCCATCGACATCCGGTAGCGCAGCATCATGTTCCTCTGCATCTGCGGCCGGCGCAGGTCGAGCACGCGATGGGTCAGGCGCGTCGTCTCGGAGAGGTTGTCCTCGTCGAGCTGGAACGGCGGCGTGACGCTCGGGTTGAGCACCTCGAGCTCGTGGCACAGGACCTCGATCTTGCCGCTCGTGAGGTTGGCGTTGTCGGTGCCCGAAGGCCGCGCGCGCACCAGGCCGGTCACCTTCAGGCAGAACTCGTTCCTCACTTCCTCGGCGACGGTGAAGGTCGCGGCACGGTCGGGGTCGCACACCACCTGCACCAGGCCTTCGCGGTCGCGCAGGTCGATGAAGATCACGCCGCCGTGGTCGCGGCGACGATGCGCCCAGCCCATCAGCGTCACCGTCTGGCCGAGGAGCGCTTCGCTCACCAGGCCGCAATATGTCGTTCTCATCGCATCACTCCAGGATTCCTGTCGGCGGGAGCAACAGCGCCGTCGTGGCGCGTTGCGTGGGGCGGCGCTCGTGCCGCGTCGTCGCAGCTTCAGGCTGAGCACTGGCCCGGCGCTCAGCCGGGCAGATTTCGCATCGGCACCGCCGCCGCGTCGATGCGCGTCGGTGGCGCGACGACGCCCATCGAGATCACGTACTTGAGCGCCTCGTCGACGCTCATCGCCAGCGGGATCACGTCGGCGCGCGCGAGCATCAGGAAAAAGCCCGAGGTCGGGTTCGGCGTCGTCGGCACGTAGACGCTCAGGTAATCGCCGGGCAGATGGAGCGCCGCCTCGCCGCCGGGCCGGCCGGTGACGAAGGCGATCGTCCAGCTGCCCTGGCGCGGGTACTCGATGAGCACCGCCTCGCGAAATGCGTTGCCGCTGCTCGAGAACAGCGTGTCGGAGACCTGCTGCACCGAGCTGTAGATCGACTTCACGATCGGGATGCGGTTCAGCAGCCGGTGCCCTTGTCGCAGCGACCACTGGCCGGCGACGTTGGTCGCGAAGACGCCGGTGAGGAGCAGCCCGATCAGGAGGAGGAGGACGCCGAGCCCCGGGATGCCCTGGACCATGGCGATGAACGAATGGCTGCCTTCGGGCAGCACGATCTGCGAGCCGTTGAGCAGCCAGACGAAGACGCCGTTCAGCAAGCCGAGCACCGCCTGCAGCACCCAGATGGTGACGGCGAGCGGCAGCCAGACGAGCAGGCCGGCGATGAGGTATTTCTTCATCGGATCGATGGCGTGACGCGGCCGAAGCCGGTCAGGAGCCGCCCTTGTCCGATTTCGCTGCCGGTGCCGGTGCCGGCGCCGCAGCGGGCGCGGGCGCCGCCGGGCCCGGTGCCGGGGCCGCCGCCGGTGCGGTCGCCGGCGTCGCGCTCGGCGCGTCCGACGACTTCGCCCCGTCGTCCTTCTTCGCCGGCGCGTCGCCGCTCTCGCCCGACGGCTTCTCGCCCTTGCCGGCACTCTCGGCGGCGGCCGCCTTCTTGCCGCCGTCGCGGAAGTCGGTGACGTACCAGCCCGAGCCCTTCAGCTGGAAGCCGGCGGCCGTCACCTGCTTGACGAAGGTCGGCGCTCCGCATGCCGGGCAGACGGTGAGGGGCGGGTCGGAAATCTTCCGCAACACGTCCTGGGCAGTTCCGCAGGTGGTGCAGCGATAGGCGTAGATCGGCATCGTGATCTCGAAAAGACAACCCAGCAGTATAAATCTCGCGCCCTTGACCGGGACGCCGTCAGGCCGCCGGCCCGCCGGCTCAGTGCAGGCGCAGCACGACCTGCATCGCGATCAGGCCGAGCAGGAAGCCGAGCGCCGTGTAGATCACGGCCGAAAGCATCCGGTTGGTGCGCCGCTGCTCCGCGAGCAACGCCTCGAGGGCGCGCTGGGTCGCGTGCGGCTGCGGCTGGAGCGCGGCGTGGACGAGTCGAGGCAGCTGCGGCAGCAGGTGGACATAGCGCGGCGCTTCCTTCTTCAGCTGCTCCACGAAGCCGCGCCAGCCGATCTGCTCGTCCATCCAGCGCTCGAGGAAGGGCCTGGCGGTGCTCCAGAGGTCGAGCTCGGGGTCGAGGTCGCGGCCCAGGCCCTCGATGTTGAGGAGGGTCTTCTGCAGCAGCACGAGCTGCGGCTGGATCTCGACGTTGAAGCGGCGCGAGGTCTGGAACAGGCGCAGCAGCACCTGGCCGAGCGAGATGTCCTTCAGGGGCCGGTCGAACTGCGGCTCGCAGACGGCGCGGATCGCACCCTCGAGCTCGTCGATGCGCGTCTGCGGCGGCACCCAGCCGCTCTCGACGTGCAGCTCGGCGACACGCTTGTAGTCGCGATGGAAGAAGGCGATGAAGTTCTGCGCGAGGTAGTCCTTGTCGGTCCCGGTGAGCGTGCCGACGATGCCGAAGTCGAGCGAGATGTAGCGGCCGAAGGTCTCGGGGGCGATCGAGACCTGGATGTTCCCGGGATGCATGTCGGCGTGGAAGAAGCCGTCGCGGAACACTTGCGTGAAGAAGATCGTGACGCCGTCGCGGGCCAGCTTCTTGATGTCGACGCCGGCATCGCGCAACCGCTGCACGTGGCTGATCGGCACGCCGTGCATGCGCTCCATCACGATCACGTCCTGCTTGCAGAGCTCCCACACCATCTCGGGCACGAGGACGAGGCCGAGCCCTTCCATGTTGCGGCGCAGCTGCGCCGCGTTGGCCGCCTCGCGCACGAGGTCGAGCTCGTCGTGCAGGTAGTTGTCGAACTCGGCGACGACCTGGCGCGGCTTCAGCCGCTTGCCGTCGGCCGACCAGCGCTCGACCGCGCGGGCCAGGCGGCGCATCAGCTCGACGTCGTCGTCGATCGCCGCGAGCATGCCGGGCCGGAGCACCTTGACGGCGACCTCGCGGCCGTCCTTCAGGACCGCGAAGTGGACCTGCGCGATCGATGCGCTCGCCACCGGCGCGGCGTCGAAGCTCGCGAAGATGGCGTCGAGCGGCCGGCCGAACGACTTCTCGACGATGGCCCGCGCGACCTCGGCCGGAAACGGCGGCACCCGGTCCTGCAGCCGGGCGAGCTCCTCGGCGATGTCGGCGGGAAGGAGGTCGCGCCGGGTCGAGAGCACCTGGCCGAACTTGACGAAGATCGGTCCGAGCCGCTCGAGGCCCAGGCGCAGTCGCTCGCCGCGCGGCGCGTCGAGCCGGCGCCCGATCGTGATGACACGGACGAGGAAGCGGACCCACGGCTGGCGAAAGCTCGACAGCGCGAGCTCGTCGAGCCCGTAGCGAAGAACCGTGACGCAGATGACGACGAGACGGGCGAGGTGCCTCATCAGGTCGTGGGGGCGGGTCCGGCCGGCCCCGGCGGCGGGGTGAAGGACGTGCCCGGGGCGCGCGCCGCGGCGTCGCGCAGCATCTTCGCGCCTTCGCGCAGCGCGCCGGCGAACCAGCCACCGATCTTGCCGAGCTGACGCGCCGGCGCGTCGCCGACGATCTTCGCGAGGTCGTCCTGCAGGTCCCAGCGCAGGTTGTCGATCAGCCAGTCGAGGTCGCTCGCGAACGCGGCGTCGCCCGAGACCGTGATTGCCGGACGCTCGCCGGCGACGACGCGCGTCAGCGCCAGCGCGGGATTGCCGGCGGCAACGGCCACGCGCAGGTCGGCCTCCAGCGAGGCCGCGTCAGGCAGCCATTCGAGCAGCCCGGCCGGGGTGACGCGAAAGACGAAGGGGCCGAACGCCGGCAGCAGCCTGGGCCAGTCGGAAAGCTCGAAGCGCACCGATCGCGTCGCATGCGGACGCAGTCGATCGAGCGCAGCCGGCTCGGCCGAGATCACGTGGTTGACGAGGAGCACGAGGCGCTCCATGACCGAGCGCTGCGCCAGCGCCTTGACCGTTTCGAGCATGGCCGATTGTAGGATCGGGCCGTCCTCGCTTCCGCCCCGACCATGATTCTCCTCACCGGCGCAACCGGCTACATCGCCTCGCACACGTGGCTCGCGCTCGAGGCGGCAGGCTACCGCGTCGCCGGCCTGGACGACTTCTCGAACAGCTCGCCGGAGGTGCTCAAGCGCCTCGCCGCGCTCGGCGCCGACGTCTCGCGCTTCACCCGGTCCGACGTGCGCGATCGCGACGCCCTCGAGCGGATCTTCGCTGCCGGCGAGATCGAGGCGGTCGTCCATTTCGCGGCCAAGAAGGCGGTCGGCGAGAGCGTCGCCCAGCCGCTGCTCTACTACGGCGTCAACGTCGGCGGCCTGGTCGCGCTGGCCGAGACGATGCGCGACCACGGTTGCAAGACCTTCGTCTTCAGCTCGAGCGCGACCGTCTACGGCGATCCGGAGCGGCTGCCGATCCTCGAGGACGCGGCGCTGTCGGCGACCAATCCGTACGGCGAGACCAAGCTCGTCAGCGAGAACATCCTGCGCGACCTCGAGCGCTCCGACCCCGCCTGGCGCATCGCCCTCCTGCGCTATTTCAACCCGGTCGGGGCGCACGAGAGCGGCACGATGGGCGAGGATCCGCGCGGCACGCCGAACAACCTCATGCCCTACGTCGCCCAGGTCGCCGTCGGCAAGCGGGCGCGTCTGCAGGTCTTCGGCGCCGACTATCCGACCGCCGACGGCACCGGCGTGCGCGACTACCTGCACGTCGTCGACCTCGCCGAAGGCCACGTCGCTGCGCTGCGCAAGCTGCTCGGCGGCGCCGCTTCGCTCACCGTCAACCTCGGAACGGGCCGCGGCAGCAGCGTCCTCGAGCTCGTGCATGCCTTCGAGCGCGCGAGCGGCAAGGCCGTGCCTTACGACATTGCGCCGCGACGCCCGGGCGACATCGCCGCCTGCTACGCCGACGTGTCGCTGGCCGAGCGGCTGCTCGGCTGGAAGGCGAGGCGCGATCTCGACGCGATGTGCGTCGACACCTGGCGCTGGCAGACGGCCAATCCGGACGGCTACGGAGACTGAACTGGGCAGCGCGTCGGCCGCTTGAAACAGTTGCCCGCGAGCGGTTCGTGAATCCGTGCCGACAATCGCGACGAACAGTCTTGCGCAACTCGAAGGACCGCTTCCATCATGAGCAGAAATTTCATTGCCAGTGTGCTGTCGGCATTTGTCGGCGGAATGTTCGGCGCCTATCTTCTCGTGAGCCTCGGGCACAGCGCGCTTTGGCCGCAAGCGGCAGCGGCGACGCCGACGCCTGATGTCGTATCCGCGCGCCGAATTCGCCTGCTCGACGCTGCGGGCAGAACACGCGCAGAGCTGGCCATTTCGCCGGACGGCGGCGCCGGACTTTTCTTCTTCGATACCGAGGGCAGAAACCGGATGGTCCTCGGCCTCTATTCGCCAGGGGAAGGCGAACAGCCAGCCGTCGTTCTCAACGACACGCGCCAGCGCGCCGCCGGCATCTTCCGCTTGTTCGGCGCGCAAGAAACGCCGGTCGTCGTCTTCAAGAACAGCGGCGTCGACAGATCGATATTCGGCCTCAACCCGAGCTCGATCGAGCCGTTTCTGGTCAACTACTCGACGGAACGAAAAAAGACGGCCGTGTTCGGAAATTTTTAGAAAAGCGATGACGAAGCGTCTTGTCATTGCATGCGCCGTCGCTTTGGCCGCGGTTTGCGTCGGTTTCGCATGGGACCGGGCACGGGTGCCGTCGCACCCGCGATATGTCCTGATCAACGAGACGAGTCGCCACGACTTCGACCTCGCGTTGCGGATGAGCCTCAAGATCGCCGAGAACAAGTCCGGGATCGAAAACGCCTTGGTCCTGCTGCCGGCATTGCCACCTTCGCAAAGCATCGAGCAGGTCGCGACGGACCTCTTCGCGAAACTGCGGATCGGCGCCAGGCGCGATGGCAGGGGAATCCTCTATCTCTATGTCGCCAAAGAAAATCTCATGCGGATCGAAGTCTCCTACGCGCTCGAAGGCGAGGTCCCTGACGTGCTCTGCCGTCGTCTCGAAGAGGCGGCCAAGACGTACATGCTGTCGGAGGTGCCCCAGGATTTCATTTCCGAGCTGATCATCACCACCAACCTGCGCGGCATGGGCTCGACGCGCGAGGCGAGCGACCTGTCGCCGCCGAAATGGCTGAACGCCGAATTTCTATCGGGCGGAGGCGGCGCGAACGCGCCGGGCTATCGACGCACGCTCGACGAGTACCAGCGCGCAATCCGTCGACTGCCGCCTGCCGCCCTGAGCGAATTCTCGCCTTCGCCGGATGCCGCTGAATCGGTGCGCCGATATCTCGCTTCGCTCGCGGGGGGAATCGGCGATCCCCGCTTGCCCCTCTTGACCGAAGGCAGCCAAGTCTTTCGGGTCGTGGTGCCCCGCAACGCGGCCCAGCAGCAACGGATCCGTCAGTTCTTCGACGCCTCCGGCGGGTACCAGTTGATCTTCGCAGGCGATCTCGGTCTCGCGGTTCCCGGCCCTGACCAATCCAACCTGCCGATCGTTCTGCGGCGCGGGTCCGACGACCTCTGGTACATCGACGAGGCGAAAGCGTGGATGTATTTCCACCGCTTCGAGGATGACGTGAACTTCCGCGTCAAGTACGCCGACAACCCCTTCCTCGCGGAGCTGCGCGCGCGGCGCGTACCGAACACGGAGCGATCGATTTACGGCAACCACGCGCACACGCCGTCCCGGCCCGCGTACCCGTTTTCACTCTCCGACGCGGTCCGCAATGGCGAAGAAAAGATCCGTGCCGCGCCCGCCATTGCAAAGCACTATGCGGAGCTGGGCGACCTCTATTTCGCCGAGATGAACTGGATCACGCCAGCGATCGAACTGTATGAAAAGGCGGCCGCCCTGGCGCCGACCGAGCTCGCCTATCGATGGCGCCTGGTGGACCTCTACCTCAATGCTTCGCGCGCCGACAGGATGCTCGCCGAACTCAAGTATCTTGCCGAGCATTCGCCGGGCGACCGGACGACGCAGGATTGGTACAGCGCATACAAGAAGGCCTACGACTTCGCGGGCGATTGACGCGCTCTCGCGACGCGTCGACACACGGTGAAGATGGCCTCGTACGGATTCGTCCGTGAGGCGATCAGAAGAGCGCCTGCTGGCGCGCCAGGCGCCAGGACGGCGAGCCGTCCTTTTCGCAGGCGAGCATCCAAAGCTCACGGAACGGCACCGCGCCCTGCTCCGCCGACTCGCGGATGAGGCCCGAGAACTCGACGCTCGCGAGATATGCCGGGCCGAGCTCCTCGAGGCCGACCAGCTCCGCGTGCAGGGTGATGACGTCGGTGCGGCTCGCCCCTGCGACACGCGCCGTCAGCATCGGCAACAGCTCGCTCAGCATGTCGGGCGTGGTCAGATGGCCGAGCGCCTGGACGTCGCCGGCGTCCCAGGCCGCCTGCAGACGCAGGAAGCGCGAGCGCGCGGCCTCGAGCACTTCGTTGCCGTCGAGACCGGCGGGCGTGGGCGCGGCGAACCCGCCCTCGGCGAGGCGGCGCGACACCATCGGGCCGGCAGGGC
>CAJDUN010000145.1_pt1 | contig 9652 bp, 9 predicted proteins | sample 7390741 | NCBI WGS metagenome assembly CAJDUN01 (sample SAMEA7055660, study PRJEB34461) | soil metagenome | biome: terrestrial ecosystem; feature: Peninsula; material: soil | place: Antarctica | collected 2016 | reverse complement strand
CTTGAAGCTCGGCGCCGCCTGGAAGCTGGTGCTGGGCGTGATTTTCGTGTTGCTGGTGTGTTTCCTGCGGCAAGGGATCATCGGCGGCATCAAGGACCTGTTCAGGCTGATCACAGGCAAGGGCAACGCTGTCCCCGAGCCCGAGCCCGAGGTCGAGGTCGAGGTCGAGGCGGACTCCCACGAGGCGGCGGCGCCGGCGCCAGTCGGCCCGATGGCCGCGCGTCGGGCCGTGGCTGCCGGCTCCGAGGCACCGCTGCTTCAGGCCAAGAGGCTCACGAAGCGTTATGGTGGTGTCGTCGCGAACGAGGACATCGACTTCACCGTGCAGCAGGGCGAACTGCGCGGCATCATCGGCCCGAACGGCGCCGGCAAGTCGACGTTCTTCAAGATGCTCACGTGCGAAGTGCCACCGACGTCGGGCTCGATCGTCTTCGAAGGCCACGACATCACCGGCAAGAGCGTCACCGACGTGTGCCAGCTCGGGCTGACCAAGAGTTACCAGGTCAATCAGCTGTTCAACAAGCTGACCGTACGCGAGAACCTGACGATCGCCGCCCTGGCGCATCTGCGGGGCAAGTTCAAGCTCGATCTGTTCGGACGGATCTCGGCGATCCGCGGCCTCGAGGAGCAGGTGGAGCACACGCTTCAGCTGGTCAACCTCACCGCTCGCCCCGACACACCGGTGTCGCAGCTGGCCTACGGCGAGAAGCGCCGGCTGGAAATCGGCCTGGCTCTTGCCTCGTCGCCCAGCTTGTTGCTGCTCGATGAGCCGCTGGCGGGCATGAGTCCGCGCGAACGGGTCGAAACCGTACGCTTGCTCAAGTCGATCGCGCAAGGCCGGACCATGATCATCATCGATCACGACATGGATGCGCTGTTCGAGCTCGCCGAACGCATCACGGTGCTGCAGGAGGGACGCGTGCTGGTCGAAGGCACGCCCCAAGAAATCAAGGCCAACGTGCTGGTGCAGGAGGCCTACCTCGGCGGCGTTCACGATGACGAGTTGCTCGCATGAGCCTGCTCGAAGTCAAGGGGCTGAACAGCTACTACGGCGATTCGCACATCCTGTTCGACGTCGACCTGCACGTGGACAAGAACGAGGTGGTGGCACTCCTCGGACGCAATGGCGCGGGCAAGAGCACCACCTTGAAGAGCCTGATGGGAGTCGTGACGCCGCGGACGGGTTCGGTGCGGCTCGATAACGTGGACCTGGCCGGCAGGAAGAGTCATGTGGTCGCTCGCGCGGGCATGCAGCTGGTGCACGAGGAGCGACGCGTGTTCGGCAGCCTCGACGTCGAGGAGAACCTGATCCTTGCCGGGCTCACGGCGCCCGGCAAGTGGCCGCTCGACCGCATCTACGAGATGTTTCCGCGCCTGAAGCAGCGTCGCACCAGCCGCGGCACCGACCTGTCGGGTGGCGAACAGCAGATGCTGGCGATCGCCCGCGCGCTCATCCGCGATCCCAAGATCATCCTGCTGGACGAGCCGTTCGAAGGGCTCGCGCCGCTGATCGTGAAAGAGCTGATGCATGTCTGCCGCGACCTGGCCGCGGCGGGGCTGACCATCGTGCTCGTCGAGCAGAATCTCGCTGCCACGCTGACGCTGGCGCAGCGCGTCTACATCATCAACAACGGTCACATCGTGCACGAGGGTCCCGCCAAGGAGATCAAGGCACAGCCGCAGGTATTGCAGCGCTACCTCGGTCTGTGATCGGCGACGCCGGACGAATGGACCCACCGCGCTGACGGCGCCGGTCTTCGACAGCATGTCCCCTTCATCCGACGCCAAAATCTCGGCGACCCTGATCCCCGGCGACGGCATCGGGCCCGAGGTCGTCGATGCGACCGTTCAGGTGCTCGATGCCTTGGGCCGCCCGTTCGAGTGGGACGTCCGGCAGGCCGGCATGGCCGGCGTCGCGAGCGCCGGCGACCCGCTTCCGGTCGAGACGCTCGCCAGCATCCGCGAGCGTCGCCTCGTGCTCAAGGGACCGCTGACGACACCCGTCGGCGGCGGCTTCCGCTCGTCGAACGTCCGTCTGCGCGAGGAGTTCGAGCTGTTCGCCAACGTGCGGCCGGCGAAGACGATGCTCGCCGGCCGCTTCGACGATATCGACCTGGTGCTGGTGCGCGAGAACCTGGGCGGCTTCTACGTCGCGCACGAGTACTACGTGCCGATCGGCGCGGACCCGAGGGCGGTGGCGGTGTCGACCGGCATCAACACCCGCGACGGCAGCCAGCGGATCGCCCGATTCGCCTTCGACTACGCGGTGAAGCACGGCCGCCGGAAGATCACGATCGTGCACAAGGCCAACATTCTCAAGGCGCTGAGCGGGCTCTTCCTCGAGGCGGCGCGCGAGGTGGCGGCGGAGTACGCCGGCCGCGTGGAGGTCGACGACATCATCGTCGACGCCTGCGCGATGCAACTCGTCCTCAATCCCTGGCGCTTCGACATGCTGCTCTGCACGAACCTGTTCGGCGACATCCTGTCCGACGAGATCGCCGGGCTCGTCGGCGGGCTCGGCATGGCACCCGGCGCCAACTTCGGGACCGATGCGGCGATCTTCGAGGCGGTGCATGGCTCGGCACCCGACATCGCCGGCAAGGGCATCGCCAATCCGGTTTCGCTGATGCTGGCCGCGGCGATGATGCTCGATCACGCCGACCTGTCCGACAAGGCCCGGCGCTTGCGCGTGGCCATCGGCACGACGCTGAACGTGGACCAGGTTCGCACCGGCGACCTCAAGGGCACGGCGACCACGCGCCAGTTCGCCGACGCCGTGTGCGCGCGACTGGCGAATCCTTGAGATCGATCGCGCGGCGGAGCCGTCAGCAGTCGCGCAAGAGGCTGCCGGTGCTGTCGGTGCTCGAGCCGGAGAGCACCGTCGAGGCCGCCTCGCGTGCCGTCAGACGCTGTCTCTCGCTGATGAGGGCGGCCTCGATCGCCTTCGACTCGATCGTCGCTGCCGTCGTTGCGCCGCTGCAGGCGAGGAGATAGACGACCCGGCGCGAGGTGCCGATCGTGGCGCCCGTCCGGGACGAGATCTTCGAGCCCAGCGCGTGCAGCGCCTGCGGCGCCATGCCGACCCGTGGGGCGACCACCTCCAGATGCTGCGAGCTGATGCGGGTGGTGAAGAACACCGCGGCAAAGACGGCTGCCATCCCCAGGCCGACGACGCTGAACACGTGTTTCATGGCGACTTTCGAAGACGTTCGGCCATTGTCCGGCAACGACCGAGCCAGCGTTGTGTGCGCGTCCTTCAGGCTGGTGAAGAATCGTGGAACTGGATATATTCACAGTATGTCACGTACTCCCTGGCAACGCCCGATCTCGCGCGACGAAGCGCCTCGCCCGGAGTCCGTCGGCGCCGTGCCGGTCAAGGGCCGGGGCACGGTGTGGGCGATCGAGCACCGTTACTCGCGCCAGGCCGGGGAGAGCTACGACGACGGCTGGGGCACGCTCGACCAGGAGGCCAGCGAGGAGCGGCTGGCGCCGGACACCACGGTCATCGAGGAGCGGGCGAAGTCGATCCTGTCGAAGAACGATTCGCCCGACCTGTCGTTCGACCTGTCGATCAATCCCTATCGCGGCTGCGAGCACGGCTGCGTCTACTGCTTCGCGCGGCCGACGCACAGCTACCTCGGGCTGTCGCCCGGGCTGGACTTCGAGACCCGGATCATCGCCAAGGTGAACGCGGCCGAGCGGCTGCGCGAAGCCCTCTCGCGGCGCGGCTACGTTCCGAGCCCGATCAACATCGGCTCGGCGACCGACGCCTACCAGCCTGTCGAGCGCAAGCTCCTCGTCACGCGCTCGGTCATCGAGGTGCTCGCCGAGACCTCGCATCCGTTCTCGCTCGTCACCAAGTCGTCGGGCATCGAGCGCGACCTCGACCTGGTCGCGCCGATGGCCGAGCGGGGCCTGGCCGCGGTCTACGTCTCGCTGACGTCGCTCGACGCGTCGCTCGCCCGCATCCTCGAGCCGCGCGCCGCCGCGCCGCACCGCCGCCTGAAGACAATCGAGGCCCTGGCGCGCGCGGGCGTGCCGGTCGGCATCAGCGTCTCGCCGATCATCCCGTTCATCAACGAGCCCGAGATCGAGCGCATCCTCGAAGCGGCCGCGGCAGCAGGTGCGACGTCGGCGTTCGGCATCGTGCTGCGCCTGCCGTGGGAGGTGAATCCGATCTTCCAGCGCTGGCTCGACCAACACTTTGCCGATCGGGCGGCCCGGGTGATGGCCCGCATCCGCGAGATGCGCGGTGGCAAGGACTACGACGCGACCTTCAGCACCCGCATGAAGGGCGAGGGCGTCTGGGCACAGCTGCTGGCCCAGCGACTCGCCAAGGCGAGGGCGCGTTTCGGTCTGGATCGCGAACGTCGTGAGCTCGACCGATCGCAATTCCGCAGGCCGATCCCGGCGCGCGCGGACGGCCAAGGCGACCTGTTCGGTTGATCGACGTCAGTCGGCGATGTCGGGCTCGAAGAAGAGCCAGCGGACCTCGGGGAACGCCTCGCGAAACTTCTGCTCGACCCGGTTGATCGCCTCGACGAGCGCAGCCGCCGATGGCACAGGCCTCATCCTGGCCTTGACCGCCACCATCACGTCGTTGCCCATCTGCTGCGTGATCACGTTGTAGAGACTCTCGACATCGGGCTCAGCTGCGAGGTGCGAACGCATGCGCGCCAGCGTGCGGTCCTCGACGCCTTGACCGATGAGGAGCGACTTGATCTCGACGCCGACGAGCACCGCGACGAGCACGAGCAGTGCGCCGATGCAGATCGAGCCCGCCGCGTCCCAGACCGGATTGCCCGTGGCGACCGCGATGCCGATGAACGTCAGCGCCATCGCCAGTCCGCCGAGGGCCGCGAGGTCTTCCGCGAGCACGACCAGCATCTCGCTCTGGCGCGAGGTCCGGAACCAGCGCCAGAGCCCTTGCTGGCCGCGCTCCTTGTTGACTTCGCGCAGGCACCCCCAGAGCGAGACGCTCTCCGCGGCGATGCCGAAGGTGAGGATCGCCACCGCCACCCACGCATTCTCGATCGGCTGCGCCACGCTCCACTTGTGCACGCCCTCGTAGATCGAGAACATGCCGCCCATGCTGAAGAGCATCAAGGCGACGATGAAGCTCCAGAAGTAGACCGCCTTGCCGTAGCCGAGCGGATGATCCGCGTTCGCGGGCCGGCGGCCCTCGCGCAGGCCCCAGAGCAGCAGGCCCTGGTTGGCGCAGTCGGCGTACGAATGGATCGCCTCGGCGAGCATCGACGACGAGCCGGTGAAGATCGCGCCGGCCGTCTTTGCGATGGCGATCAGGAAGTTCGCGCCGAGCGCGAACAGGATCGATCTGAGCGAGTCGCTGCCGGCGGACATGGGCCGGCCGCTCAGACCTTGAAAAGGTCCTTGACCCGGTCGCTCCAGGTTTTCGCCGTCGGCGAATGCCTGTCGCCGGCCGTGCGGAAGGCCTCGTCGAGCTCCTTCAGCAACTTCCTCTGGTGCTCGGTCAGCTTGATCGGCGTCTCGACGCTCACGTGGCAGTAGAGGTCGCCCGGGTAGCTGGAGCGCACGCCCTTGATGCCCTTGCCGCGCAGGCGGAAGGTCTTGCCGTGCTGCGTGCCCTCGGGCAGGTCGATCTCGGCCTTGCCGCCCAGCGTCGGCACCTCGATCGCGCCGCCCAGCGCCGCGCTGGTCATGCCGACGGGCACGGTGCAATGGAGATCGTCGCCGTCGCGCTCGAAGATGTCGTGCGCCTTCATGCGGATCTCGATGTAGAGATCGCCGTTGGGGCCACCGTTCGGGCCCGGCTCGCCGTTGCCGCTCGAGCGGATGCGCATGCCTTCGTTGATGCCCGGCGGAATCTTCACCTCGAGCGTCTTGGTCTTCTTGAGGCGGCCCTGGCCGTGACAGGTCGGGCAGGGCTCGGGAATGATCTTGCCGGTGCCGTGACACTGCGGGCAGCTCTGCTGGATGCTGAAGAAGCCCTGGCGCATCTGCACCGCGCCCGAGCCGTGGCAGGTCGTGCACGTGATCGGGCTCGTGCCCGGCTTGGCGCCGTTGCCCTTGCAGGTCTCGCAGGTCTCGTACGACGGGATCCGGATCTGGGTTTCCTTGCCGTTCGCCGCCTCCTCGAGCGTGATCTCCATCGCGTAGCTGAGGTCGCTGCCGCGGTAGACCTGCTGGTTGCTGCCGGCGCCACGACGGCCGTTGCCGAAGATGTCGCCGAAGATGTCGCCGAAGGCCTCGGCGAATCCGCCGAAGCCTTCAGCGCCGGCGCGGCCGCCCATGTTCGGATCGACGCCGGCGTGGCCGTACTGGTCGTAGGCGGCCCGCTTCTGCGCATCGGAGAGCATCTCGTAGGCCTCCTTGGCCTCCTTGAAATGCTCCTCGGACTTCTTCCCGTCGGCACCCTGGTTGCGATCGGGATGATGTTTCATCGCCAGCTTGCGATAGGCCTTCTTGATGTCTTCCTCGGACGCGCCGCGGCTCAGGCCGAGCACCTCGTAGTAGTCCCGCTTGCTCATCCCTCCCCACTCCCCATCGTTCTATGCGCAAACGCCGCGTCGAGGGACAGGCTGAGCCTGATCCCTCGACGCGGCGAATTGATCGGACGGCGCAGCCGCTCTATCAACCCTTCTTGACTTCCTTGAACTCCGCGTCGACGACGTCGTCGTCGGTGTGCGCCGCCTGCGCCTCGGCCTGCGGACCGGCGCCGCCCGGGGCGCCCTGCGCGCCGGCCGCGGCCTGCGCCGCCTGCGAGTCCGCGTAGATCTTCTCTCCGAGCTTCTGGCTCGCCGTCATCAGCGCTTCGGTCTTGGCCTCGATCGCCGCCTTGTCTTCCGACTTGAGCGACTCCTCGGCTTCCTTCAGTGCCGTCTCGATCTTCTCCTTCTCGCCGGCGTCGAGCTTGTCGCCGTGCTCGCCGAGGCTCTTGCGAACGCTGTGGATCATCGCATCGGCCGAGTTGCGCGCCTGGATGACCTCGAGCTTCTTCTTGTCGTCGGCCGCGTTCAGTTCGGCGTCCTTCACCATCTGCTGGATCTCGGCTTCCGTGAGGCCCGAGTTCGCCTTGATGGTGATCTTGTTCTCCTTGCCGGTGGCCTTGTCCTTCGCGCCGACGTGCAGGATGCCATTGGCGTCGATGTCGAAGGTGACCTCGATCTGCGGCATGCCGCGCGCCGCCGGTGCGATGCCCTCGAGGTTGAACTCGCCGAGCGACTTGTTGCCCGACGCCATCTCGCGCTCGCCCTGGTAGACCTTGATCGTCACCGCCGGCTGGTTGTCGTCGGCGGTCGAGAAGGTCTGCGCGAACTTGGTCGGGATGGTCGTGTTCTTGTGGATCATCTTGGTCATCACGCCGCCGAGCGTCTCGATGCCGAGGCTGAGGGGAGTGACGTCGAGCAGCAGCACGTCCTTGCGGTCGCCGACCAGGACCTGGCCCTGGATCGCGGCGCCGACGGCGACGGCCTCGTCGGGGTTGACGTCCTTCCTCGGCTCCTTGCCGAAGAACTCCTTGACCTTCTCCTGCACCTTGGGCATGCGGGTCATGCCGCCGACCAGGATGATGTCGTCGATCTGGCCGACCGACACGCCCGCGTCCTTGATGGCCGTGCGGCAGGGCGCGATCGTGCGCTCGATCAGCTCCTCGACGAGGGCCTCGAGCTTGGCGCGGGTGAGCTTGATGTTGAGGTGCTTCGGGCCCGACGCATCGGCCGTGACGTAGGGCAGGTTGATGTCGGTCTGCGAGTTGCTCGACAGCTCGATCTTCGCCTTCTCGGCCGCTTCCTTCAGGCGCTGCAGGGCGAGCACGTCCTTCGACAGGTCGACCGCGTTGTCCTTCTTGAACTCGGCAATGATGTAGTCGATGATCCGCTGGTCGAAGTCCTCGCCGCCGAGGAAGGTGTCGCCGTTGGTCGAGAGCACTTCGAACTGCTTTTCACCGTCGACGTCGGCGATCTCGATGATCGACACGTCGAAGGTGCCGCCGCCGAGGTCGTAGACGGCGATCTTGCGGTCACCGCGCTCGGTCTGATGATCCGCTTCACCTCGAGGCCCGCGATCCGACCGGCGTCCTTGGTCGCCTGGCGCTGCGCGTCGTTGAAGTAGGCCGGCACCGTGATCACGGCGTCGACGACCTTCTCTCCGAGATAGTCCTCGGCGGTCTTCTTCATCTTGCGCAGGATCTCCGCCGAGATCTGCTGCGGCGCCAGCTTCTCGTTGTGGACGTCGACCCAGGCGTCGCCGTTGTCGGCCGCGACGATCTTGTACGGCATCAGGCCGATGTCCTTCTGCACTTCCTTCTCGGCGAACTTGCGGCCGATCAGGCGCTTCACCGCGTAGATGGTGTTCTTCGGATTCGTGACCGCCTGGCGCTTGGCCGACGCGCCGACGAGGATCTCGCCACCGTCCTGATAGGCCACGATCGAAGGCGTCGTGCGTGCGCCTTCGCTGTTCTCGATCACCTTGGTCGTGTTGCCTTCCATGATGGCGACGCACGAGTTGGTGGTACCGAGGTCAATGCCGATGATCTTTGCCATGTTCTTCTCCGGAAATTTGGGATCGATTGAATGTGAGGTGCGGACGGCGCGAGCGCTTTCAAGCGCGGGTCAGCCGGGCGCGCTCACGGTGACGAGTGCCGGCCGCAACACCCGGTCGGCGATCAGGTAGCCCTTCTGGAGCACCGCCACGACGGTGTTCGGCTCCTGCGACGCCGCCGGCACGACGCTGATCGCCTGATGCTGGTGCGGGTCGAAGCGGTCGCCGGTTTTCGGGTTGACCTCGACGACCTTGTTGCGTTCGAGCGCCGCGGTCAGCTGACGCAGCGTCGCATGCACGCCTTCAAGCAACTGCTGCTGCGTCGACGAAGGAATGGCGATCGCCGCCTCCAGGCTGTCGCGCACCGGCAGGAGGCTGTCGGCGAAGCCCTCGACCGCGAACTTGCGGGCCTTGGAGACTTCTTCCTCGGCGCGGCGGCGCGTGTTCTCGGCCTCGGCCTTGGCGCGCAGGTATGCGTCAGAAAGCTCGGCGTGTCGGGCTTGCAGGTCGGCTGCATCGGCGGCGGGGCCTTGGCCGTTCGACGCACCGGCAGGGTCTTCGCCCTCGGGCGACAGGGGCGGGGCGGGGTCGTTCGCGTTCATCCCGATGACTTTGGGCGCATCTCCCTCGATTCAAGAGGGAATTCTTCGCGATTTGCCCGATCGGCAGCCACTCACTCCGGGTCCGCCGTCGCACTCCACCGGTTCCAGTCGGCCAGCTGGCGCCGGTCACGCTTGGTCGGGCGGCCTTGGTCGATGGTCAGGGCAGGCTCGGGATGGAGGCGGCGCTCCGCGGCCTGCCTGATGCGCCGCTCGATGCTTTCCGGTGTCTCTTCATAGAGCGCCTGGGCGACGGGGGCTGGTCCGCGCAGGCGGCTGAGGCCGCGCACCATCACGGTCCGGTGCGATCCGGTCTGACGCAGCTCGACGACATCGCCTTCGCGCAGATCGCGCGAGGACTTGGCGACCTGCTCGTTCACCGAGACGCGGCCTTTGGCGATGTCCTCCGCGGCCAGCGCTCTCGTCTTGAAGAGGCGCGCGGCCCAGAGCCACTTGTCGAGGCGGAACTTGTCCATCAGCCGAGGCTATCGGAAGGAGGCGACCCTTCCGGCAGGGCCGGCTTCCTGTCTTCC
>CAJDUN010000178.1_pt1 | contig 9770 bp, 10 predicted proteins | sample 7390741 | NCBI WGS metagenome assembly CAJDUN01 (sample SAMEA7055660, study PRJEB34461) | soil metagenome | biome: terrestrial ecosystem; feature: Peninsula; material: soil | place: Antarctica | collected 2016 | reverse complement strand
CGTCACCCTTGTACGACGTGCCGTACGACGCCTTCAGGACGGTGCCGACAAAGTTCTTCTTCAGGATGATGTTGATCACGCCGGCGACGGCGTCGGAGCCGTAGATCGATGAAGCGCCGTCCTTCAGGACTTCGATACGCTCGACCATCTCGAGGGGGATCTGGTTCAGGTCGACGTAAGTGCGCTGCGCGTCGTCAGCGAGCACCGCCGACGTGATCCGGCGACCATTGATGAGGGTCAGGGTGGCATTGGCGCCGAGGCCGCGCAGCGAGATGCCGGCCGAGGTGGCGCCAGAGAAGCCGCGACCGTACGTGAACGGCACCGAACCTTGACCGTCGGCAGTGAGCGTCTGGAGGAACTCGGCGACCGTGCCCTTGCCCGCCTGATCGAGTTCCTGCTTGCTGATCACCTGGACCGGCGAAGCCGTCTCGGTGTCCGAGCGCTTGATGTTCGAGCCGGTGATTTCGACGCGTTCGAGGGATTGCGTCGCCTGCGCCATCGCAGACTGGCCCGCGCTCAGCAATACGCCGCCGCAGGCGACCATCAGCCCCGTACAGAGCTTCGTCTTCTTCAACATGTAGATTCCCCCGGTGAAAGATTCGATCGACAGATCTATAGACCCCGGCCTTTCTGCAGGTCACGTACCAATCTTGTGAACGGCGCGCGACACACTGAAAAGGCGTGTAAATGAATTGTCATCGGCGGTGCGAGGGGCAATTTCTCAGGGTATCCACCACTCGCGTGCTCTCACGCTTGGTGCGTAGGACGGGATGCCACGAGCCTGCAGGGGCATTGCCCGGGCTCGAAGGCGATCGGCGCGAGGAACCGCCGCCGTAAACCGATCGAGCTTTACATAAAGCGGTGTTGCAATCTGACGACGCCTGTCCTGTGACGTTGGCTCCCTGCAACATGGACTCGGCGCTCGCGGATCGAATTCCACGGCCGTGCCCGACCAGGCCCCCCGCCTGCGGGGTCTCGCAGGCTAGGCCCAGGCGAGATAGGCCTGGCGTCCGTCGACCATGAGCCTGACTTTCGCCCCGACCGGCAGCGTCACCTTCGTCGCCACATGCCCGAACGGAAGGCCGGTGAGGATCGGCGTGCGCGTCGACGCACGGACTCGGGCGAGCATCGAGTCGAGCCCGTAGCCGCGGTCGAGCGGCGACTTGCGAAAGCCCGTCACGGCGCCGAGCACGACCGCCTTCTGGGCGTCGAGCACGCCGGCCTGATGGAGCTGGAGCAGGTTGCGCTCGACGCGATAGGGATGCTCGTTGACATCCTCGAGAAAGAGGATGCCGCCCTTGATGCGCGGCCAGTGCGGCGTCGCGAGCAGCGAATTGACGATCGCGAGGTTGCCGCCCCAGAGCGTGCCCTTGACCTCGAGCCCGTCGAAGCCTGTGGCCGTCCGGAAGCCGACCGCCTCGAGCTCGCCCGACATCGCCTCGACGAAACAGGCCTCGGTGACGTCGTCGACGCCGCCGTCGGCCGTGCTGCGGCCGAAGTCGTCGCAGGCGAGCGGACCGGCCCAGGTGACGCCGCCGTCGTGCGCCAGCAGCGCGAGCTGGAGCGAGGTCATGTCGCTCATCCCGACCCATCGGGTACCGGCCTCGACGCTCTTCTTCACCCGCTTCCACTCGACCCGGTCGAGGAGACGCGTCAAGCCATAGCCGCCGCGCGTGGCCAGGGCGACGCTCGGACGCGCGTCCGCGACGCGGTGCAGCGCCGCCAGTCGAACCTCGTCGTCGCCGGCGAAGCGCTGGTGTCGCGTCGCGGCATCGACGTCGATCTCGACGTCGAAGCCGAGCTTGCGCAGCCTTGCCGCCGCGCGGCGCAACGGCGCGACCGAACGCAGCACGCCGGCGGGCGAGAACAGCAGCAGACCGTTCGAGGTGTCGCTCATGGCTCGACTTTCGGATCGATCTCGATCGATTCGCCCGCCGGGATCGGCTCGGCAGCGAGTTCGGTGTCGCCGGCGGTCGCGGGCGACACGCGGCGCTGACGGAATTGCTCGCGCTTCTCGGCGAAGAAGGCGCGCAGCACCTCGCTCGCGGCGCCGTCGAGGACGCCGCCGACGACCTTCGTATGGTGATTCAGCGCGGTGTTGCCGAAGACGTCGATCACCGAGCCCGCCGCACCCGCTTTCGGGTCGCGCGCTCCGTAGACGACGCGCTTGACGCGCGCGTGCAGGAGGGCCATGGCGCACTCGGGTCGTGATCGGTGATCGGCCGGTTGTAGCCGGTCGCGACCACCTGCCGGCCGGCAGGCGTGTCGCGCACGATCACGGCACCGACCGGCACCTCGCCCACGATCCAGGCGTTGTGCGCCTGGTCGAGCGCCAGGCGCATCGAGCCCTCGTCGGCAGAGGACGCCATCAGCGGTCGGCGTCCTCGGTCCTGCGGGCGCCGTCCTGCAGGGCCCGGGTGACGTCCGCCCTCGCCTTGTCTTCGATCGAGGCGGCCTGGCTCGCGACCGTCTCACCCTGAGGCGAGACGGCGCCGATCGCACCGGCCACTGCAGGAGTGCGGATCCGGGTCTGGGTCTTTGCGACATAGGCGACCACGGCCAGCGCGATCAGCAGCGAGACGACTCCGAAGACGGCTTTCAACGATCTACTCCCACTCGATCGTCGCCGGCGGCTTCGACGATACATCGTACGTGACCCGGTTGATGCCGCGCACCTCGTTGATGATCCGCGACGACACCTTCTTGAGCAGCGCATACGGCAGTTCGGCCCAGTCGGCGGTCATGAAGTCGCTGGTCTGCACGGCACGCAGCGCGACCACGTACTCGTAGGTGCGGCCGTCGCCCATGACGCCGACGCTCTTCACCGGCAGGAAGACGGCGAACGCCTGGCTCGTCAGCGCGTACCAGCTCTTGCCGCTGGCCGGATCGATGGTCGCGCGCAGCTCCTCGATGAAGATCGCGTCGGCGCCGCGCAGCAGGTCGGCGAACTCGCGCCTGACCTCGCCGAGGATGCGAACGCCGAGCCCGGGCCCGGGGAACGGATGGCGGTAGACCATCTCGTGCGGCAGGCCGAGCGCGACGCCGAGCTCGCGCACCTCGTCCTTGAACAGCTCGCGCAGCGGCTCGAGCAGCTTCAGGCCGAGCGTCGCCGGGATCGTGATCGCCTTCTTCGTCTTCGCGCCGCCCGACTCGATCACGTCGGGATAGATCGTCCCTTGCGCCAGCCACTTCGCCTGCTTCAGCTTGCCGGCCTCGCGCACGAAGACGTCGACGAACTCCTTGCCGATGATCTTGCGCTTGGCCTCCGGATCGGTGACGCCGGCGAGCTCGCCGAGGAAGCGCTCGCTGGCGTCGACGGCGATCACCTTGATGTGCTGGCGCCCGGCGAACATCTCCATCACGAGGCGGGCCTCGTCCTTGCGCAGGAGGCCGTGGTCGACGAAGACGCAGGTGAGCCGGCCGCCGATCGCCTTGTGGATCAGCGCCGCGGCGACGCTCGAATCGACGCCGCCCGAGAGGCCCAGGATCACCTCGTCGTCGCCGACCTGCTCGCGGATCCTCGCGACGGCCTCGTCGATGTAGTTGCCCATCACCCAGTCGGGCCGAGCGCCGCAGATGCCGAGCACGAAGCGATCGAGCAGCTCCCTGCCCTTCACCGTGTGCGTGACCTCAGGGTGGAACTGAACGCCGTAGAACGCGCGCTCCTCGTCGGCCATGCCGGCGATCGGGCAGCTCGGCGTCGAGGCCATCAGGGCGAAGCCCGGCGGCAACGCCGTGACCTTGTCGCCGTGGCTCATCCAGACCTTGAGCATGCCGTGGCCTTCGCTCGTCGCGAAGTCCTCGATCGATTCGAGCAGGCGCGTGCGACCTCGAGCCCTCACCTCGGCGTAGCCGAACTCGCGGTGCGTGCTCGCCTCGACCTGGCCGCCGAGCTGCACCGCCATCGTGAACATGCCGTAGCAGATGCCGAGCACGGGCACGCCGAGCTCGAACACCGCCTTGGGCGCGCGCAACTCGTGCTCCTCGTAGGTCGAGGCGTGGCTGCCCGACAGGATCACGCCCTTGGGCGCGAACTCGCGCACGAACTCGTCGCTGACGTCGTTGGGGTGGATCTCGCAGAACACGTGCGCCTCGCGCACGCGGCGCGCGATCAGCTGGGTGACCTGCGAGCCGAAGTCGAGGATGAGGATGCGGTCGTGCGTCATGGTGTCAGGCGGTTCCGCCGGCTGCGCGGAGGCGACCGCGGCGGGCGTTGTGGAAGTGGGTCCAGGCCAGGCCGAGCGCGACCGCCTGGACGAGGGCGCAGACGTAGAACGGCGCGCCGATGCGCCAGTCGCCGCGCGGCAGGTGCGAGACGAGGCCCAGCAGCGGCGCGCCGATCAACGGCGCGACCACGGCCATCAGGCTCTGGAGACCGCTCACCGCACCCATCGTCCGGCCCTGGATGGTCGGGCCGGCAGCCCTCGAGACGATGCTCTGCAGCGATGCCGCGACGGTGAAGCCCAGGACGTTGCCGATCACGACGGCGAACATCATCCAGCCCTCGGTCGCCGCGCCCCAGCCGACGTACGCGAGCGTCGACGACACGAGCCCGGCGATCGCCAGGCGCTGCGGCGAGAAGCGCTTGAGCAGGCGACCGAGCAGTACGCCCTGGACCAGGGCCGACATCACGCCCACAGCGAACAGCGACCAGCCGTTTTCGCGCGGGCCCCAGCCGAACTTGAAGGTCGCGTAGAGCACCCAGGTCGTGTAGAGAATGAACTGCGACAGCGCCGTGCACGCGATCACCGCGACCAGCCGGCCGATGCCGCCGAGCTGGCCGAGCTCGGTGAGCGCGGTGATCGGATTGAACGCGGTGCGCCAGTCGAAGGCGCGGCGGCTCGCCGCAGGCAGCGACTCGGGCAGCACGAACCAGCCGTAGAGCAGGTTGACGAGAGCGAGGCTGCCGGCGACGACGAACGGCAGGCGCAGGTCGATCGCGCCGAGCAGTCCGCCGGTGACCGGGCCGAGGATGAAGCCGAGGCCGAACATCGCGCCGAGCAGGCCGAAGCGCCGCGCCCGGTCGGCGGGTCCGGTGATGTCGGCGACGTAGGCATTGGCGACCAGCGCGGTCGCCTGCATCGAGCCGCTCAGCACACGCACGGCGATGAGCATCCAGATCGCCGTCGCCATCGCGGTACCGAAGAAGCTGATCGCGAGACCGCAGAAGCCGAGAAGCAGCACCGGCCTTCGGCCGAAGCGATCGGACAGCGCGCCGAGGAGCGGCGAGGCGATGAAGTTGGCGACGCTGAACGCGAGGGTGATGGCGCCGTACCACCAGGCCTGCTCGCTCTGCGACGTGGTGAAGGTGCCCACGAGCGCCGGCAGCACCGGCACGATCAGGCCGATCGACATCATGTCGATCAGCACCGTGATCATGATGAACGGCATCGCCGCCTGGCGCTGCACGTCGGCGGGTGGGCGGCCGGCGGTCACGTCACTCGGCCCGGTAGTTCGGCGCTTCCTTGGTGATCTGGACGTCGTGGACGTGGCTCTCGCGGATCCCCGATGACGTGATCTCGACGAACTCGGCCTTCTCGTGCATCTCGGCGATGCTGGCGCAGCCGCAGTAGTGCATCGCCGCGCGCAGGCCACCGCCCATCTGGAAGACGATGCCGACGACCGAGCCCTTGTACGGCACCTGCCCTTCGATGCCTTCGGGCACGAGCTTGGCGCCGCCAATCGATCCCGCGGCGCTCGCCTCGCCTTCCTGGAAGTAGCGGTCGGCCGAGCCCTGCTGCATCGCGCCGATCGAGCCCATGCCGCGATAGCTCTTGTAGGTGCGGCCCTGGAACAGGATCACCTCGCCCGGCGCCTCCTCGGTGCCGGCGAAGGCGCCGCCCATCATCACCGAGTCGGCGCCGGCCGCGATCGCCTTGGCGAGGTCGCCCGAGTAGCGCACGCCGCCGTCGGCGATCAGCGGCACGCCGCTGCCGGCGATCGCCCTGGCGACGGCCTCGATGGCCATGATCTGCGGCACGCCGACACCCGTGACGATGCGCGTCGTGCAGATCGAGCCCGGGCCGATACCGACCTTGACCGCGTCGGCGCCGGCCTCGACGAGGTCGAGCGCACCCCTGCCGGTGGCGATGTTGCCGGCGATGACGTCGACGTTCGGAAAGCTGCGCTTGACCCAGCGCACGCGCTCGATCACGCCTGTGCTGTGGCCATGCGCGGTATCGACGACGATGGCGTCGACACCGGCCTGCACGAGCAGCTCGGCACGCTCCTCGGTGCCCTCGCCCACGCCGATGGCGGCGCCGACGCGCAGCTTGCCGTGGCTGTCGCGCGCGGCGTTGGGAAAGCTCGTCTGCTTGGTGATGTCCTTGACCGTCATCAGGCCGCGCAGCTCGAACGCATCGTTGACGACGAGCACGCGCTCGAGCTTCTCGCGGTGCATCAGCGCCTTGCCCTCGGCCAGCGTCGCGCCCTCGCGCACGGTGACGAGGCGATCGCGCGGCGTCATGATCTCCTTCACTGGCGCATCCAGACGCGTCTCGAAGCGCAGGTCGCGATTGGTGACGATGCCGACGACGACCTTGCCCTGGAGCACCGGAAAGCCGGAGATGCCGTGGGCCTTGCTCAGGGCGATCACCTCGCGAACCGACATCTCGGGCGAGACCGTGATCGGGTCGCGCAGCACGCCGGACTCGTAGCGCTTGACCCGCGCGACCTCCGAAGCCTGCTGCTTCGCGGTCATGTTCTTGTGGACGATGCCGATGCCGCCTTCCTGCGCCAGGGCGATCGCCAGGCGAGCCTCGGTGACGGTGTCCATCGCCGCGGCGACGAGCGGCAGGTTGAGGCGGATGTTGCGGGACAGGCGGGTCGCGAGGTCGGTGTCGCGCGGCAGAACGCTCGACAGCGCGGGGACCAGCAACACGTCGTCGAAGGTCAGCGCTTTGCCCAGAAGGCGCATGGGAATAGCTCCGGACGCAAAAGCGAATTATACGGATGCAGGTGCAAAGTACCGGTTTGCGTGCGGGTGGATGCACCGCGTCAGCGGGGCGCCGCTACACTGCCGCGGACTTCCCATGAAGTGCGCCACGACCATGGTCCGACCTCTCGCTGCCCTCCTGACCCTCCTCGCGGCTTCGCTGATCTGCCTTCCTGCCGAAGCGCAGTGGAAGTGGCGCGACAAGGCCGGCCATGTCCAGTACAGCGACCTGCCGCCGCCCGCCGGCACGCCCGATCAGGACATCCTCATCAAGCCCACCGCGGGATCGCGTCGCGCGGGTCCGGTGCCGAACGCGCCGGTCTCGATCGTCTCGAGCGGCAGCGCCGCTTCGGCTGCGGCTTCCGGCGCGCTCGTGCCGCGCACCGCCGACTCCGACCTGGAAGCCGCGCGCAAGAAGGCCGAGGCCGAGGCCGCCGCCAAATCCAAGGCGGAAGAGCGGCGCATCGCCGGCCTCAAGGCCGACAACTGCGCGCGCGCCAAGACCCAGCTGACCACGCTCGAGAGCGGCATCCGGCTGGCGCGGTCGAACGCGAAAGGCGAGCGCGAGTTCCTCGACGACAAGCAGCGCGCCGAGGAAACCAGGCGGACGAAGGACGTGATCAGCACCGACTGCAAGTAGTCGGTCAGGCGCGCCTTTGCCGGCGCAGCTGCCGGGCTCTCAGCCGGCGCGCTTCGTTCGGATCCATCGCCAGCGGGCGGTAGAGCTCGACCCGGTCCCCTTCCTTCAGCCGCGCATCGGGTGAGCAGGATCGACCCCAGAGGCCGATCGCGGATGCGCCGATGTCGATGCCCGGGAACCGCTCGGCCACTCTGCTCGCACGGATCGCATCGATCACCGTGGACGCTGCCGGCACATCGACGGCCCATTCCAGCGCGACACCGGGCGTCGGGCTGAACGCCACCGCCACCTTCACGGCGGCGTCGGCGCGAACGAGCTAGCGCGGGCCATAGACCTGTTCGGCCCGGCGCACGAAGGATTCGACCAGCGTGTCGGCGATGCGGTCGAACACCGGGCTGATCGCCAGTTCGAGGACGGCGTTGGCGAACTGGTAGCGCAGCTCGAACTCGATCTTGCAGGCGTCGATGCCGGTCGAGCCCTCGCCCGCCGGCAACGGCAGCGGCACGAACTGCCACAGGCCGTCGAGAAGCGAGAACGGCCCGTCGACCAGCCCGACGCAGACCGAACGGTCGGCCGTCTGGACGTTGCGCGTCGTGAACGCCTGGCGAACCCCGGCATAGGCGAGATGCAGACGCGCGGTCTGCCCCTGCTCGTCGCGTGACAGGACCTCCGCACGCTCGCACCAGGGCAGGAACTGCGGGTACTTCTCGATGTCGACGACGAGCTGATAGAGCTCGTGCGGCGCATACCAGAGCAGCACCGACTTCCTGACCTGCTTCATACAATCGACAAATTGTAGGAGCCGCGTCGCCTGACTCGGTTTCGCCCACGCCTATCCCATTCGAACGCCACGATGTCGATCGCCGAGAACCGCCGTGCCCGCTTCGACTATCACATCGAGGAACGCCACGAGGCCGGCGTCGTTCTCGCGGGCTGGGAGATCAAGGCCGTGCGCGCCGGCCAGGTCCAGCTCACCGACGGCTACGTCGTCATCCGCGACGGCGAGCTCTGGCTGATCGGCTGCCGCATCAACGCGCTGCGCAGTGCCTCGACCCACGTCACGCCCGAGGCCGACCGGACCAAGAAGCTGCTCATGCACAAGGAGGAGATCCGGCGCCTGATCGGCAAGGTCGAGCAGAAGGGCTTCACCCTCGTGCCGCTCGACCTCCACTACAAGGGCGGGCGGGTCAAGGCGGAGATCGCCCTGGCCAAGGGCAAGGCCGAGCACGACAAGCGCGACACCGAGAAGAAGCGCGACTGGGAACGCGAGCACGGCCGTCTGATGCGGCACAAGGTGTCCTCCAAGCACTGAAAGCAAGCCATGACGAGCCCGACCGAGACGCTGATCGCCACCGAGCCGACGAAGCTGCGCGAGATCGCCGACCTGCCCGGGCCGCGCGGCCTGCCCGTCGTCGGCAACCTGTTCCAGATCGACAAGGCGCACATCCACCTTCAGGTCGAGCGCTGGGCGAAGCAGTTCGGGTCCTGTTTCCGCTTCCAGCTCGGCGCCCGCAAGATCTTCGTCGTCACCGACCACGCCGCGGTCGGCGCCGTCTTCCGGGACCGGCCCGAAGGCTTTCGCCGCACCCAGCGCTTCGGCCAGATCGCGGCCGAGATCGGCTTGAAGGAAGGCGTCTTCGGCGCCGAGGGCGAGGCCTGGCGGCGCCAGCGCAAGATGGTCATGGCCGGCTTCGACCCGCGTCACCTGCGCGCCTACTGCCCGTCGCTCGTCAAGGTCTCGGCGCGGCTCGAGCGGCGCTGGCGGAAGGCTGTGGGCAGTGGCGCTGCGATCGATCTGCAGGCCGACCTGATGCGCTTCACGGTCGACGCGATCTCGGGCCTGGCGTTCGGCGCCGACGTCAACACGCTCGAGTCCGACGAAGAGGTGATCCAGAGCCATCTCGACAAGATCTTTCCCGCCCTCTACCGGCGCCTGCTCGCGCCGCTGCAGACCTGGCACTGGTGGAAGTCGGCCGAGGACCGCGAGCTCGACCGCAGCGTCATCGCCGTCGGCCGGGCCATCGACGGCTTCATCCGCGACGCGCGCGCCCGCCTGGAAGCCGAGCCGCAGCGCCGTGTCGCGCCCCACAACCTGCTGGAGGCGATGATCGTCGCAGCCGACGACCCCGGCTCGGGCATCACCGACGCCGAGGTGTCCGGCAACGTGATGACGATGCTCCTCGCCGGCGAGGACAC
>CAJDUN010000133.1_pt1 | contig 9783 bp, 9 predicted proteins | sample 7390741 | NCBI WGS metagenome assembly CAJDUN01 (sample SAMEA7055660, study PRJEB34461) | soil metagenome | biome: terrestrial ecosystem; feature: Peninsula; material: soil | place: Antarctica | collected 2016 | reverse complement strand
AGCGCTCGCTCGCCGCCGAGTCGGCGGCGCCGCCCAGGCCGCTGCTCGCCTGGCCCTGGGCGCGGCGCTCGGGCTCCGAACGTGCGCCGTCGTCGTAACGTCGGCTGGCCACGGGCGGCTGCGGCTCGAACGGCCGTTGCGCAGGCTGGACGACGCGCTCGCGGAACACCGCCGCGCCGATCACGCCGACGTTGTCGGGCCGGTCGGTGCGGGCCGCGTACGAATCGGGCAGGGCGGTGAAGTAGAAGGCGGCAGCTTCGGTGAAGCTCTTGCGCCAGCCGGTGATCTCGGCCGACTGGTACGGCGCGAGGACGTAGCCGGTCTGGCCGACGGCGGCCGTGTCGCCGCTCACCGCGTTGACGCCGTCGACCGAGAGCACCACCAGCACGCGCGCTGCCGATCGATTGGTGAGCCGCACGGCGTAGCGGTCGCCCGGCCGACCGGCGACCCACGACGCGCCGCGATGGCGCCAGGTGGACAGTGTCTCGCCGCGGTCGCGGTCGACGATCTGGACGTCGACGAGCGAGCCGACCGCCTGCGCGGTCGGCGAAGCGCAGGCCGAGAGCGCAGCGGCGGCGAGGGCGGTGAGGAAGAGGCGGCGGGTCGACATGGCGGGCTCCGGACAGGGTGGCAGACCTGCTCTTGAACGGCCGGCGCGCGCGTCCGGGGTGACTTTTTTCAGGGCTGCGCGGGCGCCCGACCCCGGCGCTCCTCGTGCGAGCCGGGCGTCGGCGGCCAGAAGCAGCACGCCGTCCAGGCCAGGCTCAGCGACTCGTCGAGGACGGCCTTGGCGCCCTGGCTGGTCCGCCACCAGTGCTCGAGGTCGTAGTTGCGCGGTGTCGCGGCGAGCATGCCGATCGCGACCGACGGTCCGAACGCGAGGCGATACACCATGCGCGAACGGCGCGCGTGCACGCCGACGGAGTAGACGTCGACCGCGTCGGGATTCAGGCCTTCGCGCCGGACCCAGTCGCGCACGACGACCGCGCTGAGGAAGGTCCGGTCCTGCGCGGAAGCCGGCGCCGACGCGGCCGCGATCGGCACGTCGGCGAGGCCGTGGCGCCTGAGGTAGCCGGCGGCGCGCTCGGCGTAGTGGGTCGCGGTCTGCCCCTCGCGCCAGCTGTCGATCGGTCCGCCCGAGGTGACGATGCGCTCGTAGCCACCGTGGCGGAAGGCAACCGCGGCGTCGTCGAGGGCGTCTTCGTCGAGCCAGCCTTCGACGATGAGCAGCCGGGCGGGGCGGCCGTCCCGGCCGTGGGCCGGCTCGTTGATGAAGAGATAGAAGCCTGCCGCGCGGGCGATGAGCACGAACGCTGTCGCCGCGATCACGAGGACGAGCAACGCGCCCGAAAGCGTCGGCAGCCAGACCGTTCGTCGGCGAAAGAGGGCAGGCACGGTGAATTCTCGCCGTGAACGTTCGCACGCGGGCGTGCGGTCGGGGCTGGTGGTTCGTCAGCGCGTGCCGATATCGACGGAGACCGTGGCCGCGTCCGCCACCCCTATCTTCACGAACGAGAGCTTTCCATGCGCAAGACCTTGCCCCGGGTTCGATCCGCCGCCACCGCAGCGATCGTCGCCCTCTGCGCCGGCGCGGCCGCGGCCGTGCCCGTCACCGCCGGCAGCTATGCCAACACCGGCATCGGCGCCGAGTTCGCGTCGCCCTACGACAACCTGTACATCACGGGCAAGTCGCTCGACGTGGCAATGACCGCCGACGTGCCGGTCCAGCTGACGCTGGCCGACTATTCGTTCGAGGTCGGCCCGAACTGCTATGGCTGCACCCTGCGGCCGTCGTTCGATGCCCTGATCGACGTGACCATCGGCGGCATCACGCGCCAGCTCGACCTCGCCTACACGTGGAGCTCGACGGGTCCGATCGACTCGCTCACCTTCGCGAGCGCCGCGCCGATCCGCTTCGATCTCGCCGACAGCCGCTCGATCACTCTCGCGGTGGCCGACCTGGGCGTGCTCTCGAGTTCCGGCGACACGCTGCGGGGCCAACTCGGTGCGACCTTGACGGTCATCGCCGTTGCCGAGCCGTCGCCGTGGATGCTGACGGTCGCCGGCCTCGGCGTCGTTGCCTGGTTCAGGCGCCGGCGCGGCCAGCCAGCCTGCGGCTGATCACTTCGCCGAGGATTCGCCGAGGCGCTGGCCGAAGGGGGTGAGCCGGTTGCGCGCGATCGTCGCGGTCCGTGTCGTCGCCGGGCGCCCGCCGCCCTCGCGCGTGGCTGGCTTGGCGTCGAGCGCGGCGATCGCCTGCTCGGTCTGAGCGATCTCCAGCGCCAGCCGGTCGATCCGTCCGGCCGGCCAGGGTTGCTGGACGTAGACCGCGGACAACTCGTCCTTCAGCCTTCGATATCGTCCTGACAGTTGCTCGAGGTCCATTCCGTACGTCGCTTGTTGCGGTTCAGTATGGCTCCGACGAGTGACAACTGCTGTAGGACGTCTTCCCATCGACGTCCTGCATCGGACGGAGACGCGACACGCATTTGCCAACTATTCACGCACCGTCACCCGGCGCGACAGTGGGAGACATGAGGGACGCGGGGTCCGCTGCACTTGCGAGGATTGGTGCCGGCGAGAAGAGTCGAACTCCCGACCTTCGCATTACGAATGCGCTGCTCTACCAACTGAGCTACGCCGGCGTCGCGGCCGGCGTGTGCAACGCCGGGCGAGCCTTGGATTCTAGCCGAGGCGACTCACTGGATCTCGAAGGGTTCGAGCCGCTTCGCGACGGCGGCGTTCTTCAGCGTCGCGTAGACCGGCAAGCCGTGGCGGTACGCCGGATAGTCCTCGCCGGCGATGAGCGGGCGCAGGTAGCGGCGGCACTTCTCGGTGATCGAGAACCCGTCGGCGCTGATGAAGTCGCGCGGCATGAATTTCTCGACGTTGGCGACGTCGGCCAGATCGGCGACGCCGATCCGGTAGCGATAGGGATGGTCCGACGTGCGCTCGATCGTCGGCATCACGGCGTTCCTGCCCTTGAGCGCCAGCTCGACCGCGCGCTTGCCGAGCTCGTAGGCCTGGCGCACGTCGGTCTTCGAGGCGATGTGGCGCGCGGCGCGCTGCAGGTAGTCGGCGACCGCCCAGTGGAACTTGTGGCCGAGGGCGGCCTTCACCATGTTGGCGACGACCGGCGCCGCGCCGCCGAGCTGGGCGTGGCCGAAGGCGTCCTTCGTTCCCTGCTCGGCGAGGAAGCTGCCGTCGGCGCGGCGCGCGCCTTCGGACACGACCACCGTGCAGTAGCCGTGCTCCTTCACCAGCGCGTCGACGCGGGCGATGAACTTCTTCTCGTCGAACACGATCTCGGGGAAGAGGATCACGACGGGAATGCCGTGCTCCTCGATCAGCCCGCCGGCGGCCGCGATCCAGCCGGCGTGCCGGCCCATGACCTCGAGCACGAACACCTTGGTCGAGGTGCGCGCCATCGAGCGCACGTCGAACGAGGCCTCGAGCGCGGAGACCGCGACGTACTTCGCGACCGAGCCGAAGCCCGGGCAGCAGTCGGTGATCGGCAGGTCGTTGTCGACCGTCTTCGGCACGTGGATCGCCTGCAGCGGATAGCCCATCGACTGCGACAGCTGGCTCACCTTGAAGCAGGTGTCGGCCGAGTCGCCGCCGCCGTTGTAGAAGAACCAGGCGATGTCGTGCGCCTTGAACACCTCGATCAGCCGCTCGTATTCGCGCCGGTTCTTCTCCGGCGGCTTCAGCTTGTAGCGGCACGAGCCGAAGGCGCCCGCCGGCGTCGTGCGCAGCGCCCGGATCGAGGCGACCGACTCCTTGCCGGTGTCGATCAGGTCCTCGGTGAGCGCGCCGATGATGCCGTTGCGCCCCGCGTAGACGTTGCCGATGACGTCGCGGTGCGCACGCGCCGTCTCGATCACGCCGCACGCCGACGCGTTGATGACGGCCGTCACGCCGCCCGACTGCGCATAGAACGCGTTCTTCTTTCCCGTGCTTCGGGTGGCCATGGCGATTTTCCTCAGGCGGTCGCGAGCGCGCGCGAGACGATCTCGCTCGTGTCGCTCGAGAGTTTCGGCGCCGCGGCGACGCGTGCGATCGCGGCCCGCGCCTCGCTGCGATACGGCTCGGCGAGCTGGCCCCAGCGGTCGAGCGCGCGCGCGATCCGCGAAGCGAGCTGCGGATTGAGCGCGTCGATCTCGAGGACGCGGTCGGCCCAGAACGCATAGCCCGCCGCGTCGCCGCGGTGAAAGCCCGCCGGGTTGCCCATGCAGAACGCGCCGACGAGCGCGCGCGCCCGGTTCGGGTTGGCGATCACGAAGTCGGGATGGCGCAGCAGCGCCTTCACCCGCTCGAACACGCGCCCGTCGTGCTCGGGCGCCGTCGCCTGCACCGCGAACCACTTGTCGACGACGAGCGGGTCGCCGGCGAAGAGCTCGTGGAAGCGCTCGAGGGCCGGCCCGGCGAGCGGCGATCCAGCCACGATCAGGGCGCCGAGCGCGCCCATGCGATCGGTCATGTGGGTCGCGTCCTTGAAGCGCTGGTAGGCGCGTCCGGGCCAGACCTCGTCGCCACGTCCGACCGCGTCGAGGCAGAGCATCGCCAAGCTGAGGTTGGCGAGGCTGCGACGTCCCGACGACGCCGGGTCGGGTGTGTAGCCGCCGGCCACCTGATGCGACTCGAACGCCCACTGCCAGTCGTCGCGCAGCGCGCTCGCGAGGCCGCGCTTCATCGCCTCGCGCGCGGTATGGACGCGCTGTGGGTCGACCTGGTCGAGCTGCTCGGAGACATAGCCCTCGGTCGGCAGTGTCAGGACGAGCTCCTTGAAGGCCGGGTCGAGCGCGGGATGGCGCAGCACGTCGCGCATCGCCGCGACGAAGTCGTCGTCGAGCGGGGCCGCTGCGCCGTCGCCGCGAATCGTCGCCAGCAGCCGGTTCATCGCCAGGCGCTGGCCCGCCTCCCAGCGGTTGAAGGGATCGCTGTCGTGGCGCAGGAGGACGACGAGGTCCGCGTCGGCCAGGCCGTCGACGAGCGACACCGGCGCCGAGAAGCCGCGCAGGAGCGAGAGCACGGGCGGCTGGTCGACGTCGACGAAGGTGAAGAAGGAGCGCGCCTCGTCGAGCACGAGCACGCGCGACAGCGACGCCGCGCTCTCGGGCTCGTCCTCGAGGCGCAGCGTCATCGCCCGGCCGTCGCGGCCGACGAGGCCGAGCGTGAGCGGGATGACGAAGGGCTCCCGCGCGCTGCCGCCGGGTCGCGCCGACGACTGCTCGAGGCCGAGCGTGTAGGTGCGCGACGGCGCGTCGTAGCGGCCGCGCGCGGTCACCTTCGGCGTGCCGGCCTGCGCGTACCAGCGCTTGAACTGCGGCAGGCGCTTGGCGAGGTCGCTGCCGGGATTGGCGTCGGCGATCGACTGGGCGAAGTCGTCGCAGGTGACCGCCTGGCCGTCGAAGCGCTCGAAGTAGAGCTTCATGCCGCGGCCGAAGCCGTCGCGGCCGACCAGTGTCTGCATCATGCGCACGACCTCGGCGCCCTTCTCGTAGACCGTCGCGGTGTAGAAGTTGTTGATCTCGACGTAGCTGTCGGGACGGACCGGATGCGCCATCGGCCCCGCATCCTCGGGAAACTGCACCTGTCGCAGCGTGCGCACATCGCTGATCCGCTTGACCGCGCGCGCCGTGGCGCTCGCGACCATGTCCATGCTGAACTCCTGGTCGCGAAAGACCGTGAGTCCTTCCTTCAGGCTCAGCTGGAACCAGTCGCGGCAGGTGATGCGGTTGCCGGTCCAGTTGTGGAAGTACTCGTGGCCGACCACCGACTCGATCGCCTCGAAGTCGGCGTCGGTCGCCGTCGCGGCGTTGGCCAGGACGTACTTGGTGTTGAAGATGTTGAGGCCCTTGTTCTCCATCGCCCCCATGTTGAAGTCGCCCACCGCGACGATCATGAAGCGCTCGAGGTCGAGCGCCAGGCCGAAGCGCGCCTCGTCCCACACGACCGAGGCGACGAGCGAGTTCATCGCATGCTCGGTCTTGTCGAGGTCGCCGCGGCGCACGTAGACCTGGAGCAGGTGGTCCTTGCCCGAGCGCGAGCGCACGTGCTGCTCGCGCGCGACCAGGTCGGCGGCGACGAGCGCGAACAGATAGCTGGGCTTGGGGAACGGGTCGTGCCACTTCGCGAAGTGGCGCCCGTTGTCGAGATCGCCCTGCTCGACCAGGTTGCCGTTCGACAGCAGCACCGGATACGCCGCCTTGTTCGCCCGCAGGAGCACGGTGTACTCGGCCATCACGTCGGGACGGTCGAGGAAATAGGTGATGCGCCGGAAGCCTTCTGCCTCGCACTGCGTGAAGAAGCCGCCGCCCGAGGTGTAGAGGCCCGTCAGGCGCGTGTTCTTCTCGGGCGCGCAGGTGCTGCGGATCTCGAGCGTGAAGTCGCCGTCGGGCAGGTTGTCGATCACCAGCAGCCCGTCCTCGTGGCGGAACGACACCGATTCGCCGTTGGCCAGGCAGCGCGTCAGCGTCAGGTCCTCGCCGTGGAGCTTCAGCGGGCCGGCAGGCACCGCCGGGTTGCGTTCGATCTGCATCCGGTTGATGACGAACGTCTTCGCCGGGTCGAGATCGAAGGTCAGGTCGACCTTCCTGATCCAGAACGGCGGCGCGACGTAGTCTTCGCGGCGGATGAGCGGGGCAGTGCCTTCACGCATGAAAGTCTTTCTCTGAGGTATCAGAACGCATGGACCTGCAGCTTGGCCTTGCGGGCCGCCGTCGCAAGCTGGTGGTCTGCGGTTGCAAAGTGAGGCGCGCCGAACTGCAGTGCGCAGGCGAGGTGCAGGGCGTCGAGTGTCGAAAGCGGTGCGCCGAGGTTGACGAGAAGCTGGTTCGCCCGCGCAAAGACGTCGGACTCGAAGTCGATGATCCGCCATCCGCCCGAAGCGACGTCGGCAAGAAGGGCTTGCCGCACCAGGCTGGCCTGGCGTGCGTTCAGGTTGCCCAGACGGATCCGCCTTTGCACCGTGCTCGAGAATTCGGTCATCCCGAGTGGGCAAATCACCCGCTCGATCTCGGGCCGCTCGCAAAAGACGTCGAAGGCGTCGCTTCCGGTCTCGCGCAGATAGCGCTTGATCAGGGCACTGGTGTCGACGTAGCAGACGGCCAGCGCGTCACGTGCCACGACGGTCCCGGTCTTCGCGGATGAGAACCTCGGAAGGCACCTCCATCAACGGCATCGAATCGCGGAACGCCTTCATCGAGGGCAGCTTCGGCCTGGCTTTGGCGGTCACCGGTAGCAGGCGCGCGATCGGCTCGCCGTTCGAGACGAGCAGGACCTCGCCCTCCTCGGCGAGCGTCTGCTTGAGACGGGGCGTTTCCTGGCGCAACTCACGAACGTTCATCGTCTTCATGGTGTTCCTGTCTTGCCGTGACACGCATCATAGCATGCGTGTCACACCCGTGACCGTTCACACGCCCTGCTTCAGGCTCGCCTCGATGAACGGATCGAGGTCGCCGTCGAGCACCTTCTGGGTGTTGCTCATCTCGAGGTTGGTGCGCAGGTCCTTGATCCGGCTCTGGTCGAGCACGTAACTCCGGATCTGGTGACCCCAGCCGACATCGGTCTTGGTGTCCTCGAGCTTTTGCTGGGCGGCCATGCGGATGCGCAGCTCGTGCTCGTAGAGGCGCGAGCGCAGCATCTGCCAGGCCTCGTCGCGGTTCCTGTGCTGCGAGCGGTCGTTCTGGCACTGGACGACGATGCCGGTCGGGATGTGCGTGAGGCGCACCGCCGAGTCGGTCTTGTTGATGTGCTGGCCGCCGGCGCCGGAGGCGCGGAAGGTGTCGGTGCGCACGTCGGCCGGATTGATATCGATCTCGATCGAGTCGTCGACCTCCGGGTAGACGAAGAGGCTGGCGAAGCTCGTGTGCCGGCCGCCGGCCGAGTCGAACGGGCTCTTCCTGACGAGGCGGTGCACGCCGGTCTCGGTGCGCAGCAGGCCGAACGCGTACTCGCCCTCGACCTTGATCGTCGCGCTGCGGATGCCGGCGACGTCGCCGGCGGTCTCTTCCATGACCTCGGTCTTGAAGCCCTTCTTCTCGCAGTACTTGAGGTACTGGCGCAGCAGCATCGCCGCCCAGTCGCAGGCCTCGGTGCCGCCGGCGCCGGCCTGGATGTCGATGAAGCAGTTGCTCGGGTCGAGCGGGTTGTCGAACATCCTTCGGAACTCGAGCTCGGCGATCGAGGTCTCGAGCTTGGCGGCATCGGCGTCGATCGCGACGAGCCCGTCGAAGTCGGACTCGTCCTTCGACATCTCGTAGAGCTCGGTGTTGTCGGCGAGGTTCGACGTGAGATGGTCGATCGTCTCGACCACGACTTCCAGCGTGCGCTTCTCGCGGCCGAGCTCCTGGGCTCGCTTCGGCTCGTCCCAGACCTTGGGATTCTCGAGGGCGGCGTTGACCTCGTTCAGCCGCAGCGCTTTGCGGTCGTAGTCAAAGATACCCCCGGAGGTCGATCGTCCGCTGGGACAGGTCGGCAAGCCGGTTGCCGATGGCATTGATGTGTTCGAGCGGCCCCGGATCAGGTTCGCGGCGGCGTGCTCGGCGAAGGGCGCGATTCTGACAGGAACGCTTCGACCAGCCGGGCGATGTCCTCCGGACGGTCGTGGTGGAGCATGTGGCCGGCGGGGCCGACGACATGGCGGCTGACGTGGGCGACGCAGTCGAGCCGCTGGTGGAATTCGGCCTTGGTATAGCGGTCGCCCCACCAGACGCTGACGTCGCTCCGGTCGCCCTCGACCCAGAGCAGCGGTGCGGTGATCCGCTTGTAGCACTCGAGCCAGTCGTCGACCTGGGCCAGGATCGGGCTCATGCGCTTGTGTTCCGGGTCGGCCAGGAGGGCGCGCTCGCAGCCCTGTCCCGTCGGCCCGGACCAGTGCTCGGCCAGCCAGGCGGCGCGGTCGCGGCGAAGCAGCGGATTGGTCTTCGTCAGGCGCGCGGCGACGGCGTCGAGATCGGCATAGGGACGCAGTTGCATGGGCATCTTCAGCTCGTCGAGCCACTTCGCCATCCGGCCCGGCGCGTGCGCCGGCCTGGAGCGCGGCATGCCGAAACCCTCGAGGTTGACGAGGCGGCGCACCTTCGCCGGACGCACGCCGGAATAGAGCATCGCGATGTTGCCGCCCATGCTGTGGCCGAGCAGGTCGACGGCGCCGCGGTCGGCGCCGAAGAGTGCGTCGAGGACGAGCTCGAGGTCGCCGAGGTACTCGGTGAAGTAGTAGGTGTCGGCGGCCGGCGTGTCGCTCGCGCCGAAGCCGCGCCAGTCGAGGGCGAGGACGTGGCGCTCCTCCTCGAGCGCGTCGACGACGAACTGGAACGAGGCGGCGACGTCCATCCAGCCGTGCAGCATCACGAGCGACGGCTGGTCGCCGCGCGCGAGTGGCGGCTCGCCCCACTCGAGCAGGTGCTGGCGCAGGCCGCGGACTTCGACGAAGCGGCTGCGCGGCTCGCGCTTCGGGACGTAGGGACGGGTCGGCATCGCGAAAGACTGTAAGGCGGCACGCCCGTGCGTGCCTGTCGGCGATCCGACAGGCCGGTGCCAGAATCGACGCCATGTCGACCGATGCCCTCCATGCTCGCCCGGCGGAGCGCGGCTTCGCGCTGCGCCCGGCCGAGCGACGCGACGTCGAGGCCATCGTCGGGTTGATCCGAGGCCTGGCGGAGTACGAGAATCTTGCCCATCTCGTCCAGACGACACCGCAAACGCTGACGCCTCATCTGTTCGGGCCGCAGCCGGTGGTCGAGTCGGTGGTCGCCGAGAGCGATGGTCGGGTCGTCGCCT
>CAJDUN010000195.1_pt1 | contig 9804 bp, 9 predicted proteins | sample 7390741 | NCBI WGS metagenome assembly CAJDUN01 (sample SAMEA7055660, study PRJEB34461) | soil metagenome | biome: terrestrial ecosystem; feature: Peninsula; material: soil | place: Antarctica | collected 2016 | reverse complement strand
CTGCCGCCGTGCGACCTGCGCGTGTGGATCACGCCGCATGACACCGACGAGTCGCGCCAGGTGCGCTTCGAGGCGATGAGCGCGATCGGACGGGAGCTGCTGCCGTGAGCGTGTCGCGTCGCCGCGCATTCGCCCGCATGGGGACGGCGGTGCTGGTGCTCGGCGCGCGCGACATCGCCTGGGGCGCGTCCATCGTCGCGGTGCGTGTGTGGCCCGCCGACGAGTACACGCGCGTCACGATCGAGTCCGACGCAACGCTCTCGGCACGCCACTTTCTGGCCGCCTCGCCCGACCGGCTGGTGATCGACATCGACGGCCTCGAGCTCAGCCCTCAGCTGCGCCAGCTGGTCGGCAAGGTCCGCTCCGACGACCCCTTCATCGCCGGCGTGCGCGTCGGCCAGAGCCAGCCGCGCGTCGTTCGCCTGGTCATCGACCTGAAGCAGCCGATCGCGCCCGAGCTCTTCACGCTGGCCCCGGTCGCGGCGTACCAGTACCGGCTCGTCTTCGATCTCCACCCAACCAGGGAGCTCGATCCGCTGCTCGCGCTGATCCGCGACCGCGAGCAGGCCGAGCGGCACGCGGCGCAGTCGGTCCAGGATGCCCTCGGCGAATTCATCGGCCGCGTCGCCGGCGGCGCCGCATCGGCCGCGCCGTTCTCGGCATCGGCGCCGATCGTCGCGCATTCGGCGCCGGGCGCCGCATCGGCGGCGTCGGGACGAAAGGTCATCGCCGGCACCATGCCGCCTCTTTTCGCGCAGGGAAAGATCGATCGTCTCGTCGTCGTCGCCGTCGATCCCGGCCACGGCGGCGAGGACCCGGGCGCCACCGGCCCGAGCGGCCTGCACGAGAAGGACGTCGTCCTGGCGATCGCGCTGCAGCTGCGCGACCGGCTCAACGCCAACCCCAACATGCGCGCGATGCTGACGCGCGACGCCGACTTCTTCGTGCCGCTGCACGAGCGCGTCCGCAAGGCGCGGCGCGTTCAGGCCGACCTCTTCGTCTCGATCCACGCCGATGCCTTCCTCACCCCCGCGGCACGCGGCGCCTCGGTGTTCGCGCTCAGCCAGGGCGGCGCGTCCAGTAGCGCGGCGCGCTGGATGGCCAACAAGGAGAACGCCGCCGACCTGGTCGGTGGCGCCAACACCCTGCACCTCAAGGACGAGACCGTGCTGCGCACGATGCTCGACATGAGCACGACGGCGCAGATCAAGGACAGCCTCAAGCTCGGCGACGAAGTGCTGGGCCAGATCGGCAAGTTCGGCAAGCTGCACAAGGGCAGCGTCGAGCAGGCGAGCTTCGCGGTGCTGAAGGCGCCGGACGTGCCTTCGATCCTGGTCGAGTCGGCCTTCATCTCGAGTCCCGAGGAAGAGAAGAAGCTGCGCGATCCGCAGTACCAGGCGCAGCTCGTCGAGGCGCTGGCGACCGGCATCCAGCGCTACTTCGCGCGCAACCCGCCGCTCGCCCGTTCGCGCCAGCTCTAGCGGCGCGGACGTCGCCCAGAATGGCAGCCCGAGGAGATGCCGATGCTGCACCCCGACGCCCGAGCCCTGATCGATCTCATCGAGGAACGCCGCCTGCCGCCGATGCACACGCTGGCGCCGGTCGATGCGCGCAGCTTCTACCGCGACCGGCGCGCCTTCACGCAGCCCGACGCACCTGAGGTCGGGGTGGTGCGTGACCTCGCCTGCGACGGCCCGCGCGGGCCGGTCGCGCTGCGCCTCTATCGGCCGATCGGTGCGAAGGCCGAACCTTCCGCCCTGCTGTCGGTCCTCGTCTACTACCACGGCGGCGGCTGGACGATCGGCGACCTCGACACCCACGACGTGCTCTGCCGCGAGCTCTGCAACGGCTCGGGTGCAGCCGTGGTCTCGGTCGACTACCGCATGGGCCCGGAGCATCCCTTCCCCGCAGCGAGCGACGACTGCCTGGCCGCGACCTACTGGGTCCGCACGCACGCCGAGGGCCTCGGCGTCGACCCGTCGCGACTGGCGGTGGGCGGCGACAGCGCCGGCGGCAACCTCGCGGCCGTCGTCGCGATCGCGGCCCGCGACGCCGGCGACCTGCCGATCGCGTTCCAGCTCCTGATCTATCCGGCCACCGACCAGCGTCGAAAGCATCCCTCGCACACGAGCAACGGCGCCGGCTACCTGCTGACGCGCGAGACCATCGCGTACTACCACGACAACTACTTCAGCACGCCCGGCGCCGACTCCGACTGGCGCGCGTCGCCGCTCCTGAACGAGGACCTTTCGCGTCTGCCGCCCTCGCTGGTGCTGACCGCGGGATTCGATCCGCTGCGCGACGAGGGGCTCGACTACGCCGATCGGCTCGTCGCGGCAGGCAACCGGGCGACCTATGTCTGCTACGAGCGGCAGATCCACGGCTTCATCACGATGGGCCGGGTGATCGACGAAGCGCACTCGGCCGTGCATCTGTGCGCCGCGGAGCTCGCGCGCGCACTGGCGGCCTGAAACCAGGACGCCCGGGAGAGCGACGCAGCGCCTTTGCGCCGCGTGCCGCTCCGATCAGCTCGCCGACGACGCAGGCTCGACCGCGTGCTTGACCTTGTGCGCACCCTTGGTGGCGGCGGCCTTGGTCTTGCGGCCGATCTCGCCGGCGACGTGACCCGCGGCCTGACCTTCCTCCTTGGCGTCGCTCTTGATGTCGCGGCCGGCGTTCGCCATCTCGTGGCCGAGCGTGCGGCCGGCCTCGGCAGCCTTGTGGCCGACCTTTCGGCCGGTCTTGGCGACGGCATGGCCGGCTTCGGTCGCTGCGGAGGACGCCGCGGGCTCGGCGGCGCCGGCAGGCAAGGCAAAAGCGGCGAGGGTCAGGGCGGAGGCGACGAGGCCGAGGCGGACGATCATGGTTGTTCTCCTGAAAGGGACGAGGGCGAGTCGAAAACGTACCCGTCGCCAGGGACGTTGACACGGCCGGGCACGGAACCCTTCGCCGCGCCGCAGAATCGGATCGAATCAGCCCTCTCGACAGGACCGCCGCCCCGAGGATTCGCCATGACGATCACCACTCTCCGTCTCGCCCCTCGCCTCGCCGCTCTTGCGGCATGCCTGGCCGGCGCAGCCACTCTCGTCGCGGGACCGGCGCTCGCCGCCGGCGGCCACGGATCCTCAGGCGGAGGTCGCTCGGTCGGCGGAGGATGGGACGGGCACGCCGGCGCAGGATGGCACGGCGGGCGTCCCGGAGCAGGATGGCAGGGCGGGGGATGGCACGGCGGGGGCTGGCGCGGCGGCGGCTGGCGCGGCGGCTACTGGGGACATCGGGGCTACGTGCGCCCCGGCGTGTTCTGGGGTGGCATCGGGCTCGGCCTCGGGCTTGGTGCCGCGAGCTACTACGACGGCTGGTGGGAGCCGTACGGATACGCCCCCTCGCCCGTCTACGACGCCTACACCTACGACGCCCTGCCGCCGGTGATCATCGCTCCCGGAACGACTCTCGCCGATCCGGCATCGCGCCCGGGCCAGCCCGTGCCGCGGGCCGCACGCGCTGCCGATCCGATCTTCTATCCGGGCAAGGGCCAGAGCGCTGCGACGACCGAATCTGACCGGCGCGACTGCAATCGTTGGGCGACGACGCAGAGCGGCGCGATGGCCGACGCCAGCATCTTCCAGCGCGCGACGCTCGCGTGCATGGAAGGACGCGGCTACACGGTCAGGTAGCGATCGGCGCGGTTGCCTTCGTGGCGGCCGCCCGCGGCAGCACGATCTCGGCGCGCAAGCCGCCGCCCGGCCGGTTGACGAGGCTCACGTCACCGCCCTGGCGGCGCAGCAGGTCGCGGGCGATGTAGAGGCCGAGGCCGCTGCCCCCGCTCGAGCGATGGCGCGAGCCCTCGACCCGGAAGAACGGCTGGAACACCTGATCGAGCAAGTTGGCGGAGATGCCGGGGCCGCGATCGTCGATGCGCACGCGGACGCGCTGGTCGTCGGTCTCCACGCTCACATCCGCGCTCGATCCGTAGCGCATCGCGTTGCCGAGCAGGTTGCCGAGGACGCGCCGCAAGGCCACCGGTCGCGCCATCGCGACCGCGCTGGCGCCGCTCAGCGTCACCGGCTGGCCGCCGTCGGCCATGTCATCGACCATCGAGCGGGCGAGCGCCGTCACGTCGACCGGCCTCAGCGGCTCGTCGTCGCCGGCGTTGCGGAAGACGTCGAGTGCGGTCTCGATCAGCTCGCTCATCTCGCGGATGTCGGCGACGCAGCGCGTGACGACCGCCGACTCCGACTCGTTCTCCAGGCGCATGCGCATGCGCGTGAGAGGCGTGCGCAGGTCGTGCGACAGGGCCGCCATCAGGAGTCCCCGGGCGCGGAAGGTGGCGTCGAGCTCGCGCGCCATGCGATTGAAGACGCGCGCCGCCTCGCGCACCTCGAGCGTTCCGGTGCGCTCGTCGAGCAACGGCAGGGCCGCGTCCGCACCCAGCGAGACGCCGAGCGTCGCGGAGGCGGTGACGAGCCGTCGCACCGGCACGGCCAGCCAGCGCGCCCCGAGCCATGCAGCCGCGGCGATGACGACGAGACGGATGAGGTAGTCGGTGACCAGCAGCACGGTGGGCAGCGCCGGCGCATACAGCGGAGGGCGTCGTCGCTCCGGTCCGGCGCCTGGCCTCGGGCGGTCGACCCGTGGCTCGAGCTCGATCGGTCCGAGGGGCAGTCCGAGCGTCGGCGGCAGCGACGGAATGACCACCGGCGGGCCACGGTCGTTGCCCTCGCGCGTTCCGAAGGCGGCCCGGTCGAAAGGGAGCCATCCGCTGGTGACGATCCCGAACGCCGCGATGTGGCTCGCGACGAGCGCGACCCACATCAGCACGAACAGGCGCAGGAACAGCGTGTCGCGCAACCAGCGCTTCATCGCTCGACCCTGGCGTCGAAGAGATAGCCTTCGCCGCGCACGGTGCGGATCAGCTGCGCCTCGGGCGGCGCGTCGCCGAGCTTCTGGCGCAGGCGCGAGACGCCGATGTCGATGCTGCGATCGCTGACCTCGACGCCGGGGGCGCGCGTGAGCTCGAGGAGGCGGTCGCGGGTGAGGAGCCTGCCGGCGTTGTCGACGAAGGCCGAGAGCAGTCGGAACTCGGCGCTCGACAGCGCCACCAGGACGTTGTCGGGCGAAACGAGGTGGCGGCGCGAGACGTCGAACTGCCAGCCGGCGAAGCGGACGGCGGCGCCGCCGTCGTCGCCGGCCTGCACCCGGCCGCCGGTGCGGCGCACGACGGCGTGAATGCGGGCGACGAGCTCGCGCGGCTCGAAGGGCTTGCCGATGTAGTCGTCGGCGCCGAGCTCGAGTCCGACGACGCGGCTGCCCGGATCGCCCTGCGCCGTCAGCATGATCACGGGCAGCTCGGGCCGCTCGGCGCGCAGCCACCGGCACAGGTCGAGGCCGCTCTCGTCGGGCAGCATGATGTCGAGCAGCACGACGTCGACGCCTTCGCTCGCCAGCAGGCGGCGCATCGTGCGCCCGTCACCGGCGGCGAGCACCGTCATGCCGAAGCGGGCGAGGTAGTCGCCCACCGAGTGGCGGATCTCGTCATCGTCGTCGACCAGCAGGCAACGCGTCATCGGCTTGCTCATCGGCAAGCACGGTACACGAAGCACCGCGCTCAGACCGGCACGCCCGCGACGGCATCCGACCCGCCGTAAGCCGGCCAGTCCGCCGGGGCTCGCGCCGGCGACAAAGCCTGCGCCTCTTTCGGCCGTGAACGAATGCGCGACCCGCCGTGATTCCCGCCACGCGGTCGGGCCAGTCCTGGACCGTCACCGGACAATCCGTGACGCAGGCGCGCCATCAAGCAGCGTCGTCGCATCGCCGGCAACGCACCGGCCACGGGAAATGGGAACCGATCGCATGAAGCCCGAAGAACCGTTCGAGAAGACCATGCGCCTGGTCTGCCGACTCGATGACGCCGACATCGACTATGTCCGCGACACGTCCGAGTGGATCCGGCGCTGCGTTGCCCGCATCGTCGCGCTCAATCCGGCCACCACGGCCGATGATGTGACAGCGACGGTGGTCGACATGAGCACGCGCGGACGCTGGCGCCTGATGCGTCCCGAGACCGTCGGCGAGCAGATGACGCTGCCGGTGCCGGGGCAGCGCGCGTGAGGCGCGTGACGTTCGCCGCCGCCCCACTGCTGCTGCTGTTGCTGCCACGTCGAGGCGTCGGCGAGCGGCGCCCATGCCGCTGCGAAATCCGCGTCGGAGCCAGCCGCGAAGGTCACGGCGCGACTCAGGTCGGCTTCGCCGCCGGCTTCGAGCGCGCTCGCCACGCCCCGATGAACACGAGCACGCCGGGAATCAGGATCGCGGCCCAGATGATCTTGTCGAGGTTGTCCTTCACCCACGGGATGTTGCCGAACAGGTAGCCTGCAAGCGTGACCGAGCCGATCCAGAGCGCGCCGCCAGTGACGTCGTAGAGCGTGAAGCGACGCCGGCTCATGGCGGCGACGCCGGCCACGAACGGCGCGAAGGTGCGCAGGAACGGCATGAAGCGGGCCGCGACGATGGTGACGCCGCCGTACTTCTCGTAGAACGCGTGCGCCTGGTCGAACGCCTTGCGGTTGAACCAGCGTGAGTCCTCCCACTGGAAGACGCGCGGCCCGATCGCGCGGCCGATGGCGTAGTTGCTCTGGTTGCCGAGCACCGCCGCCACCCAGAGCAGCGCGAGCACGAGCGGCAAGCTCATCAGGCCGGCGGCGCACATCGCGCCGACGACGAAGAGCAGTGAGTCGCCGGGCAGGAACGGCATGACGACGACGCCGGTCTCGACGAAGATGATCGCGAACAGCAGCGCGTAGACCCAGGCGCCGTAGGCGCGCACGAAGGTCGCGAGATGCACGTCGACGTGCAGGACGAAGTCGAGAATCGAGCCGAGAAGATCCATGGCCGCGGATTATCGCGGCGCGTGCGAAGTCCTTTCGCGCGAAGGCCGCAGTGTCCCGCGGACCCTGCCGGCGGCCCGGTTCAGCGCCGCGCGGGATCGGCGTCGAGCGCGCTGACGGCCTCGAACCACGCTGCCAGCGCGGCCGGATGCGGACGTGCCGGCTCCGCCGCCTGCCAGCGGCGCTTGAGCTGGTTGGCGGCGGCGTGGAGTTGCCAGAGCAGCTCCTCGGCGAGCGCCCAGAGCTCGACCCGGAACGCGGCGTCCTCGCCGACGTCGCCGGCGATCGCCGACAACTGCTCGGGCGAGACGCCGGCGTCGTAGAGCATCCGCTGCAAGGTCTCGTTCTGCTCGTCGACCGAAGCGATGAGCTCGCGCAGCGCGCCTTCGAGCTCGCACGAGATCGACTTCACCGAGCCGTGCCAGAGATCGAGCACCTTGGCGAGCCTAAGCAGCCGCTCGATCAGCGACCTGGCGACGATGTTGTCGGCTCCCGTCGGCGGCGTCGCCGCGAGGAGGCGCTGCACCGTCGCCACGTGGGCCGGGTCGTAGCGAAGCGGATTGATGCGCAGGAGCAGCGACACGCGCTGCTCGGGAAATCGGCGCTGGCCGTCGAACATCGCGGTCACGACCTCGGCGAGCGCGAGGATGCGGCCGAGCGGGCTGATCGCATCGCCGGCGAGACCGCGCGGATAGCCCGAGCCGTCGAGCCGTTCGTGGTGCTCGACGATCGCGCGCACGACGCTCTTCGAGTAGCCCGCGAATTTCTCGGCGAGGAGCGACGACGTGATCGGATGCACGTACACGGGCTTGAGGTCGTCGCCGCTCAGGCGCTCGCTCGAGTCGAGCAGTCCGGGCTCGATGTGCAGCATGCCGAGATCGTGGAGCAGGCCGGCGGCCGCGGCATCGACGGCAACCGACTTCGGCGCACCCTTCTCGAGCGCGAGTCGGGCCGACAGCAGCGCCACCACGACGCCGTGCTCGAAGAGCGGTGCCCGGGTGTCGCGCGCCTGGCCGAGATAGTGCGCCGCCGACGCGGGCAGCGCGACGCCCGCGAGCGCATCGAGCACGGCCTGGCCGACCCGCCCGTCGGGAACGACGTTGGCGAAGAACGGCCAGTGCGCCATCGCAGCCCGGGCCGCTTCGAGCAGGACGGCGCTGTCGACGGTCGACCCCGGCGCCGCCTCCTCGCCCGGATCGAGCGCGAGGCGATGCGAGACGAGACGCTCGCGCACGCTCTTGTCGACGGTCGGCGCGAGGTCTGCCGATCGGGCGCCGAGCGCTTCCTCCATCGCCGCCGACATGCGGACGGGACGCGGGGGCGCGGGACGGGACGGACCCGGCGTGCTCGGAGCGGACATCGAGTGAACGTAACACGGCCCGCAGCGCCAGCGACACGGACGGCGGTCCGAGGTGCGCAATCTGCGTCATCTTCGCGCCCCTCGTATGACGAAAGCGCCTGGCCGAGACCCGGTAACCGCCGGTTTCTACAATGCGCCGACATGAACGCCCTGCTCGAGCCCGGCCTGCGCCGGCCCATCCGCGAGCTCTCGAGCGAGCTGATCAGCCAGATCGCCGCCGGCGAAGTCGTCGAGCGGCCGGCGTCGGTCGTGCGCGAGCTGGTCGACAACGCCATCGATGCCGGCGCGACGTCGATCGCGGTGCGCCTGGCCGGCGGCGGCATCCGCGCCATCGTCGTCGAGGACGACGGCCACGGCATCGATGCCGACGAGCTGCCCGCCGCGTTGCGCCGCCATGCGACCAGCAAAATCGCCTCGCTCGCCGAGCTCGAAGGCGTGGCGACAATGGGCTTTCGCGGCGAGGCGCTGGCGGCGATCGCCTCGGTCGCCGACGTCTCCGTCGTGAGCCGCACCGCCGGCGCCGCGCACGCGATCCGGCTCGACGCGCGCACCGGCGAGCTCGCGCCGGCGGCTCGCGCCGTCGGCACCACGGTCGAGGTGCGCGAGCTCTTCTTCAACACGCCGGCGCGGCGCAAGTTCCTGAAGACCGAAGCGACCGAACTGGCTCATTGCGTCGAGGCCGTCCGGCGCCACGCGCTCGTCCGGCCGGCGCTCTCGTTCGCCATTTGGCACGACGGCAAGGCCGTCGCGCGCTGGTCGGGTGCGGCGGCCGCGCAGCGCGCCGGCGAATTGCTCGGGTCCGAATTTCTCGATCACAGCCGCGCCGTCGACGTCGACCTCGGCGGCCTGGCGATCGCCGGCCGCGCCGGCACGCCCGAGTCGGCGCGGGCACGGGCGGATCTGCAGTACGTCTATGTCAACGGCCGGCACGTGCGCGACAAGCTGATCGGCCACGCCGTGCGCGCCGCCTACCAGGACGTGCTGCACGGCGGCCGCCAGCCGGCGTACCTGCTCTTCATCGACGTCGCGCCCGAGCGCGTCGACGTCAACGTCCATCCGACCAAGATCGAGGTGCGCTTTCGCGATTCGCGCGAGGTGCACGAAGCGGTGCGGAAGGCGGTGGCTGCGGCGCTCGCGTCGGCGCCCGGCGCGCGGGCGGCAGCCGCGGGCCGCACCGAAGGTTCGATCGACGGCACGACCGCGCACGACCTCGCCATGCCCGCACCGGCCTTCACGCAACGTCCTTTGACATGGGCCGCTCGCGAGCCGCTCGCCGCGCCGTTGCGCGTCGCCGAGCCCGATGCGCCGTTCGACTTCTCCGCGCCGGCCGCGAGGCATCCTGCCTCCGCAGACGACGATCCCGACTGGCCGCTCGGCCGCGCCGTCGCACAGATCGCCGGCACCTTCGTCCTCGCCGAGAACGCGCTCGGTCTGGTCATCGTCGACATGCACGCGGCGCATGAGCGCATCGTCTACGAGCGTCTCAAGGCCGAGCGCGACCAGCGCGCGCCGGCGCAGCAGGTGCTTCTGATCCCGGCGACCTTCGCCGCGAGCGCCACC
>CAJDUN010000109.1_pt1 | contig 9862 bp, 8 predicted proteins | sample 7390741 | NCBI WGS metagenome assembly CAJDUN01 (sample SAMEA7055660, study PRJEB34461) | soil metagenome | biome: terrestrial ecosystem; feature: Peninsula; material: soil | place: Antarctica | collected 2016 | reverse complement strand
CGCACGACAACGCGAGGAAGGCGCTCGAGAAGGAGTACGGCGACAAGATCCAGACCTCCTTCGTCGAGAAGGTGGCCGAGGGGCCGGACGCCGAGCGCGTGTTCCGCGACATGGCGAGCCAGGGCAACAAGCTCATCTTCGGCACGACCTTCGGCTACATGGAGCCGATGCTCAAGGCCGCCGCCGACCTGCCCGACGTGAAGTTCGAGCACGCCACCGGCTACAAGACGGCGCCGAACATGAACGTGTACGACAGCCGCACCTACGAAGGCGCGTACATGGCCGGCGTCATCGCCGGCGGCATGACCAAGACGAACGTGCTCGGCGTCGTCGGTTCGGTGCCCATCCCCGAGGTGATCCGCAACATCAACAGCTTCACGATGGGCGCGCAGTCGGTGAACCCGAAGATCAAGACCAAGGTGGTCTGGGTCAACGAGTGGTTCAACCCGCCGAAGGAGACCGAGGCGGCACAGTCGCTCATCAACGGCGGCGCCGACGTGCTGATGCAGAACACCGACTCGTCGGCCGTCCTGCAGACGGCGGGCAAGGCCGGCAAGTACGCCTTCGGCTGGGACAGCGACATGACCGCGTACGCGCCGAACGCGCACCTGGCCTCGTCGATCATCAACTGGGTGCCGTACTACACCAAGACCGTCAAGGACGTGCTCGACGGCACGTGGAAGGGCGAGCAGCACTCCTGGTGGGGCGTCAAGGAAGGCGCGATCGACATCGTCTCGATCTCCGACAAGGTGCCTGCCGAAGTCAAGGCCAAGGTCGACGCCGTCAAGGCGGGTCTCAAGGACGGCTCGTTCGTGATCTGGAAGGGCCCGATCGTGAGCAACGACGGCAAGGAGATGGTCGCTGCAGGCACGAGCGCCGACGACAAGTTCCTCGGCGGCATCAACTTCTTCGTCAAGGGCGTCGAAGGCAAGGTCCCAGGCAGCGACAAGAAGTAGCCCGCGTGACGACGGACTTCGGCGCGATCTCGCGCGAGCGGCTCCCCGAGCTGCTGCGCGCGATGCCGAAGGCCGAGTTGCATCTGCACATCGAAGGCACGCTCGAGCCCGAGCTGATCTTCGAGCTGGCGAAGAAGAACGGCGTCGCGCTCGCCTATCCGAGCGTCGACGCCCTGCGTGCGGCCTACGCCTTCACCGACCTGCAGAGCTTTCTCGACATCTACTACGCCGGCGCGAGCGTGCTCCTGCACGAGGGCGACTTCGAGGCGATGGCGATGGCGTACTTCCGCCGCGCCGCCGCCGACCATGTCGTTCGCGCCGAGATCTTCTTCGATCCGCAGACGCACACGGCGCGCGGCGTCGACATCGGCGTCGTGATCCGCGGGCTCGCCGCCGCCTGCGAGCGCGCCGGTTCCGAGCTCGGCGTCAGCGCCGATCTCATCCTGTGCTTCCTGCGCCACCTGAGCGAGGACGAGGCCATCGCCACGCTGCACGACGCCCTGCCGTATCGCGGCCACTTCATCGGCGTCGGTCTCGACAGCAGCGAGCGCGGCCATCCGCCGGAGAAGTTCGCGCGCGTCTTCGACGAAGCCGGACGGCTCGGCCTGCATCGCGTCGCGCACGCCGGCGAGGAAGGGCCGCCGGCCTACATCGAGAGCGCGCTCGACGTGCTCCATGCCGAGCGCATCGACCACGGCGTGCGCTGCGTCGAGAGCCCCGCGCTGGTCGAGCGGCTCGCCCGCGAAGGTGTCGCGCTGACGGTCTGCCCGCTCTCGAACCTGAAGCTGCGCGTCTTCGACCGGCTCGCCGACCACAACCTCGCCGACCTCCTGAAGCGAGGCCTGAAGGCGACGATCAATTCCGACGACCCGGCCTATTTCGGCGGCTACGTCAACGCCAACTTCATCGCCACCTTCGAGGCCCTGCCGCAACTCGGCGCGGCCGACGCGTACGCGCTGGCGAAGAACAGCTTCGACGCGAGCTTCGCCTCGCCAGAAGCGAAGGCGAGCTGGACGGCCGAGCTGGATCGCGTCTTCGCCACCTCCTGAAAGCACGCATCATGGGCACTCGCCACGTCACCTTCTTCCACGCACCGCAGTCGCGCTCGGCCGGCGCCCTCGTTCTTCTGGAGGAGCTCGGCGCCGACTACGAGTTGCGCGTGCTGAACCTGAAGCAGGGCGATCAGCGCAAGCCCGACTACCTGCGCGTCAACCCGATGGGCAAGGTGCCGGCGATCGTCCACGACGGCGCGCTCGTGACCGAGCAGGGCGCGGTCTATGCGTATCTCGCCGACCTCTACCCCGAAGCCGGCATCACGCCTGCGATCGGCGACCCGCTGCGCGGTCCGTACCTGCGCTGGCTCTTCTACTACGGCTCGTCGTTCGAGCCGGCGCTGATCGACAGGTCGATGAAGCGCGAGCCGGCGCCCGCGTCGACCTCGCCCTACGGCGACTACGACACGATGCTGAAGACGCTCACCAACCAGCTGGCCACCGGTCCCTGGCTCCTCGGCGAGCGCTTCACCGCCGCCGACGTGCTCTGGGGCACCGCGCTGCGCTGGACGACGATGTTCAAGCTCGTGCCCGAGACGCCGGTGATCGGCGGCTACATCGCGCGCGTCGCGGCGCGCCCGGCGGCCGCGCGTGCGGCGAAGATCGATGCCGACCTGGCGGCGAAGCTGACGGCGGGTTGATCGAGCGGTTGCCGGTCAAGCACCTGGGTCGGTGGACGCACCTCGCCAGGGCGAACTGAAACTACGACCGGATCGCGGTGCGATAGCTGCGCTGAACGACGGCAGCGAAGCAGCTCATCGAGCCGCCGAGCGGCGCTCGAACGGTGCCCTGTCGGGACGGCTCATCTCGATGGCGACGAACTCCGCAGCGGCTTCGGGCGACATCGCCCGCGTTCGCTCGAACGCGTAGACGTCCTTGGCCAGGCGCTCGGCCTCGCTCTTCGACATGTCGTTGTCCAACTCGGCGATACGCTGCGCGCAGCGGATGCGCCAGTCGGCGGCGTCCAGTATGTCCAAGGTCTCCATACCTCCGAGGCTAGTGGCGGTGGGCTGAAAGCGTCTGTCCGTCATCGCGCCGACGTCGTGTCGGGCGGCTCCCACAATACTCCCGGCCGCTGCTCCGGAAAAGCCCCTGCCCCGTCGACTGTTGCCGATCGGGCCGGATCGAAAACCCTAGGCACAGATCTCGCTGCCGCATTGCCAGCGTCGTTGCACCTCTGGCTTTCGCTTGCGAACCGCAACGATTCGGCACACCTCGGCCCGGCGTGGCGTGAACTTCACCCAACGCTTCGCGACGGAACAAACCGTTGCAGCGCGCAATCCGGACCGCGGCCCAAAGCTTCCCTAGGATGGCAGCGAGCGATGAGGCCGGGCCGGTCGGATCGCTCGGAGCGGTGGCGCCTTCCGGACGCCGCAGACTGTCGAGGAGAAGCCATGGCCTTCGTGATGATTGCCACCGGCGCGACCAGCCGGTCGCCCGTCAGGACCTTGCCGGTGCGCCCACTGGTCGCGCTTGCCGGCATGGCGTCGGTCGCGCTGCTCGTTTCGGGCGGCGCGCTCGGCTATTGGATCGCCGAGCCGGCCGCGAAAGCGGCACCAGCCACTGCGGCCGCAACCGTCGAGCCGTCGCTGCCATCGACGTTCACGCTCGAGCAGGTCGGCGCGATCTCGGGCCGACTGTTTCGCCTCGAGAGCGAGGCGGCGCAGTTGAGCATGCGGATCGGAACGCTGGCAGGTGAAGCCGCGCCGGAGCGGGCCGGGCGGTCCCGTCCCATGCCGGCCGCCGCCGCCGAGCCCGAAGGTCCGAGCGGAGGACCGCTCCTGCCGCCGCGCGTGGACGCCGCGGATCTCGACGCGATCGACGCCCAGATCGGCCGCGTCGAGCGCCGGATCGCCAGCCTTGTCGGCGCCGCGGCGCAGCAGTCGATCGAGCTGATGCGGCTGCCTTCCCGACTGCCGATCGCGGGCGCGACGCTGACGTCGTCGTTCGGCAACCGGCTCGATCCGTTCGCCCACACGCAAGCCTTCCACGCCGGCATCGACTTCGCCGTGCGCACCGGCACGCCGATCGCCTCGGCGGCCGGCGGCGTCGTCGCCTTCGCCGGATTCCGGCGCGACTTCGGCGGCGTCGTCGAGATCGACCACGGCAACGGTCTGACGACGCGCTATGCGCATGCGTCCGAAGTGCTGGTGCGCGCCGGCCAGGTCGTGACGCCGGGCGAGCGCATCGCGATCGTCGGCTCGACCGGCCGCTCGACCGGGCCGCACCTGCATTTCGAGGTGCTGAGCGCGGGCGGCGCGGTCGATCCGAAGCGCTACCTCGCCGGGCTGTGAGCGGAGCTTCGATGGCGACCGGTTTTCGGGCCACGGCGACGCAGCGGCTCAGCCACGTCGGTCACGTCGTCGCGCCCGAGCGCACGAACCGGCGGTGGCTGCGCTGCGCGACCCTCGCCTTCGCGCTGGCGGCGGCCGTGGCCGGCGGCTACGCATGGCGCGAGCGCGCGACGCCGGCGCTCGAGGTGCCCGCGGCGTCCGCGCTCGAGGTCCGCGCCCTGCGTGACCAGATCGAGCAGGGACGGCTCGCGCAGCGCCTCTCGCAGGCGCGCGGCACGGAGCTCGAGCGCCAGATCGACACCCTGAACCAGCAACTCGCCGAGACGCAGGAGCAGCTCGCCTTCTTCCGCAAGGCCCGCGAGGGCCGGCGCCAGCCCTAGCCCGGAGACCGAACCATGTTCACCACCCCGAAGAAGCGCCCGTTCATCAAGATGGCGGCGCTCTCCACCCTGATCGCCGATGACGTCGAGATCACCGGCGACCTCGTGTTCTCGGGCGGCATGCGCATCGACGGCCGGGTCCGCGGCGACGTCACGGGGCGGGCCGGCGCTGACGCCGCGCCGACGCTTCTCGTCCTCTCCGCGAAGGGCTGCATCGAAGGCCGCGTGCACACCGGCGACGCCGTGATCAACGGCACCGTCGTCGGCGATCTCGACATCGAGCAGCGCCTTGAATTGCAGTCCGATGCCCGTGTAACCGGCACGATCCACTACCGGCAGCTGCAGATGGACGTCGGCGCGACCGTGCAGGGGCAGCTGGTCCGGGTCGAGGCGGCGGCGGCGGCGGATAACGTGGTGGATCTTGTGGCCGACAAGGCGGGAGCGGGCGCGGACCGGCGCTGACCGGCCCCGGCGCGGGCCCGCATTCGGGGCCACAGCGACGCGCCGTGGCGCGCTCGATGGTGGTAGGGTCTCGCATGTCCGCTTTCTCGGGTACGCCGGAGAGCCGATCTGCAAGGGACACGACGATGAGAGCCACCGAGTCGCGGGAACGACCGGACCTGCCGACCCTCACCGAATCGCTGCCGCTGGACGATGCGGCCCTGGCCCGTGCGCTCGCGGCCGCCTCGGCTGCGCTGCCGGCCGACGCGGTGCGCGTGCCGCCGACCGTGTCGCAAGCCGTCGACATCGAGCTGCCGTTCAAGGTCCGCGCCATCGACGATGGTCGCGCCGGCGACGACGACGACGATGGTGATGCCGCGGCATCGCGGCACGGCACGGCGCCGCCGATCACGACGCCGTTCGCGCCGCTCCTCGACCGGCTGCTCGACTCCGGCCCCGGCCCGTTCGGCCTGCACGTCGACGTCAAGCACGACCACCGCGTCGTCGGCGTGTGGGACATCTACCTCGGCCCGGCCGACCCGAGCGACATCCATGTGTCGCAGACCAGCGCCGTCATGTACGTCTGCGTCGCGGCCGACGGCAACCCGCGCGAGACGGCGGCCTTCCTGGTCCTCGGCCACTGGTGGGTCAACAGCGCCGATCCGGCCGAGCTCGACCGGCTCTACGAGGAGCTGACGTACTCCGTGCTCGACCGCCTCGATGCGCTCATGGAAGGCCCCGCCGATATCGGCCGGACCATGCCGCCGTACGTGCTCTACCTCGTCGACGGCCGCGTGAAGAAGCCCCGCGTGTTCAAGGCGGCGCGGCTCGAGCATGCGCTGCTGCGCGTGCTCGGCGACGGCCGGGCCGTGCCGGGGCTCGACCTGCACGTCGCGCACGGCCGCAGCGCCGGCGTCTCGCCGCTGTCGGCGACGCTGCCGTCGGACCTCTCGGCGGTCGACCTGACGGCGCCGGACGTGCCGACCTTCAGCTCCGATTCGGCCGACGACCCGCCCGCCAGGAAGCCGCCGCCCGAGCCCGTGCGGCGCCGGGCGGACGAAGTGTTCGTGGCGGAGCGCCTCTCGGAGGCCAACCTGCGCTGGATGCGCAAGGGCTCGGGCGGGTCCTCGTGACCTCGGTGCCGGCGACGCGTCACTCGACGACGATGCCGGCTTCCTTCATCAGGCTGGATCCGGCGGCGAGCAGCGCCTTCAGGCTCGTCGGCGCGGGTGAAGGTGAGCAGGCGCATGGAGGGAGTGCTCGAGCGTAAGGCGAGGTGCACGCGCCGCCGCAACGCGCCGCTCAGGCCGGCTGCGGCTCGCGTGCGTCCAGGGCGTCGGCGAGTGCGCGCGCAGCGGGTCCGAACGCATAGGCGTCCATGCCGAGGCTGCCCATCGTCGCGCCGTCGTGCACGCGCACCGGCGGCGTCGCCCGGCCGCCGGCACCGGCGGCGACGTACCACGGCAGCAGGTGCTCGTCGGTCGGATGCATGTCGACGGCGTGGGGCGCCTTGGTGCGATAGGCGAAGAGCGCGTCCCAGTCGAGCGCACGCGAGCGATCGGCGATCCAGCCGCGGAAGGCCGCCGACTCCGGGATCTCGGCCTGCTTCTGGTCCGGATGCAGGCCGCCACCCGAGAAGACGCGGCGCAGGTTGTGGGTGATGCTGCCGCTGCCGAGGACGAGCACGCCTTCCTTCGTCAGCGACGCGAGCGCCGCGCCGAGCGCGAACTGCTGCGCGGGCGAATCGCTCGGCACGAAGGCGAGCGGGACGACCGGAATGTCGGCGGCGGGGAAGAGGAAGCGCAGCGCCGTCCAGGCGCCGTGGTCGAGCCCACCCTGGTCGACGCTGTCGGCGGCGATGCCCGCCGCGCGCAGCAAGGCGACAACACGCGACGCGAGGGCCGGATCGCCCGGTGCGTCGTAGCGCAGCGTCAAGAGCTCCGGGTCGAAGCCGCCGAAGTCGTAGACCGCGCTGTGGCTCGGCGCAGCGAGGACGACGGGCCGACGCGCCGCGGTGTGCGCCGACACGCTGACGATCGCCTTGGGCCGTCCGAAGGCGGCGCTGATCGCGGGCCCGAGCCGCTGCATGAAGGCACCGGCCTCGCCGGGCTCGAGCGCGATCATCGGCGAGCCGTGGGAAACGAAGATCGAGGGCAGGGCGGAGCTCATGCGTCATTGGAGCACCGTCCGGGCGCCGGTCTATTCAGTCGCCGTGCACGCAGCGTTCATGACTCGTGTAAGTTCGGTGCGATGACGACCCTCGCCAGCGCCGCACCCGGGCCCGTCTCCGCCGTTTCGCGCACGCCGTCGGCATGGCAGCTCGGTTGGCGCCAGCTGCTGCGCGACTTCCGCGCCGGCGAGTTGCGACTGCTCGTCGTCGCGGTGACCCTGGCCGTCGGCGCGCTCACCGCGGTCGGCTTCTTCGCCGACCGGATCAACGGCGGCCTCGCCCGCGACGCACGCCAGATGCTCGGTGGCGACGCCATCGTCCTGAGCGATCATCCGGTGCCATCGTCCTTCGCCGAGAAGGCGCGCGCGCTGGGCCTCGTCACCGGGACGACGGCCGCCTTCCCGAGCATGGGCCGTGCGCCCGACGACAAGGGCGGCGCGACGCGGCTGGTGAGCGTCAAGGCGGTGAGCTCGTCCTATCCGCTGCGCGGCAAGCTGCGCGTGCGCGGCGCGGCGGGCTCGAAGGAGAGCGACGTCGCCTCGGCGCCCGCGCCCGGCACGGTGTGGGTCGACGCGGCCGTGCTCGACTCGCTCGGCCTGGATGTCGGCGACACGCTCCTGCTCGGCGACGCGAGCCTGAAGATCGCGCGCGTCATCGTCATCGAGCCCGATCGCGGCACGGGCTTTGCCACGTTCGCGCCGCGGGTGATGCTGAGCGAGGTCGACCTGTCCTCGACCGGCCTGGTGCAGCCGGCGAGCCGGATCGGCTACCGCTTCGCCGTCGCCGCGCCCGGCGCCGGCGACGACGCCAAGGTCGCCACCTTCACTGACTGGGTCGACACCGAGGTCAAGGACAAGGCCTTGCGCGGCGTGCGCGTCGAGTCGTTCGCCACCGGCCGACCCGAGATGCGCCAGACCCTCGACCGCGCCGAGAAATTCCTCAACCTCGTCGCGCTGCTCGCAGCGCTGCTTGCCGCGGTCGCGGTCGGCATCGCGTCGCGCGACTTCGCCGGACGCCATCTCGACGACTGCGCGATGCTGCGCGTGCTCGGCCTGCCGCAGCGGACGATCGCATTCCAGTACGTCGTCGAGTTCGCGCTCGTCGGCCTGCTCGCGAGCGGCGCAGGGCTCGTGCTCGGCTTCGCGGTCCACTACGCCTTCGTGTGGCTGCTTTCGGGCCTGTTGGAGGCGACGCTGCCACCGCCCAGCGTCCGGCCCGCGCTCTTCGGTGCCGGCGTCGGCTTCACCCTCTTGCTCGGCTTCGGCCTGCCTCCCGTGCTGCAGCTCGCGCGCGTGCCGCCGCTGCGCGTCATCCGGCGCGACGTCGGCGCGATGAAGCCGGCGTCGCTCGCCGTGCTCGGCGCGGGCGTGCTCGGCTTCGCTGCGCTGCTCCTGGGTGTCGCCCGCGACCCGAAGCTCGGCTTCATCGCCGTCGGCGGCTTCGCCGGCGCCGTGCTGGTGTTCGCGGTCTGCTCGTGGGGCGCGCTGGTGCTGCTGCGCCGCTCGGTGCCTGAGGCGCGCGCGCCTCGCTGGCTCGTGCTGGCGACGCGCCAGCTCGCCGCGCGGCCGGCGTTCGCGGTGCTGCAGGTGTCGGCGCTCTCGGTGGGCCTGCTCGCGCTGATCCTTCTCGCGTTGCTGCGCACCGACCTGATCTCGAGCTGGCGCCAGGCGACGCCCAAGGATGCGCCGAACCGCTTCGTCATCAATGTCCAGCCGCCGCAAGCCGACGCCTTCCAGGCGCGCCTGAAGGCCTCGGGCGTGACGCGCTACGACTGGTTCCCGATGATCCGCGGCCGGCTCGTCGGCATCGACGGCAAGCCCATCGTTCCCGACGATTTTCCCGAGCCGCGCGCCCATCGCCTCGTCGACCGGGAGTTCAACCTCAGCCACAGCGCGACCCTGCCGCCGCACAACAGCGTCGTGTCGGGGCGCTGGACCGACAACGAGGCCGGCGGCCTGAGCGTCGAGGACGGGATGGCCGAGACCCTCGGCCTGAAGCTCGGCGACACGCTGCGCTTCGACGTCGGCGGCATGTCGATCGAAGGGCGCATCTCCAGCATCCGCAAGGTGGACTGGACGTCGATGCGAGTGAACTTTTTCGTGCTCTTCCCGACCGCGGCCATCGTCGACGCGCCGGTGAGCTACATCGCGGCGTATCGCGCGCCCACGACGCCGGGCTTCGACAACGTCCTGTCGCGCGACTTCCCGAACATCACCTCGATCAACGTCTCGGCGTCGATCGCCGAGGTCCAGCGCGTCCTCGACCAGGTCGTGCGCGCGGTCGAGTTCCTGTTCGGCTTCACGCTCGCGGCCGGCCTCGTCGTCCTCTTCGCCGCGGTCAGCGCGACGCGCGAGGCGCGGGCGCGCGAGTTCGCCGTGATGCGCGCGCTCGGCGCGAGCGGCAAGCTGCTCGCGCAGGTGCAGCGCGCCGAGCTGCTGGGCGTCGGCGCGCTCGCGGGTCTGCTCGCGTCGTTCGCTGCGATCGCCGTCAGCTGGGCGCTCGCGCGCTACGTCTTCGACTTCAGCTGGAACCCGTCGCCGTGGGTGCCGCTGGCCGGCGCCGCGGCGGG
>CAJDUN010000107.1_pt1 | contig 9886 bp, 8 predicted proteins | sample 7390741 | NCBI WGS metagenome assembly CAJDUN01 (sample SAMEA7055660, study PRJEB34461) | soil metagenome | biome: terrestrial ecosystem; feature: Peninsula; material: soil | place: Antarctica | collected 2016 | reverse complement strand
CGCGATCCGTCACGGCTACAAGCTCGGCGCGAGGAAGCCCTTCTTCCACAAGCTCGTCGCCGACCTGGCCGACGTGATGGGCGACGCGTATCCCGAGCTGCGCTCGGGCGGCCGGCGCGCGACCGACGTGCTGCGCCAGGAAGAGGAGCGCTTCTTCCAGACCATCGCCAACGGCATGGAGATCCTCGAGGGCGCGATCGCCGCGCTGCCGGCCGAGGGCGCACGCGTGCTCGGTGGTGACGTCGCGTTCAAGCTGCACGACACCTACGGCTTCCCGCTCGATCTCACCGCAGACGTCTGCCGCGAGCGTGACGTCGCCGTCGACACGGCGGGCTTCGACGTCGCGATGACGCGCCAGCGCGAGCAGGCGCGCGCTGCGGGCAAGTTCAAGGTCGCGCAAGGCCTCGAGTACAGCGGCGCGTCGACAACCTTTCATGGCTACGGTGAGCTCGTGCGCGAGAGCACGACGGTCGTCGCCATCTACGTCGACGGCAGTGCCGCGACCGCGGCGCGCGCCGGCGACGACGCGGTGATCGTCCTCGACCACACTCCGTTCTATGCCGAGTCGGGCGGCCAGGTCGGCGACACCGGCGAGCTGCGCAACGCGACCTCGCGCATGCTGATCGAGGACACGGTGAAGATCCAGGCGGCGGTGTTCGGCCACGAGGGCCGCGTCGTCGAGGGCGAGATCAAGGTCGGCGACACGCTGAACGCCCGCGTCGACGTCGAGCGCCGCGCCAGGACGGTGCGCAACCACAGCGCCACGCACCTGATGCACAAGGCGCTGCGCGAGGTGCTCGGCGAGCACGTGCAGCAGAAGGGCTCGCTCGTCGACGCCGACAAGACGCGCTTCGACTTCGCCCACAACACGCCGCTCACCGACGAGCAGATCCGCCGCGTCGAGAACATCGTCAACGCGGAGATCCTGGCCAATCTCGAGACCAAGGCACGCGTCATGCCGATCGACGACGCGCAAAAGCTCGGCGCGATGATGCTGTTCGGCGAGAAGTACGGCGACGAGGTGCGGGTGCTCGACATCGGCTCGAGCCGCGAGCTCTGCGGCGGCACGCACGTCGAACGCACCGGCGACATCGGCCTCTTCAAGATCGTGTCGGAGAGCGGCGTCGCCGCGGGCATCCGCCGGGTCGAGGCCGTCACCGGCGTGAATGCGCTCGCCTACCTGCAGTCGCTCGAAGGCACGGTGAATCGTCTCGCCGGCGCGCTGCGCTCGGCGCCGGCCGAGGTGCCGGCGCGGCTGGCGCAGGTGCTCGAGCACACGCGCGCGCTGGAGAAGGAGCTCGCGGCGCTGAAGGGCCGCCTGGCGTCGGCGCAGGGCGGCGATCTCGTCGCACAGGCGATCGACGTGAAGGGCCTGAAGGTGCTCGCCGCGCGCCTCGACGGCGCTGACGCGAAGTCGCTGCGTGAGACGCTCGACAAGCTCAAGGACAAGCTGAAGACCGCCGTCGTCGTGCTCGCCACGGTCGATGGCGCGAAGGTCCAGATCGCCGCCGGCGTCACCGCCGACAGCGTCGGCCGCGTCAAGGCCGGCGAGCTCGTCAACTTCGTCGCGCAGCAGGTCGGCGGCAAGGGCGGCGGCAAGGCAGACATGGCGATGGCGGGCGGCACCGACCCGTCGCATCTCGCCGAAGCGCTCGCGTCGGTGGCGGGCTGGGTCGAGGAGCGCGCATGACCGGACGCCGGGCCGCTCCCAAGCCCGGTCGCGCCCCCACGGGGGGCAGCGCCGGGGCGCCAGCCACAAGCGTGGGGGCACGATGATGGACATGCTGTTTCTCGAGGGGCTGGAGGTGCCGTGCCGGGTCGGCTGCAGCGACCCCGAGCGGGCGACGCCGCAGTCGCTGCGCGTCGAGTTGCAACTCTTCTGCCCGTCGCTTCGAGATGCCGGCGTCGCCGATGATCTCGAGCGGACGGTCGACTACCGGCTCGCCTACGAGCTGATCGACGCCTGCCAGGGCCGTGAGTTCCTGCTGATCGAGAGCGTCGCCGAGACGCTGGCGGCCGTCGTGCTCAAGAACAAGCTCGTCGATCACGTCACCGTCAGCGTCAAGAAGCGGCCGCCGGTGCAGGGCCTCGAATGGGCCGGCGTGCGGATCACGCGCGGCCGCGATGGGTGAAGGTCGTCACCAACACGGCGGTCTCGCTCGACGGCCGCATCAACACGCGTGAGCGTCGCTTCACCTTCTTCGGCAGCGCGCGCGACCACGCGCGCATGAGCCGGCTGCGCGCCGGCGCCGACGCGGTGCTGGTCGGCGGCGCGACCTTTCGCAACTGGCCGCATCCGTCGCTGCCCGACGACGTCGACCGCGCCGCGATCAAGGTGCCGGTCTGGAACGTCGTCGTCACCGGCTCGCTCGCCGTGCCGCTGTCTCCCGAGTACCTGGCCGAGCACGCGATCCGGCCGCTCTTCGTCACTCGCGCGGCCGCCGTTCCGGCCGGCTTCCCGGCGGAGGTCGAGGCGTGGCCGGGCGAAGGCAACCCACCGGTCGCGTGGATCGTCGAGCGCCTCGCCGCGCGCGGCATCGAGCGCCTCCTCGTCGAGGCCGGTGGCGACCTGCTGTTCCAGTTCCTCGCCGCCGACGCGGTCGACGAGATGCACGTGACCCTCTGCCCGCTCGTGGTCGGCGGCGATGCACCGTCGCTCGTCGACGGCGCCGGCTTCGACCGCGCCGACCTGCGCCGGCTCAGTCTCGTCGCGAGCGAGGTCGAAGGCGACGAGGTCTTTCTTCACTATCGCAACCTTCGGGGCAAGGACACCGCATGACGATCGTGATCCGCCGCACCCTGCTCGACGACGCCGCAGCGATCGCCGCCATGATGGACGACCCGGCCGTCTACACCGGCCTGATGCAGATGCCGTACGCCAGCGTCGAGGCGCACCGCGCCCGTCTCACCGACAGCCTCGCGCCCGGCAAGGTCGACCTGCTGCTCGTCGCCGAGATGAACGGGAAGGTGGTGGGCGGATCGGGCCTGCATCCGGCAGGCGCCGCGCTGCGTCGGCGCCACGTCATGATGCTCGGCATCTCCGTCGTGCCGGAAGCGCAGAGGCAGGGCGTCGGCACGGCGCTGATGCAGGCGATGTGCGACTACGCCGACCGCTGGATGGGCGTGCTGCGGCTCGAGCTCACGGTCTACGTCGACAACGCGGCCGCGATCGCGCTCTACCGAAGGTTCGGCTTCGAGATGGAAGGCCGGCACCGCGGCTACGCCATGCGCGACGGCGGCTACGTCGACGCCTTCGCGATGGCGCGTGTCCATCCGAGTCCGCCGGCGATCGGGCCGGTCGTGCCGTGAAGATCGCATGGCTTTGGCGCGCCGCGATGACGATCGCCCTGCTGGCATCGACTGTCGCTGCGTACGGCGCGGAGAGGGTCTCGTTTCCGAGCCTCGACGGCGCCGGCAACGCGCCGATCGTGCTCACCGGTCTCTTCTTCGCGGCTCCCGGCGTGTCGTCACCGGCTCCGGCGATCGTCATGTTCCACGGCTGCGGCGGCGTCTGGGACAAGCGAGGCGTGCTCACGACGCGCATGCGCGAATACGCCACGTTCTTCAACGGCCTCGGCCTGCACGCGCTGATCGTCGACTCGCTGACGCCGCGCTACGAGAAGGAGCTCTGCACCCAGCGCATCGGACGGCGTCGGGTGACGCAGGCCAACCGCCGGCTCGACGCGCTCGGCGCGGTCGAGTACCTCGCCGAGCGCAACGACGTCGACCCGAAGCGGATCGGCCTGGTCGGCTGGTCGAACGGCGCCAGCACGGTGCTGGCCGCCACCAACCTGCGCCATCGCGACGTCGCCGGCGCGACGACGCGGCCTGCGTTCGCGATCGCCTTCTATCCCGGCTGCGAGGTCGACCTGAAGCGCGGCTACGTGCCACAGGCGCCGCTCCTTCTTCTCGTCGGCCAGCTCGACGACTGGACTCCGGCCGCGCCATGCGCGGCGTTGGCGCGCGCGGCCGACGAGCCGAAGCCCGAGATCGTGACCTACGCCGGCGCATGGCACGGCTTCGATTCGGACGCGCCGGTGCGTCTGAGGAAGGACGTGCCGAACGGCGTCCATCCCGGCCAGGGCGTGCACGTCGGCGGCAATCCGGCCGCCTGGCGCGCGTCGCGCGATCGGATCGTGAAGTTTCTCGCCGAGCACTGAGCCCGGCGCCGCCTGCGCCTCAGCGCGGACTGGCCCAGAACACGGCGAACCAGCCGCGCTCGTCGGTCCAGTGGCGTGTCGCGGCGAAGCCGGCCTCGACGAGCAGCGCGGCGAAGTCCTCGACCGTGTACTTGCACGAGTTCTCGGTGTGGATCCGCTCGCCGGCATCGAAGCGACGACGGCCGCCCGGCCAGGCCACCGAAAGCGGCTCGCGCGCCTCGAGGTGCATCTCGATGCGCGACTCGACATCGTTGAAGAACGCGACGTGGCGCCACTGGCGCGGCTCGAAGTCGCTCGCGATCAGCCGGTTGAGGTGCCGGAGCACGTTGCGGTTGAACGCCGCCGTGACGCCGAGGGCATCGTCGTAGGCCGCCTCGAGCACGTCGCGCGGCTTGACCAGGTCGACGCCGATCAGCAAACCGCCGCCGTCGCTGCGCTCGCGCAGCCGCGCCAGGAAGGCGAGCGCCTCGGGCCGGGTGAAGTTGCCGATGCTCGAGCCGGGATAGAAGAAGACCGGCCGCACGCCGTCGAGCAGGTCGGGCGGGATCTCGAGCGTGGCCGCGAAGTCCTGGCCGAGACCGGCCATCGCGATCTGCGGATGCTCGCGCTGCAGCCGGCGCAGCGCATCGCGCAGGAAATCGATCGAGATGTCGACCGCCACGTAGCGCGACGGCTCGAGCAGTGCGAAGAGCGCGGCCGCCTTGGCGCAATTGCCCGCGCCGAGGTCGACGAGCGCCATGCCCGAGCCGACGGCGGCCGCCATGTCGGCGCCGTGCTCGGCGAAGATCGCCGCCTCGGTGCGTGTCGGGTAGTACTCGGGCAGCTCGGTGATGGCCTCGAAGAGATGCGAGCCGAGCTGGTCGTAGAAGAACTTCGGCGCGATGCTCGCATGGCGTGCGGCGAGCGCAGTCCGGGCTGCGACGCGCGCGGCTTGCGCGTCCTCGAACCAGCTCTGGATGAAGCGCGGCGGCTTGGGGTCGTGCATCGTGTGCGGGCCTCGGCAGATGTATCGGGCGGCGTTCCCCCACCTTACCGCGGGATCGCCCAGAAATGCGGCGCATGACCAGCAATCGCCGTTCCGCGTCGCCCCTGGCCGTGACGCGACGAGACCGTCGCCGCCCCGGCTAAGGTGTCGCGGCGCTGATCGCTGGCGCCTGCTCGCCGATAATCGGCACCTCCGTGAATCTCCCCGCCACCCCCGCAGCCGCCGAGCTGGCCGGCCGTCACATCGTGCTCGGCCTGTCGGGCGGGATCGCCTGCTACAAGGCCGCCGAGCTCGTGCGCGCCCTGATCAAGGCCGGCGCGACGGTGCAGGTCGTGATGACCGAGGCCGCCGAGCGGTTCATCACCACCGTGACGCTGCAGGCGCTCTCGAACCGCACCGTCTTCACGAGCCAGTGGGATGCGCGCGAGGCGAACAACATGGCGCACATCAACCTCACGCGCGAGGCCGATGCGGTGCTGATCGCGCCGGCCAGCGCCGACTTCGTCGCCAAGCTGCTGCACGGCCGGGCCGATGACCTGCTCTCGCTGATGTGCCTGGCGCGGCCGATCGAGCGCTGCCCGCTGCTCGTCGCGCCGGCGATGAACCGCGAGATGTGGTCGCACCCGGCGACGCAGCGCAACTTCGCGCAGCTCGCGGCCGACGGCGCGCGGGTCCTCGGTCCGGGCAACGGCGATCAGGCCTGCGGCGAGTTCGGCGACGGCCGCATGCTCGAGCCGCACGAGCTGCTCGAAGAGGTGGTCGCCTTTTTCCAGCCCAAGGTGCTCGCCGGGCGCAGCGTCCTCGTCACGGCCGGGCCGACCTTCGAGCCGATCGATCCGGTGCGCGGCCTCACGAACCGGTCGAGCGGCAAGATGGGTTTCGCGATCGCCCGCGCCGCGGCCGAGGCCGGCGCCGACGTGACGCTGGTCGCCGGGCCGGTCGCGCTCGAGACGCCGCGCCACGTGCGCCGCATCGACGTCGGCACCGCCGAGCAGATGCACGCCGCGACGATGGCCGCCGCGCCCGCGTGCGACGTCTTCGTCGCGACCGCGGCGGTCGCCGACTGGCGCGTCGCGGACGTCGCCGAACACAAGCTCAAGAAGCAGGCGGGGCAGGGCACGCCGTCCTTCGCTCTCGTCGAGAACCCCGACATCCTCGCCGCGGTCGCCGCCCTGGCGTCGCCGCCGTACTGCGTGGGCTTCGCCGCCGAGAGCGGCGATCTGGTCGCCAACGCGAGCGCGAAGCGGCTGAGGAAGAAGGTGCCCCTGATCGTCGCCAACATCGGCCCCGCGACCTTCGGCGCCGACGTCAATGCGCTGACGCTGATCGACGAGCACGGCACGCGCGAGCTCGGCCGCGCCGGCAAGCTCGCGCTCGCGCGCCAGCTCGTCGCCGAGATCGCAGCGCGCATCGCGGTGCTTCCCTCGCGCACGAAGGCGAGGGCATGACGCCGGTCGACGTTCGGATCCTCGATCCGCGCATGAAGGAGCGGCTGCCGGCCTACGCGACCGCCGGCAGTGCCGGCCTCGACCTGCGCGCCTGCCTCGACGCGCCGCTGGTCCTGAGCCCGGGCGAGACCCAGCTGGTATCGACAGGCCTCGCCATCCACATCGGCGACCCCGACTTCGCGGCGATGATCCTGCCGCGCTCGGGCCTCGGTCACAAGCACGGCATCGTCCTCGGCAACCTCGTCGGCCTGATCGACTCCGACTACCAGGGGCCGCTGATGGTGAGCGTCTGGAACCGGGGCGGCGAGCCGTTCACGATCGAGCCGTTCGAGCGCATCGCCCAACTCGTCATCGTGCCGGTCGCGCAGGCCGATTTCCGCGTCGTCGACAGCTTCGACGCGAGCGGCCGGGGCGGCGGCGGCTTCGGCTCGACGGGCCGAGGCTGAGGGCCGCGAGCGTGCGCTCCTCGCCCGCGGAAGAGGCGGCGATGTCGTCGGTGTCGTTGTCGGCGTCGACCGAGCCGGCGCCTGCCAGCTCGGCTGGCCAGCCGACCGACGCCGCGCCGACCTTCGACCGGGCGCGCTTTCGCCGTCTCTTCGTCGCCATCATGGTGCCGATGTTCCTTGCCGCCGTCGACCAGAGCCTGCTGGCGACGGCGACGCCGGTGATCAGCCGCGAGCTCGGTGGCCTGCGCGACACCTCGTGGCTCGCCGTCGGCTACCTGCTGGCCGCGGTGATCATGGTGCCGCTGTACGGACGGCTTGGCGACCGCTTCGGCCGGCGCCGAGTGCTCTCGTTCGCGATCGTCCTCTTCGGCGTCGGCTCGCTCGCCTGCGGCGCGGCGCCGACGCTCGGCCTGCTGGTCGCTGCGCGCGTCCTCCAGGGCATTGGCGGCGGCGGTCTCATGACACTCTCGCAGGCGCTCATCGGCGAGGTCGTCGCGCCGCGCATGCGTGCCCGCAACCAGAGCTACTTCGCGATCATCTTCACTCTCGCGAGCGTCGGCGGACCGGTGATCGGCGGCTTTGTCGTCCAGCACGCGAGCTGGCGCTGGCTCTTTCTCGTCAACCTGCCGCTCTGCGCCATTGCGGTCTGGCGGCTGCGCGCGATGCTCGGCGACGACCGTGTGCATGCCTCGCGTGGTCAGCCCGACCGGCTCGGCATCGTGCTGTTCGCGCTGACTGCGGCGACGGCGTTGACCTGGCTCTCGTCGGCGGGCCATCACTTCGACTGGACGTCGGTGGCGAGCGCGTCGCTGGTCGCCGCGTCGCTGGTGTTCGGCATCGCGCTCGTGCACGTCGAGCGTCGTGCCGAGCGGCCGTTCCTGCCGCTCGAGCTGCTGGCGCTGCCGGCTGTGCGCTACGCCGTGCTCACCGTCGTCGCCTTCGCCTCGGCGATGTTCGCGATGATCTTCTACCTGCCGGTCTACCTGCAGCTCGCGCTGCATTCGAACCCGGCCGAGTCGGGCCTGCTGCTGTTGCCGCTCACCGCCGGCATCGTCGGCGGCTCTGCGCTCACCGGCCGGATCATCGTCTGGTCCGGGCGGCCGACCGTGATCCCGCAAGTGGGCCTGTGCATGGCCGCGGCGTCGCTGCTCGGCCTGGCGCTGCTGCCGGCCGAGCGGCCGATCCTGATCGCGCTCGAGATCGGCACCGGCTTCGGGCTGGGCTCGGTGATGTCGGTGATGCAGATCGTCACCCAGACCGCGGCCGGCTCCGCACGGCTCGGCGCCGCGGCATCCACGATCTCGCTCGCCCGCACGCTCGGCTCGTCGATCGGCGCGTCGGCGTTCGGCGCCCTGATCTACGGATCGATCGGCAGCGCGCCGGTACTGAGCGGCGTGCGTTCGGCGGCGGTCGACGGCCGCGTCGCGCGCGCTTTCGAGTTCGCCTTTTTCGGCGCCGCGGCCCTGTGCCTCGCGGCGGCCTGGGCGGCGAGCCGGGTGCCGGCCTTGCGCTTCGACGGCGACAACGCCGTGGCCAGACCTGTTGGCGCCATGGGAAGGCTTGCGTGACTCTGCAAATGGGCGCCCGAAGGGCCACGGCGCGAGCCTTCCCATGGCACCGACAGACCCTGCCCTTCCGTCGGATGAGCCTCATGACGCCCGGCCGAGGCATCACAATCGCGGGCGCATGAAGAAGCCCGTCCTTCTCTCGATCGCGGCTGCGGTCCTGATCGCCGCCGGAGTCGGCTATGCGCTGGTGCGACAGGCCGGCGGCAGCGGCGGGGCGGGCGCTTCCGCCGCCGCGCCTTCGGCCTCGGCCGGTGGCGGTGGACCGCCGATCAGCGTCACGACGGTCGCCGTGCAAAGGCGCGACGTCGACGTGATACTGGAGGCGACCGGCACGGTCGCCTCGCTCAACAGCGTCGACGTGCGGCCGCAGGTCGCCAGCGTGATCACCAAGGTGCAGATCAAGGAGGGCCAGTTCGTCAAGGCCGGCCAGCCGCTTTTCACCCTCGACTCGCGCAACGACGAGGTCAACGTCGTCAAGGCCAGGGCGCAACTCGCCAAGGACCAGGCTGCGCTCGCCGACGCCGAGCGCCAGCTCGCGCGCAGCCAGGACCTGTTCAAGCAGAACTTCATCTCGCAGGGCGCGGTCGACACCAACCAGACGCTGGTCGAGTCGCAGCGCGCCGTCATTGCGGCCGACAAGGCAGCGATCGAGTCGGCTCAGGTCGGGCTCTCGTACAGCCGCATCGTCGCACCGGCGGCGGGCCGGGCCGGCGCGATCAACGTGTTCGCGGGCAGCACGGTGCAGCCGGGCGGCGCGGCGCTCGTCACGATCACTCAGCTCGACCCGATCGCGGTCGCCTTCAGCCTGCCGCAGAGGAACCTCGGCGATGCGCTGACGACGATGCGCGCCGGCGGCGGCAAGGTGACGGCGCTGCTGCCCGAGGGCGGCGGCGAGGTCACCGGCAAGCTGCAATTCGTCGACAACGCCGTCGACGCCGCCTCGGGGACGGTGCGCGTCAAGGCGCAGTTCGCGAACAAGGACGAGCGGCTCTGGCCGGGCGCGTTCGTCACCATCCGCCTCGCCGTGCAGACGCTCAAGGGCGCCAGCGTCATCCCGCAGGCGGCCGTGATCCAGAGCCCGCGCGGCCGGATCGTCTACGTCGTCGAGGCCGGGGCGAAGGCGGTAGCGCGGCCGGTCGAGATCGTCTACGCGAGCGGCGAAGACACCGTCGTCTCCGGCGTCAAGCCGGGCGAGCGCGTCGTTCTCGACGGCCGCCAGAATCTGCGTCCCGGCGCCACGGTCATCGAGCGGGCGGCCGGCGAGGGCGGGCGCGGCCGG
>CAJDUN010000106.1_pt1 | contig 9888 bp, 7 predicted proteins | sample 7390741 | NCBI WGS metagenome assembly CAJDUN01 (sample SAMEA7055660, study PRJEB34461) | soil metagenome | biome: terrestrial ecosystem; feature: Peninsula; material: soil | place: Antarctica | collected 2016 | reverse complement strand
GACGATCAGCGCCGAGATCAGGATCACGCCGATGTATTCGCCGATGTAGAAGAGGCCGAACTTCATGCCCGAGTACTCGGTGTGGAAGCCGGCGACGAGCTCGTTCTCGGCCTCGGGCAGGTCGAACGGCAGCCGGCGCGTTTCGGCGATCCCGGCGACGGCGAACGTCATCAGGCCGATGAACTGCGGGATGCAGAACCAGACGTCCTGCTGGGCCAGCACGATGGTGCGCAGGTCGAACGAGCCGGCCAGCACGACGACGCCCATCGTCGCCAGGCCCATGAAGACCTCATAGCTGAGCATCTGCGCCGCCGCGCGAAAGCCGCCGAGCAGCGAATACTTGCTGTTCGAGGCCCAGCCGCCGAGGACGACGCTGTAGACCCCGAGCGACGACATCGCCAGGAAGAAGAGGAGGCCGATGTTCATGTCGACAACGCCGATCCCCGGCGCGATCGGCACCACCGCGAACGCGAGCAAGGTCGTGACGACGATCACCACCGGTGCCAGCACGAACGCCGCGCGGTCCGCGAACGGCGGCGCCCAGTCCTCCTTCATCAGCATCTTGATCGCGTCGGCGACGATCTGCAGGATGCCGAACGGGCCGACGCGATTGGGGCCGTAGCGGTCCTGCCAGACCGCGAGCAGGCGCCGCTCGACCCACGTCAGCATCGCCGAGGAGGCCATCACGACGACGAGAATCACGACGATGTTCAGCCAGGCCTGCAGCAGCGGGCTCATCGGACCCCCACGCTTGCGGCTGACGCCGCGGCGCTGCCCCCCGAGGGGGCGTTCGCGTCTTGGGGGGGCCCGGCGACGCTCATCACGCGTCCTCCCGGGTCACTCGGCCGCTGGTTGGCAAGGCGCATCGGGGCACTCCCTCGAGCCCGACCGGCAGCCCGGCGACACCACGCGGCATCGTGGCGATGATCTGCACGGGCAGCCGTTGGCTCGCAGCGCCGAGATGCAGCCGTGCCGCGTCGCCGGCGGCCAGGCCGAGCGCGGCGGCGTCGTCGACGTTGAGCGCGACATAGGGCGATGGCGCCAGCGCCGCAATGCCCTTTGCTTGCGCGCTCAACTCCTCGCCACCGAAGACGTGGTGCAGCGGCACGACGAGCCATTCGTTCGCGCGGGGCTCGAACGCGGCCGGAGCGGCGCCGCGCCAGGCGGCCTTGTCGCGCGCGCCGGGCTCGATCAGCCGCACGCCCGGATCGCCGCCGCGCAGCGCACCGCCGACCTCCTGCTGGAACTTGTTGAGCGACTGCACCGAGTTCCAGCCCGGTGCCCAGTAGCGCGGGATCAGCGCGGGCGGCGGTTCGCCCGGATAGCCTTCCATCGAGAAGGCCAGCGCCGAATCGGGGTCGGGGGGAGGTTGCGGCTCGAACACGCTGACGTTCGCATGCATCGCGGTGCGGCCGCTGAAGCGGTGCGACTGGCGCGGGATCTTCTGCTCCTCGATCCGAAAGGCGGCTGGCGGTGCGGCATCGACGATCGCTGCGAGGCCGGGCAATGCCTCGGCGCAGGCTTTCGTCACCCGATCGAGCCGGGTCCAGTGGCGCGGCCTCTCGTGCGGTGTGCCGTGCGGGCGCAGCGCCTGCGCGATGGCTTCGCTCCAGCGCCAGCTTTCCTGGATGTCGCCCTCGGGCACGAACACCTGGAAGAAGCGCTGGGCCCGGCCCTCGTGGTTGACGAAGGTGCCGTCGCTCTCGGCGAAGGTCGCCGCCGGCAGCACGAGGTCGGCCTTCTCGCCGGTCGGATGCGCGAGGTGATCAATGACGACGACATGCCGGGCGGCTGCGAGGAACGCGTCGACCTCGGCCGCTTCGGCGCGCCGGTAGAGGTCGTTCTCGAGGATGACGACGGTGTCGACGGAGCCGTTCTTCATCGCCTTGAACGCCGCGTCGAGACCCGGGCCACCGATCATGGCGGTGCCCAGGCTGTTGCACTCGGGGAGCACGAGGCAGAGCTCGGCGCGGCAACCGGCGTTGCCGAGCGCCTGCGCGACATTCGCCGCGGCGTCGAGCAGCGCGGCGTCGCCGCAGCCGGTGCCGCAGACGACGAGCGGGCGCTCGGCGCTCTTGAGCGCTTCGGCGATCGTGGCCGCCAGGACGCGCATCGGATCCGACAAGCCATCGACGGCCGGCGCGGCCGGGTCGAGCGCCCGGGCCACGGCGAAGCCGAGCCGCGCCAGGTCGGCCGGTGCTGCGCGCAGCGTCTCGGTCGCGATGTCGTCGAGCCGGGTCGGCGCGACGGTCGCGATGAAGAGCGGTCCGCGCCGGTCCTGCACCAGCTCGCGCACGGCGTGATCGTCCCAGGCCGGGATGTGCAGCTTCGCGGCCGCCTTGTCCGGCTGGCGACGGACCGACTGGCGCAGCGCCAGTGCCAGCATCGGCGCGGTGTTCGAGACATCCTCGCCGAGCACCAGCACGGCATCGGCGAGGCCGACTTCATGCAGCGACGGCGTTCGCGCCGGCCCTTCCTTCAGGATCGCGAGCGCCTGCGCCAGGAGCCGCGATTCGGGCTCGGCCACGCCGCTGTAGAAGCGCTCGGCGCCGACCAGCGTGCGCAGCGCGAAGTTGGCTTCGAGCGACGCGCGCGGCGAGCCGATGCCGATCATCCGCTCGGTGTCGCCCGACCACGCGGCGAGCTCCCGCAGCGTCTCGTTCTTGCCTGCGCCACGCAGCGCCTCGCCGCGGCGCGCGCGCACGAGGCTCTGGCGCAGGCGTCGCTCGCTGTTGACGAACTCGTAGCCGTAGCGGCCGCGGTCGCAAAGGAAGTAGCCGTTGACGGCGCCGTTGTAGCGGTTGCGGATGCGCCGCAGCATTCCGTAGCGCTCGCCCGGGATGGTGTTGCAGCCGACGCTGCAGTGGACGCAGACGGAAGGCGCCGTCTGCAGGTCCCACTTGCGCGTGTAGTGCTGCTTCAGGGTCTTGTCGGTGAAGACGCCCGTCGGGCAGACCTCGACCAGGTTGCCGCTGAATTCGCTCTCGAGCGTGCCGTCGCGGTCGCGCCCGAAGAAGACTTCGTCGCGCAGCATCAGCGCATCGAAGTCGCGGCCGCCGGCGTATTCGCGATAGAAGCGCGTGCAGCGGTAGCACTGGATGCAGCGGTTCATCTCCTGGTTCACCAGCGGCCCGAGGTCCTGGTTGCGGAAGGTCCGCTTCAGGCCCCGATAGCGGCGGTAGACGTGCCGGTTCATCACCGTCATGTCCTGCAGGTGGCATTCGCCGCCTTCGTCGCAGACCGGGCAATCGTGCGGATGGTTGGTCATCATCCATTCGCTGACGCCGGTGCGGAACTCGCGTGCGTCGGCATCCTCGATCGCGATGCGCGTTCCGTCCTTGGCCGCGACCATGCAGGCAAACACGATCTTGCCTTGGGTGTCGTTCTCGTCCTTGAACTGCTTGACGGCGCACTGGCGGCAGGCGCCGACCGATCCCATCGCCGGGTGCCAGCAGAAGTACGGCAGATCGAAGCCCAGCGTCAGACACTGCTGCAGCAGGTTCTCGCGCTCGTCGACGGCGTAGGGTCGGTTGTCGATGTGGATCGTCGCCATGGTCATTTCCAGGGGCAGCGCTGCTCGTGGACATGGCGCTCGAAATCGGCGTGGAAAAGCTTGACGGCGCTGTGCAGCGGCTCGGCGGCGCCCGGCGCCAGCGCGCAATAGGTGTGGCCGGGCGCGAGCATCCTCGCTTGCGACAAGAGGCGATCGAGGCTCGCCTCGTCGCCCCGGCCGTCCTCGAGGTCTTGCAGCATCCGCTCGATCCACGACAGCCCCGACCAGCACGGCGTGCACCAGCCGCACGACTCCTGGGCGAAGAAGTGCTCGAGGTTGAGCACCATGCCGACCGGGCAGGTCCGGTCGTCGAGGATGATCATCGTGCCGGTGCCGAGCCGGCTGCCGACCTTCTGCACCGAGTCGTAGTCCATCGCGACATCGAGGTGCTCCTCGGTGACGAACTCGGTCGACGCACCGCCCGGCAGCAGTCCGCGGAAGCGATAGCCGTCCTGCATGCCGCCGGCATGCTCTTCGAGGAGCTCGCGCATCGGCGTGCCGATCGGCAGCTCCCACAGCCCCGGCTTCCTGACCCGGCCGCTGGCGCCGTAGAGCTTGGTGCCGCCGTCGCCGCCCAGGCCGAGCGACTTGAACCAGGCGCCGCCGTGCTCGACGATGTGCGACATGTTGCAGAGGGTCTCGACGTTGTTGACGATCGTCGGCCTGCCCCACAGGCCGCTCACCTGCGGATGGGGCGGCTTGGAGCGCGGGTTGGCGCGCTTGCCTTCGAGGGCGTTGAGCAGCGCCGTCTCCTCGCCGCACATGTAGCGGCCGGCGCTGACGTGCAGGTGCATCTCAAGGCCCCAGCCCGAGCCGAGGATGTTCTGGCCGAGGTAGCCGTGCGCATAGGCGTCGGCGATCGCCGCTTCGAGGCGCCGGCCCGCGAGCTTGTAGGCCCAGCGCAGGAAGATGTAGGAGATGTCGGCCTGCACCGCCCAGGCGCTGATGATCATGCCCTCGAGCAACTGGTGCGGATCGCCTTCGAGGAGCAGGCGATCCTTGAACGTGCCGGGCTCCATCTCGTCGGCATTGCAGATCAGGTACTTCGGGTGCGGCGCGTCGTCGCCCATCGGCATGAAGCTCCACTTCTGGCCGGTCGGAAAGCCGGCGCCGCCGCGGCCGCGCAGGTTCGACTCGGTGACGGCAGCGATCACATCCGCCGGCGCCATGCGCAGCGCCTTGCGCAGCGCACCGTAGCCGCCGGTCTTCTCGTAGGCGTCGAGGTCGATCGGCGCGCGGTCGGCACCGAGCTTCCACGTCAGCGGCCTCGTCATGCGGTCGGCGTCGTTCATCGCGACGGCTCCCGGTCCGGCGCGGGCGCCGCTGTCGGTGCCTCGACGTAGCGATCGAGGATCGCGTCGAGCTTGCCGGGATCGAGATCCTGGTAGTGCGTCTCGTCGATCAGCATCACCGGGGCGTGGTCGCAGGCACCGAGGCAGACGTTGGGCAGCAGCGTGAAGCGACCGTCGGCGCTCGTCTCGCCCGGCGCGATGCCGAGCCGCTCGGCGACATGCCGGAACAGCCGGTCGGATCCCATGATCCAGCAGCTGACGCTGTCGCAGAGCAGCACCACGTGGCGGCCGACCGGCTTTCTGAAGATCATGTTGTAGAAGGTCGCGATGCCTTCGAGCTCGGCGGGCGCGAGCTGCAGGAATTCGGCGACATCGGCGATGCCTTCGTCGGCGACCCAGCCGCGGTGCTTCTGCACGATCTTCAGCGCCTCGATCGAGACCGACCGCCGATCGGCGTAGTGCGGGAGTTCGGCTTCGATCTCGTCCCGTTCGGCATCGCTCAGCATGCTTGTCCTTCAACGATCCACGTCGGCCATCACGAAATCGATGCTGCCGAGGATGGCGACCAGGTCGGCCACCGAGAGGCCGCGGCAAAGCAGCGGAATCGTCTGCAGGTGCGCGAACGACGGCGTGCGGATCCGCGTCCGGTACGACATCGTGCTGCCGTCGCTGACCAGGTAGTAGCCGTTGGCGCCCTTGGTCGCCTCGATGCTGACGCAGGCTTCGCCGGCCGGGATCGTCGGCCCCCAGCTGACGCCGATGAAGTGATCGATCAGCGTCTCGATGTCGTGCATCGTGTAGCGGCGCAGCGGCGGCGTCGTCAGCGGATGGTCGGCCTTGTACGAGCCCGCCGGCATGTTCTCGAGGCACTGCCCGATGATGCGCAGGCTCTGGCGCATCTCCTCGACGCGGACCGCGCAGCGGTCGTAGCAATCGCCGTGCTTGCCGGTCGGGATGTCGAACTCGAACCGCTCGTAGCCGGAGTACGGCCGCGCCTTGCGAAAGTCCCATTCGAGGCCACAGGCACGCAGGTTCGGCCCGGTCACGCCCCATTCGATCGCCTCGTCGACGCTCAAGGCGCCGACGCCGAGCGTGCGCCGCTGCAGGATCCGGTTGCCGATCGCGATCCGGTCGTATTCGTCGAGCCGGGGCGGCATGTATTTCAGGAAGTCGCGCACCATGCCGTCCCAGCCTTGCGGCAGATCCTGGGCGACGCCGCCGATCCGGTACCAGCTCGGGTGCATGCGGCCACCGCAGATCGCCTCGACGATGTCGAAGATGCGCTCGCGGTCGGTGAACATGAAGAACACCGGCGAGAGCGAGCCGAGGTCCTGCGCGAACGTGCCGTAGAAGACGAGGTGGCTGGCGATGCGGAAGAACTCGGCCATCATCACGCGGATCACCTTGACGCGATCGGGCACCTCGATGCCGGCGAGCTTTTCGACCGCCAGCACGTACGGCAGGTTGTTCATCACGCCGCCGAGGTAATCGATCCGGTCGGTGTAGGGGATGAAGGTGTGCCATGACTGGCGCTCGCCCATCTTCTCGGCGCCGCGGTGGTGAAAGCCGATGTCGGGAACCGCGTCGACGATCGTCTCGCCGTCGAGCTGCAACGCGACCCGAAAGACGCCGTGCACGCCCGGGTGGTTGGGACCGAGGTTGAGGAACATGAAGTCGCTGCCGTCGGACGTGCGCCGCATGCCCCACTCGGCGGGATCGAAGCGCATCGCTTCCTGCTCGGCGTGAACCTTCGACGGATCCTGCTGGAAACGCGCCATCTCGGTGGCGCGCGCCGGGTGGTCCTTGCGCAGCGGGTGACCCTGCCAGGTCGGCGGCATCAGGATGCGGCGCAGGTGCGGATGGCCGTCGAAGACGATGCCGAACATGTCCCAGACCTCGCACTCGTACCAGTTCGCGGCCGGCCACAGGTCGACGATCGACGGCAGCCGGAGGTCGTCGGCGCGCAGCGCCACCTTCAGGCGGATGTCGGCGTTGCGACCGAACGAGAGCAGGTGGTAGACGACGCTGAAGTCGCTCGCCGGCTGGCCGGCGCGATGCCTGCGGTTGCGCTCGTCGATCGCGGTCAGGTCGTAGAGCATGCGATAGGGCCGCTCGACGTCGTGCTTGAGGTGACGCAGCACGTCGCGCAGGGCGCTGCGCGCGACCCACTGCGTGGGGATCTGGTCGCGGATGCCTTCGTTCTCCGATTGGGTGGGGCCGACCCCGGCGCCGGGCGCGCCGAAGCGCTCGCGCAACTCCTGCAGGACGAGCGGGCGGGTCGCGGCCTCGGATGCGGCGGCCGGCATCGATCAGACCTCGTCGGGGCTGCGCAGCGTGGTCGCGCGCATCCGCCGATCGCGATTCAGGTCACGCTGCGAGTCACGCCCCGGCTTCTCGATGCCCTGCGGGCCGACCACCCAGCTGAGCGGGCGCTGCTCCTTGCCGATCGCGTCCTGGAGCAGGTTCAGGCCTTGCAGGAACGCGTCCGGCCGTGGTGGGCAGCCCGGCACGTAGACGTCGACAGGCAGGAATTCGTCGACGCCCTGGACCACGCTGTAGATGTCGTACATGCCGCCGGAATTGGCGCACGAGCCCATCGAGATCACCCAGCGCGGCTCGAGCATCTGGTCATAGAGGCGCTGGATAATCGGCGCCATCTTGAGGAACACCGTGCCCGAGATGACGATCAGGTCGGCCTCGCGCGGCGTGGCGCGTATCACCTCGGCGCCGAAGCGTGCGATGTCGTACTTGCTGGTGAAGCTGGTCGCCATCTCCACGTAGCAGCACGACAAGCCGAAGTTGTAGGGCCAGATCGAGTTCTTGCGGCCCCAGCCGATCAGATCTTGCAGGGTCGTCAGCACGACGTTGCGCTGCACCACCTCTTCCATCGACGGCGCCTTGCGCGCGCTGCCTTCGGGTTCTGCCTTGCTCAACCACCATTGCATCGTCGGCTCCTCAGTTGTGTGGCGGGCGGCGCAGCTGTGAAGCGGGCCCCCAGTCGAGGCCGCCGAGCCGCCACAAGTACGCCAGCCCGGCAAGCAGGATGCCTATGAACACCACCAGCTCGAAGTAGCCGATCCAGCCGACGTCGCGCCAGGCGATGGCCCAGGCAAAGATGAACAGGGCCTCGACGTCGAAGATGACGAAGAACATCGCGATCAGATAGAACTTGGCAGAGAGGCGGATCCGGCTGTCGCCGACGCCGACGATGCCGGACTCGAACGGGTCGTCAGCCGCCGCGGCGTTGTGGCGCTCGCCCAGCAGCCAGGTGGCGATGAGCAGCACGATCATCAGCACGCTCAGGATCACGCCGTATGCCACGAGTGGCCAGAGTGGGGTCGTTTGCATCGTCGGTTCGGGTTGTCGTTCTCGGCTTGTCGTTCAAGGGGGTAGGCAAACGGCGACAGGCAACCGGCGCGCCTGCCTGTTCGACGCACTGTCCGCGTCGTCCGCCCGCCGGTCTGTTCGTTGGCGCACCTTGCATTGGTCACGTATGCTGCAGGCACATCGCTTGCTATTCCGGCCGGAAGCGCCGGAGCTGTACGCGAGCGCATCGCCGCGCGTCCTCAGCCCGAGGCCGCTGGCCGGCCTTACCGAACAAGGAGTGCCTTCATGGACAACCCGATGTATCCACAACCTTCACGCGAACTGAATCACAAGCGGCAGGAACTCGCCCCCGACACGCTGGCCGCCTTTCGCAAGTTCAGCGAACAGGTCTTTGCCGATGGCGCGTTGCCGGTCAAGACCAAACAGTTGATCGCCGTCGCGGTGGCCCACACCACGCAGTGCCCTTATTGCATACACGGCCACACCGAAGCGGCGTTGCGCCATGGTGCGACGGAACAGGAAATCATGGAGGCGATATGGGTCGCCGCCGAAATGCGCGCGGGCGGCGCTTACGCCCACTCGAATCTCGCCATCGAAACGATGAACAAGGTGGCGTCATCGCAAGGTCATACCGGCTGAAGTCGCGGCACGCGCCGGCGGCGGCGGCGTCAGAGTCTGCGCTGACCGGGCGGTCGGGGCCTTGATCTTCGTCGGCGAGCCATCGCCGACGCCTGCACTTTGTCGAAAGGAACCGACATCATGAAGCAGCAATCCAAGGTCCCGTTCACGAGCGTGGCACGCATCAGTGCAGCCAACGATCCCCTGGGCGTCGAGCGACGCCGGTTCATTCGCCGCGCGGGTGCGGTCGGGCTGGCTGCGACGGTGGGTGCTTCGTTCTTCCCGACGCCGGCGCGCGCCGCAGGCAAGACGCTGAAAATTCTGCAGTGGGCGCACTTCGTGCCGGCCTACGACAAGTGGTTCGACAACGAATACACCAAACAGTGGGGCGAGAAGAACGACACCACCGTCATCGTCGACCACGTCGGTATTCCGGCAATCAATTCGCGCGCGGCGGCCGAGGTCTCGGCGCAGAAGGGTCATGATCTTTTCATGTTCCTCTGGCCTTCGCCCACCTACGAGAACCAGGTCATCGACCACAAGGAGATCTACGAGGAATCCGAGAGAAAACACGGTAAGCCGATCGATCTCGCTATCAAGAGCACCTACAACCCGAAGACGAAAAAATACTTCGGTTTTTCCGACAGCTTCGTGCCCGACCCGGTCAACTACCGCATCGACCTGTGGAGCGACGCCGGCATGCCCGACGGCCCGACGAGCTGGGAAGACGTGCTCAAGGTCGGCAAGCAGATCAAGGACAAGTCGGGCGTGCCGGTGGGCATCGGCCAGTCGGCCGAGCTCGATACCGCGATGGCGATGCGCACCATCCTCTACGCCTACGGGGGCTCGGTGCAGGACGAATCCGGCAAGGTCGTGCTCGATTCAAAGAACACGCTCGATGCGGTCAATTTCGTCAAGGAGCTCTACACGCAGACGATGACGCCCGAGGTGATGGCGTGGGACGCGTCGTCGAACAACCGCGCGCTGCTGGCCGGCAAGATCTCGCTGTGCTTGAACGCAATCTCGACGACGCGGGCGGCCGAGAACGAGCATCTGCCGATTGCCGAGAAGCTCGGTCTGACCAAGGCGCTGAAGGGT
>CAJDUN010000103.1_pt1 | contig 9952 bp, 8 predicted proteins | sample 7390741 | NCBI WGS metagenome assembly CAJDUN01 (sample SAMEA7055660, study PRJEB34461) | soil metagenome | biome: terrestrial ecosystem; feature: Peninsula; material: soil | place: Antarctica | collected 2016 | reverse complement strand
CGAGGATGATCGTATCGCCGCCATTGCGCGGAACGGAAAGCATTGATACACGACCCGAGAAATACACCGTGCGAGGTTCGCTGCCATCAGCCTTGACGGTGAACAGCCCGCCGACCGACTGTTCGGAGCCGCCCTCCTTGAGATTGACGACCGAGTAGACGAGACGATCATCGTTGAGCCACCAGAACTCGCTGATGTCGACATCGAGCGAGTCAGCGACCACGACGGGCGGCTTTGCCGTATCGACGTCCATGACCGCCAGCACCCGGCGGCCCGACTTGTTGGCAGCAATGAGCGCCATGCGGCGACCGGATGGCGACAGCTCGACGTCGGCGATCTGGTCGTTCGCGAAGAACGCCTGTATCGGAATCGGCGCGTCGGCCGCTGTAGCGAAGCGAAACGTCAGGAGGGAAGCCACGGCGAGCAGGAACGCCGCCACCCTTCGGGGCGAATTTCGACTGGGACGTCGCATCCACATCGCACCGCTCCTCATTTCGATCGCCGATCGATCACGCGCCGCGCCTTGCCGACGAGCGTTCTCTCCAGCGAATCCGGCAGGCCGACGTCAACCGTCGTGTTGATGCCGATCATGGTCTTGATCCGATGGCGCAGCCACGCGCCGACGGCGGCGCGATCGGCGGCGGCGTGCGCCGGCAGCATCTCGCAGCGCACCTCGACCGCGTCGAGATTGCCCTCGCGCGTGACGACGAGCTGGTACTGGCCCGAGAGCTGGCCGTGGCCGAGGACGATCTCCTCGATCTGCGTCGGGAAGAGATTGACGCCGCGGATGATGAGCATGTCGTCGCTGCGGCCGACGATCTTGCCCATGCGGCGCATCGTGCGCGCCGTCGGCGGCAGCAGGCGCGTGAGGTCGCGCGTGCGATAGCGGACGACCGGGAGCGCCTCCTTGGTGAGGGTCGTGAAGACGAGCTCGCCCTCCTCGCCGTCGGGCAGCACCTCGCCGGTGACGGGATCGATGATCTCGGGAAAGAAATGGTCTTCCCAGACGACCGGGCCGTCCTTGGTCTCGACGCACTCGCTCGCGACGCCCGGCCCCATCACTTCCGACAGGCCGTAGATGTCGACCGCGTCGATGCCGGCGCCGGTCTCGATCTCCTTTCGCATCGCCTCGGTCCAGGGCTCGGCGCCGAAGATGCCGATCTCGAGGCTGGTCGAGCGCGGATCGATCCCCTGGCGCGTCAGCTCCTCGATCAGCACCTGCATGTACGAGGGCGTGACCATGATGATCCTGGGCTGCAGGTCCATGATCAGCTGGACCTGTTTCTCGGTCTGACCGCCCGACATCGGGATCACCGTGCAGCCGGCGCGCTCGGCGCCGTAGTGCGCGCCGAGACCGCCGGTGAACAGGCCGTAGCCGTAGGCGATGTGGACCATGTCGCCCGGCCGGCCGCCGGCGGCGCGGATCGAGCGCGCGACCAGGTCCGCCCAGGTGTCGATGTCGGCGAGCGTGTAGCCGACGACGGTCGGTTTGCCGGTCGTGCCCGAGGATGCATGGATGCGCGCGATGCGCTCCTTCGGCACCGCGAAGAGCCCGAACGGATAGTTGTCGCGCAGGTCGGCCTTGACCGTGAACGGAAACTTCGCGAGGTCGGCGAGCTCGCGCAGGTCCTCGGGCTTCAGGCCCTTGGCGTCGAAGGCGCGCCGGTAGTGCGGCACGTTGTCGTAGGCGTGCTTCAGGCTCCATTGCATGCGCCCCAGCTGGAGCGCACGCAACTCGTCGCGGCTGGCGCGCTCGATCGGCTCGAGCTCGCCGGGCACCGGCCGGCGGATCGTCATCGCATGCTCTCCTTCTCGTCGTTGGTCGCGATCGGCATCACCGTGCGACCACGCAGGCTGGCCGAGCGGCCGCGCACGAGCGCGACGCGCACGCCGTCCTGATTGGTGACGACGATGTCGTAGACGCCGCTGCGCCCGCGCAGCGACACCTCGACCGCGTCGGCGGTGAGCACCTCGCCGCGCTTGACCGGCATCAGGAACTCGACGCTGAGGCCGGCGGCGACCGTGAGCTGGTTGCGCGAGTTGCAGGCGAACGCGAACGCCGAATCCGCGAGCGTGGTGATGAAGCCGCCGTGGCAGATCTCGTGGCTGTTGAGCATGTCGTCGCGCACGGCCATCTCGAGGCGCGCCGTGCCTTCGCCGAGTGCGACGATGCGCATGCCGAGGCCGCGCGAGGCGCGGTCGGCGGCGAACATGTGGGCGCCGACGGTCTCGGCCGACGGCGCGGTCGCGGGCATCGCGTGCTTCGCCGTCATCGCCTAGCGGTCCGAGAACACGGCCGGACGCTTGGCCATGAACGCGGCCACGCCCTCGGCGAAGTCGGGCGCGGCGCCGAGCGCGCGCTGCACGTCGGCCTCGAGGCTCAGCGACGCGGCGAGATCGAGCTGCTGCGAGTCGTCGAGCGCCTTGCGCGTGGCGACGAGGGCGCGCGTCGGCATCTTCGCGAGGCGCGCGGCGAGCGCCTCGGCCTCGGCCGGCAACGCCGCGTCGTCGACGCATTTCCAGATCAGGCCGAGGCGGACGGCGTCTTCGGCCATGAGCTTGTCGCCGAGCATCGCCAGCGCCATCGCGTTGGCGCGGCCCATGAGGCGCGGCAGCAGCCAGGTGCCGCCGCAGTCGGGCACCAGGCCGATCTTCGAGAACGCCTGGATGAAGCTCGCCGAGCGCGCGGCGACGACGATGTCGCACAGCAAGGCGAAGTTCGCTCCCGCGCCCGCGGCAACGCCGTTGACCGCGGCCACCACCGGCACCGGCATGGAGCGGATGCGCAAGGCGAGCGGCTTGTAGAAGCGCTCGATCGCGTTACCGACGTCGACCTGTGCGGATTCGCCTTCGCGTTGCGGCGCGACGGCGGGATCGGCGAGATCCTGCCCGGCGCAAAAGCCGCGGCCCGTCCCGGTCACGACGACGCAGCGGACGTCGTGATCCTCCGCCGCGGCATCGAGCGCCGCACGCAACTCGCCGTGCATCGCGGCGGTGAAGCTGTTGAGCGACTGCGGCCGGTTGAGAGCCAGCGTGCGGACGCTGCCGGAGTGATCGATGCGAACGAGCGGATCTGCCAAGCGAATGTCTCCTCGACGGCATCGTGTCGACGAAAACATCGTCGACCGACCGGTAGGTAGAAGTGTAAGCTGCGTCGCCTGCCGGTGGCACGGCGGGGCGTCAACGCCGGGTCGGGAACGCGTTCGGCGCCGCTCCGATGCGCGATCCCTGCGCGACGACGCGCCTTCTCCACACGTCCTGGTAGCCCGGCGGGACCGCCAGCGAAGCGATCCGGCGAAGCTCGGCGGCGTTGCGGATCTTGCTGCCGTCGACGCCGCGATACGCGAAGGCTTCACCCACCCGGATGCGATGGATGCCGGGCGAGTCGTCGCTGACCCAGATCAGGCCGCGCGGCGCGACCTCTTCGTCGCCATGCGACGCGATGGTCGCGCGGATGCGGGCGCGGATCATCGGGCGGCGACGGCCGGCGGTGTGTCGACCGGCGGCTCGCGAACCGGCTGGGGCGCGCCCGGCGCACGCGGATCGTCGATCGGCGGTGGCACGCCTTGCGGATTCTGCGGCGTCGGCGGCAGCGGTGTCGGTGGAACGGGCGTGGCGGGCGTGGGGTCGGTGTTCGGCACGGTCGGTTCGCAATGAGGCGCGCAATGGCAACCGGGGGCAAGCCTCATGCCGTCGCCGGAACCGATCTGCGAACGCACGCGGCCGTCACATCGACGCAGGACGTCGGCGTACCCGGCAAAAGTTACCGCAAGCGACTCCTCGTCACGACCGGACTTGATTGGAGAAAGACCATTCCACGAGGGAGAAGTCGCCTCGCCCGCAGTGGCACAGGTGTTGCTCGAGGCCCCTGCTCGACCGCGGCATCAGGGCTCTCGCCGCGCGCCTCTCGAAACGACATTGGGATCCGCAGGATGATGAACTTTCCTATCCTCCAGGCGCGCCAGCGCCAGCAGCACACCGTGACCCCGAGACTGCAGCACGCGGTTCGCCTGCTGCAGCTCTCGTCGCTCGACTTCGCGCAGGAAGTCCACGACGCGATGGGACGCAATCCGTTCCTCGAGGTCGAGGACACGCCGCACGACGCGGCGCGCGTCGACGTCGCCACCTCGATGGGCGATGCCGATCCGCGCGGCATCGACCTCGACGCGATGACGCCGATCGCCGACACGCCGTACGAGCGCGACAGCTGGCAGCAGTCCTCGTCGAGCGTGCACCGGCCAGCGGGCGACGGCGACGTCGGCGCGCTCGACATGATCGCCGCCGACATCGGCCTGCGCGAGCACCTGCACGGCCAGATCGCGGTGCTGCCGCTGGGCGAGCGCGACCATGCCCTCGCCTGCGCGATCGTCGAGTCGCTCGACGACGACGGCTACCTTCGCGCCGACCTCGACGAGCTCGCCGAGACCAGCGGCATGACGCCCGCGGTCGAGCCGGTCGAGATGAAGATCGCGCTCAAGCGGATCCAGTCGCTCGATCCGCTCGGCGTCGGCGCGCGCGACGTCGCCGAATGCCTCACGCTGCAGCTGCCGTCGATCGACGACGCGAGCGAGCGCGAGCTGGCCGGCGCGATCATCGCCGGCCATCTCGACAAGCTGGCCCAGCACGACATCAACGGCCTGGCGCGGCTGCTCAAGCGCACGCCCGCCGAGATCGATGCGGCGTGCGAGCGCATCCGCCATCTCAGTCCGCGGCCAGGCTGGAACGTCGAGCCGACGGCGACGCAGTTCATCACCCCCGACGTGATCGTGCGCAAGGTCCGCGGCCGCTGGACGGCGACGCTCAACCGGGCGGTGGTGCCGCGCGTCAAGCTCAACCAGGCCTATGCCTCGATGTTCCAGGAGCATCGCCAAGCCGGCCATGGCGAGATGGCGCAGCATCTGCAGGACGCCCGCTGGACGGTGAAGAACGTCCAGCAGCGCTTCTCGACGATCCTGATGGTCGCCGAGGCGATCCTCAAGCGCCAGCAGCACTTCCTCGAGTTCGGGCCGATGGCGATGAAGCCGCTCGGCCTGCGCGAGATCGCCAACGAGCTCGGCCTGCACGAGTCGACCGTCTCGCGCGTCACCAACAACAAGTACATGTCGACGCCGGTCGGCGTGTTCGAGCTCAAGTACTTCTTTTCGCGCGAGATGGTGACCGCGAGCGGCGGCGCCTGCTCGGCGACGGCGATCCGCGGCGTCATCAAGGGAATGATCGAGGCCGAGAACCCGGTCGACCCGCTGTCCGATGCGCAGATCGCGCGGCTGCTCGTGCGTCAGGGCCTGAAGGTGGCGCGGCGCACCGTCACCAAGTATCGTCAGCTGCTGAAGGTCGCCTCGGTCGAACGCCGGCGCCGCGTCGGCCAACCGATGACCGAGGCGGTCGCGTGAGACTTGCCGGCTGCGCCCTCGGGTCGGGGGCACGGTGATTGCTCCGTCGGAGCCGGCAGTTGCGCAATCCGGACACAACGAGGAGACGGCTTCGACCGTGGTCTACACAGTTCAAGACCCTCGCGCTCGCGGGCCGGCGGCCTCGCCGGGAGCGTTGCCGTCCACGCCCGACGCCGATCTCGGTCGTCTCATCGCCGAGGCCGCGCCGGTCCTGATCTGGAGTGCGACGCAGGCCAGGCGCAACGACTGGCTCAGCCCGTCGTGGACGGCGTACACCGGCCGCGGCGCCGACACGCTGGCCGGCGCCGGCTGGACCAGCTCTGTCCACCCCGAGGACGTCGACCGTTGCCTCGGCATCCGCGCCGCGAGCTTCGAGGCGGTCGCGCCGTTCTCGATGGACTTGCGCCTGCGTCGTCATGACGGGCAATACCGCTGGATGCTCGACAACGGCGTGCCCCGCTTCGACGCCAATGGCCGGGCGATCGGCTACGTCGGCACCTGCATCGACATCCACGAGCGCAAGGAGCTCGAGGAGTCGCTTGCCGAGCGCACCCAGCAGCTGCGCCTGGCCGAGCGGCGCCAGGGCCAGTTCCTCGCCAAGCTGTCGCACGAGTTGCGCAATCCGCTCGCGCCGATCGCCAACGCCGCCAGCGTGCTGCGCACGCTGGAACAGTCCAATCCGATCCTCGTGCGCCTGCGCGAGATCCTCGAGCGCCAGGTCGGACGGCTCAGCCACCTCATCGAGGAGCTGATCGACGTGACCCGCGCCGCGCAGGGCCAGATCTCGCTCGTGCGCGAGCCGCTCGCGATCGACAGCGTCGTCCAGGCGGCGGTCGCCGCCGCCCACGACAAGCTCAATGCCGGTGGTCATCGCCTCGAGGTCGACGTGCCCGACGAACGCCTCTTTGTGCGGGGCGACCGCGCCCGGCTGTCGCAGGCGCTCGCCCACCTGATCGCGAACGCGGCCAAGTTCAGCTTCGAGCCCGGCACGATCACGATCGCCGTGCGCCGGGTGGCGAAGACGGTCCAGATCATGGTCAAGGACCGCGGCGAAGGCATCGACCCGGCGTTCCTGCCACACGCCTTCGAGCTCTTCGCCCAGCAGGACCAGACCCTCGCACGCACCCTCGGCGGCCTCGGCGTCGGTCTGACGCTCGCGCGGGGCATCGCCCAGCTCCACGGCGGCGACGTCGAGGCGTTCAGCGACGGGCCGGGGCACGGCAGCGAGTTCGTGTTCTGGCTGCCGCTCGCCGAGGTCGACGGCGCCGACGTCGGGTCGCAGGCCGGGCCGCGGCTGAGCGAGAGCTATCGCGTCCTCATCGTCGAGGACGATGCCGACTCGCTCGAGAGCCTGCGCCTGCAGATGGAGCTCTGGGGCAACCAGGTGAGCACGGCCCGCGACGCGAACACCGCGCTCGCCGTCGCCGCGCTCGTCAAGCCGCAGATCGTGCTGTGCGACATCGGGCTGCCGGACATGGACGGCTTTCGCCTCGTCGCGCAGCTGCGCGAGGTTCTCGAGGGCCTGCCGGTCGTCTTCGCCGCGGTCACCGGCTACGCCAGCCCGGAAGACCAGCAGCGCGCGCTCGCGGCGGGCTACGACTCGTTCTTCGTCAAGCCGCTCAACCCGGCCGCCCTCGCCAACCTGCTGCGCGCGTACGCCGGCAGCGTGGCCTGATCGATCAGCGCACCTCGTCGAGCGCGCCGGGCTCGCTCAGCGGATCGCCCTCGTCGGCGGCGTATTCCTTCAGGCGGTTGTAGAGCGTCTTCAGGCTGATGCCGAGGGCCGCGGCGGTCTTTTCCTTGTGCCTGCCGAAATGCTCCAGGGTGGCGAGCGTGAACTGCCGCTCGACCTCGGCCAGCGTCGATCCGATGCGCACGGTGAGCGAAGGCGGCGCCGCCGCGCCGGGGTTCGTCGGCCCGGGCGCCTGCGGCAGGCCGTCGTCTTCGATCATCCGCCCGGGCGTCATGACGTAGCCGCGGTAGACGACATTGCGCAGCTCGCGGACGTTGCCCGGCCATCGATAGCCGGCGAAGCGCTCGAAGACGGCGGGAGCGATGTCCTTCGCGGCGCCTTCGCGCTCGCCGATCTGCGCCAGGAAGTGACGGGCGATGAGGGGGATGTCGTCGATGCGCTCGCGCAGCGGCGGCAGGTGGATCGGGAAGACGTTGAGGCGATAGAGCAGGTCCTCGCGCAGCTTGCCGCGAGAGACGGCCTCGTTGGGCGACCGGTTCGTCGCCGCGACGATCCGCACGTCGGTCTCCTGGACCTGCGTCGAGCCGACGCGCATGAAGGTGCCCGACTCGAGCACGCGCAGCAGCTTGACCTGCAGGTCGGGCGGCATCTCGGTGATCTCGTCGAGGAACAGCGTGCCGCCGTTGGTTCGCTCGAAAAAGCCGAGGTGCTGCCGGTCGGCCCCCGTGAAGCTGCCCTTCTCGTGGCCGAAGATCTCGCTCTCCATGAGATGCGGCGAGATCGCGCCGCAATTGACGCCGAGGAAGGGATGGCCGCGGCGCCGGCTCAGCTCGTGCAAGGTGCGCGCCACGACTTCCTTGCCGGTGCCGCTCTCGCCGGTGATGAACACCGAGACCGCCGTCGGCGCGACGCGGACGATCTGCCGGTACACGTGGCGCATCGGCGCCGAGCGGCCCCAGAGCGCGCCGAAGTGTCCCTCGGACTCGAGCTGCGATTCGAGGTCGCCTGCGACCGCCTTCAGGGCCGACGGCCCGGTCACCCTCGACAGCACGCCCTGGAGCTGCTTCAGGCTCATCGGCTTGACGAGGTAGTCGGACGCGCCGAGTCGCAAGGCCTGGATCGAGGTGTCGAGGCTCGCGTGGCCGGTGATCAGGACCAGCTCCGCGTTGGGCAGCGCCTTGACGTCGCCGATCAGCTCCATGCCGCTGCCGTCGGGAAGCATCAGGTCGAGCAGGACGATGTCGGGCTCCTGCAGCGCCATCTGGCGGCGCGCGTCGCGCAGCGACCCGGCCGTCGCCACCGTGAATCCTTCGCTGGCGATCAGCATCGCCATCGTTTCAGCGGCGTCGGAATCGTCGTCGACGAGCAGAGCATGCGGCACCGGAACCACTCCCCAAGATCAAGAACGTCGAATCAGTATGCGCCGCCATGTTCGCGCTCAAGACCGTCTCATGGTCCCGGCATCAAGGCGTCCCTATCGCCCCGCGCTCTGCCTCGATCTCGCGTCGGGCGCGGTTGCGTCGACGGATCGTACGGTCGCCAACGCGCCGCGTCATCCCAGGTGCGCCGATTCCCGCGTCGGACGATGCCTACGTCAGACGGCCTGCGGCGGGCTGCGCGAGGCCAGTGCGGCAAATCGACGTGCCAGCCGAGCACGAGGAGCAGCACCGCGAAGCCGAGGACGTCGGCGACCGCGATGTGCCAGCCCGATGCGATCCAGGCGCGCCGAGCGCGCCTCGGGGAACATCGTGGCGAGGGCGACGCCCGCCGGCGGACGCGTGATCGCCGTCGCCGCGATCCTCGGCACGGCGATCACCGCGAACGTTGAAATGGCCCATCTCTCGAGTCGCAAAGCCGCCGTCGGGCTTCGATAACCTTGCTTCAAAGCCTGCGTATTCGGTTCGGCAGCGAACCAGCGTCCTTGCTCGACACAAGAATGATCAGGCGTCGTACTTGAAGGACAGAGAAACCCGTGCGCGGTAGGCGACGACCTTCCCGCCTTCGATTTTCATGTCGAGCTTGCTGATCTCCGCGACACGCAGGTCGCGCAGCGACTTGGCTGCAGTCTCTACGGCCCTTTTTGCCGCGTCCTCCCAGGAAAGAGGGCTCGTGCCAATGATCTCCGTGACGCGGTAGACGCCAGATTCAGTTGCCTTCTTGGCCATGTTTTGCTCCCTTGGGTTAGGAAGCTCAGGACCAGTCTCTGATGCCTCCGGGGATTTATTCTAGGCGCCTCCATCGAGCTCGCCTCCCGCAAGCGGCCGGTCGTCGGGGTCGGAAATTGACCGGATCCGAACCTTCGTGCCCCGCACCGAGAGCCGCCGCTCAGCGTCGCGTGGAGTCGCCGTCACCAAAGATTGGCCGGTTCCTCGTGGCTCTCCAGAAGGCCGCGGCCTGAACACCCCAAGCCTCTTGACGGTCCCGCCGATGAGTCTCTCACCGCGGCTGCTCGTGGCTGACGGTGATCTTGCCGCCCTTGGCGACGTCGACGATGTCGAAGTTGATCACTTCTTCACCGGTCTTGTCGTAGCGAATCTTCCAAATGCCATCGTAAGTGAAGGACAGCAGCGCCTGCTTGATCTTCGCGACGTCGTCGACCGTTCCGGCCCGCTTCATCGCCTCGACCAGCATGTACACGTGGTCGTAGCATGACGACGAGCACATCGGTGCCTGGTCGTACGGGAAATCCTTCGTCTTGAAGTACGCCTTGTAGGCCTCGATGAACTTCTGGACCTTCGGCTCGGTCTTCTGTGCGTCTTCGAAGTACTTGGGGATGTAGGCGACGTAGTCGTCGATGTAGTCCTTGTTCTTCAGCGCCGGGCCGAGCGAACCGCGCACCTGCCAGAACTTTGTGAAACCGAGTTGGGTC
>CAJDUN010000167.1_pt1 | contig 9984 bp, 10 predicted proteins | sample 7390741 | NCBI WGS metagenome assembly CAJDUN01 (sample SAMEA7055660, study PRJEB34461) | soil metagenome | biome: terrestrial ecosystem; feature: Peninsula; material: soil | place: Antarctica | collected 2016 | reverse complement strand
AAGGCAGCGGACCCGCAGGCATCGTGCCGGAGAAAAAGAAGGGGCACGGCATGGGCCACGAGATGAAGCACGACATGGCCCACGGTGCCGCGCATAGCGGCCACGGTTCACACGGCTCATGACCTTGCAGGCCCTCCTCGTCGTCGCGTCCGCGCTTATCGGGCTGGGCCTCTACGGTGCGCTTTCGCAGCAGTCCTTCGTCATGCTGATGATGGGCTTCGAGCTGGTCCTCAACGGCGTGCTGCTGATGACGGTGGCCTTCTGGTCGCTCGGCACCGCCGGTGCTCCGAAGGGCCAGCTGCTCGCCATTCTCGTGATGGCCGTGATGGCGCTCGAGATGGCGATCGGCTTCGCGCTCGTCACGGCGGTCTATCGCAAGCGCCAGGCTGACACGACCGAAGCGCTCGACACGCTCAAGCATTGATGCTCTGGCTCCTCGCACTGCTCCCCGCGATGACGGGCGCCCTCGTTCTGTCGACAAGGTCGCACCGTCGCGGAATGCTCGCACTGATTGCGGGTCTCGGTCTGGCCGCGACGCTGGCGCTCGTGCCGATCGCCGCGTCGGCCGGCTGGACCGGCAGCCTGCAGTGGAGCGCGACGCTCGCCTTGCGGGCCGCCCTCACGCCGCTCTCGGCGCTGGTCGCCGCACTCCTACCGGCTGTCGCCCTGCCGGTCCTGGTCTATGCAGCCTATCGCGGGCGCGACACGGGCCTGGTGCGGCTGCTGAGCCTGCTCCTCCTTTTCTGCGGCGCGATGGAGCTGCTCGTCATCGCCGCCGACCTGCTCACGCTCTTGATCGGTTGGGAAATCGTCGGCGCCTGTTCCTGGGCCCTCATCGCCCACGAATGGCGCGACGCCGCGAACCCGCGCTCGGCGCGCTACGCCTTCGTCGTCACCCGCTTCGGCGACCTCGGCCTGTACCTGGCGGCGATGAGTGCCTACGCGGGGAGCGGCTCGTTCGCTTATGCGAACCTGGCGCGCCTCGACGCGCCGCACCTCACCGTCGTTGCCTTCGGCGTCGTCCTGTCGGCCGCGGCGAAGTCGGGGCAGGTACCGTTCTCGCCCTGGCTGTTCCGCGCCATGGCGGGACCGGCGTCGGTGTCGGCATTGCTCCACGCGGCGACGATGGTGGCGGCCGGCGCCTACCTGCTTGCACGGCTGCAGCCCCTAATCTCGCCAGTCGGCGGATTCAGCGTGGCCGTCATGGCCATCGGCACCGTCACTGCGCTCGCCGGAGGGGTCGTCGCCCTGCTGCAGTCCGACGTCAAGAAAGTGCTCGCTGCCTCGACCTCGGCGCACTTCGGTCTGATGTTCGTGGCGGTCGGAGCAGGCTTCCCGGGCATCGCCGTTCTACATCTCGTCGCGCACGGCTTCTTCAAGGCGCTGCTGTTCCTGTCCACCGGCATTGCCATCGATAGAAGCGGCAGCCATGAGCTGAGCGCGATGCGGCTGGGCCGCGCTCTGCCCGTTGTCGCGATCTTGGCGGCTGTCGGCGCCGCCGCCCTTGCCGGGTTGCCGCCGCTCGGTGCGGCCTGGACGAAGGACGCCATCGTGGCGGCCGCAGCCGCGTCCGGCGCATGGTGGTCCGCCGCGGTCATCGTCAGCGGCGGGCTGGGTGCAGCGTACGCCGTGCGCTGGATCTGGCTGGCCTATGGGCCGGGCGAAGCGGCCGAGTCAGGCGAGAAGGATTCGGCTCCCGCGCCCGCGGTCGAGGCATCACTCGGCTGGCTTGCCGTCGCCAGTGTGTCGCTGTCGGCGCTCTGGCTGCCCGGCGTCAGGGAATCGCTGGCCAGCGCGCTTTCCATCGCGCTACCGCGCGAGTCGACGTGGCTCGCCGGCATCGCGATCGGGGCGGTCGCCGTCGGCGCATTGGCAGGCCGCTGGATAGCCGTCCGGAGGCCGACGCTCGGCCATGGCGAACGCGTCGCACTCTTTGCCGACTGGTGGCGCCTGCCGGCCCTCATCGACTTCGCTGTGGCCACACCGATGGCCGTGCTGGCGCGCGCATTGGCACGAGCAGACAACCGCGTCGTCGATCGCGGCGTCGAGCTGACAACGGCCTTCGTGAACTGGTTGTCGCGAGTGACGAGCCGCATTGGCGAGCTCGTTGCCGACGGCGTCGCCTGGGTCCCGGCCCGGCTGGTTTCCCGCGGCGGGCAAGACGCGCAACGACTGCAAACCGGCTTGTCCCATCACGCGTTCGTGGTGCTCCTGCTCGGCGCCCTCGCGCTCGGCGCCTTCCTCTTCGCCGCCCGCCTCTGACGCCCCGGCCTACGACAAGAACCGCCATGCTCACCCTGACTATCCTCATCCCTCTCGCCGGCGCCCTCCTGCTCGCACTGATGCCGGGACTGTCGGATGCGGCGGCCCGCCGGCTCGCGGTCGTCGTCGCTGCGTTGCCCCTCTTGCTTCTCGCCTGGGTGGGATGGGGCTTCGACACGCGGACCGGCGCCCCGGCCTTCCAGCAAGTCGCCGAGCTGCCGTGGATCCCGACGCTGAGCGTGGCCTGGCGCGTCGGCGTCGACGGCATCGCGCTGGCCGTCGCGCTGATGAGCGCCCTGCTCTTCGTCGCCGCCGTCGCATGGCCAGCGCAGACCCAGGGTTCGGCCCGGGCCTACTACGCCTGGTTCCTGTTCCTCGAGGGCGTCTCGCTCGGCGTCTTCCTGGCGCTTGACCTGCTGCTCTTCTACGTCTTCTTCGACCTGAGCCTCGTCGGCATGTACTTCCTGATCGGCCGCTGGGGCCATGGCGACGCCAAGGCAGCGGCGACCAAGTTCTTCATCTACACGCTGGCCGGCTCGCTCGCCATCCTGCTCGCCATCATCGGCCTCGTCCTCGCCACCTCGCCGCTCAGCTTCGACATGCGCGAGCTGATCGCCCGCCAGCCGCTCGCCGGCATGGATGTTCGCTCGGGCCTCGTGCTGCTCGGCTTTGTCGTCGGCTTCGCGATCAAGGCGCCGCTGTTCCCGTTCCACACCTGGCTGCCGCCGGCTCACGTCGATGCGCCGGGTCCGGTCTCGGCGATCCTCGCCGGCGTGCTCCTGAAGATGGGTGTCTACGGCCTGATCCGCATTCCCCTGTCGATGATGAGCGCCACCTTCGCGCGCTACGCCTTCGTGCTCGCCATCTTCGCCGTGATCTCGATCCTTTGGGGATCGCTGGTGGCGCTCGGCCAGACCAACTTCAAGCGCCTCATCGCCTACACCTCCGTCAATCACATGGGCTACGCCGTGCTCGGCGTGGCCGTCGCCGGTGCGCTGGTCGGTGGCCAAGTGGCGGCGGCGCGGCACCTCGCGCTGACGGGCGCCGTCGTCGAGATGGTTGCACACGGTCTCATCACCGGCGCGCTCTTTTTGGTCGCTGGGGCCTTCTGGCAACGCGCCGAGGAGTACGACCTCGGCGCCTTCGGGGGCTTGGCGGCCGTGGCGCCGCGCCTCACCGTGGTGACGACATTGGCAGCCTTCGCCAGTCTCGGCCTGCCGGGGCTCGCCGGCTTCGTCGCCGAGTTCCAGATCTTCGCCGGTACGTTCGCCGTCTATCCGTGGCTGGCGGCGATCGGCCTGGTCGGCATCGTCATCACTGCGGCGCTCTTCCTGCGGATGATCCAGCGTCTCTTCATGGGCGCCTTGCCGAAGCGGTGGGCCGACTTCCCCGACCTGGGCCGTATCGAGACGACGACGCTCGGCGTGCTGCTCGCGCTGGTCGTTGCCATCGGCCTCTATCCGCGCTGGCTCCTGGCCTTGATCGAAGGCGCTTCTGCCGGCCTGATGCGCGCGCCGTGACCATGTCGGTCGGCGACGTTCTGCCGGAGATCGCGGTGCTGATTGCCGCGGTGCTCGGCGTGCTGCTGGCGTCGTTCCTGCCGCAGCGGCGCCAATGGCTCTGCGCCGCCCTCGCGCTCGTAGGAATCGGGATCGCCACCACCCTCTGCGCGCCCCAGCTCTTGCAGGTTCCACGGCTGACCTTCACCGGCACCTGGGCGATCGACGCCACCGGCACATGGGCACGCATCCTGATCCTCGCCGCCAGCGGCATCGCCGTTCTCTGCACGCCGGCCTGGCTGCGCGACGATCGGCGTCACGGCGAGTACTACAGCGTGCTGCTGCTGTCGGCGCTCGGCGCCATGATGATGGCTGCGGCGAGCGACACCTTGCAGCTCGTGATTGGCCTGCTCCTTAGCTCGATCACCGGCTTCGTCATGGCCGGCTATCACCGCGATTGGGCCGTCTCGGTCGAGGCCGGCATGAAGTATTTCCTGCTCGGCGCCTTCGCGAACAGCCTGCTCATGGTCGGCGTGGCGTTGCTCTACGGGCTGCTCGGCACGAGCAGCTATGCGGCGATGGCGAGCGCGACCGTCTCTGCACCGCATTCGCCGCTGTTGCTGCTCGCGCTTGCGCTGGTCGTCGTCGGCGTCGGCTTCAAGCTCGGCGCGGTGCCGGCGCATGCGTGGCTGCCGGACGTGGCGCAGGGCGCGCCCGCTCCGGCAGCTGCGTTCCTCACCGTCGTGCCGAAGATCGGTGCCGCGATCGCCCTGGCTCGCCTGCTGGGCACCTTCGACGACACGATGGGCTGGCGCACCCTGATCGAGGCCATGGCGATCGCCACGATGACGCTCGGCAACCTCGCCGCACTGTGGCAGAAGGACCTGCGCCGGCTGCTTGGCTGGTCGTCGGTCTCGCAATCCGGCTACGCGTTGATGGCGGTGACCGTCGTCGGGCTGAGCCGAAGCGCCTTGCCGGCCTTGCTTCTCTTCCTGGCAGCCTATGCGGCGGCGAACCTCGCTGCGTTCGCCGTCGTCACTCAGCTTCGCGGCCGCACCGCGCTCGACGACTTCGCTGGGCTCGCGCGGACGCGGCCGTGGGCCGCGGCGGTGCTCACGCTGAGCCTGCTCTCGCTCGCCGGCATTCCTCCGCTCGCCGGTTTTGCCGGCAAGCTCATGCTGTTCGTGGCGACGATCGATGCCGGCTACACCGCGCTGGCGATCGTCGCGGTTCTCAACACGGTGGTATCGCTCTTCTACTACCTGCGCGTCCTGGCGCCGATGTACTTCTCGAAACCCGAAGGAGCGGTCGAGCAGCTCGGCGGCAGCGTCGGGACCGCAGTCGCTCTCTCGGCTCTGGCCGTCATGGGCATTGGCCTCGGCGCGGGCGCGCTGCTCGTACGATTCGACACGGTGACACTGCTGCCATGAACGAACCGACCTTGCTGTCGACCCTGCGCTGCCCGCAATGCGGCCATCGCAAGGAAGAAACGATGCCGACCGACGCGTGCCAGTTCTTCTACGAGTGCGAAGGCTGCGCCGTACTGTTGCGCCCTGCCGCGGGCGACTGCTGCGTGTTCTGCTCGTACGGAACGGTACCCTGCCCGCCAAGGCAGGACACTGGGGACAACGGCGGATGCTGCGGGTGAGTCGCAAACACTCTGACGCTAATCAAACCCGGTCGGATTGCCGCAGTCGCCTCATCCGGTAACAGCGTCGATTTGCTGACGCTCCTATACTGCCTCTATGCTTCGCCGCGTCCGCGCGATCCTCTCCTGGTTGCTCCTGTTTGTGCTGCCGATCCACGGAATGGCAAGCGGAATCGTGCTGCCCTGCGCGTCGATGGCGATGCCTGCCTTGTCGGCTTCTGGTTCGGTCATGTCTACCGAGACGGCACATACCATTGATTCGACGCAGGCCGCTGCGCATGGCGTCGAGTCGTCACCGTACGGCGGCGATGAGCACATGGGAAGTCATTCCTCCGACCGAGGCGGAATGAATTGCGCTTCTTCCGGCGCTTGTGGCGTCGTCGGGGCACCGGCTCCGGCAACGCTGCTCCCACTCCTGCACCCGACGGTCAGAACGATTCCCGTCTCTGCGGAGACTCATCTGCACCCCCTCTTCTTTACCGGCGCTCCCGAGAGACCTCCCCGCGTCCGCGCTTGAGGATTGCGCGGCCCACGCTCCTGCTTTCGGGACCGTGCGCCGCCACAGCGCCGCAGCCGCCGCCTAAAGCTGCGGCCGCATCGGTCGGACCCTTGACGATCCCATAGCGCCAACGGTTCGACTCGTCGTGCAGGACGCCTAACGGCGTCCGCAACAACGGGAGTGGGTTGGATGAATATTCTGTCTCGCCGGCGCAGCGCCCTGGCTGGACTGGCAGCGCTCGTGTTCGGCGTGCCGGCACGCGCTGCCGGTGATGCGGCACGCGGAGCAAAGCTCGCGCAAACCTGCATGGCGTGCCATTCGTTGAATCCAGGTCGCCATCTCACGGGTCCCAGCCTGGCGGACGTCGTCGGCCGCAAGGCCGGAACCGCGGCCGGCTTCGGGCGCTACTCCGACGCGCTCAGGCACTCCGGCCTGACCTGGGACCCTCAGCATCTCGATGCCTGGCTCAGGAATCCTGCCGCGCTCGTGCCGGGCAACGCGATGGCGTTCGAAGGCATCGCCACGGCGACTGACCGGGCCGACCTGATCGCGTACCTCGAAGCGGTTTCCGCTGGCAAGGTCAAGCCTCCGGATCGCGGCCTGCCACCTTTGAAGGAGGCGAACGCCGCATCGCGAGTGACGGCGCTCAGCCACTGCGCCGATGGCTACAAGGTGACCACGGCCGACGGCAAGACCCGCACGTTCTGGGAGTTCAACCTGCGCTTCAAGACCGACGGCAGCGTCGATGGTCCCGCGGCCGGGCATCCCGTGATCGTCGGCAACGGCATGAAGGGCGATCGGGCGGCGGTGATCTTTTCGCGTCTCGACGAGATCCCGCGCTTTGTGAAGGACACGTGCTCGTGAGCGAGCCTTTGAGCGCGCTGGCACCGCAGCGCCCGTCGCGTCGACAGGCACTGGCCCTCGTCGGAGTCGCTGCGGCGCTGATCGCGGGCTCCGGCGTGTATCGCTGGCGCGCGTCGAAGACCGATCCAAAGCTGACGGCGTTCGAGCCGCACCCTGCACCGCGCGCCCTCGGGCCATTGCGATTCAGCGACGAGGCCGGACGTGAGGTGAGCCTGGCAAGTTTTCGCGGCCGGGTCGTGCTGCTCAACGTGTGGGCTACCTGGTGCGATTTCGAGGTGCTCGCGGTGTCGATCGACGCTGAAGGCCTGCCCGTCGTGCGCGCGTACTTCAAGCAGGTCGGGATCAAGCATCTGCATCCCTACATCGACTCGTTTCGCGAGATCGGCACCCTCGGCGCGACGGGTATTCCGCTCACGCTGTTGATCGACCGCGAGGGTCGAGAAGTGGGTCGCAAGCTGGGCCCCGCAACCTGGGACGACCCGAAGGTCGTGCAGACGATTCGCGGCTACTTGGCCAACCCGGAAAAACCATGAACAGACCTGTTTCCAACCGCGTGAATCAGCCGCGTCGCGCCGCTCTGCTCGGCGCCGTCGCGGTGACGGCGAATGCAGCGTTCGGCCTCCCTGTAACAGCGACGACGCCGCGCGGCAATGCTGACTTCGATCTTCACGTCGAACTGCGCGCCACCCCCGATCGCGTGGCGCTGCGCAACGGCGAGCTCACCCGCGTCTGGCGTTATCACGGCAAGCTACTGCGCGGCGACCCGAACGCACTCGAAGCGTCAGCCGGCAGCTACCTCGGACCGATCATTCGCGTGCGCCGGGGCCAGCACATACGTATCGACCTGATCAACGGTTTGCCGGAATCGACCATCACCCACTGGCATGGCCTGCACGTTCCCGACGACATGGACGGGCATCCCCGCTTCGCCATCGCGCCGGGCGAGCGCTATGTCTATGAGTTCACCGTTCTCGACCGCGCCGGCACCTACTGGTTCCATCCACACCCGCATGGCCGAACGGGCAAGCAGGTCTTCTTGGGACTCGCCGGTCTGTTCCTGGTGAGCGACGACGAGGAAGCCGCGCTCGACCTGCCCACGGGTGAGCAGGACCTCCCGCTTGTCATCCAGGATCGCAGCTTCGACGGCGACAACCAGCTCGTCTACTTGAACGCAGGGATGGAGACGGCCACGAAGACGCGCGGCGGGATGATGGGCAGCGGCGGGATGATGGGTGGCGGCGGGATGATGGGTGGCGGGATGATGGCCGGCATGATGGGCATGTTCGGCGACGACATCCTCGTCAACGGCCGACTCGATCCGAGCCTTCGTGTCGAGCGGCGCGCCTACCGGTTGCGACTGCTCAATGGATCGAACTCGCGCATCTACAAGCTGGCCTGGAATGATGGCACGCCGTTCACCGTGATCGGCAACGACGGCGGGCTGCTCGCCGAGCCCCTGCAACGCGACTACGTGATGCTCGCCCCGGCGCAGCGCCTGGAGGTGTGGGTCGACTTCGCGCGCTGGTCCGCGGGCGCCGAGCCGGTGTTGCGCAGCCTTGCTTTCGACGGCGGCATGGCCATGGGCGGGATGATGATGGGCAGCTCGCCCCTGCCCGACGGAGCGGCGTTCCCGGTGCTTCGCTTTCGCGTCGGCAAGGGTGACAGCACGACAGCGCCGTTGCCGCGTCGCCTCTCGAACGTGCCGCCGGCGCGCGCGCGCAGCGCCGTCAACTTCGAGCGCCCGAAGGTCTTCGATCTGACGATGCGCATGATGGCCTGGGGCATCAACGGCAAGAGCTTCGAGATGCTCGCCGCGAGCCCGCTCGAGACCGTGAAGCTCGGCACCGAAGAGGTCTGGGAGTTCAGCAACGAAGGGCGCGGGGGGATGATGGCCATGGCGATGCCGCACTCGATGCACGTGCACGGGTTGCAGTTCCGGGTGCTCGGCCGCACGACGAGCGGCCGATCCGCAAGAGGCTACGAGTCGGTTAGCGCCGGCCTCGTCGACGAGGGCTGGAAAGACACGGTGCTCGTGATGCCCGAAGAGCGCGTACGCATCCTGGTTCGCTTCGCCGACTTCGCTGGCCTCTTTCTCTACCACTGCCACATGCTGGAGCACGAAGACTCCGGGCTGATGCGTAACTATCGCGTCGTGGCTTAGACAGAGGTCCGTGATGTTGCAAAGAGCGGCTCTCGCATTCCTCCTGGTCCTTTCGCACGCCGCGTCCCGACGACGCTCGCACAGATGGCGCAAGTCCGGGCCCGACAAGGCGCGCAAGCCGACCATGTTCAACGTCTCTTCGTGACCATCGATCCGGAGCGCGACAGCGGCGATGTGCTCGCTCGATACGTGAAGGCTTTCGATCCGAGCTTTGTCGGCCTTCGCGCCGACCCGACGACGACCGCGGCGCTGGCCAAGGAATTCAAGGTCTATTTCAGTCACGGCAAAGCCGACGCGCAGGGTAACTATTCGGTCGATCACATGAACGGCTTCTACGTCTTCGACCCAAAGGGGCGCTTGCGCTTGCTGATGATGCCGGGCAGCGATCTCGACGCGATGGCGAAGGACGTTTCGACTCTTCTGAAGGAGAACGCGTGATGCGACTGGTGACCTTAATGTAATGTGGAAGACACCGTCCGCCGAGCGCGCCAATGCCTGGCCTGACGCTGGCCGGTACGCGGGACGGGGCGAAGAGTTGGCGGATCAGGCGGCTGCGGTTTCGGCCACGAAGCCGTGTTTGCGCAGCATCTTGATCCAACGCGGGGCGTTTCTGGCCACGCTCAGCGCTTCGTAGTCGACGCTCCTGTCTTGATAGTGTGTGCCGCTGGCGAGCATGGCGTAGACGGTGCGCAGCATCTTGTGCGCCAGCGCCACGATCGACTTCTTGTGCCCCTTGCGGATGGCCATCGACTCGAACTTGGCCTTCAGCGCGCAGCGCGTTCGGGCCGCCGCCTGGGCGAACTCGCACAGCAGCCGGCGCACCCAAGCGTTGCCGCGGCGGATGCGCCCGCTCTTGCGTTTTCCGGCACTCTCGTTGTTGCCCGGGCAGATGCCCACCCACGAGGCCAGCCGCTCAGCGCTGCCGAAGACAGTCATGTCCGCACCGATCTCGACCAGCAACATCGCAGCACCCTGAATGTCGATGCCGGGGATGGTCTGCAGCAGGTTCAGCTGCGGCTGCCAGGCCCGCAAGCCGTCCAGCAGGTACTGG
>CAJDUN010000100.1_pt1 | contig 10111 bp, 8 predicted proteins | sample 7390741 | NCBI WGS metagenome assembly CAJDUN01 (sample SAMEA7055660, study PRJEB34461) | soil metagenome | biome: terrestrial ecosystem; feature: Peninsula; material: soil | place: Antarctica | collected 2016 | reverse complement strand
CGGTCCGGGTGAAGAGGGCGCGCAGGCGACGGCCGCCGGCATCGTCCTGGGCGATCGACTCGCTGATCGAGTCGGAGAGCGCCGTCGTCACCAGCACGCCGCGACTATTGAGGTCGCGGGAGAACCAGCGCAGCGTCAACTGGTCGAGCAGCGGCAACCCGAGCGAGCCCGCGACCACCAGGGTCAGCAGCAGCGGGACGAGGAAGCGCAGTTGGAGATGGAGGAAGCGCATCTGGGCGAACTGGCCGAACACTGGAGTGAATCACGGGAGCCGCTCGACGAAAAGGATCGGCGGAAAACACGGGCATGGCGTCGACCTCGGCACCGCCGTCCGCACCATTGTATATTTGGACCAATGTTTTGCCCAGCGGGTCCGAGCCACCCCCACATCGCCGCATGATCAACGACTTTCTTCCCACCGCCACCGCCGCCTGGCACGAGTTCGGCGGTGTCGCCACGTCGACGCTTCGCATCGTCGGCATCCTGATCGCCGCCTGGATCGGGATCGTCTTTTCGCAGCGGAGCATTCGCGTACTGCGCGTGCGCGTCTCGACCCGCTTCGACGACCGCGAGGCCGTCAAGCGGGCGGAGACGCTCGGCCGGGTCTTCCGCTACCTCGCCTCGGTGATCATCACGCTCGTCGCCGGCATGCTCGTGCTCGCCGAGCTCGGCGTCTCGGTGGCGCCGATCCTCGGTGCCGCGGGCGTCGTCGGGCTGGCCGTCGGCTTCGGCGCGCAAAGCCTCGTCAAGGACTACTTCACGGGCTTCTTTTTGCTGCTCGAGAACCAGATCCGCCAGGGCGACGTCGTCAAGCTCGGCGATCACGCCGGACTGGTCGAGGAAGTGACGCTGCGCTACGTGCGACTGCGCGACTACGACGGCAGTGTCCACATCGTGCCGAACGGGATGATCGGCGCCGTCGTCAACATGAGCCGCGGGTTCGCGCAGGCCGTCGTCGACATCGGTGTCGGCTACGCCGAGGATCTCGACCGGGTGATGGACGTGATGCGCGGCGTCGGCGCCACGCTGCGCGCCGACGAGAAGTTCACCGACCGGATCCTCGACGATCTCGAGGTCGCGGGCGTCGAGCGCTGGGACGATTCCGCGGTCGTCATCAGGGCGCGGTTCCGGGTCGCCCCGATCGAGCAATGGAACGTGAAGCGCGAATACCTGAAGCGCCTCAAGCGCGCCTTTGACGAGCAGGGCATCGAGATTCCGTTCCCGCAACTTCGCGTCCATGCGCCCCCGGCCGCCGCGACGAACGGGAGCCAGCGCGACCAGGCGCCCGCCTTGGCGCACTGAAGCGCCACGCGGTCACGAACTGGCGCGCTCCGCGAGCAGCGCGCGCCGGCAACAGAATGCGGCGGCCAGGCCGATCGCGCTGGCCGCCCAGAACACCGAGGCGAAGCCGAACGACTGGCTGAGCGCGCCGCCGGCGACGCCGCCGATGACGCCCGACGCGCCATAGCCGAGCACGGTGTAGAGCGCCTGGCCGCGACCGCGCAGCCGCCCGGGGAAGTGGCGCGTGATGACGGCGATGCAGGCCGAGTGCTGGGCAGCGAAGGTGAGCGCGTGCAGCATCTGGGCCAGGACAAGGACGACCGGATGCGCCGCGAAGCCGGCGATGAGCGCGAAGCGCAGCGACGACACGAGCGCGGCGAGGACGAGCCAGCCGTGCACCGGGAGCAGATGCGACCAGCGCCCCTGCGAATAGAACCAGCCGACCTCGACCACCACCCCGGCGGCCCACAGCAGGCCGATCTCGGCGGCGCCGTAGCCGAGCGACGCGAGGTAGAGCGAATAGAACGCGTAGAGGGCCGTGTGGGCGAGCACCGTCAGGAAGCAGCCGGCGAAGAACCAGCCGACGACGGGATCGCGCAGCACGGCGAGCGTCCCCGGCGCGGCCGATGGCGCCTGGGGCGGGTCGTCGGCTGCGGGCAGGCGCCAGGTGGCGCCGAGCAGGAGCGCGAGCAGCCCGCAGACGAGCGCGGGGAACCAGCCGATGCCGGCGGCCTGGAGCAGGAAGCCGCCGATCGAGACGGTGCCCACGAAGCCGACCGAACCCCACATGCGCACCCGCCCGTAGCGGGCGACATCGAGCTTGCCACCGCTGCTCACGCGGTGCGCGAGCGTCGCCTCGCTGATCGGGATGACGCCGGCGGTGCAGACGAAGAGAACCACCGTCACCGCGCTGACCCACGCGTAGCTGAGCGGCGCCAGGAAGCCGATCGACGCGAGCAGCGAGCCGCCGGCGGCGACGCGCAGCAGCCGCTCGCGCCGTCCGGTCTGGTCGGCGACCCAGCCCCACGCGTACGGGCTGAAAAGACGCGTCGAACTCTGCAGCGAGGTCAGCACGCCGATCGCGAACGTCGTGTAGCCGAGGCTGTGGAACCAGAGCGGGCCGTAGGTGCCGACCAGGCCGGCATAGGCGAAGTAGGCGAACGAGACGGCGGCGAACGGAACGACGGTCGGCCGCGCCGCCGGCGTCAGCCCGCCGACGCCGCTCAAGGCGCCCGGGCGGGAATCGGCGGCGGCGTCACGCGCACGTCACCGCACTGCGCCCGATGGCGCAGGACATGGTCCATCAGCACCAGCGCCAGCATCGCCTCGGCGATCGGCGTCGCGCGGATGCCGACGCACGGGTCGTGGCGGCCGAGCGTCTCGACCACGGTCGCCTTGCCCTCGAGATCGATCGAGCGGCGCGGGCTGCGGATCGAGCTGGTCGGCTTGATCGCGATCGAGACGGTGATGTCCTGGCCGGTCGAGATGCCGCCGAGCACGCCGCCGGCGTTGTTGTTGGCGAAGCCCTCGGGCGTGAGCTCGTCGCCGTGGGTCGTGCCGCGCTGCCCGACCGAGGCGAAGCCGGCGCCGATCTCGACGCCCTTGACCGCGTTGATGCCCATCATCGCGTGGGCGATGTCGGCGTCGAGCTTGTCGTAGAGCGGCTCACCGAGGCCGACCGGCACGCCGCGCGCGACGACGTCGATGCGTGCGCCGCAGCTGTCGCCGGCCTTCCTCAGCTCGTCGACATAGGCCTCGATGCGGGCGATGTCGCTCGCGTTCGCGGCCCAGAACGGATTGGCCGTGACGTGCTCGACGCCTTCGAAGGGAATCGCGATCGATCCGATCTGGGTCATGTGGCCGACGAAGGTCGTGCCATAGGCCGCCTTCAGCCACTTGCGCGCGATCGCGCCGGCGCCGACCGCCGGCGCCGTCAGCCGGGCCGAGGCGCGACCACCTCCGCGCGGATCGCGCAGGCCGTACTTGTGGTGATAGGTGTAGTCGGCGTGGCCGGGCCGGAAGGTGTCGAGCAGGTTCGCGTAGTCCTTGCTGCGCTGGTCGGTGTTCCTGATCAGGAGCGCGATCGGCGTGCCGGTGGTGCGACCTTCGAACACGCCGGAGAGGATCTCGACGGCATCGGCTTCGTTCCTCTGCGTGACGTGGCGCGAGGTGCCGGGGCGGCGCCGGTCGAGTTCGGGCTGGATGTCGGCCTCGCAGAGCTCCATCCCCGGCGGGCAGCCGTCGACGACGCAGCCGATTGCCGGCCCGTGGCTCTCGCCGAAGGTGGTGACGCGAAAGATCTGACCGAGTGTGCTGCCCGACATCGTCGGCCAATGGTAAGGGACCTCAGCGGTAGGTCCGCCGGGGCGCCGACGGCGCGATCAGCGCCTGGCTGGCCGCGCGGCTAGGCTGGCTTCGAGGAGGGCAGCTCGTCGCGGCTTTCCACCGGCCAGTCGCGGATGTAGGCCTTCAGCATGCGGTTCTCGAAATCCTGGCTGTCGACGACCGACTTGGCGACGTCGTAGAACGAGACCACGCCCATCAGCGTCTTCTCGCTCAGCACGGGCATGTAGCGCGCGTGCCGGCCGAGCATCATGCGGCGCACCTCGTCGAGCTCGGTGCCGGGGGTGCAGGTGAGCGGCGCGTCGTCCATGACACTGCCCACGCGCGTCGTGCCGACCGATCCGCCGTTGGCGACGATCGCCTGGATCACCTCGCGAAAGGTGAGCATGCCGACGAGGTCGCCGTGGTCCATGACGACGAGCGAGCCGATGTCGCGGTCCGACATGGTGTTGAGCGCCGACGAGAGCGGTTCGTCGGGCGCCACGGTGAAGAGCGTGCCGCCCTTGACCCGAAGGATGTCGCTGACTTTCATGGTCGTCTCCGGTGATCGGTCTGAGGTGACGAGACGGTCCTGTGCCGGGGCCGCCGGGGGCGTGTGCGGATCAATATAGCCCACAATCGTCCGCGAAAGAGACCCATATGCCCGGCTATTCGAACCCCGGCTTCGACACGCTGGCGCTCCACGCCGGTGCGGCGCCCGACCCGGCGACCGGTGCCCGCGCGGTGCCGATCCATCTGACGACCTCGTTCGTCTTCGAGTCGAGCGAGCACGCCGCCTCGCTCTTCAACACGGAGACCTCGGGACACGTCTACAGCCGGATCTCGAACCCGACCAACGCCGTGCTCGAGGAGCGCGTCGCCGCCCTCGAAGGCGGCGCCGGCGCCATCGCGACGGCGAGCGGCCAGGCAGCGCTCCACCTGGCGATCGCGACGATGTGCGGCGCCGGCTCGCACATCGTCGCCTCGAGCGCGCTCTACGGCGGCTCGCACAACCTGCTGCACTACACGCTCTCGCGCTTCGGCATCGCGACGAGCTTCGTCCGGCCCGGCGACATCGACGCCTGGCGGAAGGCGATCCGGCCCGAGACCCGGCTCCTCTTCGGCGAGACGCTCGGCAACCCGGGCCTCGACGTGCTCGACATCCCGACCCTCTCGGCGCTGGCCCACGAGCACCACCTGCCGCTCCTGGTCGACTCGACCTTCACCACGCCGTGGCTGATGCGCCCGTTCGAGCACGGCGCCGACCTGCTCTACCACTCGGCGACCAAGTTCCTCTCGGGCCACGGCACGGTGATCGGCGGCGTGCTTGTCGACAGCGGCAATTTCGACTGGGACCGGGCGACGGCCGCGACCGGCCACTTCACCGAGCTGACGCGCCCCTACGACGGCTTTCACGGCATGGTGTTCAGCGAGGAGAGCACGGTCGGCGCGTTCCTCCTGCGTGCGCGCCGCGAAGGCCTGCGCGACTTCGGCGCGAGCATGAGCCCGCACACCGCATGGCTGATCCTGCAGGGCATCGAGACGTTGCCGCTGCGCATGGCGCGCCACGTCGAGAACACGCGCAAGATCGTCGCCTTCCTCGCCGGCCACGCGCAGGTCGAGCGGGTCGGCTATCCGGAGCTGGAGACGCACCCCGACCACTCGCTGGCGAAGCGGTTGCTGCCGCGCGGCTGTGGCTCGGTCTTCAGCTTCGACCTGCGCGGCTCGCGCGAGCAGGGCCGCACCTTCATCGAGGCGCTGCAGCTCTTCTCGCACCTCGCCAACGTCGGCGACGTGCGCTCGCTCGTCATCCATCCGGCCTCGACGACGCATTTCCGCATGGACGACGCCGCGCTCCAGCGCGCCGGCATCGGGCCGGGAACGATCCGCCTCTCGATCGGCCTCGAAGACGCCGATGACCTGATCGACGACCTCAAGCGCGCATTGAAGGCTGCCGCGCGCGCCGGAAGCGCGGCGCGATGAAGATCGTGCTGAATGCGGCGCGCAGCGGCGGCGCGAGCGCCGGGCCGTGTTGCGCCGCCGCGACGGCGTACGCCTACACCGGCGGCAAGACTTTCGACGCGACGCTGCCCACGGTCGTCTTCGTGCACGGCGCGCTGCACGACCACAGCGTCTGGACCCTCCCCGCGCGCTGGTTCGCGAACCACGGCCACGGCGTGCTCGCCCTCGACCTGCCCGGCCACGGCCGCAGCGCCGGCCCGGCGCTCGCCAGTGTCGAGTCGATGGCCGACTGGGTGCTCGCCGTGCTCGACGCAGTGGGCGTCGACCAGGCGAGCATCGTCGGCCACAGCATGGGCTCGCTGGTCGCGCTCGAAGCCGCATCGCGCGCGCCGAAGCGGGCGCGCCATCTCGTGATGATCGGCACAGCCTACCCGATGGTCGTGTCGCCGGCGCTGCTCGAAGCCGCAGAGAACGATCCGCAGGGGGCGATCGAGAACGTCAACATCTGGTCGCACTCGACGAATGCGGCCAAGCCGTCGCATCCAGCCCCCGGGTCGTGGCTGCACGGCGCAAACATCGCGCTGATGCGTCGCATGCAGGCGGCCCATCCGGCGAGCAACCTCTTTCTCACCGACTTCCGCGCTTGCAATGCGTACCGAGGCGGGATCGAGGCCGCGGCGCGGGTCGAATGCCCGGCCACGATCGTCGTCGGGCGGCGCGATCAGATGACCGTGCCGAAGGACGTCATGGCGATGGCCGCCGCGCTGGGCACGACGCCGGTCGCGATCGACGCCGGCCATGCGCTCATGACCGAGGCGCCGGATGCGGTGCTCGCAGCCCTGCGCAAGGCCATCGTCGACTGACGCACCGCGTGCCGGTCGGCACGGTGAACCGGGGCCGGGTCAGCCGCGCGGCGCCGTCCCGCGTGGCACGGTAATGGTCGCGCTCGAACGCCGCGCGCGCGTGGGCTGGCGCCGCACCGGCTTCGCCAAGGCTTCGCGCAGCAGCGCCTCGCACGCCTCCCGCGACATGACGCACGACACGACGCATTCGTTGCCGCCCAAGGCAGCATCAGCGACAGCAGCAGCAGCAGCAGCTTCTCGAACTCGGGCGCGAAGCGCTCGATGATCCGCTGCGGGTCGGCGCAGCGCTGGCGATCGGTGATCAGGCCGAACTGGACGCCGCCGGCGTACGAGACGATGCTGACGCCGACGCCGACGTCGCCCGACGACGGCGAGGTGGCGCTCGATGTCGAAATCGTCGTCCGCGACCCAGTACGAGAACACGGCCTCCTGGACGACCTTCTGGCGGAATCGCGCATAGCGGAGCAATCGCGACTCGAGGCGCTCGCGCAATGCCGCAGCGTCGAGCGCGGGCCGCAGCAGCCAGACGCCGACGATCATCATCAGGTTGACGCGGCTGTCCATACGCAGCCAGGCCGTATCGACCCGCGACATCCGCTCGGAACTCTGGGTCATTCGGTCACTCCGGGATCGAGGCCGGCGCCGGCCCCGCGGGGGGCGCATCATGCGCCACCCCGGTTCGCATTTGACGGTCGGCGCCTGCGCCGGGAACTGACGCAGCGCAAGAAAAAGTTCGCACGGAGATGACGCCGCTCAAGGCGCCCGGAGCGACGAGGTTGTCTACTCGACGCGTCGAACTGCCGGTCTCCTGACCGACCGCCGGCGAGGCAATTTCGCTGTCGAGGAGTGATTGGGATGGACAAGATCTGGCTGAAGAACTATCCGCCCGGCATTCCGGCCGAGGTGGATCTGACGGAATTCTCGTCGCTGAAGGACCTGCTCGAGCGCAGCTGCCGGCGTTTCGGCGCGCTTCCCGCCTACAGCAACATGGGCTCGTCGATCAGCTACGCGCAGCTCGACCAGTCGAGCCGCGACTTCGCCGCCTATCTGCAGCAGTCGCTCGGGCTCAGGAAGGGCGATCGGTTCGCGCTCATGATGCCCAACCTGATGCAGTACCCGGTCGCCTTGTTCGGAGTGCTGCGCGCCGGCCTGGTGGTGGTGAACGTCAACCCGCAGTACACCGCGTCCGAGCTCGAGCACCAGCTCAAGAACTCGGGTGCGACGGCGATCCTGGTCCTCGAGAACTTCGCGCACACGGTCCAGGAGGTGATCGACCGCAACCCCGGGCTGGCGCTGGCGGTCGTCACGACCGAAGTGGGCGACATGCTGCCGGCGCTCAAGGAGGTCGTCACGAACGTCGTCGTCAAATACGTGAAGAAGATGGTCCCGGGCTGGAAGATCGCGGGCGCCGTCGAGTTCAACGCGGCCCTGCGCGCCGGCCGCGGGCTCCGGCTCGACGACGTGCCGGTCGCGCACGGCGATACGGCGTTCCTCCAGTACACCGGCGGCACGACCGGCGTCGCCAAGGGGACGGTGCTCAGCCACGGCAATCTCGTCGCCAACCTGCAGCAGCTCGGGGCATGGATCGCGCACGATCTCGAAGAGGGCAAGGAGGTGTTCGTCTGCCCGTTGCCGCTCTATCACGTCTTCGCGCTGACCTCGAGCCTGATGTTCACGAAGATCGGCGCGCACACGATCCTGATCACCGACCCGCGCAACATGGAGGCGTTCCTGCACGATCTCCGCAAGTACCCGTTCACCGCGATCATCGGCGTCAACACGCTGTACCGGGCGCTGCTCGATACGCCCGGCTTCGCCGACGTCGACCTGCGCAGCCTGAAGCTGGCGAGCGCCGGCGGGATGGCGGTCCAGCGCGTCGTCGCCGAACGCTGGGCGAAGGCCACGGACGTGCCGCTCATCGAGGGCTACGGGCTGAGCGAGACCTCGCCGGTGGTCATCTCGAACCCTCTCGGCATCGAGCAGTGGACCGGGACGATCGGCATGCCGATTCCTTCCACCGAAGCCGCGATCCTCGACGACGACGGCATCGAGGTCGCACAGGGCGAGGTCGGCGAGATCTGCGTGCGCGGCCCGCAGGTCATGGCGGGCTACTGGAACCGCCCCGACGAGACGCGCAACGTGTTCACCGCCGACGGCTGGCTCCGCACGGGCGACATGGGCACGATGGACGAGCGCGGCTGCTTCAGGATCACCGATCGCAAGAAGGACATGATCATCGTTTCCGGCTTCAAGGTCTTCCCGAACCAGATCGAGGACGTCGTCGCGCTGCACCCGGGCGTCGCCGAGGTCGGCGCGATCGGCGCGCCGGACGAGAGGTCGGGCGAGGTGGTGAAGATCGTCGTCGTCCGCAAGGACCCGGCGCTGACCGAGCAGGCCTTGCTCGAGCACTGCCGCCAATACCTGACCGGGTACAAGATCCCGAAGATCGTCGAGTTCCGGACCGAGCCGTTGCCGAAGTCGAACCTCGGCAAGATCCTGCGGCGCCAGCTGCGCGACGCGCCGGTCGCGGCTGGTTGACCGCAAGCGACGGCAGCCGACGACTCGGGCGGCGGGCGTCGGCACCGTCATGGCGCCGGCGCCTCGCCTCAGAACCTGTACCAGAGGCCGAGCGAATACGTGATCGGCTTCAGGTCGATGGTGGTCTTCACTTCGACCGGGACCGGCACGCCCGGAATCGTCGCGATGGCATCGACGTCGCTCTTGACATCGAGGCGAGTGACCGACGCGAACAGCCCCCAGTCCTTGCGCACCGCGTAGTTCAGGCCGGCCTGAACGGCCCAGCCGGTCGAGTCGCTCATGTCGAGCTTGCTGGTCGGCAGGCTCGAGCGGACGCTGGTGAACTTCGTGTAGTTGACGCCCGCCCCGACGTAGGGTCGCAGCGTGTTGGCCGGGTCGCCGAAGTAGTAGTTGAACAGCAGCGTCGGCGACACGTTCTTCGCCGACAGCAGGTTGTCGCCGAGCGCGGCGGCGGCGCCGGTGCCCTTGGCCTTGATTCGTGGCGGGATGCCGAGCGCGAGTTCGACGCCGATGCTCGGCGTCAGAGTTCGCTCGACGACGAAGAGCAGCGTCGTCGCGTTGCCGGTCTCGGCATCGGCGCCGGCGGGGAAGACCGGCGGCGTGGCGCTGAGCCCGTTCGAGCTCGAGTGCGTGGTGTAGCGCGTGACGCCGAGCTTGACGACGTTGTCCTGGGCCTGCACCGCGGTGCAGGCCAACGCGGCGACGATCGCCGCGGCGAGGATTCTTGGATTGAGCTGCATCGCATTTCTCCGTTCTCGCTTGTGTCCTGTCACCAGCCATGGTCGCTCAGCGCAGGCGGGCCGCACTGACATGAGTCAAGTGTGGCTCGAATCGCGCCCCGGTTGCTTTGCGTCAAGGGACTCGACCAGATCGTTCAGTATGGTTGAGTGTCCAAACCCCGAGAAACGCCATGGCCACCCCAACGACCGCCTCTTCCAAGAATGCGACAGCGACGCGGCGGCGAGCAGCCGGCGTTGCCCGTCCGCCGGCACGACGCAAGACGGCGGCGAAGGCGAAGCCCGCCCGCAAGGCGCCCGCCCTCGGCGCGGCCGGCAGCGCCGTGCGCGCCGGGGTCGTCGAGCGCCTGAAGGCGCTCACCGCCCTCGAACGCGAGATCGTGCGGCTCAGCCGGGACACGGTGGCCG
>CAJDUN010000099.1_pt1 | contig 10156 bp, 12 predicted proteins | sample 7390741 | NCBI WGS metagenome assembly CAJDUN01 (sample SAMEA7055660, study PRJEB34461) | soil metagenome | biome: terrestrial ecosystem; feature: Peninsula; material: soil | place: Antarctica | collected 2016 | reverse complement strand
GCCGCGCGTGCGCGTCTCCTGGTACTGCTTGCTGAGGGCGATGAGGCGCTCGCGCACCTGCGGGTCGCGTGCGCCCGGCAGGCCCATCTGCGGATTGCCGTCGAGCAGGCCCTTGGTGATCTCGTTGAACGAGTTCAGGTCCTTGCTCAGCAGAACGACGGCCTCGGGGTTCACGCCTTCGGCGGTGAGGAACTCGTTCGCCGACTTGCCGATGCGCTGCGTCAGCATGACGAGCTGGCCGAGCGCCGAGACCTCGTTCGGGCTGGTGTCGCGCTGGAGCTTGAGCGAGAGGATCGCCTCGGTCGACTCGAGCAGGTCGACGGATTGCTTGTTGATCGCGCCCAGCGACTGGCTGACCTCGGTCAGGGCCTTCTGCTGGGCGATGACGATGCCGGCGTTCTTCTCGGCGCGATCGACCAGCGGCACGGTGGCGTCGAGCGCGTCCTGCACGCCCGACGGGGCGGCGGCGACGCTGCCTTCGCCGGTCTTCAGGCTGCGCACGTTGCTCGCGAGAACCTCGGCGCTTTCCTTCACTTCGGGGAATGCCTTCGGGTTGCCGGTGAGCGCCTGCGAGACCGACTTGGCGAGCCGCTGCGACTGCATCAGCGCCTGGCCGCTGGCGGCGACCTGGGCCGAGCCGCGGCCGGCCGAGACGATCGACAGGACGGTGAGGACGATCAGGCCGAACAGGCCGATGCCGAGGATGGCGAGCAGGATGCGCTGCTGCTCGGCAGCGGGACGGTTGCCGATCAGCGGCAGGGCGGCGCCGAGCGGTGCCGCGCCGGTGTCTTCCTGCAGGCGGGTCTCGGTGAAGTCGGCGGTCTCCGACGGCGTCGCCTCCGAGATGATCGAGCTCTCCTGGCTGGCGCTCTCGCCGGTCTGCAGCGGTGCGGCGTCGAAGGCCGACGATGCCTCGATGTCGACGATTGGCAGGTCGGTGGTGGCGCCGCCGGCTGCGGACTGGCCGGACGGATAGGCGTCGACGTCGGGACGGTCGTGCTCGATCACGTCGCCATCCGCCTCGGCGCCCTTGTGACCCCAACCCTTGATCTTGTTCACGAAGCTCATATCGACCTCTTAGCGTTGTTCCATCGCCGGTTGCGGCATTCCTAGACGACGATCCGAAGGAACGATTCGTCGCCCGCCAGCTCGGCGAGATGCAACTCCTGCCAGACCCGTGACGACGCGTCGCGAAAGCGCGCGCCGGCGAAGCTCGGGCGCTCGCCCGCCTCGTCGGTGTCGCGGGTGAGCTCGTCCGCGCTGCGCAGCCCCGACAGCCGGTCGACGAAGAGCACGCAGTTGATGTCGAGCGACTGGTTGAAGCCGACCAGGCGGCCCTGCTCGCGCGGCGCGTCGGCACCCTTCAGGCCGAGGAACCCGGCCAGGTCGACGACGCCGTGGAGATGGCCGCGCAGGTTCGACACGCCGAGGAACCAGCGGTGGCTGTGCGGTACCGGCAGCATCGGCGCCATCGGAAAGATTTCTCCGGCCTCGCTCAGCGGAAAGAGAAAGCCGTTCGAGCTGCACTCGACCGCCAGCCACGACTGGGCGAGCGGCTCGGTACGCGCGGCCTGGAGCCGGTCGGCCAGACGGCTTTGGAGGTCGCGCAGCGCCTGCTTGTTCGCCATTCACATCGGTCCGGGTGGGGGCGATCAGTCGAAGGCGTGGATCTTGGCCATCAACTCGGTCGCGTCGACCGGCTTGACGATGTAGTCGCGTGCGCCCTGGCGCATGCCCCAGACCTTGTCGGTCTCCTGGTTCTTGCTCGTGCACATGATCACCGGCACGGTCGAGAAGCGCGGGTCGCGCGTGATCGCGCGGGTCAGCTGGAAGCCGTTCTGGCCGGGCATGACGATGTCCATCAGGATCAGGTCGGGCTTGTCCTCGCCCAGGCGCTTCATCGCCTCTTCGCCGTTCTCGGCGGTGCGCACGGAAAAGCCGCTCTTGCCGAGCAGGTCGGAGAGGTGATGAAGCTCGGTCTTCGAATCGTCGACGAGCAGGATTTTCTGGATCGGCATGTGAATCTCAGTCCTCAATCCGGTGGCGTCTCGCCGCAGGCTCGCGCGCCCTGCTCGTGCACGTGCTCACGGCGATCGCCTCTTAGGCCGAACGCCGATGCTGCTGCACGGCGGTCAGCAGCTGGTCCTTCGTGAACGGCTTGGTGAGGTAGTCCTCGGAGCCCACCATCCGGCCGCGCGCCTTGTCGAACAATCCGTCCTTCGACGACAGCATGATGATCGGCACGCCCTGGAACTTGGCGTTGCGCTTGATGATCGCGCAGGTCTGGTAGCCGTCGAGGCGGGGCATCAGGATGTCGCAGAAGATGAGGTCGGGGTCGTGGTCGTTGACCTTCGACAAGGCATCGAAACCGTCTTCGGCGAGGAGCACTTCGTAGCCGCCCTGCTTCAGGAAGATCTCGGCGCTGCGACGGATCGTGTTGCTGTCGTCGATGACCAGCACCTTCAATCCGGCTGTCTCGGCGGGGGCCGCGTTCGTCACCTAGCGTTCTCCTCAACGAACTGGGGTCTGTCAGCAGACCCGTCGGCGGCGCGCAAACGCTTTCCGATCAGATCTGCACCATCTCGAAGTCTTCCTTGCGAGCGCCACATTCCGGACAGGTCCAGTTCATCGGCACATCGGCCCAAACCGTTCCGGCGGCCAGGCCGTGTTCCGGATCGCCCGCCGCCTCGTCGTAGATCCAACCGCAGATCAGGCACATCCAAGTCTTGGGGTCGCTCACGTCTCTGTGCAATGCCTTCGGGGCGATGCCTTCACTACAATGCAAACAGATTGTAGACACGCCCCCTCGCGAAAAAGCAAGGCTGAGTAGGTACATACGCAACATTCTTCACGTTCGCCTAGAGGTCTCCAGCGAGGCCTTGGCGAGCGGCTCTCTTTGCCTCCCGAGCACTCCATGACCGACGTCTCCCCTGCTGCTGGTGCCGACCCCGGCGTCCTCGAAGAGCAGGCCGCACCCGCGTGCGTCATGAGCTTCAACGTCAGCGACCCGAGCGGCGCGGGCGGCAGCGCCGGCGACGTCTCGACGATCGCGGCGATGGGCGCGCACGCGTTGCCGGTCGTGACGAGCATCGTCATGCGCGACACCGCCGAGATCTTCGACCACCACGCGATCGACGCTGACGTCATCGTCGAACAGGCGCGCAGCGTCCTCGAGGACGTGACGATCGCGGCCTGGAAGGTCGGCTTCCTCGGCTCGACCGAGGGCGTGAGCGCGGTGGCGGAGATCCTCTCCGACTACCCCGACGTGCCGCTGATCGCCTATCTGCCCAACCTCGCCTGGGTCGAGGAGGACGAGCAGCAGGCCTACCTCGAGGCCTTCCGCGAGCTCGTGCTGCCGCAGACCGAGGTGCTCGTCGGCAGCCACCAGACGCTCACCGATTTCCTGCTTCCCGACTGGGACGGCGAGCGGCCGCCGTCGTCGCGCGAGATCGCGATCGCCGCGAACAAGCACGGCGCGCGGCACGTGCTCGTCACCAGCATCCCGCTGCCGGACCAGTTCCTCGACAACGTGCTCGCCTCGCCGCAGGGCGCGATCACCGGCGAGAAGTTCGAGCGCTTCGAGACCACCTTCGTCGGCGCCGGCGAGACGCTCTCGGCCGCGCTCGCGGCGCTGATCGCGACCGGCGTCGAGCTGCACGCGGCCGTCGGCGAGTCGCTCGCCTTTCTCGACCAGGCGCTCGACGCGGGCTTTCGCCCTGGCATGGGCAACGTCATCCCCGACCGCTTCTTCTGGGCCCTGCCCGGCGAAGAAGAGGACGATGTCGACGGCAGCGACGAAACCCCGGCTGCCGCAGGCGAGGGCGAGGGCGAGGGCGAGGCCGGGGCGGCGCCCAAGAATCCACGCCACGTCCACTGACACGGCCGCGTCGACCGAGATGAAGAACGCCGAGCTGTTCGAGCGCGCCAAGCGCGTCATCCCAGGCGGCGTGAACTCGCCGGTGCGAGCGTTTCGCGCCGTCGGCGGCACGCCGCGCTTCATCGCCCGCGCCGACGGCGCCTACCTGTTCGACGCCGAAGGCCGGCGCTACATCGACTACATCGGCTCGTGGGGTCCGATGATCCTCGGTCACCGCCATCCTGCCGTGCAGGCGGCCGTGCACGCCGCGGTCGACGGCGGCCTGTCGTTCGGCGCACCGACCGAGCGCGAGACCGAGCTCGTCGAGGCGATCATCGATCTCGTGCCGTCGGTCGAGCAGCTGCGCCTCGTCAGCTCGGGCACCGAGGCGGCGATGAGCGCGCTGCGCCTCGCGCGCGGCGCGACCGGGCGCAACGTGATCGTCAAGTTCGAGGGCTGCTACCACGGCCATGCCGACGCCTTGCTGGTGAAGGCGGGCTCGGGACTGGCCACCTTCGGCCATCCGACCAGCGCCGGCGTGCCCGAGGCGGTCGTGCGCGACACGCTGGTCCTCGACTACAACGACGTCGCCGGCATCGAGCAGGCGTTCGCGCAGCACGGGGCGCAGATCGCGTGCGTCGTGATCGAGCCGATCGCCGGCAACATGAACTTCGTGCGCGCGTCGGTGCCCTTCATGAAGCGACTGCGCGAGCTGTGCAGCGCGAACGGGTCGCTCCTGATCTTCGACGAGGTCATGACCGGCTTTCGCGTCGCGCTCGGCGGCGCGCAGAGCCTCTACGCGCAGGCAATCCCCGGTTTCGCGCCCGACATCAGCGTCTTCGGCAAGGTGATCGGCGGCGGCATGCCGCTCGCGGCCTTCGGCGGCAAGCGCACCGTGATGGAGCAGCTCGCGCCGCTCGGGCCGGTCTACCAGGCGGGGACGCTCTCGGGCAATCCGGTCGCCACCGCATGCGGCCTGGCGACGCTGCACGAGATCACCAGGCCCGGCTTCTTCGACGCTCTCGCGGCACGCACCCGCAGCCTCGTCGCCGGACTGCTCGGCGCCGCCCAGGACGCCGGCGTGGCGATGACCGGCGACTGCGAAGGCGGCATGTTCGGCGTCTTCTTCTCCGAAGAGCTGCCGCAGACCTACCGCGAGGTGATGGCCACCGACAAGGAGCGCTTCAACCGCTTCTTCCATGCCATGCTCGAGCGCGGCGTGTACCTCGCGCCTGCGCTCTACGAGGCAGGCTTCGTCAGCGCCGCCCACGGCGACGACGACATCGCCGCGACCGTCGCCGCGGCTGCCGAGAGCCTGCGCGCCTGAGACGTCCCGTCGCGTTCGGCGGGCACGCCGATTGCGAAGGCTCGCTCGTCGTCGCCGAGAACCGGCACGATGCCCGACTCGGGCGCACTCCCATCCACCGACATCGCCAACCGCACTCCTAGAATCTTCCGATGCACCTGCACGTCCTCGGCATCTGCGGCACGTTCATGGGCGGCCTCGCGGCGCTCGCGCGCGAAGCCGGGCACCGCGTCACGGGCTGCGACGCCAACGTGTATCCGCCGATGAGCGATCAGCTCGCCGCCCTCGGCATCGAGCTGATCGAGGGCTACGACGCCGGTCAGCTCGCGCTCGCGCCGGACCTCTTCGTCATCGGCAATGCGATCACCCGCGGCAATCCGCTGCTGGAAGCGCTGCTCGACGCGAACGCGCCGTACACGAGCGGGCCGCAGTGGCTGGCCGATCACGTCCTGGCCGGGCGTCACGTGCTCGCGGTCGCCGGCACGCACGGCAAGACAGGCACGACCTCGATGCTCGCCTGGATCCTGGAGCAGGCGGGCCTGGCGCCCGGTTTCCTGGTCGGCGGCGTGCCGCTCAACTTCAAGGTCTCGGCACGCCTGGGCGGCACGACCGCGCCCTTCGTGATCGAAGCCGACGAGTACGACACCGCGTTCTTCGACAAGCGCAGCAAGTTCGTCCACTACCGGCCGCGCACGGCGATCCTCAACAACCTCGAATTCGATCACGCCGACATCTTCGAGAGCCTCGCCGACATCGAGCGCCAGTTTCACCATCTCGTGCGAACGATCCCCGCCCAGGGCCGGATCGTCGTCAACGCCCGCGACGACGCACTCCAGCGGGTCCTCGCGATGGGCTGCTGGAGCGACGTGCAGCGCTTCGGCGGCCGCAAGGAAGCGCCCGGCATGCTGCGCGCGCGCGGCGAGCCGCACGCCTTCGACGTGCTGCGCGGCGGCCTCAAGATCGCGCGCGTCGAGTGGTCGCTGCTGGGCGAGCACAACCAGCTCAACGCGCTCGCCGCGATCGGCGCGGCCGAGCACGTCGGCGTCGCGCCCGAAGCGTCGGCGCGCGCGCTCGCCGAATTCCGCAATGTGCGGCGCAGGCTCGAGCTGCGCGGCACGGTCGGCGGCGTCTCGGTGTACGACGACTTCGCCCACCATCCGACCGCGATGCGCACGACCATCGGCGGCCTGCGCCGCAAGGTCGGCGACGCGCGCATCCTCGCGGTGTTCGAGCCGCGCTCGAACACGATGAAGCTGGGCGCGGTGAAAGCTCAGCTGCCCTGGGCGCTCGAGGAGGCCGACTTTGCGTTCTGCCACGCCGGCAACCTGTCGTGGAACCCGGCGCAGGCGCTCGCGCCGATGGGCGAGCGCGCCGTCGTCGCCGCATCGGTCGACGAGCTGGTCCAGCGCATCGTCGCCGTCGCGCGGGCCGGCGACCACGTCCTGTGCATGAGCAACGGCGGCTTCGGCGGCATCCACCAGAAGCTGCTCGACGCGCTCTCGCCACCCGGCCGCGCGGCCGCATGAGCGTTGCGGTGTCGGCTGCGCCGGACGCGCCTGTCACGCACCTGCTCTATCTTCACGGCTTTCGCTCATCTCCGCAGTCGACCAAGGCGCGCAAGTTCTCGGCCTGGGTCGCATCGCATCGGCCCGAGATGACCTGGCTCTGTCCGCAGCTCGAGGCCTCGCCCGCCCGGGCGATGCGCGACGTCGAGGCCGCGATCGCGTCTTGGCCGAAGGCGCGCATGGCGGTGATCGGCAGCTCGCTCGGCGGCTTCTACGCGACCGTCGTCGCCGAGCGGCACGGCTGCCGTGCGGTCGTCCTCAATCCGGCCGTCGATCCGGCGCGCGATCTCGCCGCGGCGATCGGCGAGACCACCGCCTGGCACAGCGACGAGCCGTTCGTCTTTCGTCCCGAATACGTCGCCGAGCTGCGCGCGATGACGCCCGCGGCCCTCACCGATCCGCGCCGCTACTTCGCGGTGATCGCCAAGGGAGACGAGGTGCTCTCGTGGCGCGAGATGAGCGCTCGCTACGCCGGCTCGCCGATGCGCCTGCTCGAAGGCAGCGACCACGCGCTCACCGATTTCGACGATCAGATGCCGGAGGTGCTCGCCTTCCTCGGCCTCGCCGCCCGAAGCCGCTGACCGGCCTCACTTCACCCAGTGGACGAGTGTGTAGACGACGCGGCCCCAGACCTCGAGGTTGAACCAGGTGAGCGCGAGCAGGCGGATCCACGCTGCGAAGCGGCTCGCGCGCTCCTTCCAGAGCTGGTCATCGAAGGCGATGAAGAGCCCGAAGCTGACGGTGGCGCTCACGAGGAGCAGGCCGCCGACGACGGCTGCGATCCAGCGCAGGACGAGGACTAGCACCCGGTTCGCGCGCCTGTCACCATGCCGGAGCGAGCTCCGCCATGCCGGCGGGCGCGCGGGCCTCGTCGTCGAAGGTGACGATCTCCCAGGCCGACAGGTCGGAGAGCAGAGTGCGGACGAGCCGGTTGTTGAGCGCGTGGCCCGACTTGAAGGCGCGGTACGCGGCGAGCAACGGATGACCGGCGAGGACCATGTCGCCGATCGCGTCGAGGATCTTGTGCTTCACGAACTCGTCGCCATAGCGCAGGCCGCCGCTGTTGAGCACCTTGAACTCGTCGACGACGACGGCGTTGTCGAGGCTGCCGCCGAGAGCCAGCCCGCGCGAGCGCATCATCTCGACCTCCTTCGTGAAGCCGAAGGTGCGGGCGCGGGCGATCTCGGCCTTGTACTTGCCCGAGCCCATGTCGAAGACGAAGCGCTGGCCGGTCTCGCTCACGACCGGATGATCGAACTCGATCTCGAAGCCCAGGGTGTAGCCGTCGTGCGGCTCGAGGCGCGCCCACTTCAGCTGGTCGCCCTCGCCTTCCTTGACCTCGACCGTGCGCTTGACGCGCAGGAAGCGCTTGGGCGCGTCCTGCAGGACGATGCCGGCGCTCTGGAGCAGGAACACGAACGATGCGGCTGAGCCGTCGAGGATCGGCACCTCCTCGGCGGTGATGTCGACGACGAGGTTGTCGAGGCCGAGACCGGCGCAGGCCGAGAGCAGGTGCTCGACCGTCTTCACCTTCGGTCCGTCGGGCTTGCCGTCGGCCGAGAGCGTCGTCGCCATCCGGGTGTCGCAGACGTTGAACGCGTCGGCGCGGATGTCGACCGAGCGTGGCAGGTCGACACGCCGAAAGACGATGCCGGCGTCGACGGGCGCCGGCCGCAGCGTGAGCTCGACCTTCTGCCCGCCGTGCACGCCGACGCCGACGGCGCGGGTCATCGACTCGAGGGTCCGCTGCTTCAGCATCGTCCTATTCTCGCCGAGGAGGCACCGGACCTGCAGCCGCGGGATTGACAGATCCCGCGGCGAACGGTCTCAGTCCGCCTGCTTCCTCAGGAACGCCGGGATCTCGATCTCGTCCATGCCGTTGCTCGCCAGGGCGTCGACCTTCGCCGCCGCCGTGCGACCCGTGCGCCAGACGCTCGGCGTGTTGAGCCCCGTGTAGTCATGCGGCTGCGGCGACGAGACCTGCACCGGCTGGTTCAGCACCGGCAGGTTGTCGGTGCCCGTGCGCTGGTGCGGGACGCTGTGCACGACCTGGATCTGCGGCTGCTGGGCGCGCCGCGCGGGGCTCAGGCCGGTGGCGATGACCGTGACGCGCAGCTGGTCGCCGAGTGACTCGTCGTACGCCGTGCCGTAGATCACATGCGCGTCGTCGGCAGCGTAGCGGCGGATCGTGTTCATCGCGTTGCGGCTCTCGGAGAGCTTGAAGTTGTTGCGGTTGGCCGCGATCAGGACGAGCACGCCGCGCGCGCCCGACAGGTCGATGCCTTCGAGCAGCGGGCAGGCGACGGCCGCCTCCGCGGCCTTGTTGGCGCGGTCCGGGCCGGAGGCGCTTGCCGTGCCCATCATCGCCTTGCCCGGCTCGCTCATCACCGTCTTCACATCCTCGAAGTCGACGTTGACGAGGCCGGGGATGTGGATGATGTCGCTGATGCCGCCGACGGCGTTCTTCAGCACGTCGTTGGCGTGCGCGAAGGCCTGGTCCTGCGTCACGTCGTCGCCGAGGACGTCGAGCAGCTTGTCGTTGAGGATCACGATCAGCGAGTCGACATTGGCCTCGAGCTCCGCGACCCCACAGTCGGCGGCCTTGAGGCGACGCGGCCCCTCGAACTCGAACGGCTTGGTGACGACGCCGACGGTGAGGATGCCCATCTCGCGCGCGACCCGCGCGATCACCGGCGCGGCGCCCGTGCCCGTGCCGCCGCCCATGCCGGCGGTGATGAAGAGCATGTGCGCGCCGTCGATCGCCTGACGGATGCGGTCGACCGCCTCTTCCGCCGCGGCGGTGCCCGCTTCCGGCTTGGCGCCCGCGCCCAGGCCGGTCGTGCCGAGCTGGATCAGGTGGTTCGCTGCCGAGCGGTTGAGCGCCTGCGCATCGGTGTTCGCGCAGATGAAGTCGACGCCCTGCACGCCCTCCTCGATCATGTGCTCGACGGCATTGCCGCCGCCGCCGCCTACGCCGATCACCTTGATCTGCGTGCCCATGCTGAATTCTTCGATCAATTCGATTGCCATGTCTGAACTCCGTTTGCAGTTGCCTTGATGTGAATATCGGAAATACTTTTTTGATGTGTACGAAGGTCGTGGAACGTCACCCGCTGGGCGGCGGGTCGAGGGCGTGAGTGAAGAAGCGCGTGTTCATCAGAAGTTGCCGAGGAACCAGTCCTTGGCCCGACCGACGAGCGTCTTCACCGAGCCCGCCTGCTGCGCCGCCCGCTGGCCGCGCGTGCGCGCCATGCGCGCTTCCTCGAGCAGACCCATGACCGTCGCCGAGCGCGGATTCGCGACCATGTCGTGCAGCGCGCCGCGGTAGGTCGGCGTCCCCTTTCGCACCGGCTTGAGGAAGATGTCCTCGCCGAGCTCGATCATTCCCGGCATCACCGCCGCGCCGCCGGTGATGACGATGCCGCTCGA
>CAJDUN010000098.1_pt1 | contig 10209 bp, 7 predicted proteins | sample 7390741 | NCBI WGS metagenome assembly CAJDUN01 (sample SAMEA7055660, study PRJEB34461) | soil metagenome | biome: terrestrial ecosystem; feature: Peninsula; material: soil | place: Antarctica | collected 2016 | reverse complement strand
CGGCCCGGCGGCCGCGACCGGCGCGACGCCGCAGATCACGCCCGAGCAGGCGTCGCAGATCTCACCCGCCGACGCCGGCGCGCTCGCCGCGCACGCCGAGAAGCAGAACACCTCGATCGTCGACATGGCGGCATCGTTCTACGCGCAGCACCCCACGCTCGTGAAGAGCCTCGGCGCTTCGGCGCTGGCGATCATGCTCGGCCAGCTGCACAGCCGGCGCTGAGGCGATTCGGTACCGGCGCCGGACACCGGGCGCGCGCGGTGTCGCAAGCCGCTGAAAGGCGCGAAGTAGTCCTGCAGTGAACGAGCTCGCAGCGCGGGTCTTCGGGCCCTGGATCCTCCGCGTCGACAGGGTGACGCTGCGTGCCGATCTCGTCGCGGGCATCCTGGGCGCGCTCCTGGTCCTGCCGCAGGCGATCGCCTTCGCGACCCTGGCCGGCCTGCCCGCCGAATACGGGCTCTACACCGCGGTCGTGCCGTGCATCGTCGCGGCCCTGTTCGGGTCGAGCTGGCACGTTGTCTCGGGGCCGACCAACGCCAACTCGCTGGCCCTGTTCGCGACGCTGGCGCCGCTTGCGGCGGTCGGCTCGCCGCAGTACATCGCGCTGGCGCTTGCCGTCACCGTCATCGTCGGCGCGATGCAGTTCCTGATCGGCGTCCTGCGTCTGGGCACGATCGCCAACTTCATCTCGCCGGCGGCGCTGCGCGGCTTCATGAGCGGCGCCGCCGCGCTGATCGCGCTCTACGCCTTGCCCGACCTGCTCGGCCTCGCCGCGCCGAGCGCGCACCGCCTCGGCAGCCTGGCTCAGGACCTGTGGGTCCACGGCGCCGAGGTCTCGCCGGCCGCGCTCGCGGTCGGCGCCGCCACCATCGCGGTCGCGCTGGCGATGAAGCGCTGGCGGCCGCGTTCGCCGCACATGCTGGTCGGCATCGTCGCCGCCACGGCGCTCGCGTTCGCGTTCAACCACGGATGGCTCGGCGCGTGGCGGCGCATCGCCGTCGTCGGACCGGTGCCGCCGATCTGGCCGCATCCGGTGCTGCCCGACGTCGAACTGCGCAGCCTGCCCGATCTGGTCGGCATTGCCTTCGCGCTCACCATCGTCGCCCTCGGGCAGTCGATCTCGATCGCCAAGGCCGTCGCCGAGCGCTCCGGGCAGCACATCGACGCCAACCGGGAGTTCCGCGGCCAGGGCCTGTCGAACATCGTCGGCGGCTTTTTCTCTTCGTATGTCTCGTGCGGCTCGTTCAACCGGTCGCTCCCGAACTACGAGGCCGGCGCGCGCACGCCCCTCGCCGCGGTGTTCGCCTCGCTCTGGCTGCTGCTGCTCATCGCCGTGAGCTCGCAGGTGCTGGCGCTGATCCCGGTGCCGGCGATCGCGGCGCTGCTGCTGCTCGTCTCGTGGTCGCTGCTCGAAAGTCCCGCATGGCGCCAGCTCTGGCAGTTCAGCCGCAAGGACTTCGCCATCGCCGCCGCAACCTTCGTCGCCACGGTCACGATCAAGATCGAGATGGCGATCCTGCTCGGCACCATCCTGTCGCTCGTCACCTACCTGATGCGAACGGCCAAGCCGGCGATCCGCGTCATGGGATTCGACAACACGGCGCCGGCCCGGCCCTTCGTCGTCATTGCCGACGCGGCCCATCCGCTGCCCGAATGTCCGCAGCTGAAGATGATCCGGATGGAAGGCGAGGTCTATTTCGGCGCGGTGTCGCACGTCGGCGACCAGCTGCGCGACCTGCGCGCACCGGCCGATGCGCCCAAGCATCTCCTGGTGATGGCCAAGAGCATGAACTTCATCGATCTCGCCGCTGCCGAGATGTGGAAGGCCGAGATGGTGGTGCGGCGCCGGATCGGCGGTGACCTCTACTTCCACCGTCCGCGCGCGCCGGTGCTCTCGCTCTGGCAGCGCGTCGGCTTCATGTCGGAGCTCGGCAGCGACCACATCTTTCCGGCCAAGCGGATCGCGATCGCGACCATCTTCGACCGGCTCGACCGCTCGATCTGCGACCACTGCACGATCCGCGTCTTCGAGGAATGCCAGACGCTGCCGCTGCCGATCGATGGCGACGCGAGCACGGCCGTGACGCGGTCGAAAGCGCACCCGTCATCTTCTTGACGGTCGCGGGCCATCCGCCGGGTCCTCTCGTTAGAGGGTGACGACGAGGGCGATGTCCGGTTTGATGCAGACATTGCGTTCTTTGAGATATCGGGACCGCGCGATCCTGGTACCCGCTCTTCGCACCTCTTCGCGTCAAAGGAGAAGTCCATGTCTAACGTCACGAATGCCCGGCTTGGCGGTCGCACCGGCCGGGTGCTGGTCTCCGTCGCCGTCGCCGGCATCGCCGGTCTGATGGCGATCGCAACCGTCGGCCATCGGCCGGTACGCGCCGAGGCGCAGGCCGGGCCGGCGTCGAGCCTTGCGTCGCCGACCGGCGAGGACCGGGCGTCGACTTCGGTCTTCGCCGATCCGTCCCTCCCCTCGGCGTCGTCCGTGCTCGAGCACGTCGTCGACCACGACACCGAGGCCGCTGCGACGTTCTGAGCCGCGCCGCCATCGGGTACGCCGGCGTCGCCGTCGCAGTCACGGCCGGCGTCGACGTCCCCCGTCCTGGGGATGCCGCCACCCGAGCTGGCGGGTCATGACCCTGGATTGCGCTCTCCCAAGCAAGGCGTGCGAGTGCAGACGCGCCCCATCGTTCCAAGGAGAGAGCAGCATGACCCATCGACGGCTTCGGATCCTGGCGGCCTTCCTGGCGATTTATGGCGCAGGAATCGCCACGGCGCACGCCGACCGCGACGACGATGATCGGCGCCGTCCGTCCGTGCCCCAGCTGCACAGCTCGCGCAACGCCAGCGGCGTGGCGACGACGATCAGCACGAACGGCTTCATCGACACGCGCAACCCGTTCTTCCGGCCGCTCGGCGCGAACGGGCGCAGCTGCTTCAGCTGCCACCAGCCGCAGGATGGCTGGTCGATCACGCCGAAGACCCTGCGCGAGCGCTTCGAGGCGACGAACGGCAACGATCCTGTCTTCCGGCCCGTCGACGGCGCCAACTCGCCGCGCGCCGACGTCTCTTCGCAAAGGGCGCGCGCCAAGGCCTACAGCATGCTGCTCACGAAAGGCCTGATCCGCGTCGGCATGCCGATCCCGGCGTCGGCGCAGTTCGACCTCCTGGCGGTCGACGATCCGTACGGCTTCGCCAGCGCGAACGAGCTCTCGCTCTTTCGCCGTCCGCTCTCGGCGACGAACCTGCGCTTCCTGAGCACGGTGATGTGGGACGGCCGCGAGACGCTGCGCGACGCCTCGTCGACGATCTGCCTCTTCAGCACGCTCGCCTGCTTCGCCCCGCTCGGCGTCGACCTCGCGTCGCAGGCCAACGACGCCGTCATCGGCCACGCCCAGGGCCTGACGCCGTTGACCGCCGAGCAGCGTCAGGCGATCGTCGATTTCGAGCTTGGCCTCGTCACCGCGCAGACGCGCGACGACCGCGCCGGCAGACTGGGCGTCCATGGGGGGAAGGGTGGCCCGCGGAACCTGCAGGACGTGGCCTCGTACTTCGGCATCAACGACACGGTGGTCGGCGACTACCAGACGCACAACGGCTTCTCGCCCGAGGTGATGACGCTCTACAAGGGCTGGCAGTCGTACATCGAGGACGCGCGCCGACCCGAGGCCGAGGATCGTGATCGCGGCGTGGCCGTCGCGCGGCGCGCGATCGCGCGCGGCGAGGCACTCTTCAATGGCAAGCCGATCGCGATTGCCGGCGTCAAGGGTCTCAACGACGATCTCGGCACCCCGGTCATTCCGGGCACCTGCACGACCTGCCACAACGCGCCCAACGCCGGTGACCATTCGGTGCCGCTGCCGCTCGACATCGGCGTGGCCGATGCGAGCCGGCGCACTGCCGACCTGCCGCTCTACACGCTGCGCAACAAGACCACCGGCGAGACGGTGCGAACGAGCGACCCGGGCCGGGCGTTGATCACCGGCCAGTGGAACGACATCGGCCGCTTCAAGGGGCCGACGCTCAGGGCGCTCGCGTCGCGCGCGCCGTATTTCCACAACGGCTTCGCGAAGGATCTGGACGCGGTCGTCGACTTCTACAACGACCGCTTCGGCATCGGCTTCACCGACCAGGAGAAGGAAGACCTGGTCGCCTTCCTGAAAGCGCTCTAGCGCGATTTCGGTGCCGACGAGCGGCATGCGACCTTCGCCGGTGAGCCCTTCGTGACGGGGACGCTGCGGCGGACCCTGCCACTGGCGGGCCGCCTACCGGCGCGCGCAGAATCGCCCGTCATGAGCCCGGCCCGCAAGCCCCCGGCGCCTGACCCGGCACACGCGCGAGCGCTGCCCGCAGCCGGCGACGCACTGTTCGCGAGCCTCTACGGCGAGCTGCGCCGGCTGGCGCGGCGCGAAGCCGGCCGCGCCGGGCCCGGCGTCGGCGTCAGCGCCACGACGCTCATCCACGAGGCCTATCTCGACATGTCGCAGCGCCACGCGCTCGCCTTTCCCGATCGCGCCCACTTCCTCGCCTATGCGGCGCGCGCGATGCGCGCGATCGCGATCGACCGGGCGCGGCAAAATGGCGCGCTCAAGCGCGGCGGCGGGCTCGACATCACGTCACTCGACACCGACGCGGCCGAGAGCGTCGCGAACCCGGTCACGCTCTCGGAGATCGGCATGGCGCTCGACGAGCTGGCCGAGGTCGATCCGGCGCTCGCGAACGTCGTCGACCTGAAGTTCTTCTGCGGCCTGTCGTTCGCCGAGATAGCGACGCTGCAGGGCACCTCGGAGCGCACCGTGCAGCGCCACTGGCAGAAGGCGCGCCTGCTCCTCTTTCGCATCCTCGGCGCCGGCGCATGACCGTTCCCGACCGCGAGCGCTGGAAGCGGATCAGCCCGCTGCTCGACGGTCTCCTCGACCTCGAGCCCGCCGCCCGCGACGAACGCCTCGCGACGCTGCGGCTGCACGATCCGGGACTCGCGGATGAGCTGGCGGCGCTCGTCGCCGACGCCGAACGGGCCGAGGCCGCACGCTTCCTCACCGACAGCGCGGTGGCGCCCTCCGTGCAGGCGACGATGATGCCGACGCTGGTCGGCGCGCGCTTCGGCGCCTACGTGCTCGAGGCGCCGATCGGGCAGGGCGGCATGGGCGCGGTCTGGCGCGCGCGCCGCGCCGACGGGCGCTACACCGGCCAGGTCGCGGTCAAGCTGCTCCACCTCTCGCTGGTCGGCCGCGCCGGCATGCGCCGCTTCGAGCGCGAAGGGGCGATCCTGGCTCGCCTGTCGCACCCGAACATCGCGCGTCTGCTCGATGCCGGCGTCAGCGAAGGCGGTCAGCCGTACCTCGTGCTCGAGCTCGTCGAGGGAGAGCGCATCGACCGCCACTGCGACGCGCGGCGCCTTCGCGTCGACGAGCGGATCGCGCTCTTTCGCGAGGTGCTCGAGGCGGTGGCGCACGCGCACCGGCATCTCGTCATCCATCGCGACATCAAGCCGGGCAACATCCTCGTCGCCGACGACGGCACGGTGAAGCTGCTCGACTTCGGCATCGCCAAGCTGCTGCAGGACGACGACGGCGAGGCGCCGACCGACCTCACCGGCGGCCTGCGCGCCGGCCTCACGCCCGACTACGCCGCGCCCGAGCAGTTGCGCGCCGAGGCGGTGACCACCGCGACCGACGTCTACTCGCTCGGCGTGCTGCTCTACCAGATGCTGGCCGGCCAGCATCCGACGGCACCGCCGCACGCGACGCCGGCCGACCTGATGCGGACCACGCTCGACACCGACCCGGGCCGCCTGTCGGCGTCGGTGACCACCGCCCGGGGCGGCGAGACGGTCGACGCCGCGCGCATTGCCGCCGAGCGGGACACCTCGCCGATGCGTCTGCGTCGCCAGCTCGGCGGCGACCTCGAGAACATCGTCGCCAAGGCGCTGCGCAAGGCGCCGGTCGAGCGCTATCCCAGCGTCGACGCGTTCAGCGAGGACCTGCGCCGCTGGTCCAAGGGCGAACCGGTCAGCGCGCGGCCCGATTCGCTCGCCTACCGGACGGCGCGCTTCGTCGACCGCCATCGCGGCGCCGTCGCGGCGGGGATGCTGACGCTGGCGGCGATCGCTGTCGGCGTGGTCGGGACGCTCTGGCAGGGTCATCGCGCGATGCGCGAGGCCGAGCGCGCCGAGACCGCCGCGCACCAGGCAGAGGCCGAGCGCGACCGCGCGCTGAAGCAGCTTTCGTACAGCGAGGCGAGCGACGAGTTCATGGCCTTCCTGCTCCAGGAAGGCGGCGCAAAGCCGATGACCATGGCGCAGCTGCTGGCGCGCGGCGAACAGGCCGTCGAGCGCCAGTTCGCCGACGATCCCGCGTTGCGCACGCGCATGCTGCTGACCCTCGCCGACCTGTACGGGCAGGATCTCGACCAGACCCGTGCCAACGCGTTGCTCCAACGCGCGCAGACGGCCGCCAGCGGCGTCCCGGATGCCGCGCTCCAGGCGCAGCTCGACTGCGCGCTGGCCGAGCAGCTCGGCGACGAGAACGAGTACGAGCGCGCGCAGGCCGCGTTCGCGCGCGGTATCGGCCGGGTGCAGGGCGGGGCCGCTGCCGATCGCGCCGTGCTCGCCGTCTGCCTTCACGACCGTGCCCAGGTCGAGTCGCTGCGTGGCAATGCCGACGCGGCGCTCGCCGACGCGCAGGCATCGCTCGCCGCCTACGGCACGCCGCGTCCGGGCCAGCGCATGGGTTTTCTCCTCGCCCGCGCCGCGCTGGCCGAGGCGAACGGCCAGCTCGGGCGAGAGGCGCTCTCCGTCGACGGCTACCAGGAGGTCGTCGACGAGATGACGCGGCTCGGACGCGGCCACAACGCGATCGAGCTCGCCCTGATCGGAGACCTCGCCCGTCACCTTTCGCGTGCCGGCCAGTTCCTGCGCGCCGACCAGGTCTACCGGCGCGGCATGTCGCTGGCGGCCGAGCTCGACAGCGCCGGCCATGCCGACCCGCTGCTGCAGGCCAACTTCGCCGTCAACCTGATCGAGCTCGGCGATCCGGCCGCGGCCCGCTCGAACGTCGATGGCGCGGTGGAAGCCGCGAACGCGAAGGGACATGTGCGGTCGATCGCGGCGACGACGCTGGCGGCGGCGAACGTCGCCTGCGCCGGCGCAGGCGACGATGCCGACCGCTGCCGGGCGCTCGTCGGGGCGGCGCGGAGCGCCCTGGCGGCGAAGCTCGCGCCGGGCAATGTCCGCTTCGCCGTCCTCGAGCTCCAGGAAGCGCGCCTGGCCCTGGCCGAGCGCCGGCCGGACGCGGCCGCCGACCACTTCCGTCGCGCCGACGCGATCCTGGAAAAGGCCGAGGCGACCAGCCCCAATCGACTGCGTGCGGCGAGCGGACTGGTGCGCGCGCTGGCGCAGGCCGGCGATCTGCCGGCCGCGCGCCTGCAGGCCGAGCGCGCAGTGGCGGCAGCACGCGGCACGCTCGGCGGCTTTCGCAGCAGCCTCTTTCTCGGCGAAGCGCTGCTCGTTCTGGGCGAGGTCGCCTCTGACCAGAGCGACCGCCCCGCCGCGCGAGCTGCGCTCGACGAGGCGGCGCAGCAGTTGCGCGATTCCGTCGGCGAGCGAGGTCCGCTCAGCGTCGAGGCGACCCGGGTCCTGGCTGCGCTGAACCGGCAGTGAACCGCTGATTCAGCGCCGCGTCAGAGCGACATCCGCTGGAGCCCGCGCTCGCGATCGAACCACTGGTGCTTCAGCGCGCCGCCGATGTGCAGAGCGAGCAGCCCATAGAGGACGTAGCCGAAGACCGTGTGGAAGTTGCCGAAGAGGTCATGCAGCGACTCCCTGGTCACCGGCTCGATGTCGGTGATGAAGCCGATGCGCGGCCAGGGGACGAGGCCGAACAGCTGCATCGGGTGCGTCGCGGCGTCCTTCCATGCCGAGTCGTGGAGCCAGCCCGACAGGGGCAGGAGCAGCATCAGCGCATAGAGCGCGCCGTGCGCCGCGTGCGCGCCCAAGCGCTCCCAGCGCGCGTAGCTGCGCGGCAGGTCGGGCGGCGGATGGCCCATGCGCCAGAGGATGCGCAGCAGCACGAGGCCGAGGATCGTGATGCCGGTCGACTTGTGGGCATCGATCACCGGCCGGACCCAGTCGTCGGGCAGGCTGTCGGCGCTCAGGCCGAGCATGACGTTGACGACGATGAGAACGGCGACGAGCCAGTGCAGGACGACGGCGGTCCGGGTGTAGCGGTCGGTCGACGGTGCGAAGGCCATGGCGGCTATTTCACACCAGGGCGAAACTTTGCGTGCCGGCGCGTGTCCATCCGCGTCCGCCGGTCTTCGCGGTGCGTAGGATCGCCTTTCACTTTCGACCGCCCTTGACCGATCCTCTCGCGCCGGCCCTGGCTCTGGCCTCGTCGCGCCTTTCCCCGCCGCCGACGCCTGCGCGCAGCGCCGTGATCCACGGTGTCGTGCTCGCGGCGTGGCTGCTGCTCTTCGTCCTCGCCTTCCTGCATGTCGGCGTCCTCGCCTGGTCGGTGGGTCTGGCCTACATCGCCTACGACACCGTGCTGCAGGTCTTCGTCGGCTGGCAGACCTGGCGCCTGCTCAGGCCGATCGCGTCGCCGCCGGGCGAGGGCACCCGCCAGCGGCTGACCGTGATCGTCGCCGCCCACGACGAGGCGGCCGTGCTGCCCGCGACGATCGCAGCGCTGCTCGCCCAGAGCGACCGCGCCGACGAGATCGTGATCGCCGATGACGGCTCGACCGATGCGACGCAGGCCGTGCTCGGCGAGCGCTTCGGCCTGGCGACGCCTTCGCTCGGTGCCGAAAGCGAGGTCCGCGACGGCGCGTCCTCGCTGATCTGGCTGCGCCTGCCGCACGGCGGCAAGGCGCGGGCGCTCAACGCCGCGATCCTGCGTACGACGAGCGACATCGTCGTCACCGTCGACGGCGACACGCTCCTCGACGCGCGCGCGGTCGCCGCGGTGCGGCGCGCGTTCTCGGCCGAGCCCGCACTCGCCGGCATCACCGGCGTGATCACGCCGGTGTGCAGGCCGACGTTCTCCGGGCGCTGCCTCGAGTGGTTCCAGACCTACGAATACATCCGCAACTTCCTCTCCCGCTACGCCTGGATGCGGCTCGACAGCCTCCTCCTCGTCTCGGGCGCCTTCGCCGGCTTTCGTCGCTCGGCCGTCGTCGATGTCGGCGGCTTCGATCCGGCTTGCCTGGTCGAGGACTACGAGCTCATCCACCGCCTGCGCCGCCATGCCATCGACCGCAGTCTCGACTGGCGCTTTCGCGTCCTCGGCGACGCGCAGGCGCGCACCGAGGCACCCGGCAGCATGGGCGCCTTCCTGCGCCAGCGCCGGCGCTGGTTCGGCGGCTTCCTGCAGACGCAGTGGTGGTACCGCGCGATGGTCGGCGACCGGCGCCACGGCTGGCTCGGCCTGGTGATGCTGCCGGTGAAGGCGGTCGACACGCTGCAGCCGCTCTACGGCCTGACCGCGTTCGTGCTGCTCGTCGCCTACGTGGCGGCCGGCCGGCTCGACGTGCTCTTTCCGGTTGCCGGCGTCATCGGCGCGAAGATCGCGATCGACCTCGCCTTCCATCTCTGGTCGGTCCATCTCTACCGACGCTGGGTCGACGACGCGCGTCGCGCCAGCTTCGGCGCGGCGCTGCTCGCGGCGATCGCCGAGCCGTTCACCTTTCAGCTCCTGCGCCACACCGGCGCCTTGCTCGGCTGGGTGTCGTTCCTCACCGGCAACCGCCGCTGGGGAAGGCAGACGCGCTTCGGCCTCGACGTCGGCGGGGCCGCTCCCACTCCCGGCGACGACCCGCGCGGGCGCCCGCGCTGACACGGCAGAATCGCGCCGGAACCTCCCGGCGATGGCAAAGAAAACCGCACACGTGAGCGAGACGCCGGCGACGCAGTCGCTTCGGCGCGCCGGCATCGCCTTCAGCGAGCACGTCTACGACTACGTCGATCACGGCGGCACGGGTGAATCGGCGCGCCAGCTCGGCGTCGACGAGCACGCCGTCGTCAAGACGCTCGTGATGCAGAACGAGAAGGCCGAGCCGCTGATCGCCCTGATGCACGGCGACAAGCAGGTGAGCACGAAGAATCTGGCACGGGCGATCGGCGCGAAGTCGGTGTCGCCGTGCACACCTGAGGCAGCCGAGCGCGCGAGCGGCTACCCGGTCGGCGGCACGTCGCCGTTCGCGAC
>CAJDUN010000097.1_pt1 | contig 10294 bp, 13 predicted proteins | sample 7390741 | NCBI WGS metagenome assembly CAJDUN01 (sample SAMEA7055660, study PRJEB34461) | soil metagenome | biome: terrestrial ecosystem; feature: Peninsula; material: soil | place: Antarctica | collected 2016 | reverse complement strand
CGCGGCAGCTCGTAGAGCTGCTCGGCGGCGCCCGGCTCGGCGCCGAGCGCCGCACGATGCTCGAGCGCCATGCCGCCCGCCGCGGCGACGGACAGCAACTGCAGGAATTCGCGCCGACCGAGGCTCATCGCGGAGGGGCGCCCTCGAACCTTACTGGTTGACCGGCGACTTCGGGTCGAGCAGCAGGGCCATGATGTCCTGCATCTGCTTGGCGGTCAGCACGTGGGCCTCGCCGAACCTCGGCATGATCGAGCAGACGTTGGAGGCCTTGGCGTTGTAGAGCTTGCCCCAGGTGTACTGGACGATCGGCGCCGCCGCGGCGCTCGCCGGGTCGACCACGCCTCGCAGCTTGCCGTAGTTGTGGAGGCTCGGGCCGAGCGTGCCGTAGGCGATCTCGGTCTTGCTCAGCTCGTGGCAGTTGTAGCAATTTCCGCCGTTGGCCGCGCCGGCCTTGTCGGTCCAGGTCATGCCGCGGCCGTTCTGCGCCAGCTTCTCGCCTTCGCGCCAGTCGCCGAGATAGCGGCCGTCGGGCGGCGGCTTGATGCTGTCGAGCTCGTGCTTCTGGAGGCGGGCAACGACGTCCGCAGGAGGCGGCGTCGCGCTGGAGCAGGCGTGCTGCAACGGGTCCTGCTCGAGGCGGTCGAGCGTCGCCTGCCCTTGCGCGTGGAACGAGCTCTTGATCATGGCGGTCGCCATGGCGTCGTAGTCGGTGGTCGAGGTCGAAGCGGGCGCGGCACAGCCAGCCGCGATCGCCGCCGCGAACAGGGCGAAGGCGCCGATCGATCGATTGCAATCGTTTCGCATGGTGTCTCCGTCAGCGCTTGAGGGCCGGGGCGATGGACTCGGCACCGCGCGCCGTCACGCCGAGATAGACGCCGAGCGCGATCGTCACGTCCGACGTGAAGCCGGGGTCCGGGAAGCGCTGCTGTCGATAGCAGTCGTTCAGTCGGCGCTGCATGCCCCAGAGCTGGCCGCTCGAGACGCGGTAGGCGGGCCATGCGCCGAAGCCGAGGCCGGCGCCCTTTTGCGTCGTCAGGTCGGGCAGGTCCTGCAGGCGGATGCGCTTGCCTTCCTGGCCGTGGCAAGACGCGCACGAGAAATCGTACGGGCCGCCGCGGAAATAGAAGACGCGCTTGCCCGCTTCGTACATGTCCTTCTCGCGCGCATGCGTCTGCGGCAGGTCGAACTTCATGCCGCGCGACTCGCTGGCGATCCATGCCACCAGCCCTTCCAGCGCGACCTGCTCGCCCTTGCCGAACGGCGTCTTGATGATCGCCGCGCCATCGAAGCCCTGCTGCTCCTGCATGCAGGTGACGAGGCGAGACTCCAGATCCTGGACGCGACCGGTGTCGGCGAAGTAGCGCGGCAACTGGACGAAGGCGCCCTTCACGACGCCGGGGCCGAGCCCGAGATCGCAGCGCTGCAGAGAGGCCTTCTTCGGCCCGCGCGGCTCTTTCCAGAGGGCCTCGCCCCTGGCTTCCCACAACTCGGCGGGATTGCCGTCGGCGAGCATGGCCCGGTACTGGGCGATGCCATCGCTCGGCGTCTGGGCGACGGCAGCGGTCCCGCACAGGACCAGCGCCGCAACGATGATGCGATTCATGATGTCTCCGGATTCGGCATGGGGTCGACTACGAGATCGTCGCTTCGTCGGTGCGCGTCTCGCCCTTGTTGTCGACCCAGGTGATGGTGATCTTGTCGCCGGGGTTCGCGCCCTTGAAGCGAAATTGCAGGAAGGGGTTCTGCGAGACCGCCTGGCCCCATTTCGCGGTCAGCACGGTCTTGCCGCCGCTGGTCGCCTTCACGTCGCTGATGAAGTGCGCGGGAATGGTCTTGCCGGACGAGTCCTTGCGAAAGCCGGTCTCCATCGGATGGGCCATCAGCACCCTCACATCCGTGATGCCGTCTTTCACCTGCGCGCGGATGCGCATCGGGTCAGCCATGTCGTTCTCCTGGATCGATGTGGGTTCGGGTCGTGAACGAGCGCGGCATCAGCCGCCGCAGCCGCCCAGCGTCACCTTGGTTTCCTTCGAGGTCGAGTAGAGCTTGCCGTCGGCCTTGACGACGGCGTACACCTTCGTGCTCTCGCCCATCTTGACCCGCGTCGACACGAACGGCTCGGTGCCCTCGGGAATCGCGAAGGTCGCCGTCAGCGGGAACGGGTTCTTCTCGACCAGGATGTAGATCGCCTCGGTCTTCGGGATCGTGCTGGTGACCGCGACCGGAACGACGGCGCCGTTCTCGGCGATGTCGGGCGACGTGATCGTCACGTCCTTGCTGTCGGCCGGCTTGCCGCCGAGCGCCTTCAGCGCGTCGTCGAGCGTCTTGGCCTCGAAGCCGGGCGCTTCGGCAGCCCTCGCCTGTTCGGCCGTCAATGCGCCGCAAGCCACCAGCAGCGCCAGCAGACCGCCCTGCTTCAATACTTCTCGTCTCGAGCTCATGTCGACATCCTTGATCGCGGCGCGAGAAAGACCCGCACCTTCATGGTTGCAAAAGGAGGCCGGTGACGCCATCGGCATCGACCCCACGCCGTGTGTTCATTTCGCACCGTCCGCCAGCCATCGGGCGAGGGTCTTGACCTCGGCTTCGCTCAACTGCGTCTGTGCCGGCATCGGGATCGGACCCCATAGGCCCTGGCTGCCCTTGCCGATCTTCGCCGCGAGGTAGTCCACCGCGTCGGCGCGGCCGGAGTACTTCCTGGCGACGTCCTGCAAGGCCGGGCCGACGAGCTTGTTCGTCATGCCGTGGCAGCCGGTGCAGCCGCTCGACTTGATCAGCGCGACGGGATCGGCGCCGGCCGGAGCACTCGGTGCCGCGGCGGCGACATCGACAGACGCGCCCGAAGTCCCACCCGAGGTATCGACACCTCGCACCTCACCGAATCCGCGGACCTGGTCGGCGATGTTGCCGTTCGAGCCGAGCGCCGCCTCCGGGATCGACGACTCGATCCGGCCGGAGACGGGGCAGTCGCGCATGCACGGCGGATTGCGGACATCGCCCTTGCCGCGCGTCTCCCACATCGGCTTGTAGAAGACGTGCCCGAAGCGGTTCGGCAAGCGCTTCTCGACCTCGGCGATGTTCCTGTCGCTCAGGACGAAATCGGCGGGCACGATGTCGCCGAGGTTGAGGATGTACGCGAGCACGCCGTAGACCTCGTCGGTCGACAGCGACTTCGGTGCGTTCCACGGCATCGCCCGGCGCACGTAGTCCCAGAGCGACGAGAGCTTCGACACCTTCATCAGCGTCGTCCGGTGCGGATAGCCCGGGTGGGAGAGAAAGAAGACGCGTCCGGACTCGATGTCCTTCTTCGACGTCCCGCCGACGATCGGCGTGAAGACGCTGTTCGACTCGCCGAAGTCGCCGTGGCAGGACGAGCACTTCGCTTCCCACACCTGGGTGCCGAGCGCGACGCTCCCGGCGCCCTTCGGCAAGCCCTGGAAGTCGCCGCGCACGTCGATGTCCCAGGCCGCGATTTCCGCCGGCGTGGGCTGGCGGCCGAGGCCGGACAACGCCGGCACTTCGTTCTGGGCCCACGCCGCGCCGCCCGTCAGCAAGGCGATCAGGGAGAGAACGCGCAGCCAAGCCGAGACGGATCTCGCGACCGCAGCCAGCGAACGGAAGACGGTCATGTCAGAACGTCTGCACGTTCGACACGACGCCCGACTCGGCGACGAGCCACGACTGGATCGCGTTGTTGTGATAGAGCGAACGCGTGCCGCGCACGGCGCGCAGCTGGTTGATCTTGGGCTGGACGTAGCCGGTATCGTCGATCGCTCGCGACTGCAGGATGGCCGGCGCGCCGCTCCATGTCCAGTCGATGTTGAATCGCGTCAGCGCCTTGGGCAGCGGATCGCCCTCGAGTCGCGCCGTGCGCCAGTTGCGCCCGCCGTCGGTGCTGACGTCCACGCGCTTGATCCGGCCGCGGCCCGACCACGCCAGCCCGGTGACGTTGTAGTAGCCCCTGTCGAGAAGCCTCTGCGCGCCGGACGGCGTGGTGATGACCGACTTGCACTCCTGGATCGACGTGAACTGGCGGTACGTGCCGTCGGGCATCAGGTCGACGTAGTGGATCTCCTCGTCCTTGGTGTAGAAGGGCTGGTCGCCGATCTTGATGCGGCGCAGGTACTTGACCCAGCTCACGCCCTGGATGCCCGGCACCACGAGGCGCAGCGGATAGCCGTTCTCGGGGCGCAGCATCTCGCCGTTCATGGCCCAGGCCACGATCACGTCGTCGAGCGCATTGGCCATCGGGATGGTGCGAGTCATCGACGAGCCGTCGGCGCCTTCGGCGAGGACGTAGCGCCCCTTCTTCGTGTCGGCGCCGCACAGGTCGAGCAGGGTCGAGAGCCGGACACCGGTGAACTCGCAGCAGGAGAGCATGCCGTGGGTGTATTGCACGCTCGGCACCGCCGAGTTGGCCCACTCCATCGCGCTGTTGGCGCCACATTCGATGAAGTGGGTGCGCGACACCGAAGGCATGCGCATCAGGTCGTCCATCGTGAACACGCGCGCGTCGCGGACCAGCCCGTGCACCATCAACCGATGCTTCGTCGGGTCGATATCCCACCAGCCCTGGTGATGACGCTCGAAGTGCAGGCCGTTCGGCGTGATGATGCCGAAGAGCGACTGCAGCGGGCAGAACGAGACCGAGGCCTGCGGCACCTGCGTGAGCCCGGGACTCGGCCGGCGCTGGATGTTCTTCTCCCACTTCGAAGGCGCGCCGTAGCCCGTCGTCGCGACCGGTTGCCCGAGGCCTTTCGAATGCTCGGGCAGCGTGAGGATCGCCGGATCGCCGTCTTGCGCTGTCGCCGCGACCGATCGCTCGGCCATCGCGCCCGCGCCCAGTGCGAGCGCGCTCGCCATGAAGCGGCGCCGCGCCTTCCTTGCCTGCTCGAGGAGTTCCGGAGCGAGATGTCCCTCGGGCGCCTTGACGACGCGACCCGGTGTCTGCATCTCGTGGCTCGGCATCGTCCCGCTCATCGCCTCTACTTGAGCTCCAAGATCAGCTCTTGGACGCTGCGCTTGAGGCTCTTGTTGCCGTCGAGCTCGGCCGATACGCGGACGCAGACGGACCGGCACACGTCGGTCAGGGTCGAATCGGTGACGCTGTAGAACACCTGGCTGCCTTCCCGACGTCGGCGGACCACGCCCGCCTGGTACATCAGGTTGAGATGACGAGAGACGTTGCTTTGCGCGAGCTCGGTCTCCTCGACGATCGCGCCGACGGCCTTCTCGCTCTGGCAGATCGAGTGGATGATGCGCAGCCGCGCCGGCTCCGACAGGATCAGGAAATAGCGCGCGACCGATTCGAAGACTTCGCCCATCTCGTCCATGCACGGCCCTTGCGGAGAACTCAGGCAGCAAGCATATGCGCATGTGCGCATGCATCGATAGGTAGTTGCCCGCTGTACCGATGTCGCCGCGACGCCTTTAATCCGGTCATGGCCGCGATCGAGCCCCTTTCCGACACCTTGAGCAGCGACTCGCGGCGCGTCAACGTCGTTCTGTTCTCGCAGACCGACTGCGAGTTCTGCGCCGAGGAGCGCGAGCACTACCTGAAGCCGCTGGCCGCTCTGCGACGACGAGATCTGGCCGTGGCCGAAGTGGGGCTCGATGCCGCGAGGTCGATGCGCGACTGGCGCGGCCGGACCGTGACCCAGGCCGATTTCGCCAAGGCGATCGGCGTGCGCTTCGCTCCCACGGTCATGTTCTTCGATGCGTCCGGGCGGTCGGTCGCGGATCCGATCGTCGGCCTGTCGCGGGACTTCTTCGGGGTCTACCTCGAACAGCGCATCGCCACCGCGCTTCGGGCCATCGCCTGATCCGTCCGGCCGGCCCTCCGCCTTCTTTTCGATCCGTCCGGAGACACCATGGCATCACTCTCGCGTCGACTGTTTGCCGCCCTTGCAGGCACCACCGTCGCGGCAGCGCTTGCCGATGCCGCAGGTGCGCAGCCGGCGAGCGCCCAGCTTCGCATCGTGCTCCAGGTCAGCGACGTCGAGGTCGGCAAATGGAACCTCGCGTTCAGCAACGTGCGCAACGTGCAGACCGAGTTTCCCGACGACGTGCCGGAGCTCGAAGTCGTCGTCTACGGTCCCGGCATCGGCATGCTGAAGGCCGATTCGCCGGTCGCAGCGCGGGTGGCGGAAGCGTTGAAGAACGGCGTCAAGGTCGTCGCGTGCGAGAACACGATGCGCAACCTGAAGCTCGTCTACGCCGACATGCTGCCCAACATCGGCTACGTTCCGGCCGGCGTCGTCGAGCTCGCGCAAAAGCAGCAGCAGGGCTTCGCCTACATCAAGCCTTGACGGCCCGCGCCGTAGGCGTTCCGTAAGATCGCCATGCCATGGAGGGCACACGCGCTGTCGCGCGGCCCCGTTCCGTGACGCGAGGTGACGTGGACATGCGCAGGAGCCCTACTTGACCGAAGCCGACGTGGAGTCGACGACACGGCTGGTTCTGGCCTTGTCGTTTCTGATCGGCGTGGTGTTCGGTGCCATCGCGCAGCGCACGCGCTTTTGCACGATGGGCGCCGTCGCCGATCTCGCGGTGACGGGCGACTCGACCCGCATGCGGATGTGGGGCGTGGCGCTCGGCACGGCGATCGTCGGCTTCAACGCACTGGTCTGGCTCGGCCGGGTGCAGGCCGGCGACAGCATCTACGCGGGAACACGCGTCCTCTGGCTCTCCGCGCTGATCGGCGGGCTGATGTTCGGCGTCGGGATGGTGCTGGCCTCGGGCTGCACCAGCAAGAACCTGCTCCGTGTAGGCAGCGGCAACCTCAAGGCGGTCGTCGTCCTGCTCATGGTGGCGCTCGCCGGCTTCGCGACCCTCAAGGGGATCACCGCCGTCGCCCGCGTCCATACGGTCGACACGGTGTTCTTCTCGCTCGAACGCGGGCAGGACCTGCCCACCCTCGTCGCCGGTCTCTCCGGGTGGTCGACGCCGGGCGTCGCAGGCTTTCTCGGCATGTCGATCGGCACCGCGGTGCTGCTCGTCTCACTGCTTCCCGGCCGCTGGCGCGACGCAGAGATCGTGCTCGGCGGCATCGGCATCGGCGCCCTCGTCATCGCCGCCTGGTGGGTCTCCGGTGTCCTCGGTCACGTCGCCGAGCACCCGGCCACACTCGAGCCTGCGTTTCTCGCGACCAGCTCGCGGCGGATGGAGGCGCTCAGCTACGTCTCGTCGGTGAGCTACCTGGTCGACTATCTCCTCTTCTTCAGCGACACGTCGAAGGCGCTGACGGTCGGCATCGTGTCGGTCGTGGGACTGGTGGTCGGCGCCGCGCTCCAGTCCATCGCCAGCGGCACGTTCCGCTGGGAGGCGTTCGGCGGTGTCGCCGACCTGAGGAACCACCTGGCAGGCGGCGTCCTCATGGGCGTCGGCGGCGTCACGGCTCTGGGATGCACGATCGGGCAAGGGCTGTCGGGGATGTCGACCCTGAGCCCCGCGAGCGGCGTCGCGCTCGCATCGATGATCGGCGGGGCCTACCTCACCGTGAAGGTCCAGATGTCTCTGCTGGACTAGGGCCTGTTAGGTAACAGGCCCTGGATTCCCGTCGCGCCTTTGACCGCTCGTACACTCGTCGGGTTTTTGACGCCTGACCGAGACCATGACGAGCCTGTGGGCCAAGCTGCTACCGCGCGAAGGTAATTTCTTCGAGCTCTTCGACCAGCACGCCGCCCACATCGCCGACGGCGCGCGGGCCTTCATCAAGCTCGTCCAGCACTACGACGACCCGGTGCTGCGCGACAAGCACGCCAACGAGGTCGGCACCTCCGAGCGTCAGGCCGACAAGATCACCGCCGAGGTCAACCGGCTGCTCCACAAGACCTTCATCACGCCGATCGACCGCGAGCAGATCCACGGCCTCATCAATGCCATGGACGACATCCTCGACCTCCTTCAGGACGCGAGCGAGACGATGTCGCTCTACGACGTGCAGGCGATGAACGACGACATCCTGCGCCTGGGCGAACTGAGCGCGAAATGCTGCGAGCGCGTGCAGCACGCCGTCTCGCTGCTGTCGAAGATCAGCCAGCCCGACGTCGCGGCGGCGGCGCTCAAGACCTGCGAGGAGATTGACCGCCTCGAGTCCGACGCCGACCGCGTCATGCGCTCGGCGATGTCGCGCCTCTTTCGCGAGGAGAAGGACGTGCGCGAGCTGATCAAGCTGCGCGCCATCTACGAGCTGCTCGAGTCGATCTCCGATCGCTGCGAGGACGTTGCCAACCTCATCGAAGGCGTTGTCCTCGAGAATTCGTGACGGCCACGGAGATCTCGTTCGGCGTCGTCGCGCTGCTGGTGGTGCTCGCCATCGCCTTCGACTTCATGAACGGCTTCCACGACGCCGCGAATGCGATCGCGACCGTCGTCTCGACCGGCGTCCTGAAGCCGCAGCAGGCGATCGTCTTCGCCGCGTTCTTCAACATCGTCGCGATCTTCGTCTTCCACCTGAGCGTTGCGGCGACGGTCGGCAAGGGCATCGTCGACGCCGGCGTGGTCGACCACCACATCATCTTCGGGGCGCTCATCGGCGCGATCTTCTGGAACGTCGTCACGTGGCGACTCGGCATCCCGTCGAGCTCGTCGCACGCGCTGATCGGCGGCATCGTCGGCGCCGTGACGGCCAAGGCGGGCATGGGCGCCCTGATCGGCGCCGGCGTCTGGAAGACGGTGCTCTTCATCTTCGTCTCGCCGGTGCTCGGCTTCCTGCTCGGCGCGGCTCTGATGGTGATCGTCGCCAACATTTTTCGGCATGCGTCCCCGCTCAAGGTCGACAACCTGTTCCGACGCCTGCAGCTCGTCTCGGCGGGGCTGTACAGCCTCGGCCACGGCGGCAACGACGCGCAGAAGACCATCGGCCTCATCTGGATGCTGCTGATCGCCTCGGGTCATGCCTCGGCCACGGCGTCGCTGCCGCCGATCTGGGTGATCTGGAGCTGCTACATCGCCATCGGACTCGGCACGATGTTCGGCGGCTGGCGCATCGTCAAGACGATGGGCCAGAAGATCACCAAGCTGAAGCCGGTTGGCGGGTTCTGCGCCGAGACCGGCGGAGCGCTCACGCTCTTCCTCGCCACCGCGCTCGGCATCCCGGTGTCGACGACGCACACCATCACCGGCGCGATCGTGGGCGTCGGCTCGGTTCGCCGCGCAGCGGCCGTGCGATGGGGGCTGGCCGGCAACATCGTCTGGGCCTGGATCTTCACGATCCCGGCGGCCGCGCTGGTCGCCGCGATCTTCTACGCGGCGAGCTTCCTGCTCTTCAGCTGAGCGAGCCGGGCGACACGCGTTCGAGGATGGCCTTGGCGTCCTCGAAGCCGACGGGCACCGACGTGTGCTCGTGAACGATGCGAAAGACGTGCCCGGTCTCGCGGAGCACCCACGTGATCCGGTTCTGCATCGAGCGAAGCGGCGCACCCTGCGCCGACTCCGCCGCATAGGTGACGATCGCACTGAGCACGGCCACCGGTTGCACGGCCAGGACCTGGACATCGGAGAAGGTCGCCCGGACCCGTTCACTCCCCAGGGACGTGAACCAGCCTTCCACCGCGCGCTGCCACGATGGAGCGCCCTCGTAGAGCCAGACGCCCCAGGTATCGAAGACGCGAACGGCGGGGTGATACAGGCGCATCAGGGCTTCTGCATCGGCTGCGAAAACCGCCGCCTGGTAAGACTCGACGACCCGCTGGATGCCCTTGTCGACGTCGCTCACAGAACCTCCCTGTTGACACCAGACACTCTCGATTTCTGGGCCGCGATTTCTCGAGCCTCAGCGCGCAGGCCCGTTCACGGGGATCGCTGATGCAATCATGCCAGGGGTCCATCGTCGGCGAGCGCGAGCATCGAAGCCGGCATCTTGATATTCAGCGAGCGTGCCGTTTTCAGGTTCACGATGAGCTTGAACCTGGTGGCTTGCTGGACCGGCAGTTGGGCCGGCTTCGCCCCGAGCAGCACATCGTGGACGTAATGCGCAGCTCGACGGGCCATTTCGTCGAAGTCGTTGGAGTACGTCAGCAGCAACCCCGCGGCGGAGAGATTTGGGCCCTCGGCGATCGCCGGCAGGCGGTACCGCGCAACCAGGCTGGCGACCCGGTCTTCGTTGAGCCCAACGAGGGGCGTGGCATTGAGAGAGACTGCCTTCAGGCGCTCCTTTGCGATGCGCTCGAACACAGGTGCGAAATCGTCGCGACTTTCGGCGAAGAACACGTGCACACGCCTTGGCGACAGCGCCCGGGTCAGCTTTGCGACATAGCGGTCCTTGTCGTTCTCGGGTATTCGGCCCGCGATG
>CAJDUN010000096.1_pt1 | contig 10373 bp, 11 predicted proteins | sample 7390741 | NCBI WGS metagenome assembly CAJDUN01 (sample SAMEA7055660, study PRJEB34461) | soil metagenome | biome: terrestrial ecosystem; feature: Peninsula; material: soil | place: Antarctica | collected 2016 | reverse complement strand
GACCGCCACTTCGGCACCAGCTTCTTCAATCCGGCGGGTGGCGGCGACCCGGTCATGTACGAGCACATCTTCTGGTTCTTCGGACACCCGGAGGTCTACATCATGATCCTGCCGGCGTTCGGGATCATCAGCGCGATCATTCCGGCGTTCGCCCGCAAGCGCCTGTTCGGCTACACCTCGATGGTCTACGCCACCGCCTCGATCGCGATCCTCTCGTTCATCGTCTGGGCGCACCACATGTTCACGCAGGGCATGCCGGTCACCGGCCAGCTCTTCTTCATGTACGCGACCATGCTGATCGCGGTGCCGACCGGCGTGAAGATCTTCAACTGGATCGCCACGATGTGGCGCGGCTCGATGACCTTCGAGACGCCGATGCTCTGGGCGGTCGGCTTCATCTTCGTGTTCACGATCGGCGGCTTCACCGGCCTGATCCTGGCGATGGCGCCGATCGACATCCAGATCCACGACACGTACTACGTCGTCGCGCATTTCCACTACGTGCTGGTCGCAGGCTCGCTGTTCGCGATGTTCGGCGGCGTCTACTACTGGGGCCCGAAGTGGACCGGCGTCATGTACAGCGAGACGCGCGGCAAGATCCACTTCTGGACCTCGCTGATCTTCTTCAACCTCACCTTCTTCCCGATGCACTTCCTGGGCCTGGCCGGCATGCCGCGTCGCTATGCCGACTATCCGGCGCAGTTCACCGACTTCAACATGCTGGCGTCGATCGCCGCGTTTGGCTTCGGTCTGTCGCAGGTCTACTTCCTCTTCTTCGTCGTGATTCCGATGATGCGCGGCAAGGGCGCTGTAGCACCGCAGCAGCCATGGGAAGGCGCCGAGGGGCTCGAGTGGGAAGTGCCGTCGCCGGCACCGTTCCACACCTTCGAGCAACCGCCGCTGCTCAACTCCGCCGGCACCAAGATCATCGGCATCGCGCCGATGCCGTCTGCCGGCCCTGCAGGCAGCACCGCCGTGCCGGCCTGAGCCACGACGACATGACGCCCGAACAGAAGAAGGCCAACCTGCGACTCGCGCTCGTCCTGGCGTCGATCGCGATCGTCTTCTTCGTCGGCTTCGTCGCCAAGCAAGCACTGTTCGCGGGCTGAGAGCGTGAACCCCGTCGCCCGCGCCCGCGCCCTCGTCGTCGACAACCGCCGCATGGTCGGCAAGCTCGTCACCGTCGTCGCACTGATGTTCGCGTTCGGTTACGCGCTCGTGCCGATCTATCGCACGATCTGCGATGCGCTCGGCGTCAACGTGCTCTCGCGCGCCGAGCTGCAGGGCTCGGCGGGCGACGGAGTCGCGCCGAAGGGCGCGATCGACCTCAGCCGCACGATCACCGTCGAGTTCGATGCCAACGCGCGCGGCCCCTGGGACTTCAAGCCGGCGCAGGCGTCGGTCGACGTGCATCCGGGCGAAGTCGTCTCGGTGATGTACGAGTTCCGCAACCGCCAGAACCGGACGATGGCGGCCCAGGCGATCCCGAGCTATGCGCCACAGGTGGCGATGGCGCACTTCAAGAAGCTCGAGTGCTTCTGCTTCACCGAGCACGTGCTCAAGCCGGGCGAGTCCAAGCAGTGGCCGGTCGTCTTCGTGATCGATTCGAAGTTGCCCAAGGACGTGCGCACCATCACCCTCTCGTACACGTTCTTCGAGGTGGGCGGCAAGATTCCCGCCGAGCCATCGGCGCGCGCGACGCCCGACCCCGCGGAGCTGGCGTCGTCATGACGCAGGCCGACGACTCGAGGCTGCGCACCGCCGTCCGGCGCAAGGGCTCGTTCGCGCGCACGCTGCTCGCGGTGTTCTGGTCGTTCTTCGGCGTGCGCAAGTCGCGCGACCTCGAGCGCGACGTCGGTGAGCTCAATCCGCTCCACATCGTGATCGCCGGCGTCGTCGCCGCGGCGATCTTCGTCATCGGGCTGATCGCCCTGGTCAGCTGGGTCATCGGCAGCGGTGTCGCTGCCTAGCAACGCCCGTCAACGTCTTTCGCATCCCAGGAATCGCAGGAGAAATCTCATGTCGGCAGTGACGCAGCAGGGCACCCAGCCCTACTACTTCGTACCCGCGCCATCGCGCCATCCGGCGTCGGCCGCGTTCGGCCTCCTGCTCGTGATCTTCGGCGCGAGCCAGTGGATCAACGGCGAACCCTGGGGCGAATGGGTGTTCCTGGCCGGCCTCGTGCTCTGGGCCTTCGTGCTTCAGCAGTGGTTTCGCCAGTCGATCAGTGAGAGCGAAGGCGGGCTCTACGGCAAGCGCATCGACGTCTCGTTCCGCTGGAGCATGAGCTGGTTCATCTTCTCCGAGGTGATGTTCTTCAGCGCCTTCTTCGGCGCCCTCTACTGGGTCCGCCGGCACGCGCTGCCGGACCTCGGCGACCTCGACAATGCCCTGCTCTGGCCCGACTTCAAGGCCGTCTGGCCGAGCGTGGCAGCGGGCTATACCGGTGCGCCCGCCGGCACCGTCGAGCCCTTCACGACGATGGGCCCGTGGCCCATTCCGACGCTCAACACGGCGATCCTCCTGACTTCGGGCGTCACCGTGACGATCGCGCACCACGCGCTGATCGCCAACCATCGCGCGCGCGCCGTCGTCTTCATGTGGATGACGGTGCTGCTCGGCATCACCTTCCTCAGCTTCCAGGCCTACGAGTACCACCACGCCTACAACGAGCTGAACCTCAAGCTCACATCGGGGGCCTACGGGTCGACGTTCTTCATGCTCACCGGCTTCCACGGATTCCACGTGTTCGTCGGCATGCTGATGCTGCTGTTCATCACGATCCGCATCATGCGGGGCCACTTCACGCCCGACCGGCACTTCGGTTTCGAAGGCGCGGCGTGGTACTGGCACTTCGTCGACGTCGTCTGGCTGGGCCTCTACATCGTCGTCTACTGGCTCTGAACTCGACGATGGCGGCCATCGGCCGCCGTCGGGGGTTCAACGGCCGAGCGGCACGCCGGTCGGGTGGATCCAGCCGAGTCCCCAGGCGATGACGATGCAGGCGAAGAGCACGACCGAGAGCGCGACCCGGATCGCCAGCGCGCGCATCATGGCGCCGTTCTTCGAGCTGTCGTCGCGTCCTTCGCGGCCGCCGCGCAGCATGGCGACGCCAGCCCAGGCCAGTGCTCCCAGGATGGCCGCGAAGGCGACGCCGATCAGGATGCTCATCACGATCGATTATCGGCCGCACCGGGCGGGCAGCGCGCCCGCGGGGTGGAAGTGACCGAGCTCGAGCCCGCGGACCGCGCGAGGGTGGGGCACTCGCGCCGAAGCTCGGTCGTCGTCCTGCTCGCCGCCGTCGCGGCGATCGCGCTGACTGCGCGGCTCGGGGCGTGGCAGCTCGACCGCGCCAGCCAGAAGACGGCGCTCCAGGCGTCGCTCGATCTGCGCTCGCTCGAGCCGCCGCTCGATGAGCGCTCGCTCGCCCGCACGCCGCAGGCTGCCGAGGCGCAGCACTTTCGCCGCGTCGTGCTGCACGGCCACTGGCTCGCCGACCGGACGGTCTATCTCGACAACCGGCAGATGGACGGCCGCGTCGGCTTCTTCGTCGTCACCCCGCTGGCGCTCGCGACGTCGGACGCCGTCCTGGTCCAGCGCGGCTGGGCCCCGCGCGACTTCACCGATCGGACCGTGCTCCCGCCCGTCGTGACGCCGACGACGCCGGTGACGGTCGAAGGCGCCGTCGCCCCGTCGCCGTCGCGGCTGTTCGAGTTCGCGGACGCGGGAAGCGGGCCGATCCGGCAAAATCTAGACTTCGCTTCGTTCGGCCGTGAGACGGGGCTCGACCTGCTGCCGGTCTCCGTCCTTCAGCACGATTCCGCCGGCGCCGCGCCCGACGGGCTCGCGCGACACTGGCCGCCGCCCACGATCGACGTCCAGAAGAACTACGGCTACGCGGCGCAGTGGTTCGCCATGGCCGTCGGCATCGCCTTCCTTTATGTCTGGTATCGATTCATCCGTCCCGGCAAGACCTGACGCGCCCTCGCTGGTGAGCTTCAGCGTGCACTCGCTGCCCTTGCCCGATGACGGCGTTGCGCTTCGCCGCACGGTCCGCGGGCGCTGGTTGATGATCGCGGTGCTCCTGGTCTGCGCGGCCCCCGTGATCGCCTCGTATTTCACCTACTTCGTGATTCGCCCACAGGCGCGCACGAACTACAGCGAGCTGATCCAGCCGCCGCGCGCGTTGCCGTCGTCGCTGCCCTTGCGCGACGCGGGCGGTCGCGCGGTCTCGCCGCTCTCGTTGCGAGGCCAGTGGCTGATCGTTGCGGTGGCCGGCGGCGCGTGCGATCAGCGATGCGAGCGCAACCTCTGGCTGCAGCGACAGCTGCACGAGACGCTCGGCCGAGAGAAGGAGCGCGTCGACAAGGTCTGGCTCGTCGACGATGCGGTCGAGCCGCGGCCGCAGACGCTCGACGCGATCGCCGCAACCGGGTCCGCCGCGCACCTGGGCTTCGCACCCGCGCTCGTCCTGCGCACCGATCGCCGCGCGTTGCTCGCCTGGCTCGCGCCGGCCGCCGGCAAGGCGGTCGAGGATCATCTCTACATCGTCGATCCGATGGGTGACTGGATGATGCGCGTGCCGGCCGATCCCGACCCGACGCGCCTGAAGCGCGATGTCGAGAAGCTTCTGCGCGCGTCGGCAGGCTGGGACCAGCCGGGGCGATGAGCGCCGTGTCCGGTTTCGATCTCGCACCGCTGCTCGGCGTGCTCGTCGCGGGCGCGCTGCTCGCCGCGGGGCCGCTCCTCTGGTGGCGCGCGCGCCGGCAGGGAACGGGTCAGTCCGCGAGCCTGCACGCGTTCGCGCTGATGACGCTTTTCCTGAGCTTCGACCTCGTGCTCTTCGGCGCCTTCACGCGCCTCAGCGACTCCGGACTCGGCTGCCCCGACTGGCCAGGCTGCTACGGGCACGCGAGCCCGATCGGCGCCCACGCGCCGATTGCGTCGGCCCAGGCGGCGATTCCCACGGGCGCCGTCACGCACGGCAAGGCGTGGATCGAGATGGCGCATCGCTATGGCGCGACGGCGATCGGTCTCCTGATCATCACGCTCGTCGTGCTGGCCGTGCGGGCGCAGCGTCGCGGCGCTCCGGGCATCGCGACGCGATGGGCCTGGCTCACGCTCTTCTGGGTCTGCCTGCAGGGCGCCTTCGGCGCCTTCACGGTGACGATGCGTCTCTATCCGGCGATCGTGACGCTGCATCTGCTCGGCGGACTCGGCCTGCTCGCGCTGCTCGCGGTTCAGGTCGAGAGTTATCGGCCACGCGCGCTGGCCCTTTCGCCGGGTCTGCGCGCGACGGTGCTCGTGGTCGTCGCGCTCACCGTGCTGCAGGTCGTGCTCGGCGGCTGGGTCAGCAGCAACTACGCCGTGCTCGCCTGCCGCGACTTCCCGACCTGCCAGGGCGTGTGGTGGCCCGACATGGACGCGGCGTCCGCCTTCGCCGTGCAACGGCCGCTCGGCAGCGACGGCGATGGTGGCTTCCTGCCGTTCCCCGCGCTCACGGCGATCCACATGGCACACCGGCTCGGCGCGCTCGTCGTGCTGCCCGCGCTGGTGCTGCTCGCCTGGCGACTGCAGGCGCAGGGCAGCAGCGGCTCCCGCTTCGCCGCAGCGCTGGCCGCGCTCGTGGTCTGGCAGGCGGCGAGCGGGCTGGGCAACGTCCTGCTCGGCTGGCCACTCGTCGCCGCGGTCGCGCACACGGCAGGCGCCGCGGCCTTGATCGTCGTTCTCACCATCCTCGCCGTGCGCAGCGCGCCCGAGCAGGGTCGCAGGCGATCGGCCCGCGTCGGCGCGCGACCGGGCCTGGCTTCATAGAATCGCCGCAGATGTCGCAGACCCTCGCCCCAGCCGCCCCACGCAGCGTCGTGCTCGCGTCCAAGCTACGCCAGTACTACGCGCTGACAAAGCCGCGCGTCGTCCAGCTGATCGTCTTCTGCGCCCTGATCGGCATGCTGCTCGCCGCGCCGGGCCTGCCCGACTGGCGCGTCGCGACCTTCGCCGTGGTCGGCATCTGGCTGGTCGCCGCCGCGGCCGCCGCGTTCAACTGCCTGGTCGAGCAGCGCATCGACTCGCGCATGTCTCGCACCTCGTGGCGTCCCACCGCCACCGGCGAGCTGAGCAGCGGCCAGGCGCTCGCGTTCTCGGCCGCGCTCGGAGTCGTCGGCAGCCTCGTCCTTTGGTTCACCGTCAACGCGCTGACGATGTGGCTGACGCTGGCCACGTTCATCGGCTATGCCGTCGTCTACACCGTCCTGCTGAAGCCGCTGACCCCGCAGAACATCGTCATCGGCGGCGCCTCGGGGGCGATGCCGCCGGTGCTCGGCTGGGCCGCGATCCGCGGCGATGTCGGGCCCGAGGCCCTGATCCTGTGCCTGATCATCTTCCTCTGGACGCCGCCGCACTTCTGGGCGCTCGCGCTCTACCGCGCCGACGACTACCGCCGCGCCGGCCTGCCGATGCTGCCGGTGACGCACGGCTCGGAGTTCACGCGCCTGCACGTCTTCCTCTACACGCTGGTGCTGTTCGCGGCGACCCTGCTGCCCTTCGTCGCCGGCATGAGCGGGCCGATCTACCTGGCGGCGGCGATCGTCCTGGGCGCGATGTTCAGCGGCTACGCGTTTCGGCTATGGCGCCGCTATTCCGACGCGCTGGCGAAGAAGACCTTCCGCTTCTCGATCGTCCACCTGACGCTGCTGTTCGCGGCGCTCCTCGTCGATCACTACCTGTGGCCCCTGCTGTGAACCCCATCCGTCGTCGCCTCCTCGCTGCCGCCGCCGGCGGCATCACTCTCGCCGGCTGCGATCGCCTGAGCGGCCAGAACGCCAAGCCGGCGTTCCACTTCACGGACATCACGGGCGCCGAGTTCGCCCGCAAGCTCGAGCTGCCCGATGTCGACGGCCACCCGCGCACGCTGGCCGACTGGAAGGGCAAGGTCACGGTCGTGTTCTTCGGCTACACCCAGTGCCCCGACGTCTGCCCGACGACGATGGCCGAGCTCGCGCAGATCCGCAAGCTCATGGGCAAGGACGGCGACAAGCTGCAGACGGTGTTCGTCACCATCGACCCCGAGCGCGACACGCCGGAGATCCTGAAGGCCTACGTCGACAACTTCGGCCCGGGGGTGGTCGCGCTGCGTGGCAACGCCGAGCAGACGGCCGCGGCGGCCAAGGAGTTCAAGGTGTTCTACGCCAAGGTCGGCGGCAAGTCGCCCGGCAGCTACAGCATGGATCACAGCGCCGCGTCGTTCGTCTTCGATCCGCAGGGCCGCGTGCGCCTCTTCGTGCCCTACGGCGCCGATCCGAAGGTGCTCGCGTCCGACATCAAGCAGCTCGCCGCAAGCTGAAAGAAAAGCGACCCCGGAGGGGTCGGCCCCACCCTCTCGGAGGGAGGGGAGCGAAGCGGGGAGGGAGCAATCCTGTTTCGAAGAAGTGCGCGAGGTGATCGCGCTCGCGGCTCAAGCCGCGTGCGCGAGCGCCTTGCGCATCTTCTTCATCGCCGCGACCTCGATCTGGCGGATCCGCTCGGCGCTGACGCCATACTCGTCGGCCAGGTCGTGCAGCGTCATGCCACCCGAGCTGTCGTCGTTGACCTTGAGCCAGCGTTCCTCGACGATCCTGCGGCTGCGGGCATCGAGCGCGTCGAGCGCCAGGGCGATGCCGTCGACCGACAGCCAGTCGCGCTTCTTCGCCTCGAGGACCCGCGTCGGCTCGGAGGCGTCGTCGGCCAGGTAGGCGATCGGCGCATAGCTCTCCTCGCCATCGTCGGTCTGCGGCTCGAGCGCGACGTCGCCGCCCGACAGGCGCGTCTCCATCTCGAGCACTTCCTCGCGCTTGACGTTGAGCGTCCTGGCGAGCGAATCCACCTCGCTCTGGGTGAGCGTGGAGCGGTGCGTGTCCTGATCCTCGGCGTCGTCCTTGAGGGACTGCTTCATCGAGCGCAGGTTGAAGAACAGCTTCCTCTGGGCCTTGGTCGTCGCGACCTTGACCATGCGCCAGTTCTTCAGGATGTACTCGTGGATCTCGGCCTTGATCCAGTGCATGGCGTAGCTGACCAGGCGAACGCCCTGGTCCGGATCGAAGCGCTTGACGGCCTTCATCAGGCCGACGTTGCCTTCCTGGATCAGGTCGCCGTGCGGCAGGCCGTAGCCCAGGTACTTGCGCGAGATCGACACGACCAAGCGCAGATGCGACACGACCAGGCGGCCGGCGGCCGCCAGGTCGCCGTCGTCGCGCAGGCGACGGGCGAACTCCGTTTCCTCTTCCTGGGTCAGGAGCGGGACGCGGTTGATGGCGCCGATGTAGGCGTCGAGGTTGCCCAGCGAGGGCACCACGGCCCAGGGGTCGCGAACGGAGAGAGCAGTAGCGGGAGAGTTCTTCATGGCCATGTCAGACACCTGGAGCCCCCTTTCAGTTCCGCACATATTAGCACTCGAGGCATTAGAGTGCTAAGAGCGGATCAATGCCGGCGATGCGACCGACCTATCACCGGGCAAACCCCAGGCCCGGGTGTCAGCCGAAGCCCGTCTCCATCCGGTCGAGCAGCTCGTCGATGGTCGCCAGCAGCTCGTTCACCGCGACCGGCTTGGTGAGGTAGCGGACGGCTCCGGCGTCGAGGGCGGCGTCGACCTGCTGCGGAGTGGCGTCGGCCGACACGACGACGACCGGGATGCCCGCCGTCGCCGGATCGGCCTTGAGGCAGGCCAGCAGCTCCAGCCCGGTCAGATCGGGCAGGTGCATGTCGAGCAGGATCAGGTGAGGCCGCTTCGCATGCACGGCCGCCAGACCCTCTGCGCCGGTCATCGAGACCTCGAGCTGGACCTGGTCGCGCTGGGCCAGGATGCCGCGCATCACCTCGACGTTGGTCTCGTTGTCCTCGATGTAGTGGACGATCCGGCGGTGGTACTCGGCCGGCATCGACTCGAACTCGTCGAGCATCGAGCGGACGGTGTCCGGATCGGCCGCCTTCGGCAGCTTGAGGATGAACGACGAGCCCTCGCCCGGCACGCTCTTGACCCGGATCGATCCGCCCATCACCTCGGCCAGGCGCCGGCTGATGACCAGGCCGATGCCGGTTCCCTCGACGCCCGTACGCTCCCGGCCGAGCCGGTTGAAGGGCCGGAAGAGCTCGTCCATCTGCGCCGGCGACATGCCCAGGCCGGTGTCGGTGACCGAGATCTCGACCACGTCGGGCGCGGCGAGGCGGCTGGCGACGTGCACCCGGCCGTTGTCGATGTTGTACTTGACGGCGTTGCTGAGCAGGTTGGTGAGGATCTGCTTGACCCGCGTCGCGTCGCCGAGCACGGCCCCGGTTTCCGGCACCAGCTCCTCGCTGATCCGGATGCCGCGCCGCTCGGCGTCGCTCGCGACGAGCGCGATCGTCGACCGGACGATCTCGGCCAGGTCGAGCGACGTCGATTCGAGGCGCAGGTTGCCCGACTCGATGCGCGACAGGTCGAGGACGTCGTTGATCATCTCGAGCAGATGCCAGCCGGCCTGCTGGATCTGGGCGACCCAGGGACGCTGGACCGACGTCAGCGGATGGCGCCGGTCGATCTCGAGCAGCTGCGCGAAGCCGAGCATGGCGTTGAGCGGCGTGCGCAGCTCGTGGCTCATGCGCGACAGGAAATCGCTCTTGGCGCGGTTCGAGGCTTCGGCCGCCTCGCGTGCCCGCTCGGCGACCTCGAGGCGCAGGTGCTCGGTGATGTCCTCGACGACGCCGACGATGCGCCACGGCTCGTTCTTCGCATCGCGCAGCAGCGACACCGTCGAGCGCACCCAGACCACGTCGCCCGACCGGTTGACGCATCGCTTGTGCCGGCTGTAGAGGGGAATCTCGCCGGCCACGAGCTGCGCCTTGAGCGACTCTTCGCTGGCGACATCGTCGGGATGGGTGAGGGCGGTCGGGCTCAGCGCATTGAGCTCGCCCTCGCTGTATCCGGTGAGCTCGCAGTAGCGCGGGTTGGCCTGGATCACGCGGCCGCCGACGTCGGTGTACACGACCCCGATCGGCACGTTGTCGAGGATGTTGCGAAAGCGCTCCTCACTCGCCCGCAGGGCGTTCTCGGCCAGCTGGCGCTCGCTGACCTCGGCGCGCAGGGCTGCGGTGCGCTCGTTCACCGCCGACTCGATGCGGCGTGCCCTGCCGGTCGTGATGAGCAGCGAAGCGCCGAGCATCGCCGCCGAGAGCAGTCCGACGATGGAGAAGATCCAGGAGCTCCGCCCGCTGCCGTCGGGTGCGCTGCCGGGATCGGCACTCACGCGCAGCTCCCACTGGCGACCGGCGAAGACGAACGGCCGCGTGTGCGAGAGGGCCGGGGTCCGGCTTTCGCAGCCGGGTGGGCCGCCGAGCCGGCGCCGGGTCACGCCCGGCTCGGC
>CAJDUN010000095.1_pt1 | contig 10381 bp, 7 predicted proteins | sample 7390741 | NCBI WGS metagenome assembly CAJDUN01 (sample SAMEA7055660, study PRJEB34461) | soil metagenome | biome: terrestrial ecosystem; feature: Peninsula; material: soil | place: Antarctica | collected 2016 | reverse complement strand
GCCGAGCCCCGCGGCGAACGGCCCGAGGGGAATCGTCAGGTCGGTCGAATAGACGCCCAGGCTCGACAGCGTTCCGCCGGGGCGCAGCACGCGCAGGCAGGCCTCGAAGGTCTGCTGGGTGCCGAGCGCCTCGATCGCGACGTCGACGCCGCGGCCGTCGGTGAGGCGCATGATCTCCTCGACCGGATCGACCTTGCTGCCGTCGATCACATGGTCGGCGCCCATCCTGGCGGCGATGGCCAGGCGATCGGCGAGCCGGTCGACGCCGATCACCATCGCTGCGCCGCTCAGCTTCGCGCCTGCCGTCGCGCACAGGCCGATCGGTCCCTGTGCGAACACCGCCACCGTGTCACCGATGCGAACGCCCGCGCTTTCGGCGCCGCTGAACCCGGTCGACATGATGTCGGGGCACATCAGCACCTGTTCGTCGCTCAGGGTGTCGGGCACCGGCGCGAGGTTGGCCATCGCATCGGGTACCAGCACGTACTCCGCCTGGCAGCCGTCGATGGTGTTGCCGAACTTCCAGCCGCCCATCGCCTTCCAGCCATGAGCCGCGCCGGCGCCGTCCTGCGAGCCGACGCCGCACAGGCACGCGTTGCTCCATCCGCTCGGCGTGATCGCCCCCGCAATGACGCGCTGGCCCTCGCGGTATCCGCGCACCCCCGAGCCGAGCTTCTCGATCACGCCGACCGGCTCGTGGCCGATCGTCAGGCCGCGCTCGACCGGGTACTCGCCCTTGAGGATGTGGATGTCGGTGCCGCAGATCGTCGTCGTGGTGACGCGCATCAGCGCATCCTGCGGGCCGACGTCGGGGATCGGCTTGTCGTCGAGGACGATCCGCCCGGGCTCGACGAAGACAGCGGCTTTCATCATGGTCATGTCACTCTCCAGGGCAACGCGGCGCTCGACGCGCCTACTTTCTCTTAACCGGCGGCTTCGCAGCCGCCTTCTTCTGGCTCGCCGTCGCGCCGGCCAGGACGGCGTCGATGTTTTCCTCGATCTCCGCTTCGATCCGGCCGCGGAAGGCACCGAGCAACAAGCCGAGCCGCGCCGTGAGGTCGAACGAGTCGGCATCGACGACAAGCCGGCCTTCGACGCCGGCACGCGTGAACTCGACGACATCGCTGGCCTTGCCTTCGATCACGGTGCACTCCATGCCGAATTTCGCTTCGGCCTGCTCGGCCCAGGTCCAGGCGGTCTTCCTCGCCTTCGCGAGGCCGAGCCCATGGGTGCGCTGGATGCGGATGTCGGCCATGTCTCTCGCGTCTTTGTAGGGTGGGGCAAGTATCAGCGCTCCAGCGCCGCCCGCCGCGCCGCCGGCGCCAGCGCCGCGATCCTCCTGACCTCGGCGTAGAAGCGCGGGAAGTCGCGGCCTTCGCGCTCGAACAGCCGCTCGAAGCCGGGCACGAGCGCGGTATAGCTCGCGAGCACGCCGAAGGCGGCGTTGTTGGCGCGCGCGAACCACTCGTCGTAGCCGGAGTAGCCGTTCCAGCGCGTCGCCTTCATCGTCGCGTAGTCGGCGCGCAGGCTGGCGAGCAGCGCCGCCTTGCCGGCGCGCTTGTCGGCGTCGCTCGCGCTGCTGGCGTAGAGCGCGGCGAACTTGGCGCGATAAGCGTCGGTGAGCGCGCGGAAGTCGGCACGGCGCGCTTCGCCGCGCGCCGACTGCGCCCGCGCTTCGGGCCCGGCGCGCTCGGCGAGCCAGCGCTCGACGCCGATCTTCTCGACCGCGCTCGCGAACGACTCGTTGAAGAGCGTGTCGCCGGGCGCGAACGCGATCTGGTGCGCGAGCTCGTGGAAGACCAGGCGCGCCAGCTCGCCCTCGGGATAGTCGATGAAGGTGTTGAGGAGCGGATCGGCGAGCCAGCCGCCGGTCGGCAGTCGGCCGAGCGTCGAGTACGCGGGCACGGGATAGACGACGACGTCGAGGCCCTGCGCGCGCAATTCGTCGGCGAGCGCGCGTGCACGGGCTTCGTCGTAGTAGCCGCGGTAACCGACGCAGCCGACGACGGCGAAGCACCAGGTCTTCGGCTCGAGCGACAGCTCGGGGGCGGCGACGACGTTCCAGATCGCCGCGGACCGGCCGAGGTCGGCATAGCGGCGGTAGCTCGCGTTGTCGGGCTCGTCGAGCTCGCTGACGGCGAAATCGCGGATCTGCTGCGAAAGGACGAGCCGTTGCCTGAGCGCGGCGCTGGTCGCAGGATCAGCGAGCCAGTGCGGCAGCGGCTTGGCGGCCCCGACCAGGTTGAGGTGGCCGGTGACCGACTGCGCGTAGTAGCCGATCGTGCTGCAGCCCGACGTCGCGCAGACGGTCGCGCCCGCGAGCAGCGACACGGCAGCGACGCCGCCCAGGCCCCAGAGCGCCATGCGTGCGCCGCCGTTCACGCCCGGGCGGGTGCGGCGTCGGCGCGGACCAGCGTCGGGCTCATCAGGAAACTATGGCACAAGGCTGCAAGCGGCGCGGGCCGACGGTAAACTGGCTCTTCAAGAGGAGCACTTCTCATGCAAGTCATCGAATCGATCCTCGCCGATGCGGCCCAGATCACGGCCCTGCGGCGCGACATCCACGCTCATCCCGAGCTCTGCTTCAAGGAGGAGCGAACCTCCGACCTGATCGCCCAGCAGCTCACCGACTGGGGCATCCCGATCCACCGGGGCCTCGGCACGACCGGCATCGTCGCGATCCTCAAGAAGGGCACGAGCTCTCGTGCCGTCGGCCTGCGCGCCGACATCGACGCGCTGCCGATCACCGAGAAGAACGCCTTCGCGCACAAGAGCCTGTTCACCGGCAGGATGCATGCGTGCGGGCACGACGGCCACACCGCGATGCTGCTCGCCGCGGCCAAGCACCTCTCGAAGCACCGCAACTACGACGGCACCGTCTACCTCATCTTCCAGCCGGCCGAAGAGGGAGGCGGCGGCGCGCGCGAGATGATCAAGGACGGCCTTTTCGAGAAGTTCCCGATGGAGGCCGTGTTCGGCGCCCACAACTGGCCGGGCATGAAGGCCGGCCAGTTCGCCCTCAAGACCGGCCCGGCGTTCGCGTCGAGCAACGAGTTCAGGATCACCGTCCGCGGCAAGGGCTCACATGCCGCCATGCCGCACGACGGCATCGACCCGGTGCCGGTCGCGTGCCAGATCGTCAACGCATTCCAGACCATCATCAGCCGCAACAAGCGGCCGATCGACGCCGGCGTCATCTCGGTGACGATGGTCCACGCCGGCGAGGCGACCAACGTCGTGCCCGACAGCTGCGAGATGCGGGGCACGGTGCGCACCTTCACACTCGAGGTGCTCGACATGATCGAGCGGCGCATGAAGGAAGTCGCCGAGCACACCTGCGCGGCCTTCGGCGCGGAGTGCGATTTCGAGTTCCATCGCAACTACCCGCCGACCATCAACCATCCCGACGAGACGGCGTTCGCGCGCAAGGTGATGACCGACATGGTCGGCGCCGAGAACGTGCACGAGTTCGAGCCGACGATGGGCGCGGAGGACTTCAGCTACTACCTGCTCGAAAAGCCCGGCTGCTACTTCCTGATCGGCAACGGCGACGGCACGCACCGGATCGGCGGCCACGGCCTGGGCCCGTGCATGCTGCACAACCCGAGCTACGACTTCAACGACGACCTGATCCCGCTCGGCGGCTCGCTCTGGGTCCGCATGGCCGAAGCCTGGCTGGCCGCGCCCCGGCAGCGATGACAGGAGTCGCGCGCTACTTCGCACAGAGCTACGCGCAGGCGCGCGACAAGTTCCTCGCCGCGGCGGGCGCACGCGGGCTCGCCGTCGAGACTCATGTCCATCCGCTCCTCGGCCGCGATGGCGAGATGCTCGCGATGGACGTCGCCCGCGATGGCCCGGCCGATGCCAGCTCGCTTCTCGTCGTCAGCAGCGCCTGCCACGGCGTCGAAGGCTTCTGCGGCTCGGGCGTCCAGGGCGCACTGCTCGACGACCCGGCGTGGCATCGCGCCGCCGCCGAGGCCGGCGTCGCCGTGCTCTACGTCCACGCGCTCAATCCCTATGGATTCTCGTGGTGGCGCCGGACGACGCACGAGAACGTCGACCTGAACCGCAACTTCATCGACTTCGCCGCCGAGCCGCCGGCCAATCCTGCGTACGACGATCTCGCCGCGCTGCTCGTCCCCGACACATGGCCTGCCGACGAGAAGACCGTCGAAGGTATCGCGAGCTTCGTCGCCGCACGCGGCGAGCGCGCGCTCCATCAGGCGGTGTCGGGCGGCCAGTACCGGCACCCACGTGGTCTCTTCTATGGCGGCGTCGAGCCGACGTGGAGCCACCTCACGCTGCGCCGGGTCCTGCGCCGGCACGGCACGCGCTGCGCCCGGCTCGGCTGGATCGACCTGCACACCGGCCTCGGCCCGAACGGCCACGGCGAGCGAATCTTCGCCTGCCACGACGACCCCCAGGCCCACGCGCGCGCACGCGACTGGTGGGGCGAGGTCACCTCGTTCTACGACGGCTCATCGACCTCGGCCCGGCTCACCGGCCTGATATTCCTTTGCGCCTACGAGGAATGCGCGCAGGCCGAATACACCGGCATGGCCCTCGAATACGGCACGCAGCCTCAGCCCGAGGTCATCGACGCGCTGCGCGCCGACCAGTGGCTCGAGAACCATCCCCAGGCCAATGACGCGACCCGCAGCGCGATCAAGCAGCAGGTGCGCGACGCGTTCTACACCGACACCGATGCGTGGAAGGAGCAGATCGTCGTCGAGGGCATCGACGCCGCGTACGGCGCGGTGCGCGGCCTCTCCCGCATGCACTGATCCGGCCGTGTCGATCGCGGCGACCGGGCCCCTGCGACCTCGCCGTCGCATCGGCGGGGTCGCGCGCTGGCGCGCTGCGGTCGGCGCGGCGGCGTTCGCGCTCGTCAGCCGATCACGCGATCGGCGCGCACCAGCACCGACTGCGGCACCTTGAGGCCGAGCGCCCCGGCCGTCTTCAGGTTGACGATCGTCTCGATCGTCGTCGGCTGCTCGATCGGCAGGTCGGCCGGCTTCGTGCCGCGCAGGACGCGGTCGGCGTAGTAGGCCAGGCGCTGGTACGAATCGACCAGGCGCGGGCCGTAGGTGCAGAGCGCGCCGCTGTCGGCGAACACCGGCCAGCTCGTGACCAGCGGCAGGCGCTGGCGCATGGCGAAGCCGATGATGCCGACGCGGTTCTGCACCGTGAAGCTGTCGGCGAAGAGCGAGATGCCCTGCATGCGATCGGCGGTCATCCTCGTGAACGCGGTGGCCAGCTCGTCGGGCGTTCGCGCGGCGTAGTAGCGCACGTCGAGTCCGATCCGGCCAGCGGCGGCCTCGGCGTTCGCACGCTCGCCGGACTCGCCCGGGTATTGCGGGTTGGCGAGGATCGCGACCCGGCGCACGCTCGGCGCCAGCTCGCTCAGCAGCTCGAGGCGCTTGCCGTTCAGCTCGGTCGCCAGGAAGGTGAGACCGGTCATCGTCGCGTTCGGCCTCGCCAGGCTCGAGGCGAGGCCCGCGGCCACCGGGTCGCCGCTGTAGGCGTAGACCACCGGGACGGGCAGGTTCATCCCGCGCAGCTCGAGCACGGCCTCGCCCTGGACGACGATCAGGTCGACCGGCAGCCTGACGAGCTCCTCGGTCAGCGCCGGGACCTTCGAGAGGTCGTCGTCGCCGTAGCGAAAGCTCATCGTGAGGTTGGTGCCCTCGGCGAAGCCGCGCTCGGCGAGCGCGGCGCGAAACGCCTGCACATAGGGCACGAGGCTCGCCGGGCGTTGCGCGGTGACCCAGCCGATGCGCGCCGTACGCGCTGCGGGTTGCGCAAAGGCGGCTCGCGGCAACGCCGACAGCGCGGCCGCGGCGAAGAGGATCTGGCGTCGGTCCATCACGGGTCCTGGAGTGGCGCCCGTCGCAAAGCCTCAGCGGCTCGAGGGCCGCGACGGGCGATTCACTCTAGCCCATCGCCCGCCGCGAAACCTCATCAAACGACACGATAGGCCGGCACCGGTCGATGGAACCCCTTGAGCGCCAGCTCGCCCGCCGCCTCGACCGCGATGCCGTGGCCGTCGACCAGCGAACGGACGCGCTGCGAGATCAGGATCTCGTCGCCGCGCGCTTCGCCGCACAGGCGCGCGGCGAGATTGGTGACCGTGCCGATCGCACCGTAGTCGATCCGGCCCGGAAAGCCGATCGCGCCGATCGTCGCGAAGCCCTGGGCGATGCCGATGCCCATCGTCAGGTCGTAGCCGCGCCGGGCCCAGCCGCGCGCCAGCTCGCGCACCTCGGCCTGGATCGCGAGCGCCATCCTCGCCGCGCGCGCAGCCGGGTCGGCGACCGGCAGCGGGTCGTTGAAGAAGACCATGATCCCGTCGCCCGAGAAGCGCTCGAGCGTACCTTCGTGCAAGAGCACGAGACGGCCGACGGCGGCGTGGTATTCGCCGAGCACGCCCATCACGTCTTCCGGATCGGCGGTCTCGGTGAACGCCGTGAAGCCACGCAGGTCGAGGAAGACGACCGTGATCTCGCGCCGGTGGCTCTTCATCGGGTCGTCGGCGCCGCCGGCGACGATGAGGTCGGCGAGCTGGGGCGAGAAGAAGCGCTTGAGGCGACCGACCTTCTCGAGCTCGCGCACGCCGTGCTCGACGCGCGCCTCGAGCGTGCGATTGAGCTCGGCGAGCTCGAGCTTCTGGCGCAGCACCTCGTCGTAGAGCGACTTGATGCGAAGCAGCGATCGCACGCGCGCGAGCAGCTCGGCCTGGCTCACCGGCTTGGTGAGGAAATCATCGGCGCCGGCATCCAGCCCCTTCGCGCGCTCCTTCGCCGGATCGAGCGCGGTGACGAGCACGATCGGCAGCATCGCCTGCTTCGGATCGGCGCGGATTGCCGCGCAGACCTCGTAGCCGCTCATGCCGGGCATCATGACGTCGAGCAGGACGAGGTCGGGGCGATCGCTGTCGAGCTTGGCGAGCGCTTCTGCGCCCGACGATGCGGTGCACGTCGCGTAGCCTTTCGCGCCGAGCAGGTCGGCGAGCAGCTTGACGTTCAGCGCGACGTCGTCGACGACGAGGATCTTCGCCCCGACACCAGCGCCGCGGGGCGCCGTCGACATGAGGTCGGTCACGGTGGCGTCCGCCCGCCGGCCAGGAAGCGCTTCACCGTCTCGAGAAACTGCTTGAGGTTGATCGGCTTGGTGACGAACGCGTCGAAGCCCGAGGCGACGATCTTCTGCTGGTCGTCGGGCATCACCGAGGCCGAGACGGCGACGACCGGCACGGCATCGAGCTCGCGCACCTCGCGGATCCGGCGCAGTGCCTCGATGCCGTCGATGTCGGGCAGCTGGATGTCCATCAGCACGAGATCGGGCCGCTTCGACACCGCCAGACGCACGCCGTCGGTGCCGGTCGCGGCCTCGAGCGTCTCGTGGCCGGCGTGGCGCAGGATGTCGCGCACGAGCTTCATGTTCTTCTCGTTGTCCTCGACGATGAGGATCGTGCTCATACGGCCTCCAGCTCGCGCTCGGGAAGAATAAAGGCAAAGGTCGAACCGTGACCCAGCTCGCTCTCGACCCGGATCGAGCCGCCGTGCAGCTCGGCAAAGCGCCTGGCGAGCGAGAGGCCGAGGCCGGTGCCCTCGGACTTGCGAAGGTAGTCGCCGCCGGCCTGGCGGAATTCCTCGAAGACGAGCGCCTGCTGGTCGCTGGCGATGCCGACGCCGGTGTCGACGACGGCGATCTCGACCGCGTGATCGAGCCGCCGCGCGCGCAGCGTGACGCGGCCGCCGGCCGGCGTGAACTTGACGGCGTTCGAGAGCAGGTTGATGACGATCTGCTTGACCTTGCGCACGTCGGCGACCCAGTCGCCGACGCCGTCCTCGATGTCGAGCGCGAGCGTCAGGCCCTGGCGGCTGGCCCGCTCGCGCACGAGCGTCGTGCAGTTGTCGAGCAGCATCGGCAGGTTGACGGTGGCGAGGTCGAGTTCCATCCGGCCGGCCTCGATCTTCGACAGGTCGAGGATGTCGTTGATGAGGGACAGAAGGTGATGGCCCGAGGTGTGGATGTCGAGCAGGTACTCGAGCTGCTTGTCGTTGACGTCGCCGAACATCTTCTCGGAGAGCACTTCCGAGAAACCGATGATGGCGTTGAGCGGCGTGCGCAGCTCGTGCGACATGTTGGCGAGGAACTCCGACTTGTGCTTGTTGGCGAGCTCAAGCTCGCGGCTCTTCGACTCGATCTCGTTGAACAGGCGCGAGTTCTGAACCGCGATCACCGCCTGGTCGGCGAAGGTGTTGAGCAGCGTCAGCTCCTTGTCGGTGAACGGCTGCGGCGGGTCGCGCGACACCTGGATCGCGCCGACGCCGCGGCCTTCCCAGAGCATCGGCGCGAACGCGATCGAGTAGTTGCCGGCCTGCGCGGCGATGCGGCGCAGCGGCGCGGGAATCGTGCTGGCGGCGAGGACGTCGGGGAAGTGGACGACCCGACGCTCGCGCACCGCGATCTCGGTGGCCGTTCCTGCGAGGGGCCGGGGGAAGGTGTCGTTCACCGCCTGGGTCGCCGTCCGCGTCACCTCGCCATGGCCGCGGAAGCCGCCGAGATGGAGCCGGTCGGCCTCGTCGATCAGGTAGATGCCCATGCCGTTGGCCGCGAACAGCCGCTCGCAGCTGTCGAGGATCTTGTCGAACACCGGCTGGGTGTCGGCCACTGAGCTGCTGATGACCTGCAGCACCTCGGCGGTCGCGGTCTGCTGCTCGAGGGCTTCCTTGGTCTCGTTGAAGAGGCGCGCGTTCTGGATCGCGATGACGGCCTGGTCGGCGAAGGTCTCGACCAGCCGGACCTCGGCGGCACTGAAGGCTCGCGGCTGATAGCGCACCAGGCCGATCACGCCGACCGCCGTGCCGTCGCGCAGCATCGGCACCGCGAGCACGGCGCGGATGCCGTCCTTCTCCTGGGCCGCGCGGGCATCGGGATAGTCGGAGTCGAGCAGCGGCACGATGTCCTCGACGTGGACGCTGCGGCCTTCGTCGAAAGCGCGGTCGATCACCGTCTTGCGCCGCGCCCGGCCGGAGTGATCGCTCCCGCCATCGCTCAGGCGCCCGCTGCCGGCCACGGCGCGCAGCGCCTCGCCCGACGGCAGCCACACCCGGCAGGCATCGGCGTGGCAGAGCGACTGCGAATGGTCGGCGATGGCCGCCAGGATCGGCTGCACGTCGGTCGGCGAGCTGCTGATGACCTCGAGAATCTCCGCGGTCGCGGTCTGGTAGCGGAGCGCTTCGGTCAGCTCGGCCGTGCGCTGCTCGACCTTGCGCTCGAGGCCGGCGTACGACTCGCGCAGCTGTCCGGTCATGCGGTTGAACTGCTCGGCCAGGCCCTCGAGCTCGTCGCCGGTGCGGACCTCGATGTGGCGGTCGAGATCGCCGGCGCCGATCTTGGCCGCCCCTTCCTGCAGCGCGCGCAGCGGCCGCACCAGCGCGCGGGCGAGGAAGAAGCTCGCCGCGATCGAGATCAGAAGTGCGGCGACGAGCACCAGCGCCGTCCGCTGCAAGGTGGCGTAGAGCGGCTCGAAGGCCTCGGCGCGCGGCGAGTCGACGAACACGGTCCAGTCGAGCGTCGGGATCCGGGCATGGGCGGAGAACAGTTCCGCGCCGTTCAGGTCGCGCCCGTTCGGTGACTCCCGCGGCGGCTTCGCGAGCGCGGCAGCCACCTGCGGCAGCGCACTCAGGTCGGACTGCTTGAGCACCAGGCTGATGTCGGGATGCGCGATCAAGATGCCCTTGGCGTCGACGACATAGGGGATATAGCTCGAGCCGGCCTGGTTCTTGTCGCCGCCCTTGTTCTTGATCGCCGAGACGACATCCCAGACGAACTTCAGGTTCACCTCGGCCGCGGTGACACCGCCGCCGCTCCCCGCCGGTCGCGCGATCGTCATGTAGGGCTCGGTGCCCTTCCTGAAGTAGACCGGCCCGTAATACGGCTGGCCGGTCGACGCGTCGCGAAACCTCGCCTCCTTCGACAAGTCGGTGCCGCTGCCGATCACGTCCATCGCCAGGCGCGAGATGCGCAACTGCTCGCGGCCGGCGCCGTCGATCCACACCACCTCGGTGATCGCTGGCGCCTGCCGCTGCAGCTTCAGGTATTCGATGCGCCGCTGCTCGAGCGCGTCGCCACCCTGGACCGCGGGCAGTGCGGTCCAGCTCATGTCGTGGGCGATGTCGAGGATGTACCGCTCGATCTGCGTCGCCGCGCTCCGGGCCTTCTCGTCCTGGAGCTCGACGAGATGGGCCTGCGTCTCGCGCCACGAAAACCAGGCGCCGATCGCGCCGCTCGCGACGAGCATGCCTCCGACCAGCGTGATGATCAGCAGCGCGTACTTCGGGAACAGGCGCCAGCGGCGGGTCATTCGACGATG
>CAJDUN010000094.1_pt1 | contig 10385 bp, 9 predicted proteins | sample 7390741 | NCBI WGS metagenome assembly CAJDUN01 (sample SAMEA7055660, study PRJEB34461) | soil metagenome | biome: terrestrial ecosystem; feature: Peninsula; material: soil | place: Antarctica | collected 2016 | reverse complement strand
CTTCGGGCAAGAGCGCTTCCTTCATCGAGTCGTCTCCTTGTCGTTCATCGACTTCAGCAGGTCGCGGCCGATGATGAGCTGCTGCACCTCGCTCGCGCCCTCGTAGATGCGCAGCGCCCGGATCTCGCGGTAGAGTTTCTCGACCGTCTCGCCGCTCTTCACACCGAGGCCGCCCCACAGCTGCACGGCCGCGTCGATCACCTGCTGCGCGCCTTCGGTGGCGGCGAGCTTGGCCATCGCCGCCTCGCGCGTGACGTTGCCGCCCTGGTCGCGCAGCCACGCGGCGCGGTAGGTCAGCAGCGCGGCGGAGTCGATCGTCGTCGCCATCTCGGCGAGCTTGGCCTGCGTGAGCTGGAAGTCGGCGAGCACGCCCTTGAACATCTTGCGCGTCGTCGCGCGATGCATCGCCTCGTCGAAGGCGCGGCGCGCGAAGCCGAGCGCCGCGGCGGCGACCGACGTGCGGAAGACGTCGAGCGTGCGCATCGCGACCTTGAAGCCCTCGCCTTCGGCACCGATCCGCTGCGACGCGGCGACGCGGCAGTTGCGAAAGCGCAGACGCGCAAGCGGATGCGGCGCGATCACCTCGATGCGCTCGGCGATCTCGAAGCCGGTCGCGTCGGCGTCGACGATAAAGGCGCTGATGCCGCGGGACCCTCGCACCGGCGCGGTTTCGGCGGCGGCGCCGGGCCGAGCGCCGGGCCGCTCCCAAGCCGGCCCGGACCCCCCCGGGGGGTGGGCCGACGTACCCGTCGGACCGGAGGCCACATGTCGGGCGAAGACGACGTAGAAGTCGGCGATGCCGCCGTTCGAGATCCAGGTCTTCTCGCCGTCGAGGACGTAGCCGTCGCCATCGGCGCGGGCCGCGCAGGCCATCGCCGCGACGTCGGAGCCGGCGTCGGGCTCGGAGAGCGCGAACGCCGCGATCGCCTCTCCCTTGGCCACCCGCGGCAGGTAACGCGACTGCTGCTCCTTCGTGCCGGCGAGGCTGATCGCGCCCGAGCCGAGGCCCTGCATCGCGAACGCGAAGTCGGCGAGGCCGTTGTGGCGCGCCAGCGTCTCGCGGATCAGGCAGATCGAGCGCGTGTCGATCGCGTCCTCGCTGCCGCCGTGGGCGCGTCCACCGACGGCATGGGCGAGCCAGCCGGCGCCGCCGAGGGCACGCACGAGCGATCGGCATTCGGCGTCGACGTCGCTGCCATGCGCGCCGGCGACATGCGCCGCCGCCCACGCGTCGAGCTCGCGCGCGAGAGCGGCATGCTTGGGCGCGAAGAACGGCCAGTCGAGATAGCGCGTGTCGCTCACCTCAGTTGCCCTCGAACTTCGGCCGCTGCTTCGCGACGAAGGCCTCGTAGGCGCGCGTGTAGTCCTGGGTCAGCATGCAGATCGCCTGCGCCTGCGCCTCGGCCTCGATCGCCTGCTCGATCGTCATCGCCCACTCCTGGTGGAGCATGGTCTTGGTGATGCCGTTGGCGAAGGTCGGGCCGGCGGCGAGATCGCTGGCGAGCGACGTCGCTTCGTCGAGCAGGCGTGCCGGATCGACGAGCCGGTTGAGAAAGCCCCAGCGCTCGGCCTCCTCTCCGCCGAGCGATCGGCCGGTGTAGAGCAGCTCGCTGGCGCGGCCCTGGCCGATGATTCGCGGCAGCATCGCGCACGCGCCCATGTCGCAGCCGGCGAGGCCGACGCGGTTGAAGAGGAACGCGGTCTTGCTGCGCGCCGTGCCGACGCGCAGGTCGCTGGCCATCGCCAGGATCGCGCCGGCGCCGGCGCAGACGCCGTCGATCGCCGCGACGATCGGCTGCGGGCAGGTGCGCATCGCCTTGACGAGGTCGCCCGTCATGCGCGTGAACATCAGCAGCTCCGGCGCCTTCAGCCTGACGAGCGGGCCGATGATCTCGTGGACGTCACCGCCCGAGCAGAAGTTGTCGCCGGCGCCGACGAGGACGACGACCTTGATGTCGCCCGCGTGGCGCAGCCGCTCGAACAGGTCGCGCAGTTCGGCGTACGAGTCGAAGGTGAGCGGGTTCTTGCGCTCGGGCCGGTCGAGCGTGATGGTTGCGACGCCACCCTTTACCTGCCAGAGGAAGTGCTTCGCCTGGTAACCGGCAAGCGGACGCCGGTTGCCGGCGGCGAGCGCGGGGTCGAGCGCCGAAGCATCGATGGAACTCATGGCGCAGTCTCCTGGGTCGGGATGTCGCCGTCGAGCAGGTGCGAGCGCAGCTCGCCGAGCTTGGCATAGAGGTCGCGCACGGCGTCGGAATCGAAGCCGGCGAAGAGCTCGCGGATCCAGCGCTCGTGCTCGGCCGCGATCTCGTCGAAGCCGGCGCGGCCGACGGGCGTGAGGCGCACGCTCCAGAGCAGATGGTTCTCGTGGCTCGTGTCGCGCGTGACCCAGCCTTCCTTCTCGAGCTCGTCGGTGATCTGCGTCAGGTTACCGCCGACGATGCGCATCAGGCGCGACAGGTCGACCATCCGCATCGCCGCGTTGACGCGGCTGAGCTGCGAGAGGTAGTCGAAGCGCGAGAGCGAGATGCCGAAGCGGTCCTGCAGGCGCCTTCTCACCTCGTTTTCGATCTTCGTCGTGCTGTTGAGCAGGCGCATCCAAAGCTGCAGCACGTCGCTGTCGCCGCTCGCGGGGGCGACGGCGCCGTCGCCCCAGGTCGGCGGCTTCGCATCGTCGTTCTTCATCACTTCGCTCTCTTCTTCATGGTTCCTGGCAAGACCCTAGACGCCGAGCGCCTTGTCCGCAGCCGCGAGCGGGCTCAGGCCACCGGCCTGCGCCGCGGCCGCGCGCTCACGCTCGAGGTTGCGCTCGAGCTGCACCTTCGCCGCCCGGTACTGCTTCGGCCAGGCGAGGTCGGTGTAGCCGATCTTCGCCGCCTCGAGCAGCGTCCACGCCGGATTCGCGAGGTGCGGCCGCGCGACGGCGCACAGGTCGGCGCGACCGGCGGCGATGATGCTGTTGATGTGGTCGGCCTCGGAGATCGCCCCGACCGCGATGGTCGGGATGCCGGCCTCGTTGCGGACGCGGTCGGCGAACGGTGTCTGGAACATGCGGCCGAAGACCGGCTGCTCCTTCTTGCTCACCTGCCCGGACGAGCAGTCGATGAGGTCGGCGCCCGCCGACTTGAAGATCCGCGCGATCTCGACCGCATCGTCGGGCGTGATGCCACCCTCGACCCAGTCGTGCGCCGAGATCCGCACCGACATGGGCAAGTCCCTCGGCCAGACCTCGCGCACGGCGCGAAAGACTTCGAGCGGATAGGCGAGGCGGTTCGCGAGCGAGCCGCCGTACTGGTCGGTGCGCTGGTTGGTGAGCGGCGAGATGAATGACGACAGCAGGTAGCCGTGGGCGCAGTGCAGCTCGAGCCAGTCGAAGCCGGCCTCGGCGGCGTAGCGCGTCGAGCGCACGAACTCGTCGCGGACCTTGTCCATGTCGGCGCGCGTCATCGCCCGCGACCAGTCGCTCACGCCGTCGAGATACTGCTGCGGCGAGGCCGAGATCAGCTCCCAGTTGCCCGCTTCGAGCGGCTGGTCGATGCCGTCCCAGGCGAGCCGCGTCGAGCCCTTGGCGCCGGAGTGACCGAGCTGGATGGCGATCTTCGCCCCGGTGTTGGCGTGGACGAAGTCGACGATGCGCTTCCAGGCATCGCGCTGAGCCGCGTTCCACAGGCCCGGGCAGCCCGGCGTGATGCGCGCCTGGGGCGACGGGCAGGTCATCTCCGCGAACACCAGGCCGGCGCCGCCCATGGCGCGCGCGCCGAGATGGACGAGGTGGTAGTCGCCGGGAATTCCGTCCGTGGCCGAGTACTGCGCCATCGGCGAGACGACGATCCGGTTGGGGAGCGTGACGCCGCGCAGCGTGAACGGCGTGAGCATCGGCGGTACCGACGACTTCGAAGCGTCCCGCGCCGGCAGGCCGGCACGCTCGGCGATCCAGCCTTCGTAGCCCTCGACGTAGTCCTTGTCGCGCAGGCGCAGGTTCTCGTGGCTGATGCGCTGGCTGCGCGTCAGCAGCGAATACGCGAACTGCTCGGGCGGCAGGTTGACGTAGCGGTCGACGTGCTCGAACCACTCGGTCGAGTTGCGTGCCGCGTTCTGGATCCTCAGCACCTCGACGCTGCGCAGGTCCTCGTAGTGCTTGAGCGCCGTCGGGAGATCGCCGGGATGCTGGCCGATCGAGCGCGCCAGCTCGATCGAGTCCTCGAGCGCGAGCTTGGTGCCCGAGCCGATCGAGAAGTGCGCCGTGTGCGCCGCGTCGCCCATCAGCACGACCGGGACAGGCTTTTTCTCTCCGAGCCAGTGAACCCAGTGCTGGCAGACGACCCGCGGGAACTTGATCCACTGCGACGAGCCGCGCAGGTGCGACGTGTTCGAGAGAAGCTTGTGGCCGTCGAGATGTTTCGCGAACAGCTTCTCGCAGAACGCGATCGCATCCTCCTTTTCCATCGCATCCAGGCCCGCGGCGTGCCACACCGGCTCAGGCGTCTCGACGATGAAGGTCGAATGCGTGTCGTCGAAGCGGTAGGCGTGGGCCTGGAACCAGCCGTGCCGGGTCTCCTCGAAGGCGAAGGTGAAGGCGTCGAAGAGCTTGGTCGTGCCGAGCCAGACGAAGCGGCAGCGGCGCACGTCGACGTCTGGGCGATAGGTGTGGGCGAACTGGGTGCGGATGCGGCTGTTGAGGCCGTCGCTCGCGATCACGAGGTCGGCGTCGGGGAAGTCATGCGCCGACTTCACGTCGGTGCTGAACACCAGCTCGACGCCGACTTCCTCGCAGCGCTCCTGCAGGATGTTGAGAAGGCGCTTGCGACCGATGCCGCAGAAGCCGTGCCCTCCCGACGTGATCTTCGCGCCGCGGATGTTGACCTCGATGTCGTCCCAGTGATTGAACGCATCGAGGATCTTCGCCGCGCTCGCCGGATCGGCGACCTGCAGGTTGCCGAGCGTCTGGTCGGAGAACACGACGCCCCAGCCGAATGTGTCGTAGGGAAGATTCCTCTCGACGACGCGGACGCGATGCGACCGGTCCTGCTGCTTCATGAGCAGCGCGAAGTAGAGCCCGGCCGGACCGCCGCCGATGCAGACGATGTTCATCGCCCGATCTTCGCTCTTCCGTCGCCGCCGCGCCGCCGCAGAAACATCACTCGGGAATCAGGTGCCAGACGCCGTCCTTGAGCTGCATCAGCTCCCGGCCTCGCCTGTCGAACCCGGAATGGTCGGCGGCAGTCATGTTGTAGACGCCCTGCGTGCCGACCAGCTCCTTCGTCTGCTCGAGCGCGTCGCGCAGCGCCGAGCGGAACTCGGGCGTGCCGGGCCTGGCCTTGGCCGCCGCGATCGGCACGGCCTTTTGCAGCAGCAGGCCGGCGTCGTAGACGTTGGCGCCGAAGGTCGCGGGCTTGGTGCCGTACATCTTCTCGTAGGCGGCGATGTAGTCGAGGGCGACCTTCTTCGACGGGTTGCTGTCGGCGATCTCGGGCAGCACCAGCATCAGGCTGGCGGCCATCACGGCACCCTCGACGTTCTTGCCGCCGAGGCGCATGAAGTCGGGCGTCGCCGCGCCGTGCGTCTGGTAGATCTGCCCCTTGTAGCCGCGCTCGACGAGCGTGATGTGCGGCAGCACCGTCGGGCCGCCGGCCGCGCCGACGAGCACCGCGTCGGGGTTGGCGGCGATGATCTTGGTCACCTGGCCGAGCACGCTCTGGTCGCTGCGCGCGAAGCGCTCGTTGGCGATGGTCTTGATGCCGGCCTTCTCGGCCATCGGCACGAAAGTCCGATACCACGACTCGCCGTAGGCATCGTTCAGGCCGATGAAGCCGACCGTCTTGACGCCCTTCTTCGCCATGTGCGAGACGATCGCCTGCGAGATCAGGTCGTCGTTCTGCGTCGTCTTGAAGACCCAGGCCTTCTGCGCGTCCATCGGCAGCACCACCGCCGGCGTGCCGACCGGCGCGAGCATGGGCGTCTTCGCCTCGGCGATGAACTGGATCGCCCCCATCGCGTTGGGCGATCCGGATGGGCCGATGATCGCGTCGACCTTGTCCTCGGCGAGCAGCTTCTTCACCAGCGCGACCGACTGCGTCGGATCGGACGCGTCGTCGTAGACCACGTATTCGACGGTGATGTCGCCGATCTTCCTCGGCAGCAGCGCACCGGTGTTCTTCTGCGGGATGCCGACGACCGCCGTCGGCCCGGTCGACGAGGCGATCAGGCCGACCTTCATCTGCGCGTGCGCGGCGAAGGAGACGAGCGCGGTGAGCAGCACTGCGGCAACGCGGGTCGGAGGCGGGTTCATGGGCATGGCGTGGTCCTCGAAGTGACGGAATGACGAAACGGGAAAGCGGTCACAGCGACAGGCCGCCGACGCTGGTGCCGCCGCAGACACAGAGCACCTGGCCGGTGACGAAGCCGCTGCCGGGGTCGGCGAAGAACGAGACGGCGCGCGCGACGTCGTCGGCCTCGCCGAGGCGGCGCACCGGCACCGACGCGGCCAAGTCGCGCTCACGATCGCTGCCGGCGGCGAAGACGTCGTGGAACATGGCGGTGCGGATCGGCCCCGGCGCGACCACGTTGGCCGTGATGCCCTCGGGCCCGAGCTCCAGCGCCCAGGTGCGCGCCATGCCGATCAGCCCGGCCTTGGTCGCGGAGTAGACCGTGCGCGTCGGCAGACCGAGGGCGGCGCGCGACGAGATCAGCACGATCCGGCCGGAGCGGGCCGCGCGCATCGCCGGCAGTGCCGACTGGACGAGCGCGATCGCGCTGCCGAGATGGAGCTCGACCAGCGCGTCGAGGTCGTCGAGCTGGACCTCGGCGAGCGCGGCCGCGCGGATCGTGCCGGCGTTGTGCACGACGGTGGTCGGCGCGAAGCGGCGCGCGACTTCGGCCGCGACCTGCGCGGTCGCGCCGCGATCGAAGAGATCGACCTCGATCGCGTGCAGGCGCGGATGGTCGAGCGTGCCGGCGGCGCGGTCGAGCGAGATCACGGTCGCACCCTCGCCGAGCAGCCGCTCGCAGATCGCGCGGCCGATGCCGGCGCTGCCGCCGGTGACGAGCGCGACGCGCTCGCCGGCGCCGCTCACGCGCCGTCCTCCACCAGCGCCAGCACACGCAACGGGCTGCCGCTGCCCTTCTCGATCTTGAGCGGCGGGCAGATCAGGAGCGCGCCGGTCGGCGGCAGGAGGTCGAGGTTGGTCAGGCACTGCAGGCCGTAGCGACCCGCGCCATGCATGTAGTAGTGGCACGGGTACGGGGGCCGCAGGTGATAGCCCTGGCCGGCGTCGGTGCCGATCGCCTCCGAGCCGAAGCCGAGCACGCCGCGCTCCTCGACCAGGAAGCGCACCGCCTCGGTCGACGGGCCCGGCGTGTGCTGGCCCGTCTCGTCGAAGTTCTGGTAGGCCTCCGGGTCCTTCCTCTTCGACCAGTCGCTGCGCATCAGGAACCACGCGCCTTCGGAGATGCGCCCGTGCGCCGACTCGAAGCGCGCGATGTCGTCGACCGTGAGCAGGTAATCGGGATCGGCGGCGACCTGCGCCGAGCAGTCGATGACGCAGGCCGGCGCGACGAAGTGCTCGGCCGGAATCGTGTCGACCGAGTTGTTCGCCAGGTCGCGGCCCGAGATCCAGTGGATCGGCGCGTCGAAGTGCGTGCCGGTGTGCTCGCCGCACGAGAAGTTGTTCCAGTACCAGCCGGGGCCGCGCGCGTCGTAGGCCGAGACCTCCTCGATCCGGAACGGCCAGCACTGGCCCATCTCCGGCGGCAGCGCGATCTGCGGGAACTCGGGCGAGAGCGTCTGCGTCAGGTCGACGACGCGGATGCGCCGGCTCGCCAGCGCACCGGCGAGCTCGGCGAGCAGCGAGGGCCTGCCGGCGGGACGCGCCTTCGGCGTCGTTGCTGCGGCCGCGGGCGTGGCCGCGGTTCGGGCGGATGTCATGGACCAAATGGTCGCATGACTGGGGCCTCGACGGCGACGGAGCCCGCGCGGGTCGATGTCTCCATCGCTTGCATGCGGGGTCAGAGCCTGAGCGGCAGCTCGAGGTGCTCGGCGTACATCATGTCGCGGTGCGCGAAGAGCACCGGATCGAGCGCGGCGTCGGTCGCGGCGTGGCGCGTCTCGAGAGCGGCACGCGTGTTCGGGTCCATTGCGCACTGCGCTTCGGGGAAAGGACGGAACAGGGCGAGCGCAGTCGCGGCGTAGACATCGACCGCCGTCAGCGCGTCGCCGACGTAGAAGCGCGAGCCCGCGGCGTGCTGCGCCCGGAGCTGCTTCGTCAAGCGCCCGAGCCTCTCGACGACGCGCGAGCCCGCCGCCTCGCCGCCTTCGGCGCTGTAGCCGTATTTCTTGCCGAGGTATCCGCCGACGCGGCCGGCGAATCCTCCGCCACCCTGCATGCCGATGTGAACGAGCTGCAGGCGACGCGTCCAGCCGAGGCCGCCTTCGCCGCAGATCATGTCCGCGAGCTCGAGCACCTGCGCGCGCGCGGCCGGGTCCTCGGGCAACAACGCGGGCACCGGCGCGAGCCGTTCGGCGAGCAGCAGGATGTCCTTCCAGTGCACGCGCGGCGGCTCGCCGTCGTAGATCGCGATCGGGCCGCTGCGCTGGCCGGCCCAGGCCACCAGGCGCTCGTCGTCGTAGACCAGCCGCACTGCGGCCCAGTCGATGCCCTTGATATGCAGGATGCCCTTGGCCGCCTCGCCCCACGGGCTCGGCACGCCGCCGACGACGACCATGCGCAGGCCCTTCCTGGCGATCGCCTCGTCGAGGCCGATGTATGGGAAGCTCATCGCGCCCGAGCTGCCGTCGCAGTGCCGGGCGCGTCGGCGTCGAGCGTCGTGAGGCGGAGCAGGAAGCGCTCGCACGCCGCGAGCTGCGCGAGCGACACGTACTCGTCGGCCTGATGCGCCTGCGCGATGTGCCCCGGCCCGCACACCACGGTCGGGATGCCGGCGCCCTGGAACAGGCCCGCTTCGGTGCCGAAGGCGACGAGCGTCGTCGCGTCGGCTTCGGCCAGACGCGCCGCCAGCAGCACGGCCGGATCGTCGGCGCGGGCGAGGAAGGCCGGCGTCTCGCAGATCGGCTCGAAGCGGATGCCGGCTTCGGGCGCGACCGCGCGCATCGCCGGCTCGAGCGACGCGGCGAAGGCGAGCACCTCGCCCTGCATCGCCCGGACGTCGGCGCCGGGGAGGTTGCGGAACTCGTAGTGGAAGGCGCAGTCCTCGGGGACGATGTTGTCGGCGATGCCGCCTTGGATCACGCACACCGAGCCGGTCGTGTAGGGCACATCGAAGCCCGGATGGTGCGGCCCCTGCTCGCGCCAGCGCCCCGACATGTCGGCGAGCTTGCCAACGACGCGCGCGCCGACCTCGATCGCGTTCACCGACTGCGGCGTGAGCGACGAGTGGGCGGCGCGGCCCTTGATGCAGCAGCGCCAGCGGTACACGCCCTTGTGCGCGAGGGCAGGCACCATGCCGGTCGGCTCGCCGACGATGCAGGCGCGCGGCGAGAGGCCGCGCGCGCGCAGGTCGGCGATGAGACGCGGTGCGCCGAAGCAGCCGACCTCCTCGTCGTAGCTGAAGGCGAAGTGGATCGCGAACGGCAGATCGGCGGCCAGGAACGCCGGCGTCTGCGCCAGCGCCAGGCCGATGAAGCCCTTCATGTCGGCGCTGCCGCGTCCGTAGAGGCTGCCGTCGCGCAGGTCGGCCCCGAGCGGGTCGAACGACCAGTCCTGGCCGTCCCAGGGCACGGTGTCGGTGTGGCCCGACACGATCACGCCCGCCGGCTTGCCCTCGCCGAGCGTGGCGAAGAGATTGGCCTTGGTGCGCGTGTCGTCGTAGGTGAGCGTCGAGGCGACACCGTGCTTCGAGAGCTCGTCGCGGACGAAATGGATCAGCTCGAGGTTCGACTCCCGGCTGACGGTGTTCATGCGCACCAGCGTGCGCGCGAGTTCGAGGGCGTGTGTCGTGGGCGTGAGGGGTCGGTCCATCGACGCAATATAGCGGCTCGGCTACGCTCCCACGACTTTGCTTCGAGCCCGAATCGCATGATCGACATCACCCGCGAAGACATCGAGGGCGCGCGAGCCCGCATCGCCGCCGACGTGCGCCGCACGCCGCTGATGAAGCTCGACGGCCGCGCGCTCGGCCTCGATGGCGTCGAGCTCTGGCTCAAGCTCGAGCACCTCCAGGTCGGCGGCAGCTTCAAGGCGCGCGGCATGTTCAACCGCATGCGCAGCCATGCCGTGCCCGAGGCGGGCGTCGTCATCGCCTCGGGCGGCAACGCCGGCATCGCCGTCGCGGTCGCGGCCGAGGCGCTGGGCGTGCGCTGCGAAGTGTTCGTGCCCGAGAGCGCGAGCGCCGCCAAGCGGGCCCGGCTCGTCGAGCTCGGCGCCGTGCTC
>CAJDUN010000102.1_pt1 | contig 10423 bp, 7 predicted proteins | sample 7390741 | NCBI WGS metagenome assembly CAJDUN01 (sample SAMEA7055660, study PRJEB34461) | soil metagenome | biome: terrestrial ecosystem; feature: Peninsula; material: soil | place: Antarctica | collected 2016 | reverse complement strand
CGGACCGCTGGCGGCGGTGGCGGCGGGTGCGGCCACCGGTGCTGTCGTCGTGGTGGCTGTCGTCGTGGTGGTCGTCGTCTTTTCTTCCTTGCTGCAGCCGGCCAGCACGGCGGCCAGCGCGACTGCGCCAAAGGCCGCGCCGCGGGCGAACGAGACTCGTGTCATGGGAAGTCCTCCTAGTAGGTGAGCGGGATTATCCGGGGAAGAACGGCTTGCCGATCGAGGCCGGCATGTTGACGCGGATGAACGACGCGTTCCTCGAGATCAGGACGAGGACGACGATGGTCGAGAGGTACGGCAGCATCGTCAGGAACTGGGTCGAGATCTGCACGCCGTCTCCCTGCAGCTGGAGCTGCAGCATCGTCACGCCGCCGAAGAGGTAGGCGCCGAGCAGCACGCGCGCCGGCCGCCAGGTGGCGAAGGTGGTGAGCGCGAGGGCGATCCAGCCCTTGCCGGCGGTCATGCCCTCGACCCAGAGGTGCGTGTAGACGACCGAGATGTAGGCGCCCGCGACGCCGCAGAGCGCTCCGCCGACGATGACCGCCGCGAGCCGGATGCGCCGCACCGGGTAGCCGAGCGCATGCGCCGACTCGGGCGACTCGCCGACCGCGCGCAGGACGAGGCCGGCGCGCGAGCGATACAGGAACCAGGCCATCGCGATCGTGAGCGCGATCGCGAGATAGACCATCGGATGCTGGCGGAAGAACGCCGGCCCGACGAAGGGCAAGTCCGCGAGGCCGGGGACGGCGAAGTTGTGCTGCTCGCCGAGCTTTTCCTGCGAGTAGCGGATGCCGACGAAGGCCGAGAAGCCGGTGCCGAAGAGGCTGAGCGCGAGGCCGGTCGCGTACTGGTTGGTGTTGAGCCAGATCACGAGGACGCCGAAGGCCGCGGCGAGCACGCCGCCCGCAACCGCGCCGGCGCCGAAGGCGAGCCAGTCGTTGCCGGTGTGAAAGGCGGTCGCGAAGCCGGCGACGGCGGCGACCAGCATCATCCCTTCGGCGCCGAGGTTGACGATGCCGGCACGCTCGTTGATGAGCAGACCGAGCGCGGCGAACGCGAGCACGGTGCCCGAGTTGAGCGTGGCGGCGACGAGGAGTGCGAACTGGTCCATCAGATGCCTTCGCGCGCCGGCAGGTTGGTCGTGGCGATGACCGGGCTGAGCGGCGCGTCGTCCAGCTTGGGCGGCGCCGAGGCCGGCCGCGCGGCGGAGGTCCAGCGGACGCGATACGCGATCAAGGTATCGCACGCCAGCAGCGTGAAGAGCAGCAGGCCCTGGAACACGCCGGTGAGCGACTTCGGCAGGCCCAGGCGCGACTGCGCGAGCTCACCGCCGATGTAGAACATGCTCATCAGGATCGCCGAGAAGACGATGCCGACCGGATGCAGTCGCCCGACGAAGGCGACGATGATCGCTGCGAAGCCATAGCCCTGCGGCACGTGCGGCGTGAGCTGGCCGAGCGGCCCGGCGACCTCGAGGCCGCCGGCGAGTCCGGCCGTACCGCCCGAGATCAGGAGCGACGTCCACAAGGCCTTCCTCGACGAGAAGCCGGCATAGCGCGCCGCCGCCGGCGCCAGGCCGCCAACCTGGAGCTGGAAGCCGGCATAGGTGCGAAAGAGCAGCACCCAGAACGCCGCCACCGAGACCAGCGCCACGATCGCGCCGACGTTCATGCGGTAGCCGGTGAAGAGCTTGGGCACCTGCGTCGACTTGAGGAAGGTGATGGTCTGCGGAAAGTTGTAGCCGGCCGGGTCCTTCCATGGTCCGTAGACGAAGTAGTTGAGCACCTGCTCGGCGACGTAGACGAGCATCAGGCTGACGAGGATCTCGTTGGCATTGAAAAGGTCGCGCAGGAGCGCGACGATCGCCGCCCAGCACATGCCGCCGACCACGCCGGCCGCGATCACGGCGATGAAGAACCACGGACCGGTCGAAGGCGTGGCCTGCATCGCGACGCCGCTCGCGAAGATCGCGCCGAGGATGAACTGTCCTTCGGCGCCGATGTTCCAGACGTTGGAGCGGAAGCACACGGCCAGGCCGAGCGCGATCAGCAGCAGCGGCGTCGCCTTCACCGCCAGCTCGGTGAGCGCATAGACGCCCTTCAGCGGCTCGACGAAGAAGACGGCCAGGCCGCGCAGCGGGTCCTTGCCGAGCAGGACGAAGAGACAGCTGCCGATCAGCACCGTGATCGCGAGCGCGATGAGCGGCGACGCGATCGACATCGCGCGCGACGGCTCGGACCGCGTCTCGAGCTTCAGCATCGCTCAGGCCTCGGCAGCGCTGGCCGGCGCGGCGTCGGTCCACAGGCCGCTCATCCACTCGCCGATGCGCTCGACCGTCGCCTCGCGCGTCGGCACGCTCGGCGAGACGCGGCCGCGGGCGATGACCAGCAGCCGGTCGCAGATCTCGAACAGCTCGTCGAGCTCTTCGCTGACGACGAGCACGGCGCAGCCGGCGTCGCGCAGCGCGAGCAACTCGCCCCGGATCTGCGCCGCGGCGCCGACGTCGACGCCCCAGGTCGGCTGCGAGACGACGAGCAGCTTGGGCTCGGCGTCGATCTCGCGGCCGACGATGAATTTCTGCAGGTTGCCGCCCGACAGGCTCTTCGCCGCCGAGCCGGGCCCGCCGGCCTTGACGTTGAAGCGGCGGATCAGCGACTCGGCGAGCGCAGTGATGTCGCCGACGCGCAGCCACCCGCCGACACCGACGGCCCGGGTGCGCGTCAGGAGCGTGTTCTGCGCCAGCGAGAGCGTCGGCACCGCACCTCGGCCGAGCCGCTCTTCGGGGACGAAGTGCAGGCCGCCGTCGCGCCGCCTGCGCGGCGAGGCCCGGGCGATGTCGCGGTCGAAGAGCTGGATCGAGCCGGACGGCGCGCGCCGGTCTTCGCCCGAGATCGCCGCCATCAGCTCCTGCTGGCCGTTGCCGGAGACGCCGGCGATGCCGACGACCTCGCCGGCGCGGACGTCGAACGAGATCCGTTCCAGCGCCGTGCCGAACGGATCCTCCTTCGCGAGCGACAGGCCGCGCACCGCGAGGACGACGGCACCCGGCTTCGCTTCACGGTGCTGCAGTTGCGGCGGCTCGGCGCCGATCATCAGCCGCGACAGGCTCGCGTTGGTCTCCTTCGTCGGGTCGACCTCGCCCGTGACCTTGCCGCCGCGCAGCACGGTGCAGTGATGGCAGAGGGCCCGGATCTCGTCGAGCTTGTGCGAGATGTAGAGGATCGAGCAGCCTTCGCTGGCGAGCTTCCTGAGCGTGACGAAGAGCGTCTGCACCGCCTGCGGCGTCAGCACCGAGGTCGGCTCGTCGAGGATCAGGAGGCGGGGCGCGGTCATGAGCGCGCGCACGATCTCGACGCGCTGGCGCTCGCCGACCGAGAGCGTGTGCACGGGCCGGAGCGCGTCGACCTCGAGCCCGTACTCGCCCGCGACCTTCCGGATGCGCGCCGTGACGTCGGCGAGCGTGAGCGACTTGTCGAGGCCGAGCCAGACGTTCTCGGCCGCCGTCAGCGTGTCGAACAGGCTGAAGTGCTGGTAGACCATGCTGATGCCGAGCTTGCGGGCCTCGGCCGGCGACGCCACCTGCACGCGCTCGCCGTTCCAGCGGATCTCGCCTTCGTCGGGTCGGACGGCGCCGTAGATGATCTTCATCAGCGTCGACTTGCCGGCGCCGTTCTCGCCGAGCACCGCGTGGATCTCGCCCGGCGCGACGCGCAGGCTCACCCGGTCGTTCGCCTTGACGGCCGGGTACTGCTTGCTGATGTCGACGAGCTCGAGGCGGAGGGTCATGGCGCGGCGTGGATCATTCTGAGCGCGGCGCGGCCGTCCGTCGATACGAGGAATGCCCTGCCACGAAGGCCTCGACCAGGTTGCGCTCGTCGCCCAGCGTCATCCACGCGAAGACGCGCTCATGCAAGCTGCGGGCCACCGAGGCGCGCCGCGTCGCGACCGGGCCGACCGCCTCATCCCAGACGCAGACGTCGGCGACGCGGCCCGGCTCGAGCGTGCCGATCTCGTCGCCCAGGCCGAGCGCCAGCGCCGCGCCGCGCGTCGCCGCGTGGAGCGCCTTCCACGCCGTCAGCCGCTCGCCGACGAGTGCCTGGATCTTGTAGGCGTCGGCCATGTTCCTCAGCATCGACAGGCTCGTGCCGCCGCCGACATCGCTCGCCAGGCTCACGTTCACGCCGGCGGCTTCGGCGCCGCGCCAGCCGAAGAGGCCGCTGCCGAGGAAGAGGTTGGACGACGGCGAATGCGCGATCTGCGCGCCGGCGTCGGCGAGCGCCGCGCGGTCGGCGTCGTCGAGCCAGATGCCGTGGGCGAACACGCTGCGCGCATGGAGCAGACCGACCGAGGCGTAGACGTCGAGGTAGCTGCGCGCTTCCGGGAAGAGCTCGTGCACCCAGCGGACCTCGGCGCGGTTCTCGGCGAGATGGGTCTGCATGTAGAGGCTCGGGTCGTCGCGGCACAGCCGCCCGGCGAGCGCGAGCTGCTCGCGCGAGCTGGTCGGCGCGAAGCGCACGGTGACGGCGTAGGCGAGACGCGCCCGGCCGTGCCACTTCGCGATCAGCGATTCCATCTCGCGCTCGGCCGTGGCGACGTCGTCGCGCAGGCCCTCGGGGGCGTTGCGGTCCATCAGCACCTTGCCGGCGATGACGCGCATGCCGCGCGCCTCGGCCGCGGCGAAGAGCGCATCGGCCGAATGGGCGTGGACGGTCGGGAACACGACCGCCGAGGTCGTGCCATGCGCGAGCAGCGCGTCGAGGAAGTGCGCGGCCGAGGCCTCGGCGTGGTCGACATTGCCGTGAAGCGTCTCGGCGGGAAACGTGTGCGTCTCGAGCCAGTCGAGCAGCTCGGTCCCGTAGCTGGCGATGACGTCGAGCTGCGGGCTGTGGACGTGGCTGTCGACGAACCCGGGCAGGATCAGCCGGCCGCCGTGGTCGTGCCGGATCCATCCTTCTCCCGGCGCCTCGACCTGCGCGGCGACGATGCGGCCGTCGTCGACGAGCAGCCAGTGGCCAGGCCGGAAGCGCACCGCGCCGGAATCGATGTCGCCCCAGACCGGAGCGGCGGTGAAGTCGAGCAGGTCACCGCGGATGGCGACGCGCGCGCTGCCGGTGGCGCGTGGGGTCGTCGCGGGATTCGGAGATGGCATGCGAATCGCTGTATACCATCGGACCCATCATGGCGACACGTCCGATCCGCTTCTTTCACCGGGGCGCGGTCGTCGAAATCGACGCCGCGGCGACGACGCGCACCGTTCTCGACTGGTTGCGCGAGGAGGCACGCTGCACCGGCACCAAGGAAGGCTGCAACGAAGGCGATTGCGGCGCCTGCACCGTCGTGATCGCCGAGCTCGCGCCGGCCGATACGGCGCCGACGCCCGACACCGCCTTCGGACTGCGACTGCGCAGCGCCAACGCCTGCATCCAGTTCCTGCCGACGCTCGACGGCAAGGCGCTCTTCACGGTCGAGGACCTGGCAACGCCCACGACGCTGCATCCGGTGCAGCAGGCGATGGTCGAGTGCCACGGCTCGCAATGCGGCTTCTGCACGCCGGGCTTCGTGATGTCGCTCTGGACCACGTACCAGCATCACGGCGCACGCGGCACGCGACCGACGCGCCAGGCGCTCGCCGACGAGCTCTCGGGCAACCTCTGCCGCTGCACCGGCTACCGGCCGATCCTCGACGCCGGCGAGCGCATGTTCGACCTGCCGGCGATGCCGCTCGACGCTGCGCCGGTCGTCGCCGCCCTCGAAGGCCTGCGCACGACGGAGACCTTCCGCCACGTCGACGCCAGCGGTGCCGAGATGGTCGCGCCGCGCACGCTCGAGGCGTTCGCCGCCGAGCGACTCGCCAATCCTGACGCTCGCATTCTCGGCGGCTCGACCGACATCGGCCTCTGGGTCAACAAGATGTTCCGGCCGCTGCCGTCGCTGCTCTACATCGGCGGGGTCGACGAGCTCAAGCGCGTCGAGTCCCGCGACGGCGTCATTTCCATTGGCGCCGCCGCATCGCTCGAGGACGCCTGGCGCGCCCTCGTCGCTCGCTGGCCGACGCTCGCCGACATGTGGCTGCGCTTCGCCGGCGTGCCGCTGCGCCATGCCGGCACGATGGGCGGCAACGTCGCCAACGGCTCGCCGATCGGCGACTCGGCGCCGGTGCTGATGGCGCTCGACGCACGCCTCGTGCTGCGCCGCGGCGACACCGTGCGGCGCGTGCCGCTCGCCGGCTTCTACACCGGCTACATGACCCACGAGCTCGCCGCCGGCGAGTTCGTGCAGGCGATCGAGGTGCCGCTCGGCTCGAACGCGAAGGTGCGCGCCTACAAGATATCGAAGCGCTTCGACTGCGACATCTCGGCCGTGTGCGCCGGCCTCGCGATCGAGCTCGACGACGACGGCACGGTCATCGCGGCGCGCTTCGCGTTCGGCGGCATGGCAGCGACGGTGAAGCGGGCGGCGAAAGCCGAAGCGACGCTCGTCGGCCGGCCCTGGGACGACGTCGCGCTCGCATCGGCGCAGGCTGCGCTCGGCGGCGACTTCGCGCCGCTCACCGACATGCGCGCGAGCGCTGGCTATCGCCTGCAGGTCGCGCAGAACCTGCTGCGGCGCTTCTGGCTGGAGACGCGCGCACGCGACCCGCTCCACGCCGTCGACACCAGCGTGTGGAGCACGCTGAAGCACGTCGTTCCCGAGCCGAGCGAAGCCGGCACGCCATGAACCGTGCCCTCGATCCGCGCCTGCTGCGAACACCCGATACCGCGACGACGGCGCGCGTCGGCGTCTCGCGAGCTCACGAATCCGCGCACCTGCACGTCGCCGGCAGCGCACCCTACGTCGACGACCTGCCCGAGCTCGCCGGCACGCTGCACGCCGCGCTCGGCCTCTCGCCGGTCGCGCACGGCAAGCTGATCGCGATCGACCGCGCACGCATCGAGGCGATGCCCGGCGTCGTCGCGGTGCTGATCGCCGCCGACATTCCCGGGCCGAACGATTGCGGGCCGGTGATCCACGACGACCCGATCCTCGCCGACGGCCTCGTGCAGTATCTCGGCCAGCCGGCCTTCGCGGTGATCGCCGAGACGCGCGACGCGGCCCGGCGCGCGGCCGCGCAGGCCAAGGCGGCGCTGACCATCGAGCCGCTCGCGCCGATCCTCACGCCGGCCGAGGCGCACGCGGCCGGGAGCTACGTGCTGCCGCCGATGCATCTCGCACGCGGCGACGCGCGCGCCGCGATCGACGCCGCGCCGCACCGGCTCGCCGATACGCTCGACGTCGGCGGCCAGGAGCAGTTCTATCTCGAAGGCCAGATCTCGTACGCCGCGCCGCGCGAGGACCGCGGCATGCTCGTCCACTGCTCGACCCAGCACCCGAGCGAGATGCAGCACCTGGTCGCGAAATGCCTCGGCCTGCAGTCGCATCACGTCCAGGTCGAGTGCCGGCGCATGGGCGGCGGCTTCGGCGGGAAGGAATCGCAATCGGCCCTTTTCGCGTGCGTCGCCGCGATCGCGGCGCGACGACTCGACCGACCGGTGAAGCTTCGACTCGATCGCGACGACGACTTCATGATCACCGGCCGGCGTCACTGCTTCCACTACGAGTACGAGGTCGGCTTCGACGACGACGGCCGGATCCTCGGCGCCGAGCTGACGATGGTCTCGCGCGCCGGCTTTTCCGCCGACCTCTCCGGCCCGGTGATGACGCGCGCGATCTGCCACTTCGACAACGCCTACTGGCTGCCCGACGTCGCGATCCACGGCTTCTCGGGCAGGACGAACACCCAGAGCAATACGGCCTTTCGCGGCTTCGGCGGCCCGCAGGGCGCGATCGCGATCGAGAACATCGTCGACTCGGTCGCACGCCGGCTCGGCAAGGACGCACTCGACGTGCGCCGCCTCAACTTCTACGGCCCGAGCGCGAAGCCGGGCGATCCCGGCGAGCGCAACGTCACGCCGTACGGCCAGGCGGTCGAGGACAACATCATCGTCGAGCTCGTCGCCATGCTCGAGAAGACGAGCGACTACCGCGAGAGGCGCGCGGCGATCGACGCCTACAACGCGACCAGCCCGGTGTTGAAGCGCGGCCTCGCGCTCACGCCGGTCAAGTTCGGCATCTCGTTCAACCTCGTCCACCTCAACCAGGCGGGCGCGCTCGTCCACGTCTACGGCGACGGCTCGGTGCTCGTCAACCACGGCGGCACGGAGATGGGCCAGGGCCTCAACACCAAGGTCGCGCAGGTGGTCGCGCACGAGCTCGGCATCGACTTCGCCGCCGTGCGCGTCACCGCGACCGACACGCACAAGGTCGCCAACACGTCGGCGACGGCCGCCTCGACCGGCAGCGACCTGAACGGCAAGGCGGCGCAGGACGCAGCGCGCCAGATCAAGGCGCGGCTCGTCGCCTTCGCGGCAGAGCACCACGACGTCGAGGCGGCCGCGATCCGCTTCGCGGGCGGCGCGGTCGCGATCGGCACGGAGAAGACGATCAGCTTTCGCGAGCTCGTCGTCGAGGCCTACATGGCACGCGTCCAGCTCTGGTCCGACGGCTTCTATGCGACCCCGGGCCTGTCGTGGGACAAGGACACGATGACCGGCAAGCCCTTCTTCTACTTCGCCTACGGCGCCGCCGTGTCAGAGGTCGTCGTCGACACCCTCACCGGAGAGTGGAGGCTGCTCGCCGCTCACGTGCTGCACGACGCGGGCCGCTCGCTCAACCCGGCCATCGACGTCGGCCAGATCGAGGGCGCGTTCATCCAGGGCATGGGCTGGCTGACGATGGAAGAGCTCGTCTGGCATCCGAACGACGGCAGCGCCAGGGCCGGCCTGTTGCTGACCCATGCGCCGAGCACCTACAAGATCCCGACCGCCAACGACTGCCCGCCGGTGTTCGACGTGCGCCTCTGGAAAGACGGCACCGCCGCGGGCGACAACGCGTCCGACACGATCCATCGCAGCAAGGCGACCGGCGAGCCGCCGCTGCTGCTACCGTTCTCGGTCTTCTTCGCGATCCGCGATGCGGTCTCCGCCGCCGGCGGCCATCGCGTCGATCCGCCGCTCACGGCGCCGGCGACCAGCGAGGCGATCCTGCGCGCGATCACGGTCGTGCAGGCGCGCGCGCAGTGAGCGAGCTTCGATTGCGCGAGCGCGCCGCCTCGTGGCTTGCGGAGGGCCGGCGGGCGATCATCGTCGAGGTGATCGAAGCGCGCGGCTCGGTGCCGCGTGGCGCCGGCACGCGGATGGTGGTCGCGCTCGCGGAGTCGATCGGCACGATCGGCGGCGGTCATCTCGAGCTCGAGGCCCTCACGAAGGCCCGCGCCATGCTGTCACGCGAAGCGACCGGACCCGAGACGCAGCGGTTCGCGCTCGGGCCCTCCCTCGGACAGTGTTGCGGCGGCACCGTGACGCTCGCATTCGCCGGGCTCGACGCCGGGGCGCTGCAGCGCTGGCCGGCACGCGCACCGCTCTTTCAGCTGCAACTGCACGGCGCCGGCCATGTCGGCCGAGCGATCGCGACGCTGCTGGCGACGCTCGACGCCAGCGTCGACTGGTTCGACGAGCGCGACGAGGAATTCCCGGCAGCGACCTCGCTCGGATCGCCCTGGCCCGAACACATCCGACGGATCTCGGCCGACACGGTCGAGCGCGAGGTCGCCGGCGCTCCGGCGCAGGCGTTCTATCTCGTCGTCACCCACGAGCACGCGCTCGACCTGCGCATCACCGAAGCGATCCTGCGGCGCGGCGACTTCGCCTTCTGCGGCCTGATCGGCTCGAAGACCAAGCGGGAAAGATTCAAGCACCGGCTCGCCGAACGCGGCGTCGATGCAGCGCAGATCGCGCGGCTCACCTGCCCGATCGGCATCGCCGGCGTCGATGGGCGCGAGCCCGAGGTGATCGCGGCGGCCGTCGTCGCGCAGCTCCTGCAAACCTCGAGCCGGCTCCGGCGCTAGAAGCTGCCCAGGCCGCCGTCGACGAGGAGGTCGACGCCGGTGATGTACGACGCCGCGTCCGAAGCGAGGAAGAGCACGGTCGCCGTCACCTCGTCGGTCGTGCCGAAGCGCTTCATCGGATTCTTCGCCGCCCACGCGACCTTGAGGTCGGCGACCTGCTGCGGCGTCATCACGCGGTCGAAGATCGGCGTCTCGATCGGGCCCGGACTCACGACATTGACGCGGATGCCGCGCTCGACGAGCTCGGCCGCCATCGTCCTGCCGAGCGAGCGCACCGCCGCCTTGCTCGCGCCGTAGACCGAGCCGGCCGGATTGCCCTTGCCGGCCGCGACCGAGGCGTTGAGGACGATCGCGCCGCCCGCGCTCATCAGCGGCACGGCCTTCTGCACGGTGAAGTAGACGCCCTTCACATTGGTGTCGAAGGTCGCGTCGAACATCGCCTCGCTCGTCGCCGCGAGCGGGCCGAAGGTGCCGACGCCG
>CAJDUN010000170.1_pt1 | contig 10463 bp, 9 predicted proteins | sample 7390741 | NCBI WGS metagenome assembly CAJDUN01 (sample SAMEA7055660, study PRJEB34461) | soil metagenome | biome: terrestrial ecosystem; feature: Peninsula; material: soil | place: Antarctica | collected 2016 | reverse complement strand
CGCACCGCCGTCTCGGCATGCGCCATCGCGTTCTCGATCTCGTCAGCCTCGAGCATCGCGGCAACCATCACCAGATGCTGGGCCACACCCTCGGCATTCTCCTTGCTCAGGGTGCGCAGTTGTTGGTGCACCGAACGGTCCAGCTCGTTGCCGGTGACCCCGTCGGGGATGCGAGGCTCAGGACGCCGGGGCGTCTTGGGCGCGAGCCGGGGCCCGCCACGCTGTTCACGGTCTCGTTCGACGCCTCCCCGTGTGGGTCGTCCTCCGTCTCGGCGGTCATCGCGACGGTCGTCCCGCCGACCACCAGCGGGACCCTCGCGACGCTCATCGCGACGGTCATCACGTCCGCGGTCGGTGGGGAGAATGTCGGCGAGACCGTCGAGGGGCTGCAGCGCTTCCCGATCAACGTCCGCTATCCGCGCGAGATGCGCGACTCGCTGGAGAAGCTGCGCAGCCTGCCGATCATCACCGAACGCGGTGCCCGCCTCGTGCTGGGCGACGTCGCCGACATCCGCGTCACGGACGGACCACCAATGCTGCGCAGCGAGAACGCGCGCCTCTCCGGCTGGGTCTACGTCGACATCCGCGGGCGCGATCTCCGCTCGGCGGTGCAGGACATGCAGCACGCTGTCCTGCAGAAGGTGCAGCTGCCGCCGGGCTACTCGGTGTCCTGGTCGGGCCAGTTCGAATTCCTCGAGCGCGCGACAGCGAAGCTGAAGATCGTCGTGCCGTTCACGTTGCTGATCATCTTCGTGCTGCTCTACCTGACTTTCGGTCGGGTCGGCGAGGCCTTGCTGATCATGGCAGCGCTGCCCTTTGCGCTGATCGGCGGCATCTGGCTGCTCTGGCTGCTCGGCTACAACCTGTCGGTCGCGGGCGTCGTCGGCTTCATCGCCTTGGCGGGTGTTTCCGCCGAGTTCGGCGTGATCATGCTGCTCTACCTCAAGCACGCCTGGGAAGAACGCGTCGCACAAGGCAAGACGACGAACGCCGACCTGCTCGATGCCATCCGTGAAGGCGCCGTCTTGCGGGTGCGTCCCAAGGCGATGACCGTCGCGGTGATCCTCGCCGGACTGTTTCCGATCATGTGGGGAACGGGCACCGGCAGCGAGGTGATGCGCGGCATCGCGACGCCGATGGTGGGCGGAATGATCACGGCGCCGCTGCTGTCCATGTTCGTCATCCCTGCCACCTATCTGCTCATGCGGCGCCGACGCTCCGGCGTCGAGTCGCGCTGGAACCCGTGGAGGAGTCGACCACAAGAGATCTGAAGGCAGCCCTCAGCTGGCTCCTTCGGCAAGCCGATCTCGTTCCATCCCGTGACAGCTTGAGCAGCCCATCCCGCGGGCGCGATCGAGCGGCTGACGGCCGGATGCAATAGACTTTGCCGATGTCTCGCATTCAGCGAATCATCGTCGCTCTTGCTCTCGCTGTGGCGTTGCCGTTTCAAGGGGTGGCTGCTGCGACCATGGCGGCCTGCGGACCGAGCCACCACCGGATGGACGGCGTTGCGCAGGCGCACAGCCATTTTGAACACGATGGTCAGCCGGAAGCGGTGACCGGTGACCACGATCATGCATCGCTGCTTTCGCACGAACAGTCGCTCGCAGGCGAACAGGCGCAGGCAGACCGCCACGCTGTGCATGGCGGGCTCGACAAGTTGTCCAAGTTCAAGTGCAGCGCTTGTGCATCGTGCTGTGCGGCGGCTGCAATTCCTTCGCCCCTGGTAATCCTCGAATCCGCCTCCTTGCCGGAATTCTTCGCGCCCCTCGAGCCGAGCGGCATCGCCGCTTTCCTCACCGAGGGTCTCGAGCGACCCCCTCGATCCGTCCTCGCCTGACGCGCCGTCCGGTGCGGTAGCGGTGCCTTGCGCGCCGCCTGCCGTGCTCGGCGACTCTGCGGCCACAGCTGGCGACGCCAGTCTGCGGTCTTGCAATCTGCGAGGACAACCATGGCATTTGCATTGCGCGGTATCGGCATCCCGGTACTGCTGGCCCTGACGATCGGAGTCGTCCAGGCACAGACCGTTGCCCGGCCTGCGTCGGCAGCAGCTTCATCGCCAGCGACCGCGTCGTCGGCGACACGTGGCTCGGGTTACCGGTCGGCGTTCGAAGGCTATCGCTCCTTCGCCGACCAGCCGCTGACGCCTTGGCGTGAGGCGAACGACGTCGTCAGGAGCGTCGGTGGCTGGCAGGCCTATGCGCGCGAAGTCCAGGGCGAGCCGCCCGCCGGCGGCGAAAACGCAGCTGCGCTGCCTGCGGGCCACGCGGGGATGGACATGCATCCCTCGGCCGCATCGGGAACGCCCGCACCGATGTCGCCGGCCGCGAACAGCCCCGGTCCGTCTCCATCGCCCGTCAAGGTTCCTTCTGCATCCGTGACTCGGCCGGCCGCGGATGAGGCATCGGGCGCACGACCCGCCGGTCAAACCGAACGGAAGAAGCCATGAGGGAGCTTACCCGCCGGTCTCGTTCGCCGGGCCCCGTGCGGTGGGCCGCCACCGCAGCAAGCGCAGTCGCTCTCGCCGGTTGCGCCAGCACGGCCATCGAGCAGAACTTCAACAGTGCCCGACAGTTGAGCCACGAACGCCTCGGCACAGAAGTGAAATGGCTGCGAACCGACGAAGCGCGCCGCGATGCCCGAACGGAGGTCGACAAGTTGCTCGCGGCGCCCCTCACTGCGGACGGCGCCGTGCAGATCGCGTTGGCCTACAGCCCCGCCTTGCAGGCGATGCTCTATGAGGGTGCAGCGAACTCGGCGTCGGCCACGCAGTCGGCGCGCTTGCCGAACCCGGTGTTCGCGTTCGAGCGGCTCGTTCGCAACGAGGCGGGCATCCGTGAGCTCGAATTCACCCGCGCCCTGAGTCTTTCGGTGCTCGACCTGCTCTTGTTGCCCACGCGCCTGCGTCTTGCGGACTACCAGCAGCAGGCGAACCGGTTCGCGCTCGCCGCCAGCATCGTGCAATCCGCCACCGAGGCTCGCCAGACCTGGGTCGCCGCCGTCGCAGCCCAGCAGTCGCTTCGATACGCCCGTCAGGTCAAGTCCAGCGCCGACGCGACTGCCGAATTGGCTCGCCGCATGCAGGCGGTCGGCAACTACAGCAAGTTGCAGCGGGCCCGTGAGCAGGTTTTTGCGGCCGACGCCGTGACGCAGTTTGCACGTGCGATGCAGGCGGTTCGCAGCAGCCGCGAGGCTCTGGTCCGCGCCCTCGGTCTCGATGCCCAGCAAGCCGAGGGCTTGACCCTTCCCGAGCGTCTGCCCGACCTGCCAGAGGCACCGAACGACGAAGGGGTGATAGCCCAAGCCGCGATGGACCAGCGCCTCGACGTGCAGCTGGCCCGGGCGAGCCTCGAGTTCATCGCGCGGGAACAAGGCTTGACCACCGTCACGAGCTTCGTCAACGGGCTTGAGGTCGGTGTGAAGAACGACAGCCAGACCGGCGTCGCAACCCAGAGAGGCTTCGACGTGTCGGTACCGCTGCCGATCTTCGACTTTGGCGACGCTGCGCGCTCGAGGGCGCGCGCCACCTACATGGCGGCGCTCAATCGTGCAGCGCAACTGACCGTCGACGCCAGCTCGCAAGTGCGCGAAACCTACGGCGGTGCCGACGAAAACGTCCTTCGCTACAACGGCATGCTGATCGGCGTCTTCGAGTTGCTCGCCGATTCGCGCGAGCAGATCACCAGCGTCGTGCTGGCCATCGACGCGCAGCGCGACTTCTGGCTCGCCGACGCGGCGCTTCAGGCGGCCTTGATCGGCAGGCCGGCGAGCGCCGTGTCGATGGAGAGCAGCGCATCGATGAGCGCTGGCGCCATGTCGGCTCGTCCATGAACCCTACGACACCCTCCCCATGACAACCAATCGACGAAGCTTTTTGCTCAGCAGTGCGAGTGCCGGCGTGGCCGTGGCGGCCGCGAGTGTGAGCAAGGTGGCGATGGCCGCGCTGCCGGAGCCGGTACTGCAAACCACGCCCGACACCATGCCGCCGCTGGTGCCCAACACAGGGCGCAACTACAACCCCGTGGTCACGCTCAACGGCTGGACCTTGCCCTGGCGCATGAACGCCGGCGTCAAGGAGTTCCACCTCGTCGCCGAGCCGGTCGTGCGCCAGATGGCGCCCGGCTTCAAGGCGCACCTCTGGGGCTACAACGGACAGTCGCCGGGGCCGACGATCGAGGTCGTCGAGGGCGATCGTGTACGCATCTTCGTCACCAACAAGCTGCCCGAGCACACCTCGATCCACTGGCACGGCCAGCGCGTCCCGAACGGCATGGACGGCGTGACCGGGTTGACCCAGCCACCGATCCAGCCAGGCAAGACCTTCGTCTACGAGTTCGTCGCGCGCCGGCCGGGTACCTTCATGTACCACCCGCATGCCGATGAGATGACGCAGATGGCGATGGGAATGATGGGCTTCTGGGTCACGCACCCGAAGGCCAGGCACCCGCTCATCGACGAGGTCGACCGCGACTTCGTCTTCCTGCTCAACGCCTACGACGTCGAGCCCGGTGCCTACACGCCCAAGATCATGACGATGCTCGATTTCAACCTGTGGTCGTGGAACAGCCGCGTCTTTCCGGGCATCGATTCGCTCAACGTGCGACAGGGCGACAAGGTACGCATCCGCATGGGCAACCTGACGATGACGAACCACCCGATGCACATCCACGGCCACGAGTTCTTCGTCACCGGCACCGATGGCGGACCGACCCCCAAATCGAGCCGCTGGCCGGAGGTGACGACCGACGTCGCCGTCGGCCAGATGCGCCAGCTCGAATTCATCGCCGAGGAAGAAGGCGACTGGGCGTTTCACTGCCACAAGAGCCATCACACGATGAACGCGATGGGCCACGAGGTGCCGACCATGATCGGCGTCGACCAACGCAAGGTGGTGCGCGAGATCACCCAGCTCATCCCCGACTACATGGTGATGGCCGAGCGTGGCATGGCCGACATGACCGAGATGGAGATGCCGATCCCCGACAACACGGCGCGAATGATGGGCGGCGACGGGCCGTTCGGCTCGGTCGAGATGGGCGGCATGTTCAGCGTCATCAAGGTGCGGCGCGAGCAGAAGCGCGGCGACTACAAGGACCCCGGCTGGTTCAAGCACCCGCCGGGCACCAACGCCTTCGAATGGACCGGCGCGATGCCGGAGCCCGCGCGCTTCCTGTCGGAAAGCGGCCAATCCATGCCTTCGAGCCCTCGTCCCAAGGGACTACCGGAGGTCGAGGTGCAGATTCGCAAGCCGGTCGGCCATGCGGGCCACGAATAGCCGTTTCCATCAACCAAGGACTTGCATGAAGAAGATCAGAACCTTCGTCGGCATCGCCGCTTGTCTGGCTGTAGGCAGCGCCGCTTTGGCGCATGGCGACGAGGACCACGCTGCGAAGCCAGGCGGCAAGGCGACAGCGCACGAACACACTCATGACGGCGCCGCAATCGGCGAGCCGGGCAACGCCGCGCGGGTCGACCGGACGATCCCGGTCGGCATGTCCGACGCGATGCGTTTTTTGCCTTCCAGCATTCCAGTGCGGCAAGGCGAAACGATTCGCTTTGTCATCCACAACGAAGGGCAACTCCGGCACGAGATGGTGCTCGGCACCGAGCATGAGCTCAAAGAGCATTACGAGCTCATGAAGAAGTTTCCTGAGATGGAGCACGCCGACGCAGAGGCCGTCACCGTCGCGCCGGGGAAGACTGGAGAAATCATCTGGCGCTTCACCAAGGCGGGAACCGTCAACTTCGCCTGCCTCGAGTCCGGCCACTACGACGCCGGCATGAAGGGCATGGTCAAGGTCTCTGCAGTCAAGGGCCCGGCACGCAAACGGGAAAGCCGCTCCAGCAACAAGCCATGACGCGCCGGCCCATCAATCACTCCGTCTCTCAACCCTTGTCTAGGATGTTCATGAAAACCGTTTTGTCGCCCTTTCTTGCTGCGGCCTTCGCGTTCGCCGCCTTCTTATCGTCTGGTGCGCTGGCGCAGGCTGTGAGTGCGCTCCCGACGACCTCCGACGCAAAGAACTCGCCGACCGCCGCGGGCAATATGACCGAAGGCGAAGTTCGCAAGGTCGACATGGAAACCAAGAAGATCACCCTGAAGCATGGCGAGATCAAGAGCTTGGGAATGCCCGGCATGACCATGGTTTTTCAAGTGAAGGACGCCACGATGCTCGACGCCGTCAAGGCGGGTGACAAGGTCAAGTTCAACGTAGAAAGGACTGGCGGAGCACTGGTGGTCACCCACATCGAGACCGTGAAGTAGATCGGCTGCCTAGGTTCGCGCCGCATCCGTTGAGCTGGCCAAGGCGCTCAACCAGATGAGTGTTGGAACCGGTCATGCGGCGGTTGCCGCGTCGCAAATCCCCTGCAGTCTGGGCCAGAACTTCCGCTGAGGAGGTTGGGGCAACGAGCGCGAAGCCATTCGCTGGCACGAGCTGCGAAGACGATCACTCAGTGTGTCATTCCGCGAGCTCGTCGAGAATGGGACAGTCCGGGCGCTCGTCGCCATGGCAGCAGCCGGCAAGACGTTCCAGCGTGCGCTTCATCGCCGCCATCTCTTCCATGCGCCGATCGAGATCGGCGACGTGGGAGAGCGCGATCCGTTTCACGTCGGCGCTGGCGCGGCGCCGGTTTTGCCAAAGCTTGAGCAGCTCGGCGATCTCCGCCATGCTGAAGCCGAGATCGCGAGCGCGGCGGATGAAGCGCAGCGTGTGAACTTCCTTCTCGGCGTATTGGCGGTACCCCGATTCGGTTCGCCCGATGCGCGGCAGCAGGCCGAGACTTTCGTAGTGGCGCACCATCTTTGCCGAGACGCCGGAGCGGTCAGCCGCCTGACCGATATTCATCGTTGTTTCCATCGTCGGTCTCAGGCGATGGCGGGTCGGGGTTCTTCCGACCCGACTCGTGGCGCGGCAACACTTTCGCTCGACGGACGCCAGCGGCGCAGCAGCAGCGCGTTGCTCACGACGCTGACGCTGCTGAACGCCATGGCGGCACCCGCGATGACGGGGCTCAGCATGCCGAAAGCGGCCAATGGAATACCGAGGATGTTGTACGCGAACGCCCAGAACAGGCCCTGCTTGATCTTGGCGTAGGTGCGGCGCGAGACATCGAGAGAATCGGCCACGAGCTGAGGGTCACCGCGCATCAACGTGATGCCTGCGGCCGCCATCGCCACGTCGGTACCGGTCGACATCGCGATGCCGACGTCGGCGGCGGCGAGTGCCGGCGCATCGTTGATGCCGTCGCCGACCATGGCGACGATCTTGCCGGCCGCGCGCAGTTCCTGGATCACGGCGGCCTTGTCGCCGGGCAGAACTTCGGCGCGGACCTCGTCGATGCCGAGCTCCCGGGCCACCGCTCGCGCGCTGCCCCAGTTGTCGCCCGTGAGCATGACCGTCTGCAGACCCAGTGCGTGCAGATGCTCCAGCGCGCGGCGGGCCGCAGGCTTGATCGTGTCGCCGAACGCGAGCAGGCCGAGCAATTCGGTCTTGTCGCCGCTCTTGCGCATCAGCCAGGAGATCGTGCGGCCTTCGCCTTCCAGGCGTTCGGCTTCGCCGGCCAACTCACCGGTATCGACATCGAGCTCTTGCAACAGGCGGCTGCTGCCCAGCGCCAGGACTGCGCCTTCGACGCTTGCCTCGAGACCGCGCCCCGGGAGCGCCTGGGCGTCTTGCGACTGCGGAACCGCCAGGCCGTCGGCACGGACTCTCGTCATCACCGCGTGCGCCAGGGGATGGTCGCTCGACATCTGGAGTGCCGCCGAGAGGCGCAGCACGTCGTCCCGGGTATGGCCCGGCGCTGCCTGGACGGCAACGAGAGAAGGGCGTCCTTCGGTCAAGGTGCCCGTCTTGTCGAAGGCGACGGTCGTCACCGAATGAGCCACTTCGAGCGCCACGGCGTCCTTGATGAGGATGCCGTGCTGCGCGGCAACCCCGGTCCCGGTCATGATCGCCGTCGGTGTCGCCAAGCCCAGCGCGCACGGGCAGGCGATGACGAGGACGGCGACTGCGTTGATCACCGCCTGCTCCCAGCCGCCGCCGACGGCGACCCAGCCGATCACCGTCACGAGCGCGATCGCGAGCACCACCGGCACGAACACGGCGCTGACGCGGTCGACGATGCGCTGGATGGGTGCCTTGCCGGCCTGGGCGGACTCGACCATGCGGATGATGCGGGCGAGGGTCGTCTCGGCGCCGATGGACAGCGTCTTCACGGTCAGGGCGCCTTCGGCGTTGATGGCGCCGCCCGTGACCTTGTCGCCGACCGATTTCGCGACCGGCAGGCTCTCGCCCGTGATCAGCGACTCGTCGACGTGCGAACGTCCCTCGATCACCTCGCCGTCGACCGCGACGCGCTCGCCCGGCCGAACGAGCACCAGGTCGCCGACGACGACCCGCTCGACGGCCACTTCCACCTCCAGGCCGTCACGGCGCACGCGAGCGGTCGCCGGACGCAACTCGTTCAGCGCTCTGATCGCGTCGGTCGTCTGGCGCTTGGCGCGACCTTCGAGCCACTTGCCGAGCAGGACGAGTGTGATGACGACCGTCGATGCCTCGAAGTACAGGTGCGGCACGCCGGGGCCAACGTGCCTGATGAGCAGATAGACGGAAAGGCCGTAGGCGGCAGACGTGCCGAGCGACACGAGCAAATCCATGTTGCCAGTGCCGGCGCGCACTGCCTTGTAGGCAGCACGATAGAAGCGCCAGCCAAGCCAGAACTGGACCGGCGTTGCGAGCGCGAGTTGCAGCCAGCCGTCGAGCATCACGTGAACGCCGAACAGCAGCGCGAACATGGGCACGACGAGTGGAATGCTCAGCGCTGCGCCGGCAGCGATCGGCCACCAAGACGGCAGACGCTGTCTTGGCGTATCGGCACGGGTGCCGTCGGCCACATCCTTGGCGCCGTAGCCGGCCTTCTCGACCGCCGCCACGAGGGCTGCGACGCGGACCGATGGCAAAGCCTTCACGGTGGCGCGCTCGGTCGCCAGGTTGACGGACGCCGTGGAAACGCCGGGCACCTTCAGCAAGGCCTTTTCGACACGGGCCACGCAGGACGCGCACGTCATGCCTTCGATCTGCAGCACCGTTTCTTTCGTCGCGATGTCGTAGCCGGCCTTGCGTACGGCGGCGGCCAAGGTCTCCGCGCTCACCGAAGGGTCTGCGTGGATGATCGCGTGCTCGGTGGCGAGATTGACGCTGACATCGGTAACGCCGGGGACGGCCTCGAGGGACTTTTCGACCCGGTTGCTGCAGGAGGCGCAGGTCATCCCTGTGATCTGCAGATCGATCTCGGCGGAGTCAGTCGCCGAAGGAAGGTTTGTGTTCATCGTGTCTCGATACTCAATCACCCGAAGGTGATAGCGTCATCCTTCCCACCATGGGATAGTCAAGCGTCCGAGACCTATTCCGCTTCGCAAGCAGGGTCTTTGCAAGCTGCGCTTGACATTCCAACGATGTCAAGGTCGACAGTATGTGCTTCATTGATGTCCCTGTCTGGAGCAAGACCATGGTTACCTTCCAAGTCAACGATATGACCTGCGGCCATTGCGTCGGCACCATCACCAAGGCGGTGAAGGCAGTCGATCCGAACGCACAGGTCAACATCGACCTCGCCAAGCATCTGGTCGAAATCGAGTCGACTGGCGCAGGTGCGACGCAACTGGGCGCTGCGATCAATTCCGCAGGCTATACGGCTGTTCCGGTGGCGGGTGCCGTTGCCTCGCAGAGTCCGGCCACGACCGGAGGGAGGAGTTGTTGCAGTTGATCGACTTCAGCGAGCAGAGTTGCGCGCGGCACGCGCGCCGCGCCGATCTTGCGACCGGCAGTTTCGCGTCGCCGTGCGTTGCGGACACCATCAGGAAGGATTCGTGACGCAGCCTCCGGGCCGAATCGCGCTTCAATTTCACCGCTACAGACTCGCGCTGCGCAGCCGCAAGGCGTTGCTGATGACCGAGACCGAGCTCAAGCTCATCGCCGCGCTGGCGATCATCGGACTCAGCAACAGGCCGAACCAGGGGTAAAGGACCCCGGCCGCGATGGGCACGCCGATGAAATTGTAGATAAAGGCGAAGAACAGGTTCTGGCGGATGTTGCGCATGGTCTGCTGGCTCAGCGCTCGTGCCTTCGCGATACCGCGCAAATCGCCTTTGACGAGCACGATACGTGCGCTTTGCATCGCCACGTCCGTGCCGGTGCCCATGGCAATGCCCACGTTGGCCTGTGCGAGCGCTGGGGCGTCGTTGACACCGTCACCCGCCATCGCCACGATCCGGCCCTGCTGCTGCAGCGCCTTGACCGCCTTGTACTTGTCCTCGGGCAGCACCTCGGCCTGAACCTCATCCAATCCCAGCTGCTTGGCCACCGCCTCGGCCGTAACGCTGTTGTCGCCGGTGAGCATGACGATGCGTACGCCGGCGTCGTGCAACTGGGCGATCGCCTCGGCCGTGGACGCCTTGATCG
>CAJDUN010000158.1_pt1 | contig 10463 bp, 9 predicted proteins | sample 7390741 | NCBI WGS metagenome assembly CAJDUN01 (sample SAMEA7055660, study PRJEB34461) | soil metagenome | biome: terrestrial ecosystem; feature: Peninsula; material: soil | place: Antarctica | collected 2016 | reverse complement strand
TCTTCCAGAGCATGTCGCCCGGAAAGATGTTGGCGCGCACGAGGTCCTTGATGGCGTTGCCGTACTCGACCACCGCCGCCTCGATCTGCTCGGGCGTGGCGTCCTGCAGGTAGATGTTGAGCGGGATCATGCGGCGCTCGATGTAGACGTGGCGGATGACGAGCGTGTCACCGTCCTCCTCGATCAGGCTCGGGCAGAAGTGGCGCAGCTCGGCGACCAGCTCGTCGTCGAAGCGGGCACGCGGGAAGGCGACGTTCGAGTACTCGAGCGTGTCGGCCATGCGGCCGACGCGGTCGTGCTGCTTGACGAGCAGGTACTTCGACTGGATCAGCTGGCGGGTCGTCTCCTTCTGGGCCGGATAGAAGTCCTTGATCACCTTGAAGACGTACGGAAAGCTCGGCAGGTCGAACACCAGCATCACCATGCCCTTGATGCCGGGCGCGATGCGGAACTTGTCCGACGAGTGGCGCATGTGCATCAGCAGATCGCGATAGAAGAGGTTCTTGCCCTGCTTCTGCAGGCCGAGCGCGCTGTAGAGCTCGGAGCTCGGCTTCCTGGGCATGAGCGAGCGCAGGAACTGCACGTAGGCCGAGGGCACCTCCATCGTGACCATGAAGTAGGCGCGCGCGAAGCTGAAGACGAGCAGCAGGTCCTCCTCGCCGAAGAGCGCGGCGTCGACCACCAGCCCGCCCTTCGCGCCGTGGACGATCGGCAGCGCGAACGGCGTCTCGCTGAAGCCGTTGATGATCTTGCCGACGACGTACGCGCCCTTGTTGCGATAGAAGAGCGACGACAGCACCTGGATCTGGAAGTTCGCGCGCAGGAGGATCCCGCCGAGCTGTCGCTCCACGGCCGCGACGACGCTCGCCACGTCGCGGCCGAGGTCCTCGAAGTCGCGCTCGAGCTGGAAATTGGTGACGACCCGGTGCCAGGTCTCGACCGCCGTGTCCTTCGTCGGGTAGTAGACGCGATAGGTCGGCAGTGCCCCCGGCTCGTCGTTCTCGAGATGCTCGGTCGACACCGCCGAGCGGACGAAGATGAAGTCGTTGTGGAAGTAGCTGCGGTGCAGGATCTTGGTCGTCACCGAATTGAAGAAGGTCTCGGCGAGCTCGGGCTGGTAGTGCTCGATGAGCAGGCCGATGTAGTGCAGCTTCACCCGATGCCACACCTCCATCGGCAGCGACGCCGCGGCGAACTCGTTCTGCAGCCGCTCGGTCGCCTCGGCGACGCGCTTGTCGTAGTACTCGATGCGCAGCGCCTGGGCGCGCTGCTGGCCGTGCCAGTCGGCGCGCTCGAAGCGGGCCTTGGCGCCGCTGCTCGCCTGGCGAAAGAGCCGGTAGTGGCGATCGAAGCCGTCGAGCATCGCCCGCGCGATGGCGAACGCGCGCGCATCGGTGAGCGCTGCCGGGAACGCGGGAGCGTCCGTCACTTCGAGCGCGCCTTCAGCATGCGCCGCGCCGACGCCTCGTGCACGAGCACCTCGTCGAGCGTCGACCGCAGGTCAGCCAGGCGCGCTTCCAGGTCGGCGCGCTGGCGCGCCATCACGTCGACGAAGCGGCGCAGCTGGCTCTGGCTGTCGCGCCGGGTCTCGTACATGTCGACCAGCTCCTTCACTTCCGCGAGCTTCAGGCCGAGCCGCTTGCCGCGCAGGGTGAGCGTGAGCCGGGCGCGGTCGCGCGCCGTGTAGACGCGGTGCCGGCCCACCCGCGCCGGAGCGAGCAGGCCGCAGTCCTCGTAGAAGCGGATCGCGCGCGTCGTCAGGCCGAACTCGCGCGCCAGCTCGCCGATCGTGAAGCTCGACGGCGCGGGCGCGGCCGGCGCCGATCGGCTGCGGACAAGGCGGGCAACAACGGCGCCGGACATCGCGATTTACACTCGAAGTTGACGTTTACGTAAAGTGCGGAACGCGCGCAAAGTGTAGAGGACACACGAGGTCCGGAAAGATTGCCCCGACGATGAATGCCCTAGAAGCCCAGCTCGACTACTGCCTCGGCCAGGAGGTTCCCGCGCCCGGCCGGACCATCGACGTCGCCCCGGGGGTGAAGTGGGCGCGCATGCAGTTGCCCTTCGCACTCAACCACATCAACGTCTGGCTGCTGCGCGACGAGATCGCCGGCAACGGCGGCGACGCACCTCGACAGGGCTGGAGCATCGTCGACTGCGGCATCGGCAACGAGGCGACGCGCGCCTCGTGGGAGGAGATCTTCGCGACCGCGCTCGACGGCCTGCCGGTGCTGCGCGTCGTCGTCACCCACATGCACCCCGACCACATCGGATCGGCGCACTGGCTGTGCGAGCGATGGAACGCACGCCTGTGGATCAGCGCGACCGACTTCGGCATCGCCCGGATGGCGAGCCGGGCCAGCGCCGGCTTCGGCGGCCCGCTGTCGGCCGCCTTCATGGCCATCCACGGCATGGCCGCCGATCCGGAAGCGGTCGGCCAGGTCGCCGGCCGGACGAACTACTACCGCAGCCTCGTGCCCGACGTCCCCGACAGCTACCGTCGACTGATCGGCGGCATGAAGCTCGAGTTCGGCAGCGGCGACGCGCGCTCGTCCTGGACCTGCCACGCCGGCTACGGCCACGCGCCCGAGCACATGGCGCTGCACGGCGAGCGCGCCCGCGTCCTGATCAGCGGCGACATGGTGCTGCCGCGCATCTCGACCAACGTCAGCGTCGTCGACGTCGAGCCCGAAGCCGACTCGCTCACGCTGTACCTCGACTCGATCGAGCGGATGCGGGCGATCGACCCGGGCGTGCTCGTCCTGCCTTCGCACGGCCTGCCGTTCAAGGGCCTGCACACTCGCATCGACCAGCTCCAGGCGCACCACGCCGAGCGCTTCGCCGAGGTGCTCGAGGCGTGCGCCGTCGGGCCGCGCACGGCCTTCGAGCTCGTGCCGGTGCTCTTCAAGCGTCCGCTCGACCTGCACCAGATGACCTTCGCGATGGGCGAGTCGGTCGCGCACTGCCACGCGCTCTGGTATGCGGGCAAGCTCGAGCGCCACGTCGGCGCCGACGACATCGTCCGCTTCGCGACGCCCTAGTGCTCGCGGCGCCGGCGCGTCTCGACGTGCCGCCCGGGACGACTCCTAGTGCGGGACAACCGAGGTCGCAGCCGCAGACGCTGCCGACGCAGCTGCGTCCCGATAGGCCTCGGCGGCCTCGAGCGCATGCTCGGCGCGGTCGCGGTCACCTGGATGCGTTGAGAGCCACTCGGGCACGTAGGCGCGGTTCTTCTTCGATTCCGAGTCTTCGCGGAAGAAAAGCCGCGCCAGCGCCCCGGGAGAGATGCCGGCGCGGCGTAACCCCGCGATGGCGAAGTCGTCGGCCACAGCTTCGTCGGCGCGCGAATACCGCAGTTGACCGAACAGGATGGCCGAGTGGCTCGCCACGCTCGAGTAGTCGCCCCAGAGCAAGCCCGCGAGCGCACCGCCCCCGAGGGCACGGAACAGAGCGCGCGTCATGTGGTGCCCCGACTGGTGGCCCGACTCGTGCGCGAGCACGGCGAGCAGGATCTCGTCGTCGTTGCCGGCAAGAGCGACCATGCCGTCGAGGAATACGATCGTTCCGCCCGGCAAGGCAAAGGCGTTGACACCCGGACCGCTCTGCACCGAGCGGAATTCGATGCGACGCGCTCGCGGCAGTGCAGCACGGTCCTCGAAGGCGATGAAGCGCTCGATGAGCGCAGCCTGCCGGGCCGCGCTTAGCTTGCTCGGCAAAAGCATCCGTTTGTCGAGCACAGCGAGCGCCTGGTCACCCATGCGCTCCTCGAGCGCGGGCGACACGTGGCGCGCGGCCCAGTCGGCGGCCCTCGGCAGGCCCTCGAGGTAAAGAAAGGCCGCCAGCGCGACAAGCAGCACCAGCGCGACCAGCGCGGCCGGCCAGGCGCGCTGAGCGCGAACCACCGGGGAATCACCTCGGCCCGCGCCGCTGAGGGCCGCCGCCAAGGCAGCCGATTCGTCGATCTGCACGACACCCCGCGCCGGTAGGTCGAAGAGCCGGGGCGTGTGTGCGAGCGGTTCGGCGACGTGGACCTCGGCGAGCGGGATCGAGACGACCTCGTCGGCGGTGGCGAAGACGAAGCGGTCGCCGTCGAATCCGGCCTGTACGGTACGCGACATAGCGCTGCGGCCGTCGAACCAGCGGCCGGCGAAGGACAGGGAAGACTTGTAGAAGACGTCCATCACCAGCCCACGTCTAAGCCGAAGAAGTCGACCGCCCCGGCACCGACAGTCGCGTTCGATGCACCAGGGTCGAGGTTCGCCAGGGCGGCGTCGAGCGACTCGCTGCCGACGATGCACATGCAGCCGATGCGATAGCGCGCCCACGCGATCGTGGCGTACGGCCAGTAGAGGCCGGCAGTGAGAAGCACCAGCGCGATGTTCTTGCCGGCGATCGGAAGCAATGTCTTGAAAGCGATCGAGGTCTTGAATCTGAACGGGCCGAGCGTCGTGTGTGTCCACACGATCCGCTGGATACGGGCCGCGAAGTAAGGCCACGCAGCCAGCCACGCCAAGGCGGCCGTCGCGACGCCGACAATGATCCCCACGATCGGAGCCGCCAGAGCTGATCCGAACGAGGACACGGCCGCGCCGAAGACGATCGCAGCGCCGACGCCTACCAGGAAGAGCCACAAGCCGGCGAGGAGATAGGTACCGTAGAAGCGCCCGAGCGCTGCGCGAAATCCTGATGCGTGGCCGGCGAACTCGACGTGCCGATGCTGAAAGGCTTTGAGGCGATGGTGCATCCAGGGCAGGAGCAGAGCGGAAGCAATGCCGAAGGCAAGGGTCGTCTTCTCGCCTCCGAGCGCCGCGGCAAGTCCGCCCGATATCCACAACGCGACGACGAAGAAGACGCTTCGGTAGGCATGACCGAAAGTCGCCGTGAAGCCGAAGCGAATCGCACGCCAGCGCGTGTTTTGCAGGCGGAAGCGAGTGGCGCTCGCGAAGAGAAGCGGCGCGACGACCAGCAGGAGAATCGTCGCGACGATGCCGAGCGTGAGCGAGAACTCGAACGAGAAGGTGTAGAAGCCGATCAAGGCGAGCGCCAGAAGTCGCCCCCGCAAGATGGCGAGCGGCTCGGCGACGAACTCGAACGGATCGCCAAGCAGGCGGGTGTTGCGGGCGAAGTACGACGCCTTGCGCACCTTCGCCCAGGCCGAATAGATGCCGACGGTGACGATCGTCAGCACGGTGTTGACGACCCAAATGCGAAAGTACTCGCCGCCTGCGCCCGTGAATTCGAGCGGCGAATCGTTCGCTCTTGACGCCGGCTCCGGCCTCGGAACGTCCGATCCCGAAGTCGCTTCGGCGCTCACACGTCCTCGCTGGTCGGCCGCGCGCCATCGCGAAGACTCCGCCGCGCGGACCGGTAGTCAGGCACGACCGACTCGACGACCTTCCAGAAGCGCGGACTGTGGTTCATCTCGCGAAGGTGGGCGAGCTCGTGGGCGACGACGTAGTCGATCGTCGCCAGCGGATGGTGGATCAGCCGCCAGTGCAGGCGCACCGACCCGCTGGCGTTGGCGCTGCCCCAGCGCGTCTCGGCCGACGACAGCGACAGCCGCGTGACGCGCACGCCGAGCCGCTCGGCGAAGTGCGCGGAGCGCTCGGCGAAGACGCGGCGTGCCTCGCGCTGCAGCCAGCTCTGAACGGCGTCGCGGATGCGGGCTTCGCCCGCGTCGCGCGGCAGGCCGATCAGGAGGCGCATCGGCGGCGAAGCGTCGTCGCCCGTCGGGGTCGGGCGGTCGACGTCGCGAAGGACGAGCTCGCCGTCGGCCAGCCCGCTTTCCGGGTCGAGCACGATGATCGCCGTGGCGCCGAGGTAGGCCACCGATGCGCCGTGGCGCCAGACCATGCGCGTCGCCCGGGACTTCGCCGCGCGCTCGCCCTGCTCGACGAGCCTGGCGACGATCCACGCGCCCTTCTCGCGCACGGCGGCATCGACGTCGCGGAGCAGCACCCATTTTGGCGCGCGAACGCTGAGCCCTTCGGCGCCGACCAGGAAGCCGATACTGCGGCGACGCGAGCGCGAGAACAGGAATGCGACGCGCCGGCCGTCGATGACGAGCTCGCGGTTGGCGCGCGGGTGACGCAGCAGCTCGTCCTGCGGCGTCGGCGGCACGTCATCGGGCAACCGCGAAGGCACGACGGGCGGCGCAGCCGAGCGATCGGCCTCGGCCTCGTCGAAGAGCCCGCGCTGCAGCGTGTCGACAAATCGCCGCAGGCCGCGCGCGAACGATCCCTTCATCTACCGGTAGGCCTCGGGATCGAGCCGGCGCATCTCGCCTTCGATCCAGGCCTCGACCTCGCGCATCAGCTCGTCCGACTGGCGCCCGGTCGAGTCGATCGGCTTGCCGATCGAGACGTCGATGACGCCGGGCAGCAGCAGGAAGCTCTTCCTCGGCCAGCAGCGCGCCGAGGTCACCGCGATCGGCACCACCGGTCGGCCGGTCTCGACCGCGAGCCGCGTGCCGCCGCCCTTGTACTGGCCCTTGCCGCCGCGCGCCGCGCGCGTGCCTTCGGGGAACATGATCACCCAGTTGCCCTGCGCCAGGTAGCGCCGACCCTGCTCGACGACCTTGGCCCACGCCTCCGAGCGCTTGCTGCGGTCGATGTGGATCAGGTCCATGCGCGCCATCGCCCAGCCGAAGAACGGGATGTAGAGCAACTCGCGCTTGAAGACGTAGCAGAGCGGCCTGGGCATCAGCATCGGGAAGGCGAAGGTCTCCCACGTCGACTGGTGCTTGGACAGGAGGATGACCGCCGTGTCGGGCAGGTTTTCGCGGCCGTGGAGGCGCCATCGCACGCCGCAGATCGCGCGCGCCGCCTGGATCGACAGGCTCAGCCAGCCGGCGAAGAACCAGTAGACCGGCGCGCCGCGCACGAAGATCGAATAGACGAGGCCGGCCAGCGCCCACGGCACGACCGTGATCGCCAGGAACAGCACGAAGATCGCCGAACGCACGGCGGACAGGGCGCGGCTCATGAGTCCAGCTTCGAGAAGGAGGAGTCGGCCTCGTCGGGCTCGCCTCGGGCGTGACGCTCGCGCTGGATCAGCTCGTGCGCGAACTCGGCCAGGTCGGCGTGGACGACGGCATGCGGCAGCCCGGCCATCACCTGGCCCAGCGCCGCGTCGTCGAGGCGCGCGCCTTTGCCGGTGAGCACCAGGTGCGGCGCGCAGCCGACGGCGGCGCCGGCCTCCAGGTCGCCCATCGAATCGCCGACGACATAGGTCTCGCGCAGGTCGACGCCGTAGCGCTCGCCGATCATCGAGAAGAGGCCGGATTGCGGCTTGCGGCAGGCGCAGCCCTCGTCGGGGCCGTGCGGGCAGAAGAAGACGGCGTCGATGCGCCCGCCGACCATCGCGAGCTCGCGGTTCATGCGCTCGTGGATGGCGTTGAGCGTGGCCATGTCGAAGAGCCCGCGCGCGAGTCCCGACTGGTTGGTCGCGACGACCGTGTGCCAGCCGGCGTGGTTGAGGCGCGCGATCGCCTCGAGCGCACCGGGCACGGGGACCCACTTGCCGTCGCGATCGAGGATGACGAGCTTCATCGACGCTTCGTGGCCGGGGCCGCGCGACTTCATCCCGCCAGCCGCGACAGGTCGGCGACGCGGTTCATGGTCGCGCGCAGCGCCGCCAACAACGCCAGACGATTGGCCCGCAGGGCTGCGGATTCGGCGTTGACCATGACACTGTCGAAGAATGCATCGACTGCTGGCTTGAGGCCCGCGAGCAGGCTGAGGGAGCGAGCGTACTCGCCTGCGGCGTAAGCCTCGTCGGCGCTCCGGCCGACGTCCCCCAGCGCAGCGGCAAGTGCCTGCTCGGCGGGCTCGATCAGGAGTCCCGTGGCGAACTCGCCCGCGGGCGCTTCGCTCTTCTTCAAGATGTTGCGGACGCGCTTGTTCGCCGCGGCCAGCGTCGGCGCCTCGGGCAGGGCAAGGAACTCGCGCACGGCAAGAACACGGCCGACGACGTCGTGTAGCGCCGGCCTCGGCGTCATGTTTATGACAGCGTCGACGGCGCGGCTCTCGTAGAGCATCGCGAGCTGCTGGAAATAGCGCTCGTAGACGAAGGCCTCGACCGCGGCAACGACGTCGGCGGCCAGCTCGACGCTGAACGTCGATGCGACTTTCTCGAGCAGCTTCGGCAGGTGAAGCCCCATCGGCTTGTCAACGAAGGCCGATGCGGCCCCGAGCACTTCGAAGGAGCGGATCAGCGTCAACGCATGGCGGCGCAGAGCGTACGGATCTTTGTCGCCCGTGGGCTTCAGGCCGATGCCCCAGATCCCAACCAACGCCTCGGCGCGGTCAGCGACGAGGAGCGCTTCGCCCACGAGGTTGGCCGCTTCGTCGCTGTCGCCACGCCGGTTCACGTACTGGCCACGGATCGCCGCGACCACGTCGGGCGCTTCGCCGTCGTGCGCCGCGTAGTAGGCGCCCATAATTCCTTGCAGCTCGGGGAACTCGCCGACCATGTCGCTCAGCAGGTCGGCCTTGGCGAGAAACGCGGCGCGGCCAGCAAGCGTGGGCGAGGCGCCAATCGCCTCAGCCACCCACACGGCGATCGTGCGCACACGCCGGACGCGATCTCCCTGGCTGCCGAGCCTGCCGTGGTAGACGACTTTGTCGAGGCCAGACACCCGTGACTCGAGCTTCTTCTTGCGGTCCTGGTCGAAGAAGAACTTCGCATCCGCCAGGCGCGGCCGCACGACGCGCTCGTTGCCTTCGACGATGCGCGAGGGGTCGGCCGGCGTGATGTTGCTGACGACGAGGAAGCGGTTGGTGAGCTTCCCGTCGCGGCCGAGCAGAGGGAAATACTTCTGGTTCGCCTTCATCGTCAGCACGAGGCACTCGGCAGGCACCTCGAGAAACTCGCGCTCGAACTGGCACGCGAGCACGTTCGGCCGTTCGACCAGCCCCGTGACTTCGTCGAGCAGCTCGTCGTCGTCGATCGGCATCGAATCCGCGGCCGCGGCGCCGGCCTGAAGCTGGCGCAGGATCTCGTCGCGGCGCTCATTGAAGCTCGCGATGACCGCGCCCTCGTCGCGCAACTGCGCGGCATAGCCGTCGGCCGTTCGCAGCACGATCGGCGTGCGCGCCGCCTCGAAGCGATGGCCGAGCGTCGTCCGGCCGGCAGCAAGACCGAGGGCGCGGACCGGCACGATCTCATCGCCGTGCAGCACGACGAGGCCGTGCGCCGGGCGCACGAAGCTGACGCTGGTCCAGCCGTCCGCGAGCTGGTACTGCATGACCTTCGGGATTGGCAGCTGGGCGAGCGCGCTGTCGAGTGCGCGCTGCAGGCCGTCGGACAGCGTCGCGCCGTCGACGACCGCATCGAGGAACAGCGTCTCGCTCTTGCCGTCGACACGGCGTTGCAGCCGCGGCACCGCGTCCGCACCGGCGCCGAGCGCGGCGAGCTTCTTGAGCAGCGCCGGCGTCGCTTCGCCCGCCGGCGTGAGGCCGACGCTCGCCGGCATCAGCTTGTGCGAGACCGAGCGATCGGCAGCGCGTGCAGCGACGGCGTCGACCAGCACCGCGAGCCGTCGCGGCGTCGCGTACGACGTGACCTTCGCGCCCGCGCCGAGCAGGGATTCGTCGCGCAGGCCGGCAGCGATACCGGCGGCAAAGGCGGTGCCGAGCCTGGCCAGCGCCTTGGGCGGCAGCTCCTCGACGAGCAGCTCGACGAGGAGCGGCCGGATCGCGTCGCTCGCCATCACGCCGGCTGCCGGGAGTCGGCGGCGGACTTCTTCGCCGCGAGCTGCGCCACGACTTCGTCGGACCAGGCCTTCGGCGCCATCGGAAAGCCGAGCCGGGCCCGGCTGTCGAGATAGCTCTGCGCGACGGCGCGCGCCAGGTTGCGGATCCGGCCGATGTAGGCCGCGCGCTCGGTGACGCTGATCGCGCCGCGCGCGTCGAGCAGGTTGAAGCTGTGGCCGGCCTTGAGCAGCTGCTCGTAGGCCGGCAGCGCCAGCTGCTTGTCCATCAGGAACTTGCTCTGCTTCTCGTGCGCCGCGAACGCGGTCAGCAGGAAGTCGACATCGCTGTACTCGAAGTTGTAGGCGCTTTGCTCGACCTCGTTCTGCTTGTAGACGTCGCCGTAGCTTAAACCGTCGGTCCAGGCCAGGTTGTAGACATTGTCGACGCCCTGCAGGTACATCGCCAGCCGCTCGAGGCCGTAGGTGATCTCGCCCGTGATCGGCTTGCAGTCGATGCCGCCGACCTGCTGGAAGTAGGTGAACTGCGTCACCTCCATGCCGTTCAGCCAGACCTCCCAGCCCAGGCCCCAGCAGCCGAGCGTCGGGTTCTCCCAGTCGTCCTCGACGAAGCGGACGTCGTTGGCCTTCAGGTCGAAGCCGAGCGCCTCGAGCGAGCCGAGGTAGAGGTCGAGGATGTCGGCCGGCGCGGGCTTGAGCACCACCTGGTACTGGTAGTAGTGCTGCAGGCGGTTCGGGTTCTCGCCGT
>CAJDUN010000093.1_pt1 | contig 10599 bp, 10 predicted proteins | sample 7390741 | NCBI WGS metagenome assembly CAJDUN01 (sample SAMEA7055660, study PRJEB34461) | soil metagenome | biome: terrestrial ecosystem; feature: Peninsula; material: soil | place: Antarctica | collected 2016 | reverse complement strand
GAGGCCCGACTGCAAAGGGGGCCAGAACACGAGGACGAGAAGTCCGCTCAGAAAGCGCCCGGAATTCTGTCACCCGTGACGCCAACAACAAAAACGGGTTAGCCGCTTGCGGAGCTAACCCGTTGATTTCATTGGTCGGGACGGCGGGATTCGAACTCGCGACCCCTTGCACCCCATGCAAGTGCGCTACCAGGCTGCGCTACGCCCCGACGAACGCGGATTATAGGCAGCGGACTCGCGTCACGGACCGAGCAGGCCGCGAATCGAGATCAGCTCCTGGCGCACCTGCGCTGCCGAAAGCGTCAGCGTCTCGCCTTCTGCGAAGGACGACGATTCGACAGCACCCACTTCGCCCTCGGCCGGCGCACCGTCGCCGTTGGACATTCGGGCTTCCATCGTGTTTCGATTCGAGGCGTTCGAGCGCGTCGATGCAGCGTCGGTGAGCCGGTTCCTGGCCCCGCTGATCGTGAAGCCCTGCTCGTACAGCAGCTCACGAATTCGCCGGATGAGCAGCACCTCGTGGTGCTGGTAGTAGCGCCGGTTGCCGCGGCGCTTCATCGGCTTGAGCTGCGTGAATTCCTGCTCCCAATACCTCAGCACGTACGGCTTGACGCCGCACAACTCGCTCACTTCGCCGATGGTGAAGTAGCGCTTGGCCGGGATCGCTGGGAGCATTTTCTCCATGAAAATCAATAAGATCAGGAGATAAACCTAGACTTTACTCGAACTCCTCGGCGATCGGCGTGTCGCCCTGCACGACTCCCTTCAATTTGTGGCTCGCGTGAAAAGTCACGACCTGCCGGGCCTTGATCGGAATCGCCTCGCCGGTGCGCGGGTTGCGTCCGGGGCGCGGTGCCTTGCGCCGGATGTTGAAGTTGCCGAACCCGGACATCTTGACGTCGTCGCCCGACAGGAGCGTCGCGTAGATCAGGTCGAAGAAGGCTTCGACCATGTCCTTCGATTCGCGCTTGTTGAGACCGAGTCGCTCGAACAGAAGCTCAGCGAGCTCGGCCTTGGTCAGCGTCGGCGTGACCAGCGTCGGCATCAGGACGCGATCCGGGGGCGAGTCGCCTCGGGCCATTGGGGTCGCTCTACTGCTTTCTCAGGCGCACGCCGAGGCGTGCGTCGAGCTGGGCGAGCACGCCGGCGACGGCGCGATCGATGTGATCGTCGGTGAGGGTGCGGCTGTCGTCACGCAGCTCGAGGCGAACCGCGAGACTGCGCTCGCCCTCGGCAATGCCGGGGACTGGGGCCTTGGGCTCGTAGATGTCGAACAGCGTCGCGCTGCGAACGAGTCCTTCGGCATCATTTTCGATGGCGGCCATCAGTGCCGCGTGCGAGACGTCGCGGCGAGCGACGACGGCGATGTCGCGCCAGGCCGACTGCTGCTTCGCGAGCGGCGTGAAGAGCGGCAGACGACGGCGCATCAGCGCCTCGGCGTCGATCTCGAAGACGATCGTCGGTCCCGGCAATTCGTAGCCCTGGCGCCAGCGCGGATGCAGTTCACCGACGACGCCGACCGGCGCGCCATCGATCTCGATGGCGGCATTGCGACCGGGATGGAGCGCGGGATGCGTCGACGGCACGAAGCGCGCGCCGAGCGAAGCGAGCAGGGTTTCAAGATCGCCCTTGACGTCGTAGAAGTCCACCGGGCGTTCCGCGACGCCCCATTGCTGCGGAGCGATCGGGCCGTAGGCCAGGCCGCCGAGGCGCAGGGGCTGGCTCAGCCCCGCCACTGTCGTGGGGCCGTTCGTCACCGCCGGATCGCGCAGGAACACCTTGCCGAGCTCGAACACGAAGACTCTGGGCGCCTTGCGTGCAAGGTTGACGCGCAGCACTTCGACCAGGCCGCCGATCAGGCTCGATCGCATCACCGAGCTCGTGTCGACGATCGGGTTGACCACGCGCACCGGATTCGTGTTGCCCGCGAAGTCGCGCTCCCAGCGCTCGTCGACGAAGCTGAAGCTGATCGTCTCCTGCCAGCCCAGATCGGCCATCTCGTGCCGCAGCGCCATCGCCTGTCGACGGCTCTCGCTCGCGACCACCGGCACCAGCGATCCGCGCGCGGGATGCGACGGCAGGGCCTCGTAGCCGATGAGACGGATCACTTCCTCGATCAGGTCTTCCTCGAGCTGCAGGTCGAAGCGCCAGCTCGGCGGAACGACCTCGATCTCGCCGTCGCGCGCGGTCCACGCGAAGCCGAGGCGCGTCAGCACGGTCTCGCATTGCGCCTGCGTGATCGGCATGCCGATCACCTTCGCGGCGCGCTGGACGCGAAGCACGACCGGACGCTGCTCGGGCAGCGCGACGACGTGATCGTCGATCGCGCCGCAGCGCGTCTCACGGCCGCCGCAGATCCGGACAATCAGCGCCGTGAGCCGTTCCAGATGCTCGACCGTCGTCGCGGGGTCGACGCCGCGCTCGAAGCGATGGCCGGCATCGGTCGCGAAGTGATAGCGGCGCGAGCGTCCGGCGACCGCCTCGGGCCACCAGAAGGCCGCTTCGACGTAGACGTTGCGGGTGTCGTCCGACACCGCGGTCGCATTGCCGCCCATGATGCCGGCCAACGACTCGACGCGGCTGTCGTCGGCGATGACACCGACAGTCGCGTCGAGCTCGACGGTGTTGCCGTTGAGCAGCTCGAGCGACTCGCCGGCGCGGCCCCAGCGGACCGTCAGGCCGCCGTCGATCTTGTCGAGATCGAAGATGTGCGAGGGGCGACCCAGCTCGAACATCACGTAGTTGGAGATGTCGACGAGCGGCGACACGGTGCGCTGGCCGCAGCGAGCGAGCCGCTCGGCCATCCAGGCCGGCGTCTTCGCGCGCGGATTGACGTTGCGGACGATGCGTCCGGAGAATCGCCCGCAGAGACCGGGCGCCTCGACGCGCACCGGCAGGATCGCACCGCCGTCGCTCGGCACGGTCGGGAACGACGGCGCCTTCAACGGCGCCCCCGTGATCGCCGCGAGCTCGCGTGCGACGCCGAAGACGCTGAGCGCATGACCGAGATTGGGCGTGAGCTTGAGCGTGAAGATCGTGTCGTCGAGCAGCAGGTGCTTGCGCAGGTCGAGGCCGACGGGCGCGTCGTCGTCGAGGACGAGCAGGCCGCCGTGATCGTCGGAGAGCCTGAGCTCACGCGCCGAGCAGAGCATGCCGCGACTCTCGACGCCGCGGATCTTGCCGATCTGGATCCGGAACGGCTCGTCGCTGCCCTCCTTCGCGGGCGGCAGCTCGGCACCGACGAGCGCGCACGGCGTCTTCATGCCGGCGCGCACGTTCGGTGCGCCGCAGACGATGTCGAGCGGCTCGGCCGCGCCGACATCGACCCGGCAGACGCGCAGGCGATCCGCGTCGGGATGCGGCTCGACCGACAGCACCTCGCCGATGACGACACCGCGAAACGGCGGCGCCACGGTGCGCAGCGACTCCACCTCGAGGCCGCTCATGGTCAGCCGTTCGGCGAGCTCGGCCGTATCGATCGGCGGATCACAGAACTCGCGCAGCCAGGACTCGGGGAATTGCATGGCGGACAGTGCGGGATCAGGCGAACTGGCGCAGGAAGCGCAGGTCGCCGTCGAAGAACAGGCGCAGGTCGTCGATGCCGTAGCGGAGCATCGCCAGGCGGTCGATGCCGGAGCCGAAGGCGAAGCCGATCACCTTCTCGGGATCGAAGCCCATGTTGCGCACGACCTGCGGATGCACCTGGCCCGATCCCGACACCTCGACCCAGCGGCCGGCGAGCGGGCCGCTCCCGAACATCACGTCGATCTCGGCGCTCGGCTCGGTGAACGGGAAGTAGCTCGGACGAAAGCGCAGCTGCAGCTCGCTCGTCTCGAAGAACGCCTGCATGAAATCGAGGTAGACGGCCTTCAGGTCGCGAAAGCTCACGTCCTGGCCGAGCCAGAGTCCTTCGACCTGATGGAACATCGGCGCATGCGTCGCGTCGCTGTCGACGCGAAACGTGCGGCCGGGCGCGATCACGCGCACGTCCGGCATCGTCGCGGCGCCGGCGTGCTTCTTCGCGTGCGCCTGCGCGTGGCGGATCTGCATCGGCGAGGTGTGCGGCCTCAGGTTGAGGAAGCGGCCGCCGTCGTCCTTCACGTCGACGTAGAACGTGTCCTGCATCGAGCGCGCGGGATGGTTCTCGGGGTTGTTCAGCGCCGTGAAGCTGAACCAGTCGGTCTCGATCTCGGGCCCGTCGGCGACCTCGAAGCCGAGCGAGGCGAAGATCTGCTCGATCCGCTCCAGCGCGCGGCTGACCGGATGCAGTCCGCCTTTGCCGCGCGATCGGCCGGGCAAGGTGACGTCGAGGGACTGCGCGGCGAGCTGCTGCTCGAGCTGAGCCTCGGCCATCGCCGATCGACGCGAGACGAGGGCCGCATCGATCGCCTGCTTGACCGCATTGATGTCGGCGCCCCGCGCCTTCTTCTCGTCGGGCAGCAGAGCGCCCAGCGACTTCAGCTGCGCCGTGACGACCCCGTTCTTGCCGAGGTAGCGGGCCTTGGCGTCTTCGAGCTCGGCAGGCGTCGCCGCCCGGGCGAACTCCGCCAGAGCGCTCTCGACCACCGATTGCAGTTCGTTCATCGTGGGGCGACGGGGTCCCGGCGACTGCGTGCCGGTGAACCCGGCCCGCGCGTCGCGGTGCAGGCTCGGGTCAGCTTCAGGACAGGTGCGGACGTACCTTCTCGACGACCGCGCTGAACGCAGCCGGGTCGTGAACGGCCATGTCGGCCAGGACCTTGCGGTCGAGGTCGATCTGGGCCTTCTTCAGCCCGGCCATGAACTTGCTGTACGTGACGCCGAGGCCGCGGGTCGCCGCGTTGATGCGGGCGATCCAGAGCTGGCGGAAGACGCGCTTCTTGGTGCGGCGGTCGCGATAGGCGTATTGCCCGGCGCGCATGACCGCTTCCTTGGCGATGCGAAAGACATTCTTGCGGCGGCCGCGGAAGCCCTTGGCAAGGGCGAGAACTTTCTTGTGGCGGGCACGCGCGGTGACGCCGCGTTTGACGCGAGGCATGGTTTTCTCCTTCGGAAATGACGAGGTCGGCGGACGGTCAGAGACCGGCGAACGGCAGCATTTGCGCCATGTGGCCCATGTTGGTCTTGTCGACCGTCACGGTGCCGCGCAGGTGGCGCTTGGTCTTCGTCGACTTCTTCGTCAGGATGTGGCGCTTGAACGCCTGGCCCCGCTTCACGGTGCCGCCCGGGCGGACCCGGAAGCGCTTCGCAGCGCTCTTCTTCGTCTTCATCTTGGGCATGACTGCTCCTTCTTCGTGTGCTGCTGCCAGGCGCCGCCGGGAGTTTCCGTCGTCTTGCAAGCCTGCAGCCGCTTCTGTCGGCGAGCGACGCGCGCTCGACCGTATTGCTCTCTTGTCCTTCGCTCTACTTCCGCTTCGGTGCCAGGACCATGATCATCTGCCGACCCTCGAGCTTGGGCATGTGCTCGACGACCGAAACGTCGGCCAGCTCGTCGCGGATCCGCTCCAGCAGGCGCATGCCGATGTCCTGGTGCGTGATCTCGCGGCCGCGGTAGCGCAGCGTCACCTTGCCCTTGTCGCCGTCTTCCTCGATGAAGCGGCGCAGGTTCCTCATCTTGATGGTGTAGTCGCCCTCGTCGGTGCCGGGCCGGAACTTCACTTCCTTGACTTCGATGACCTTCTGCTTCGACTTCGCCTCGGCCGCGCGCTTCTGCTCCTGGTACTTGAACTTGCCGTAGTCCATCAGCCGGCAGACCGGCGGATCGGCCTGGGCGACGATCTCGACGAGATCGACGTCCTGCTCGCCCGCGAGGCGCAGCGCCTCGGCGATCGGGACGATGCCCAGAGGTTCGTTCTCGGGTCCGTTCAGGCGGACTTCAGGTGCGAGGATTTCCCGGTTGAGCCGGTGCTTGCGCTCGGCGTTGGGTTGACGGCGGTCTGCGAAAGTAGCGATGTCGAATGCCTTTCAACGGGCCCCAAGGCAAAGGAACCCACACAACGAGAAACGCACCCATGGGCCCGACTGTCGGATCGGGCCGAGCGCTTTCACGCTTTCTGGGCGATGTCGGCGACGAGCTTCGCGGTGAAGTCGTCCAGCGGCATCGCGCCAAGGTCGTGATTGCCCCGGGCGCGCACGGAAACGGTCCCGTTTGCCTTTTCCTTGTCGCCAACGACCAGGATGTACGGGACCTTCTGCAACGAATGCTCTCGTATTTTATAGTTGATTTTCTCGTTGCGCAAATCGCTCACCACCCTAAGTCCTTGTTTTTGCAGTGATTTGATCACTTCCGTGGCGTAGTCGGCCTGGTTTTCGGTGATGTTCAGGACGCTTGCCTGGACCGGCGCCAGCCAGGCCGGCATCGCGCCGCCCCAGTGCTCCAGCAGAATGCCGATGAAGCGCTCGAAGCTGCCGACGATGGCCCGGTGCAGCATCACCGGGAAGGCGCGCCCGCTCGTCTCGGTGACGTAGTCGCCGCCCAGCCGCTCGGCGGTGTTGTAGTCGACCTGCATCGTGCCGAGCTGCCACTCGCGGCCGATCGCGTCCTTCAGCGTGTACTCGATCTTCGGGCCGTAGAAGGCGCCCTCGCCGGGCGAGACCTTGAACTCGCAGCCCGAGCGCCGGAGCGCTTCCATGAGCGCGTACTCGGCCTTGTCCCAGAAGTCGTCCGAGCCGACACGATGCTCCGGCCTGGTCGCCACCTTGTAGATGATCTCGGTGAACCCGAAATCCGCGTAGACCTTCTGCAGCTGCGCCGTGTAGGCCACGCACTCGTCGAAGATCTGGTCCTCCGTGCAGAAGATGTGGCCGTCGTCCTGCGTGAAGCCGCGCACGCGCATGATCCCGTGCATCGAGCCGCTCGGCTCGTTGCGGTGGCACTGACCGAACTCGCCGTAGCGCAGGGGCAGCTCGCGGTAGCTGCGCAGGCTCGACTTGAAGATCAGCACGTGACCCGGGCAGTTCATCGGTTTCAGCGCGTACTCGTGCTTCTCCGATTCCGTCGTGAACATGTTCTCGCGGTAGTTCTGCCAGTGGCCGGTCTTTTCCCACAGGCTCTTGTCGAGGATCTGCGGGCTCTTCACCTCCTGGTAGCCGGTGGCGACGTAGACGTCGCGCATGTAGCGCTCGACCGCCTGCCAGAGCTGCCAGCCCTTCGGATGCCAGAAGACGACGCCGGGCGCGACCTCGTCGATGTGAAAGAGGTCGAGCTCGCGGCCGAGCTTGCGGTGATCGCGCTTCTCGGCCTCCTCGAGCATGCGCAGGTAGTTCTGCAGCTCGTCCTTGGTCGCCCAGGCCGTGCCGTAGATGCGCTGCAGCATCTCGTTGCGATGGTCACCGCGCCAGTACGCGCCCGCGACCTTCATCAGCTTGAAGTGCTTGAGCTTGCCGGTGCTCGGCACGTGCGGGCCACGACAGAGGTCCTCGAATGCGCCCTCGCGGTACAGCGACACGTCCTCGCCGGCCGGAATGGCGCCGATGATCTCCGCCTTGTAGGCCTCGCCCATCGCGCTGAAATGGGCGATCGCCTCGTCGCGCGGCAGGACGCGGCGCGTGATCTTCTCGTCGCGCCTGGCGAGCTCGGTCATCTTCGCCTCGATGGCCGCGAGATCCTCGGGCGTGAACGGCCGCTTGTAGGCGAAGTCGTAGTAGAAGCCGTTCTCGATCACCGGCCCGATCGTCACCTGGGCGTCGGGGAAGAGTTCCTTCACCGCGTAAGCGAGCAGGTGCGCCGTCGAATGGCGGATCAGGTCGAGTCCGTCGGCGTCCTTCTCCGTGACGATGGCCAGGCGATCGTCGTGATCGATCGTGAAGCTCGTGTCGACGAGCCGGCTCGCGGCGCCCTCGCCGACCCGGCCGCCGAGCGCGGCCTTGGCCAGGCCGGGGCCGATCGACGCGGCGACCTGCTCCACCGTCACCGGGCCGGGGAACTCGCGGCGGGATTCGTCGGGCAGTTGAATCGAGATCATGGGAAGACTCCAGCAATGAAAAAAGCGCGGACCAGCCGCGCTTCTTCAACAAGACACAAGGAAACGGGATGCGGGGACGCGCGGCGACCTACACCCTCCGGCCGGAGGTGGTAGTTCGCGGTGTCATAACCGGCATGCCTTTCTGTCTCCTGTGAGTTCGCTCTTGTGGGTTGACCCTGATTGTAGGCGAGCGAGTTCAGAAGGACAGGATCGAGACATTGGCAGTGCGCTCGATGAACCAGAGCGAGGCGATGGCAATCGCGACCAGCGAACCACCGACGAGCACGACGCGCCGATAGCCGCTCCACCGCCGCACGGTGAAGAGCGCCGTCGTCGCGATGCCGACGATCAGCAGCTGGCCGAGCTCGAGGCCGACGTTGAACTGGAGCAAGGCCCACGCGAACGCGGCGCGCGGCAGGTTCAGCTCCGACAGGACCGCCGCGAATCCGAAGCCGTGGATCAGGCCGAAAAAGAAGGTGACGACGACGCGGCGGACGGGAAAGATCGGCAGGACGTTGTCGAGCGCGGCCAGGATGATGGTCACGGCGATCGCCGGCTCGATGAACGACGGCGTGAGCGAGACGATCTTCAGCGCCGCCAGGCACAGCGTGATCGAGTGCGCCACGGTGAAGGCCGAGACGATCCCGACCACCGGCCACACGGCCTGGGAAAGCCGCTCGACCGGCTGCCAGCCGGCGGGCGTGCGCCGCACCACCGACGGCAGCAGCAGGCAGAGCAGAAAGAGGACGTGGTCGTAGCCGGTGAGGATGTGACGCACGCCTTCGCCGAGGAACTCCCAGCGCGACGGCGTCGCCGTGCGGGCCGCGCTGTCGTTGGAGCCCGAGGCAAGCCCTGCCCCGCCGGACGCTTCGCTCGTGCTTCCCGCCGATGACAGGGCCACCGGCTCGAGCACCGACAGCACGAGGTCGGCACCGGGCCGCTGCACCTTGGCGATGCCGCGATGCGTGGGATCGACCTCGGCGAAGAGCGAATAAGTGATCCGGGGCTGCACCGGCAGCACGCACGGCGATGTCAGATGGAGCACGGCGTAGGCGCCGTCATTGCGCCGCTCGAGGCCGCGCCCGGTCGCGGTCAGGGGACAGCCTTCGATCGAGAGACGCTTCATCGCGTAGGCCTCGATGCGCGGCCAGCCGGCGCGGATCTCGCCCCAGGTGAGCTTGCCGTCGGCGTCGCTGTCGAGATCGATGGCGACATCGAGGTCGCGCAGCGCGATGTCCCAGCGGACCTCGAGGCCGGCCGGGACGACATCGAGCTGCAGGTACGAGTCGCTCGCCTTGTGCGCATGGGCCAGGCCGGCGCCACACAGCCAGGCGAGCGCGACCACGGCCGCGCGGAGCGATCGCATCGCCACGTCAGAGCAGCGCATCGATGCGTCGATCGTGCAGTCCGATCCTCGCTTTCAGCTGGCGCGCTTCCTCGATCGCCGCCGCCTGGCCGGTGGCGCGCGCGGCCTCGGCGAGGACGAGAAGATCGAGCGGCTCGCGCTGCTGGGCGACGTCTCCACGCGCGAGCTCGAGGGCCTTCGCCGGATCGTGCTCGATCGCCAGGGCGAACATCGCCTGCTCCCGGCCGTGGAAGACGCGCGCATCGGGCCGCTCGTTGGCCAGCGCGATGCGCTCGCGCATCTCGGCGGCATCGCGCTCGCTGCCGGGCGCCTTGGCCATCGCGCCGGCGATCGCCACGCGCAGCAGGACGGGATCGGTGTGCAACTCGTCCTTGAGCACGCGCAGTGCCTCGGCGGGACGCCGCTGGCGGATCAGGAAGTCGGCGTAGGCGAGCGCGGCATAGCTGTCGGGGCCGAGCCTGAGCACGCCCTGGTACGCGGCATCGGCGGCGGCGGCGCGTCCGTCGCGCTCCTCGAGCTCGGCGAGCGAGGTCCAGAGCCAGCCGCGCGTGCCCGACGGCAGGGCAGCGTCCGCGAGCATCGACTCGAAGCTCTTCCTCGCCGCTGCGACCTCGCCACGCAGCGCCTGGTTCTCGGCCAGGCACGCGCCGCCATAGACCCGGGCGCCGACGCCGGCGACCTCGCGGCATGCCACGTCCGAGTCCGCATACTTGCCTTGCACGCGCAGCACCGTCGCCATCGTCAGCCAGGCCTGCGCGTTGCGCGCGCCGGCGGGGCGAGCGAGGAGCGCGCGGAGGGTCGCGATCGAGGCGTCGAACTCGTGCAGGTACTGCTGCAGGGTGGCGCGCATGAGCAGCACCTCGGAAGGGGCCGAGGCGGTATCCGGCCACGGCTGCAACGCCGACATGGCGAGGCCGACATAGCGGGGATCGCCCGTTCCGTGCGCCTGATCGAAATAGCGCTTCGCGACGGCGAGCGCGAGCGCGAGATCCTCGGGATGCGCAGCGAGTCGCTTGCGCGTCGCGCGGTCCTCGCCGCGGCTGGCCGACGTCGCCGGCAGCACCTCGACGACTTCGTCGTCTCGCGTCGGCGTGATCGGAACGGCACCGGCAGGCCCGGCCGCGACGGCCAAAAAAAGACCGGCCGCCAGGGCGCCGGTCAGGGCATGAAACGATCGCATCGTGAAGATCCTAAGCGCGGCAGGCCGGCGGCCCGCCGCGCCCGGGTTCAGTCGACCTGCTGCGGCTCGCTGACCTCGTCCTTCGGCGCGACGACGCCGCTCGTGTCGAC
>CAJDUN010000202.1_pt1 | contig 10626 bp, 8 predicted proteins | sample 7390741 | NCBI WGS metagenome assembly CAJDUN01 (sample SAMEA7055660, study PRJEB34461) | soil metagenome | biome: terrestrial ecosystem; feature: Peninsula; material: soil | place: Antarctica | collected 2016 | reverse complement strand
CCCGGGCTGCGCTCGAGAGCCCCGAGGCGTCGTCGTGGGGACGGACGAGCGCAGTCGAGCGCGGTCGCGTCCTCGCCAGGATCGGCCAGAAGGTGCTCGAGAACGTCGAGCTGCTCGCCCGGCTCGAGGTGCACGACGTCGGCAAGCCGCTCAGGCAGGCGCGCGCCGACGCGGTCGCGCTGGCGCGCTACTGCGAGTTCTACGGCGGCGCCGCCGACAAGGTGCACGGCGAGACGCTGCCCTTCGCCGCCGGCTACACGGCGCTGACGCTGCGCGAGCCGCACGGCGTGACCGGCCACATCGTGCCCTGGAACTATCCGATGCAGATCGTCGGCCGCAGCGTCGGCGCGGCGCTGGCGATGGGCAACGCCTGCGTGCTCAAGCCGGCCGAGGAGGCCTGCCTGACGGTGCTCGCGTTCGCGCGCATCTGCGCCGAGGCCGGGCTGCCGGCGGGCGCGCTCAACGTTGTCACCGGCCTCGGCGAGGAGGCGGGCGCGGCGCTGGCGGCGCATCCGGACGTGAATCACGTGTCGTTCACCGGCTCGGTCGCGACCGGCGCGCTGGTGCAGATCGCGGCGGCTCGGAACGCCGTGCCGGTGACGCTCGAGCTCGGCGGCAAGAGCCCGCAGATCGTGTTCGCCGATGCCGACCTCGACGCGGCCTTGCCCTTCCTGGTCAACGCCGGCATCCAGAACGCGGGCCAGACCTGCTCGGCGGCGTCGCGCATCCTGGTCGAGCGGCCGGTGTTCGAGGCGGTGCGGGCGAGGATGGCCGAGCGCTACCGGGCGCTGCGCGTCGGCCCGGCGAAGGACGACCTCGACGTCGGCCCGGTGATCTCGCGCCGCCAGAAGGACGGCATCGACCATTTCCTCGCGCTCGCCCGCGACAGCGGCCTCGACTTCGCCGGCGAAGGGCAACTCGTCGCCGGGGCGCCGAAGGGCGGCCACTACGTGCGGCCGACGCTGGTCGACGACGTGCCGCCCGAGCACGCGCTCGCGCAGGAAGAGATCTTCGGGCCGGTGCAGGTGCTGATCGCGTTCGACGGCGAGGACGAGGCGGTCCGCATCGCCAACGGCACGAAGTACGGTCTCGTCGCCGGCGTGTGGACGCGGGACGGCGGCCGCGCCCTGCGCATGGCGCGGGCACTGAAGTGCGGCCAGGTCTTCGTCAACAACTACGGCGCCGGCGGCGGCATCGAGCTGCCGTTCGGCGGCGTCAAGCACTCGGGCCACGGCCGCGAGAAGGGCTTCGAGGCGCTCTACGGCTTCTCGACGCTGAAGACGATCGCGATCCATCACGGTTGAACCAGGAGCCCCCATGCGACTCGCAGGAAAGATCGCCCTCGTCACCGGCGCCGCGTCGGGCTTCGGCGAAGGCATCGCGAAGAAATTCGCGGCCGAAGGCGCGAAGGTCGTCCTCGCCGACCGCGACGGCGAAGGCGCGGCGCGCACCGCGGCGCGGATCGGCGGCGACGCGGTGGGCGTGCGTGCCGACGTCACCGTCGCCGCCGACGTGAAGGCGATGGTCGAAGCCGCGCAGTCGCGCTTCGGCGGCCTCGACGTCCTCGTCAACAACGCCGGCATGGGCCACGTGCCGCAGCCGCTCGAAGAGCTCGCCGAGGCCGACTTCGACCGCATCCTCGCTGTCAACGTCAAGGCGATCTACCTCGCCGCGCGGGAGGTCGTGCCGCGATTCAAGGCGCAGAAGCGGGGCGTGATCCTCAACATCGCGAGCACCGCAGGCGTCAGCCCGCGGCCGCGCCTCACCTGGTACAACGCCAGCAAGGGCTGGGTGATCACGGCGACGCGCTCGATGGCCGTCGAGCTGGCGCCGTTCGGCATCCGGGTCTGCGCCCTGAATCCGGTCGCCGGCGAGACGCCGATGCTGAAGACCTTCATGGGCGAGGACACGCCCGAGATCCGCACCAAGTTCCTGTCGACGATCCCGATCGGCCGCTTCTCGACGCCGGAAGATCTCGGCAACGCCGCCTGCTTCCTGTGCAGCGACGAAGCCTCGATGATCACCGGCGTGGCGCTGGAAGTGGACGGCGGACGCTGCATCTGAGGTGGCACCAGGCTTGCACTGCCCCTGCCGGCGGCCGGGTCCGGGCCCGGGCGGACCCGTATAGGCGTCGTTCATCGAGCGGATGGTCGGCTTGGGCCTGACGGCGCCGATGGCGTCGATGATGCTGATGCACTCGGGCATCGCCCAGTCGCAGCCGGCGCCTGTCTACAAGCCGACCAAGCGCGGCGGCGGCGGGCCGCTGAAGACGCTCTGGTGGCAGGGGCCGACGCTGCTCCAGCCGCACTTCGCCAACGGCACCAAGGACCAGGAAGGCTCGCGCGTCTTCTACGAGCCGCTCGCCATCTGGGACAACGACGGCAACCTGGTGCCGATCCTGGCCGCCGACATCCCGAGTGTCGCCAACGGCGGCGTGCTGGAAGGCGGCAAGGTGGTCCGCTGGCGCCTGAAGAAGGGCGTCACCTGGCACGACGGCAAGCCGTTCACGGCCGACGACTGCGTTTTCACGTGGGACTTCGCGCGCGACCCGGCGAGCGCGTGCGTGACGATCGGCGTCTACAAGGACCTCACCGTCACCAAGGTCGACGACTACACCATCCTCGTCTCGTTCGCGAAGCCGACGCCTTTCTGGGCCACGGCCTTCGTCGCTGCCGAGGGCATGATCATCCCGAAGCATCTGTTCGGCCCCTACGCCGGCGCCAAGTCGCGCGAGGCCCCGAACAACCTCAAGCCGGTCGGCACCGGCCCCTACAAGTTCGTCGATTTCAAGCCGGGCGACATCGTCCGGGGCGAGATCAACAAGACTTACCACATGCCGAACCGGCCGTTCTTCGACACGATCGAGATCAAGGGTGGCGGCGATGCGACCTCGGCGGCGCGCGCGGTGCTGCAGACCGGCGAGTACGACTATGCCTGGAACCTGCAGGTCGAGGACGAGGTGCTCAAGCGCATGGAAGCGGGCGGCAAGGGCAAGGTGCACGTCGTCCCCAGCGGCGACATCGAGTTCATCCAGCTCAACCCCACCGACCCCTGGACCGAGGTCGACGGCGAGCGGGGAAGCATCAAGAGCAAGCACTTCGCTTTCACCGATCCGAAGGTGCGCCAGGCGATGGCGATGCTCTGCGACAAGAAGAGCATGCAGGAGTTCATCTACGGCCGCACCGGCGTCGCCACCGGCAACTTCATGAACAACCCGTCGCGCTTCCGCTCGCCGAACACGAAGTGGGAGTTCAACATCGACAAGGCCAATGCGCTCCTCGACGGCGCGGGCTGGAAGAAGGGATCCGACGGCATCCGCGAAAAGGGCGGCAAGAAGATGAAGTTCGTCTACCAGACGTCCATCAACGGCACCCGGCAGAAAGAGCAGGCGATCGTCAAGCAGGCCTGCCAGAAAGCCGGTATCGACCTCGAGCTGAAATCGGTGACGGCCTCGGTGTTCTTTTCGTCCGACGTGGCCAACCCCGACACCTATGGCAAGTTCTGGTGCGACATGCAGATGTACACCACGACCATGACCGCGCCCGACGCCGAGCGCTTCATGGATCAGTACAAGTCGGATGAGGTTTCACAGAAGGCCAACAAATGGCAGGGCCGCAACATCGCCCGCTACATCAACCCTGAGTACGACAAGCTGAATGCGGCGGCGTCTTCCGAACTCGACCCCGTGAAGCGGGTCGGCATGTACATCAAGATGAACGACATGGTGGTGGACGACTACGCCGTCATTCCGCTGATCAGCCGGCCGCGCGTGCGCGGCGCCAACCTCAAGCTGGTGACGACGCTCTCGGGCTGGGATCTCGACTTCTCGGCGCTGCAGAACTGGTACCGCGAAGGCGGCGTCGGCTGACGTCGCGCGGGCGCGGTCGGACGTCGAAGCGCCAGGTCGCGAGTCCATGGACGAAGCCGGCCTGCGCGCGCTGATCGAGGACGTGCGTGCCGAGCGGCTGCCGAGGCGCCGCTTCGTCGAGCGGATGCTCGGGCTCGGCCTGTCGGTGCCGATGGCGTCGATGATGCTGGCGCATGCCGGGGTCGCCGGCGCGCAGGCGTCGGCGTACAAGCCCACCCGGCGCGGCGGCGGCGGTGCGCTCCGGGCCATCTTCTGGCAGGGACCGACGCTGCTCAACCCGCACTTCGCCGGCGGCACCAAGGACCAGGAAGGCTCGCGCATCTTCTACGAGCCGCTCGCCATCTGGGACGACGACGGCAACCTCGTGCCGATCCTCGCCGCCGAGATCCCGACCCTGGCCAACGGCGGCCTGGCGGCCGACGGCCGCTCGGTGACCTGGAAGCTGAAGCGCGGGGTCGCGTGGCACGATGGCCAGCCGTTCACTGCCGACGACTGCGTCTTCACGGTCGACTATGTGAAGGACCCGGCCACCGCCGCGACGACCGCCGGCACCTACGAAGGGGTGACGATCCGAAAGATCGACGCGTACACGGTCCGCCTCTCGTTCACCAAGCCGACGCCGAACTGGTACGAGGCGCTCGTCTCCTCGTACGGCGCGATCCTGCCGAAGCACGTGTTCGGCCTGTACGTCGGCGCCCGGGCGCGCGAGGCGCCCGCCAACCTGAAGCCGGTCGGCACCGGCCCCTACCGGTTCGTCGACTTCAAGCCCGGCGACTCGGTGCGTGGCGAGCTCCACACGAGCCGGCGACGCGACCTCGGCGGCGCGCGCCGTGCTGCAGACCGGCGAGTTCGACTACGGCTGGAACCTGCAGGTCGAGGACGAGGTCCTCAAGCGCATGGAAACGGGCGGCAAGGGCCGGACGCAGATCATCCCGAGCGGCGACATCGAATTCGTGCAGCTCAATCCGACCGATCCGTGGAACGAGGTCGACGGCGAGCGCGCGAGCGTGAAGAGCAGGCACTTCGCCTTCGGCGATCCGAAGGTGCGCCAGGCGATGGCGCTCCTCTGCGACCGAAAGGGCATGCAGGACTTCGTCTACGGCCGCACGGGAACGGCCGCCGCGAACTTCCTCAGCCTGCCGGTGCGCTATCGCTCGCCCCACACGACGTGGGAGTTCAGCGCGGACAAGGCCAACGCGCTGCTCGATGGCGCCGGCTGGAAGAAGGGCGCCGACGGCATCCGCGAGAAGAGCGGCAAGAAGATGAGGCTCGTCTTCCAGACCTCGATCAACGGCACGCGTCAGAAGGAGCAGGCGATCATCAAGCAGGCCTGCGGCAAGGCCGGCATCGAGATGGAGCTCAAGTCGGTGGCGGGCTCGGTCTTCTTCTCGACCGATGTCGGCAACCCCGACACCTTCGGCAAGTTCTGGGCCGACATGCAGATGTTCACCTGGATGGTCGGCTCGCAGGATCCGAGTGCCACGATGCGCCAGTTCCTCACCTCCGAGCTCTCGCAGAAGTCGAACAAGTGGCAGAGCCGGAACAACAGCCGCTGGAGCAACGCCGAGTACGACGCCACCTTCGCTGCCTCCGAGGCCGAGCTCGACCCGGTCAAGCGCGCCGCGCACTTCATCCGCCTGAACGATCTGGTCGTCGGCGGCGGCTGCGTCGTCCCGCTCGTCAACCGGGCGCGGGTGCGCGGCGCGGGAATGAAGCTCGTGCCGTCGCTGTCGGCCTGGGACCTCGACTTCTGCGCCCTGCACGACTGGTACCGGGAAGCCTGACTTCCCGCCGCGCACCATGGGCCGCTACCTCCTTCGCCGACTGCTGATCGCCCTGCCGAGCCTGCTCGGCATCAGCGTGGTGCTGTTCACGGTGCTCGCGCTCGCGCCCGGCGACCCGTTCTCCGAGATGGCGCTCAACCCCAACGTGCCGCCCGAGGTGCAGGCCAACCTGCGCCTCCAGTTCGGCCTCGACGATCCCGTCTGGCAGCGCTACTTCCGCTGGCTCTTCGCCATGCTCAAGGGCGACTGGGGTTTCTCGTTCATCAGCCGGGTCGACGTCGACACCCTGATCTGGCAGCGCGTGCCGGTGACGCTCGCCGTGATCGGCGCGTCGCAGGTGCTGGCGCTGGCGGTGGCGCTGCCGGTCGGCATCTATTCGGCGGCGCGGCCTTACTCGTGGTTCGACCGCATCGCCTCGACGCTCGCCTTCGTCGGCTTCTCGCTGCCGACCTTCTTCACCGGCCTGCTCCTGATCCTGCTCTTCTCGATCAAGCTCGACTGGCTGCCCTTCGTCTATCGCGCCGACCTCGCCGCCACCGGCTGGCCATGGTGGTGGGCGCAGATCAAGCAGTCGATCATGCCGGTCGCGGTGCTCGGCCTTTTCCAGGGCGCGGGCTGGACCCGCTACGTGCGCTCGGCCGTGCTCGACGTGATCCGCCTCGACTACGTCACCACGGCGCGCAGCAAGGGCCTCGGCGAGCGCACGGTGATCATGAAGCACGTCGTCAGGAACGCCTTGATCCCGGTCGTGACGCTGGTCGCGCTCACCATGCCGCAGGTGTTCGGCGGCGCGATCGTCACCGAGCAGATCTTCCGCGTGCCCGGCATCGGCTCGCTCCTCATCGACGCGATCCTGCGCAACGACACGCCGGTGATCATGGCCGTGACCTTCGTGTTCTCGTGCCTCGTCATCCTCTTCAACCTGATCGCCGACCTCCTCTATGGCTGGCTCGACCCCCGCATCAGCTATCGATAGCGCGGCGGTCGGGGTTTCGCTCGCTCCGCCCCCGCCGCACGTCTCGCCCACCGTCGAGGGGTGGCGGCGCTTTCGCCGTCACAAGCTCGCGGTCACGGGCCTGGTCGTGCTCTCGATCATGGTGTTGATGGTCGCGTTCGGCCCGCTGGTCTGGAAGATCTCGATCAACGACATCGACTTCACCGCCCGCCTGCAGACGCCGACTGCGGCCCATCCCTTCGGCACCGACGACCTCGGCCAGGACATCTTCGCGCGCATGCTCTACGGCGGCCGGATCTCGCTGGCCGTCGGCCTCGCGGCGATGCTGATGGCGATGCTCGTCGGCGTCACCATCGGCGCCATCGCCGGCATTTCGCGCGGCCCGGTCGACGCGGCGCTGATGTGGGTGACCGACCTGTTCCTGTCGCTGCCGCAACTGCCGCTGCTGCTGATCCTGATCTATCTCTTTCGCGAGGGATTGAAGCAGGCCTTCGGGCCGGAGGTCGGCGTCTTCCTGCTGATCGTCTTCGTGATCGGCGGCTTTCGCTGGATGCCGGTGGCGCGACTGGTGCGGGCGCAGTTCTTCTCGCTGCGCGAGAAGGAGTTCGTCGAGGCGGCGCGCGCGCTCGGCGCGTCGCTGCCGCGCCAGGTCGTGCGCCACATCCTGCCGAATTCGCTCGGGCCGGTGATCGTCGCCGGCACCATCGACGTCGCGGCGGCGATCATCGCGGAGTCGACGCTCTCGTTTCTCGGTCTGGGCTTCCCGCCCGACATCCCGACCTGGGGGCGGATCCTCTACGACAGCAAGGAATACCTCGACATCGCGCCGCACTGGGCGATGTTCCCCGGCACGGCGATCTTTCTCGCCGTGCTCTGCATCAACTACGTCGGCGATGGGCTGCGCGACGCGCTCGATCCGAGGCGGGTGCTGTGACGGCCCGCCCGCGGCTTCGCAGCGACGCCCATGGACCACGGGGCTGTGGCGCCGTCTGCCGCGACGCTCGGTCGTCGCGAGGCAAAACTTCAACAACCCGCTGACATGGCCCTCCTCGAAATCAAGGGCCTGAAAACCCACTTCAAGACCGACGACGGCTGGCTCCACGCCGTCGACGGCGTCGACATCGCCGTCGAGCGTGGCCAGACCGTGTGCGTCGTCGGCGAGTCGGGCTGCGGCAAGACCGTCACCGCGATGACGGTGTTGAAGCTCGTGCCGATGCCGCCCGGGCGCATCGTCGCCGGCCAGGTGCTCTGGCAAGGGCGCGACCTCGTCACCGCAAACAACGAGGAGATGCGGCGCGTGCGGGCCAAGGAGATCGCGATCATCTTCCAGGAGCCGATGACCTCGCTCAACCCGGTCTACAGCGTCGGCGAGCAGATCGCCGAGTCGCTGCGCCTGCACGAAAAGCTCGGCCGCAAGGCGGCGCTGGCGCGTGCCGTCGAGATGCTCGCGCTCGTGCGTATCCCGACACCCGAGCGCCGCGTCAACGACTACCCGCACCAGTTCTCGGGGGGCATGCGCCAGCGCGTGATGATCGCGCTTGCGCTCGCATGCAACCCCAAGCTCCTGATCGCCGACGAGCCGACGACGGCGCTCGACGTCACGATCCAGGCGCAGATCCTCGACCTGCTCGCCGAGCTGAAGGAGCGGCTCGGCATGTCGATCCTGCTCATCACGCACGCGATGGGCGTCGTCGCCGAGGTCGCGCAGCGAGTCGTCGTCATGTATGCCGGGATGGTGGTCGAGGAGGCGACCGTCGAGGACCTCTTCGCGCATCCGCGCCATCCCTACACGCAGGGACTGATCCGCTCGATCCCGCGCATCGACACCGCGGCGCTGCACAAGGTGCGGCTCGAGCAGATTCCGGGCACGGTGCCCAAGCTGATCGACCCGGCCCCGGGCTGCCGCTTCGCGGCGCGCTGCAGGCACGCCACGCCCGAGTGCACCGCGGCGACGCCGGCGCTGCGCGAGCCGGTCGCCGGGCACAAGGTGCGCTGCATCTTCGACATCGTCGACGACAGGGCGAGCGCATGAGCCGCCGGGCCGTTCCCAAGGCGAATACCGCAGCGCGCCGCGCGGGGGTTTCCCGATGAGCGTGCCGCTGCTGCAGGTCCGCGACCTGGTCAAGCGCTTCCCGATCACGGGTGGCTGGCTCGGTCGCGAGGTCGATAGCGTGCACGCCGTGAGCGGCGTGAGCTTCGACATCGAGGCGGGCGAGACGCTCGGCGTCGTCGGCGAGTCGGGCTGCGGCAAGAGCACGACCGGGCGCTGCATCCTGCGCCTGATCGAGCCGACCTCGGGCGAGGTGCGCTTCGAGGGGCGCGATGTCACGCATGCCGGCAAGAACGAGCTGCGCGCGCTCGCGCGCGACATGCAGATCATCTTCCAGGATCCGTACGCCTCGCTCAATCCGCGCATGACGGTCGGCGCGATCGTCGGCGAGGCGCTGATCATCCACAAGCTGACGACGGGCCGCGCCGAGTTCGAGGCGCGCATCGTCGAGCTGCTGCGCACCGTGGGCCTGTCGCCCGACCATATGCGCCGCTATCCGCACGAGTTCTCGGGCGGGCAGCGCCAGCGCATCGGCATCGCCCGCGCGCTTGCGGTGAGCCCGAAGCTGATCGTCTGCGACGAGGCCGTCTCGGCGCTCGACGTCTCGATCCAGGCGCAGGTGATCAACCTGCTCGAGGACCTTCAGGAGCAGCTCGGCCTCACCTACATCTTCATCGCCCACGACCTGTCGGTGGTCGAGCACATCAGCGACCGCGTTGCGGTGATGTACCTCGGCCGGATCGTCGAGATCGCGCCGGCGAGAAAGCTCTATACCGCGCCGCTCCATCCGTACACCGAAGCGCTGCTCGCGGCCGTGCCGGTGCCCGACCCGACCGTCAAGCGAAAGCGCATCCCGCTCCTCGGCGATGTCCCGAGCCCGATCCATCCGCCGACCGGTTGCCACTTCCACACCCGCTGCCCGATCGCGCGGTTCCCGCGCTGCAGCGCCGAGGAGCCCGAGCTGAAGCAGAGCGACGACGGTCACTGGGTCGCGTGCCACTTCCGCGGCTGAAGTCCCCGCGGCGCAGACCTCGCGCCGCGGGCTGAGCCGTCCTCAGTTCGGCACGGCCAGCGTCGTGCCCGAGAAGGTGATCTGGTTGGCCGCCGCCGGTGCCGCGCTGATCGCGGGCACGTTCGCTGCCGTGATCGCCGGTGCCGCGCCGGGCGCGCCACCGCGCGCGGTCGTGCGCACGACCTGGCTCGGCGGCAAGGCCGTACCGCTCTTCAGGTTGGCGTACATCGCGTCCATCGCGCGAACGAAGTACGGATGCAGCGGCACGAAGCGGTTGTCGAAGCCGCTGTACGGCACGAAGGTGTCGAAGTGCTGTGCGTTCTCGACCTCGAGGTAGCTCACCCGGCTGGCCGCGCCTTCGATGAACCGGTTGTAGGCCGTGTACGCGCGGGCGTTGTTGTTGATCGGCACGAGCGCATCGCTTCGACCGGCGACGATGATCGTCGGCTTGCCGTGCAGATTGCCGTTGAGCAGCACTTCGCCGATGCCCTTCCTCACCGCTGCGCTCTGCGCCGCGGTCGGCCGGGTCGAGGTTGCGGTCGCCGTCAGCGCCGCGCCGGTCTCGTCCAAGCCGGTGACGAGCGCACGCTGGCAGAGCGCGGTGTCCAAGCCGAAGTCCTGCACGCCGGTCGACACCGACGTCGCGATGTTCCAGACGCGCGCACCACCGACCGAGTTGTTGTAGACGACGCTCGCCGGCGCGCCGTTCCCCGTGCCGTTGGCGACGGCGAAGCTCTGCGCCTTCGTCGCCGCCAGCACCGGGATCACCGCGCCGGTGGCGTCGACCTGCGCGAAGCTCGCGTCGCAGACGTTGTCGAGCACCGAGAAGCGCCCGTACGACGTCGGATACATGGCCGACAGGATCGGCCCGTTGCCGAGCGCGTAGTGCGCGTTGTGCATCTGGTCGTTGAACGGCGTCCAGCCGAAGGCGTGCAGCCTGTTGAGCGCGTCGAGCGA
>CAJDUN010000141.1_pt1 | contig 10644 bp, 10 predicted proteins | sample 7390741 | NCBI WGS metagenome assembly CAJDUN01 (sample SAMEA7055660, study PRJEB34461) | soil metagenome | biome: terrestrial ecosystem; feature: Peninsula; material: soil | place: Antarctica | collected 2016 | reverse complement strand
AACAGCTTCGAGCTCCATGCCGGCGCGCTCCGCCTGGCGGTGCGGCCCGACCTCGGCGGATCGGTCGCGGGGCTCTGGCATGTCGAGACGCCGATCCTGCGCTCCACCGAGCCGGCCCGGCTCGAGCAGTCGCGCCAGTCGGCGATGTACCCGCTGCTGCCGTACTCGAACCGCCTCGGTTACCGGCGCTTTCGCTGGCGCGGCCACGACCACACCACGCAGCCGAACTTCGATGACTCGCCGCATTCGCTGCACGGCGTCGGCTGGCTGCGGCCGTGGACGATCGTCTCGTCGAGCGTGCTCGAGGTCGTGCTCGAGCTCAGGCACGGCGGCGACGCCGACTGGCCGTTCGCCTTCACGGCGCGTCAATACCTGTCGCTGAGCCCCGAGTCGTTCGCCGCGCGCCTGCAGTTCACCAATGACGCCGACGGCGACCAGCCGGTCGGCCTCGGCTGGCATCCGTATTTCGTGCGGAGGTCGAGGAGCCGGCTGCACATCGAGCTGTCCGATCGCTGGGACACGGATGCGACCCAGTTGCCGACGCGCAAGGTTGCGCAGCACGGCATCGACAGCGACCTGTCCCACCTCGACTTCGACCATTGCTTCGAGGGCTGGCGCGGCCCGGCGCGAATCCGCGACGAGCGTTTCTCGCTCCAGCTTTCGTCGTCGCTGCCCTACCTCGTGGTCTACACGCCGCCCGACCGCGACTACTTCTGCGTCGAGCCGGTGAGCCACGTCAGCAACGCGATCCACATGGCCGATCCGGCCGCGCACGGCCTGGTCGCGCTGGCGCCGGGTGCGACGCTCGAAGCCTGGATGAAGCTCGACATCGCGGTGCTCTGACGCCGCCGGCCGGGCTCGCGAGCCGTCTCAGGGCGTCCGGCGTGGGAAGCGTCGCGTCTCGCCGACGGCGCTGACGATGAACGCGTCGGCGGCCAGCCCCCTTGGGCTCGAACCCGACATGGTTGTTCTGGAACCTGCGCGGACGAGGAATCCCTGCACGGTCGGCGCGCGTCTCGCGGCCATGATGGCACGCGCGGTCAGCGCCCAGCCAGCGCCCAGCCAGTGCCCGTTCACCCTCCGGCCGCAACAGCCGGCGCGGCTCGGGCCCGGGTCGAGGGGGGCGGGCTTATACGTATAATCTTGGGCTGTGCTGAAAGTCGCCCTGCCGCGCCCCTCGTTCGACGCGGTCTGCCGTGACGAGGGACGTGCGCCGCCGGTTCAGGGCCGCGGTGGTTGGGATGAAAGCGAGAGCGACGAGCTGCCATTTCGGCGCCTCAGCCGGGCCGAGGCCGAGGCATTCAGGCAGAGCCATCCGGTGCTGTCGCCGTGGCGGGTCGTCGCCGTGCAGATGGCGCTCGGTGCGCTGATCGGCGCGATCGCCTGGGTGATCGCAGGCGAGCGGGCGGCGGTGTCGGCCTGGTACGGGGCGGCGGTGGTCGCCCTGCCGGGCGCGCTGATGGCGCGCGGCGCGACCAGCCCGCTGTCGACGCTGTCGCCCGTGGTCAGCGCGGTGAGCATGTTGGGATGGGGGTTCGTGAAGATCGCGGTATCGGTGGCCATGCTCGTGCTGGCCACGCGCATCGTGCCCGGCCTGGTGTGGCCGGCGCTGCTGGTATCGATGGTGCTTTGTCTGCAGTCGTACTGGTTCGCGCTGCTCTGGCGCAGCCGCACTGCCTGACCCACGAACGACGTTTGACGAGACGAGATCTGGACTGACGATGGCCGCAGAAGAGCACGCCCTGACGCCCGGTGAATACATCATTCACCACCTGACCCATTTCGGCACCGGCAAGCCGAAGGGGCTGGTTGACTTCTCGGTCGTCAACTTCGACTCGGTGTTCTTCTCGATCGCGCTCGGCGTCCTGGGCTGCTTCGTGATGTGGCTGGCGGCGCGCAGGGCGACCTCGGGCGTGCCAGGCCGATTCCAGGGCGCCGTCGAATGGCTGCTCGAGGGCATCGACAACGAGGCCAAGGGGATCGTTCACAACGCCAACAGCCGCCGCTTCGTCACGCCCCTGGCCGTCACGGTGTTCGTCTGGGTGGTGCTGCTGAACACGATGGACCTGCTGCCAGTCGACCTCCTGCCGCTGGTGTGGAAGGAGATCTACGGCGCCTCCGGTCACGACCCGGAGCACGCGTACCTGCGCATCGTGCCCACCGCCGATCTGTCGATCACCATGGGGCTGTCGGTCGGCGTGTTCCTGCTCTGCATCTACTACAGCATCAAGATCAAGGGCCTCGGCGGCTGGCTGCACGAGCTTTACGTGGCGCCCTTCGGCACCATGAAAATCACCGGCAATCCGCTCACCTGGATCGGCTTTCTGCTCCTCTCGCTGGCCAACGTCGGCATGCAGGTCGTCGAGTACGTGTCGAACGAGTACGTGTCGAAGACCATCTCGCACGGCATGCGGCTGTTCGGCAACATGTATGCGGGCGAGCTGATCTTCCTGCTCATCGCCATGCTGGGCGGCGCCTTCGCGCTGTCGGTGAGCGGCATCGCGCTGTCCCTGCTGCATGTCTTTGCCGGCACGGTCTGGGCGATCTTCCACATCCTGATCATCATCCTGCAAGCCTACGTCTTCATGATGCTGACGCTCGTCTACATCGGTCAGTCGCACGATTCGCACTGATCTCTCGCTTTTCCTTTTCCTTTCCCACCCTCACTCAAACTCTGGAGTCAACATGGAACTCATCGGTCTCGTCGCAGTCGCCGCCGGCCTCATCATCGGCCTGGGCGCGCTCGGCGCCTGCGTCGGCGTCGGCATCATGGCCAGCAAGTACCTCGAATCGGCCGCGCGCCAGCCCGAGCTGATGGGCGTGCTGCAGACCAAGGTCTTCCTGCTGCTCGGCCTGATCGACGCCTCGTTCATCATCGGCGCGGGCATCGCCCTCTGGTACACGACGGCCAATCCGTTCCTGGCCCAGATCGCCAGCCTGCCGAAGTAACTCTCCAGTCGCTCGTGGGGCGCTCCGGCGCCGCGCCAGCGCTTCGCCACTTCTACGAGTCATCGCCGTGAGCATTACTTCCACGTTCTGGATTCAGATGATCGTCTTCGTGATCCTCGCGTTGTTCACGATGAAGTTCATCTGGCCGCCGATCACCGCTGCGCTCGACGAGCGCGCCGCCAAGATCCGCGAAGGCCTGTCGGCCGCCGACAAGGCCAAGGCCGAGCTCGCGACCGCCAACAAGCGGATCGAAGCCGAGCTTTCGTCAGCGCGCACCGACGCGGCCCAGCGCCTGGCCGATGCCGAGCGGCTGGCCCAGTCGATGGTCGAGGAGGCGAAGTCGCGCGCCAGCGAAGAGGGCGCGAAAATCGTCGCCGCCGCCCACGCCGAGGCCGAGCAGGAATCGACCAGGGCGCGCGAGACCTTGCGCGAGCAGGTCGCGGCACTCGCCGTGCGCGGCGCCGAGCAGATCCTGCGTCGCGAGGTCGATGCCAAGGCGCACGCCGACCTGCTCGGTCAGCTCAAGGCGCAGCTGTAAGCCCCATGGCCGAGCTCGCCACCATCGCCCGTCCCTACGCCGAGGCCCTGCTGAAGGCGGCAGGGCGCGGCGACGCCGCCGCGTTCGCGGGGGAGATCCGCGCCCTCGGAGACGTCGCCGCCAACGCCCAGCTGCGTCAGTTCGCGGACAGTCCGAAGATCCTGCCCACGCAGGTCTTCGACATGATCACGAGCATCGCCCGCACGCCCGCCGGCGCACCGCTCGGCGAGCCGGCGAAGAACCTGCTGCGCGCCGTCATCGACAACGGCCGGCTCGCCGCCCTGCCGGAGATCGCAACGCAGTTCCAGTCGCTCGTCGACGCGAGGACCGGCACCTCGCAGGCGACGATCGAGAGCGCCTTCCCGCTCGACGACGCGCAGGTCGCCGAAGTGAAGGCGGTGATGGAGAAGCGCTTCGCGCGCAAGCTCGACGTTCGCGTCGACATCAAGCCCGAGCTGATCGGCGGCGTTCGCGTCGTCGTCGGCGACGAGGTGCTCGACACCTCGATCCGCGCCCGCCTCGACCAGATGAAGGCGGCGTTGACCGCGGCCTGACCGCCGAGCCTGCTGCCGCATCGACATCGTCCCCTTGAGTTTCAACCAGCCTGCCCGAACTGCAGACCGGAGCCCGACATGCAACTGAATCCCGCTGAAATTTCCGAGCTGATCAAAAGCCGCATCGAAGGGCTCGCCATCTCGGCCGACATCCGCAACGAGGGCACCGTCGTCTCGGTGAGCGACGGCATCTGCCGCGTGCATGGCCTGTCGGAGGCCATGCAGGGCGAGATGCTCGAGTTCCCGGCCACACCCGACGGTTCGGCCACCTACGGCCTGGCGCTCAACCTCGAGCGCGACTCGGTCGGCGTCGTGATCCTGGGCGAGTACGAGCACATCTCCGAGGGCGACACCGTGAAGTGCACGGGCCGCATCCTCGAAGTGCCGATCGGCCCCGAGCTGAAGGGCCGCGTCGTCAACGCCCTGGGCGCGCCGATCGACGGCAAGGGTCCGATCCACGCCAAGCTGTCGGCGCCGATCGAGAAGATCGCGCCCGGCGTGATCGCGCGCCAGAGCGTGAGCCAGCCGATGCAGACCGGCCTGAAGTCGATCGACTCGATGGTGCCGATCGGCCGCGGCCAGCGCGAGCTGATCATCGGCGACCGCCAGACCGGCAAGACCGCGGTGGCGATCGACGCGATCATCAACCAGAAGGGTCAGGACATGACCTGCATCTACGTCGCCATCGGCCAGAAGGCGTCGTCGGTGAAGAACGTGGTGCGCGCCCTCGAGGCGAGCGGTGCGATGGACTACACGATCGTCGTCGCCGCCACCGCCGCCGAGTCGGCGGCGATGCAGTACGTGTCGGCCTATTCGGGCTGCACGATGGGCGAGTATTTCCGCGATCGTGGCGAGGATGCGCTGATCGTCTACGATGACCTGTCCAAGCAGGCCGTGGCGTATCGCCAGGTGTCGCTGCTGCTGCGCCGGCCGCCGGGCCGCGAAGCCTATCCGGGCGACGTGTTCTATCTCCACTCGCGCCTGCTCGAGCGTGCCGCGCGCGTCAACGAGAAGTACGTCGAGGACTTCACGAAGGGCGCCGTCAAGGGCAAGACCGGATCGCTGACCGCGCTGCCGATCATCGAGACCCAGGCCGGCGACGTCTCGGCCTTCGTGCCGACCAACGTGATCTCGATCACCGACGGCCAGATCTTCCTCGAGACCTCGCTCTTCAACGCCGGCATCCGGCCGGCGATCAACGCCGGCATCTCGGTGTCGCGCGTCGGCTCCGCGGCGCAGACCAAGGTGATCAAGGCGCAGTCGGGCGGCATCCGCACCGACCTCGCGCAGTACCGCGAGCTTGCCGCGTTCGCCCAGTTCGCCTCCGACCTCGACGAATCGACCCGAAAGCAGCTCGACCGCGGCGCCCGCGTCACCGAGCTGCTGAAGCAGAACCAGTATTCGCCGCTGCCGATCTCGCTGATGGGCGCGTCGCTCTTCGCGGTGAACAAGGGCTTCATGGACGACATCGACGTCAAGAAGGTGCTCGCGTTCGAGAGTGGCCTGCACACCCACCTGAAGACGAGCCACGCCGCGCTGCTGAAGAAAATCGAGGACACGAAGGCGCTCGACAAGGACGCCGAGACCGAGCTGTCCGGCGCGGTCGCCGCGTTCAAGAAATCCTTCGCCTGATCGACTGACGGCACGCGCAACAAGGAACCGCCATGGCAGCCGGCAAAGAGATCCGCGGCAAGATCAAGAGTGTCGAGAACACCAAGAAGATCACGAAGGCGATGGAGATGGTCGCCGCCTCGAAGATGCGAAAGGCGCAGGAGCGCATGCGCGCGGCCCGGCCGTACGCCGAGCGCGTGAGGAGCCTGGCCGCCAACCTGTCGCACGCGACGCCCGAGTACAAGCATCCGTTCCTGGTCGCCAACGACGACGCGAAGACGGCGGGCTTCATCGTCGTCACCACCGACAAGGGCCTGTGCGGCGGCCTCAACACCAACGTGCTGCGGGCTGTCACCACCAAGCTGCGCGAGCTCGACGCCGAGGGCATCAAGGCCGAAGCCGTCGCGATCGGCAACAAGGGCTTCGGCTTTTTGAACCGCGTCGGCGCCAAGGTGGTGTCTCACGCGACCCAGCTCGGCGACACGCCGCAGCTCGAAAAGCTCATCGGCCCGGTCAAGGTGCTGCTCGACGACTACGCCGCCGGCAAGCTGAAGGCCGTCTACATCAGCTACACGCGCTTCATCAACACGATGCGCCAGGAGCCGATGATCCAGCAGCTGCTGCCGCTGTCGGACGAGCAGATGAAGAGAGAGGACGGCAAGCACGGCTGGGACTACATCTACGAGCCCGACGCCAAGGTCGTGATCGACGAGCTGCTCGTGCGCTACGTCGAGGCGCTGGTCTACCAGGCCGTGGCCGAGAACATGGCCTCCGAGCAGTCGGCGCGCATGGTCGCGATGAAGTCGGCGACCGACAACGCCGGCAGCGTGATCGGCGAGCTGAAGCTCGTCTACAACAAGACGCGCCAGGCCGCGATCACCAAGGAACTCTCCGAGATCGTCGCGGGTGCCGCCGCGGTCTAGCGGTTCCGCTCACGGTCTGACAGATTTGGATTGAAGGGAAAGAAACATGGCTGACATGCAAACCGCCGCCGCCGCGCAGGGCAAGATCGTCCAGTGCATCGGCGCCGTCGTCGACGTGGAATTTCCGCGCGACGCGCTGCCGAAGATCTACGACGCGCTGAAGATGGAAGGCTCTGCGCTCACGCTCGAAGTGCAGCAGCAGCTCGGCGACGGCGTCGTCCGCACGATCGCGCTCGGCGCGTCCGACGGCCTGCGCCGCGGCATGATGATCAACAACACTGGCAACGCGATCTCGGTGCCGGTCGGCCCGGCGACGCTCGGCCGGATCATGGACGTGCTCGGCAACCCGATCGACGAGCGCGGCCCGGTCGACCAGACGCTGACCGCGTCGATCCACAGGAAGCCACCCGCGTACGACGAGCTGTCGCCCTCCCAGGAACTGCTCGAGACCGGGATCAAGGTGATCGACCTCATCTGCCCGTTCGCCAAGGGCGGCAAGGTCGGTCTGTTCGGCGGCGCCGGTGTCGGCAAGACCGTCAACATGATGGAGCTCATCAACAACATCGCCAAGGCGCACAGCGGCCTGTCGGTGTTTGCCGGCGTCGGCGAGCGCACGCGCGAGGGCAACGACTTCTATCACGAGATGGCCGACTCGGGCGTCGTCAACCTCGAGAACCTCGGCGAGTCGAAGGTCGCGATGGTCTACGGCCAGATGAACGAGCCCCCGGGCAACCGCCTGCGCGTCGCGCTGACCGGCCTGACGATCGCCGAGTCGTTCCGCGACGAAGGCAAGGACGTGCTCTTCTTCGTCGACAACATCTATCGCTACACGCTCGCCGGCACGGAAGTCTCGGCGCTGCTCGGCCGGATGCCGTCGGCGGTGGGCTACCAGCCGACGCTGGCCGAGGAGATGGGGCGCCTGCAGGAGCGGATCACGTCGACCAAGGTCGGCTCGATCACCTCGATCCAGGCCGTCTACGTGCCCGCCGACGACCTGACCGACCCGTCGCCGGCAACGACCTTCGCCCACCTCGACTCGACCGTCGTGCTCTCGCGCGACATCGCCTCGCTCGGCATCTATCCCGCGGTCGACCCGCTCGACTCGACCTCGCGCCAGCTCGACCCGAACGTCGTCGGCGCCGAGCACTACGAGACCGCGCGCGCCGTGCAGGGCACGCTGCAGCGCTACAAGGAGTTGCGCGACATCATCGCGATTCTCGGCATGGACGAGCTCGCGCCAGAAGACAAGCTGGCCGTGGCCCGCGCCCGCAAGATCCAGCGCTTCCTGTCGCAGCCTTTCCACGTCGCCGAGGTGTTCACCGGCTCGCCGGGCAAGTACGTCTCGCTCAAGGAAACCATCCGCGGCTTCAAGATGATCGTCGGCGGCGAATGCGATTCGCTGCCCGAGCAGGCCTTCTACATGGTCGGCACGATCGACGAAGCGTTCGAAAAAGCCAAGACGCTCAAATAAGCGGCGCGAGCAAAAGGATTCGATCATGGCCATCCTGCAAGTCGACGTCGTCTCCGCCGAAGAGCAGATCTTCTCGGGCGAGGCGAAGTTTGTCGCGTTGCCGGGCGAGATGGGCGAGCTCGGCATCTATCCGCGCCACACGCCGCTCATCACCCGCATCAAGCCAGGCGCGGTGCGCATCATTCGCGCCGACAACGACGAGGAGGAGTTCGTCTTCGTCGCCGGTGGCATCCTCGAGATCCAGCCCGGCTCGGTGACGGTGCTCGCCGACACCGCGATCCGCGGCAAGGACCTCGACGAGGCCAAGGCCAGCGAAGCCAAGCAGGCCGCCGAGGAAGCGATGAAGAACGCCAAGAGCGACATCGACTTCGCCAAGGCGCAGGGCGAGTTCGCGACGATGGCGGCGCAGATCGCGGCGTTGCGCAAGTACCGCAAGAAGTGATGTGCTGACGCGGCACGCGCCCTGCATCGCGACCCGCCCGGCCACGGCCCGGCGGGTTTCGTTTTTCTGCCTGCCATGAGCATCTACGAGTTCGTCGGGCGTCATCTGCTGACGTTCCACGGCATCGTCGTCGCGCTGGGTCTCATCGTCTACGTCGGCGTCGCGCGCGCCCTGCCGCAGCGGCGCGATCCGTCGGCCGCGATCGCCTGGGTTGTCGCACTGGCGCTCGTGCCGTATGTCGCCATGCCGCTCTACCTGATGTTCGGCAGCCGCAAGCTGCGCATGCGCGACACGCCGGCGCTCTTGCCGCCACCGCTCGATCCGCGCGCGACCGACGAGATCGATGCGCCGTCCCTCTGGGCGCGTCGGCTCGGTCGATCGATGGGGCTGGCGGCGGCGACGCCCTATGAAGCGCTCGTGATCCATGCCGACGGGGCCTATGCGCGCCGCGCCGCCCTCGAGGTCATCGCCAGCGCCGAGCGCACGCTCGACGTCTGCACCTACATCCTCGCCCGCGACCGGCTCGGCGACGAGATCGCCGCCGCCTTGAAGGCGAAAGCCGAGCAGGGCGTGCGAGTGCGTCTCCTCATCGACGGCATCGGCGCGTGGCTCGGCGGAAGGCTCGACATCGCCGGCCTGCGCCGATCCGGCGTCGAGGTCGTCAAGTTCGTGCCGCCCTTCCGCTCGATCCTGCGCGGTCGCGCCAACCTGCGCAATCACCGCAAGATGCTGGTCGCCGACGCGGCGCGCCTCTGGTGCGGCGGCCGCAACTTCGCCGCCGAGTACTTCGAGGGTGATCCGCGCCGCGCAGGCGGCGAGGTCTGGCGCGACCTCACCTTCGACGTGCGCGGCGAGATCGCGCTGCGCGCCTGCGAGCAGTTCGAGAAGGATTGGGCCTACGCCCTGCGCATCGTCACCGAGGACACGTGCGTCGCCTCGCACGCGATCGCGCCGGTCGCCGAGCCGCTGGCCCAGCTCGTGCCGAGCGGGCCCGAGCAGATCGACGACACCGTGCAGGCGCTGCTGCTCTCGGGATGCTTCATGGCGAAGCGCCGCATCGTTGCCGTGACGCCTTACTTCATCCCCGACGCGACGCTGCTGATGGCGCTGACGCTGGCCGCGCGCCGCGGCGTGACGGTCGACATCGTGCTGCCGCATCGGTCGAACCATCGACTCGCCGACGTGGCCCGGCATCGGCCGCTGCGCGATCTCGTCGCCGCCGGCGCGAACGTGTGGTCGGTGCCGCACATGCTGCACGCGAAGGTCGTCGTCTTCGACGAGCAGCTCGCACTCGCCGGCTCCGCCAACCTGGATCTGCGCAGCCTCTTCCTCAACTACGAGATGATGGTCGCCTTCTACGAGCCCGCCGACGTGCGTCGTTTCTGCGAGTGGATCGACAACGAGCGACGCCCGGCGATGCGCTTCCAGCCGCGCGATCCGACGCTGCTGCGCGACCTCGCCGAAGGCCTGCTGCTCTGGCTCGCGTTCCAGCTCTAGGCGGAGCCGGACTGCGCCTCAGCGCGGCATGAGCGCGCTCAGCCGAGCGAGCGCAACGCGGCCTGCACGATTGCCTCGGCATCGACCTCGAAGTGGCGACGCAGGGCCGCGCGCGTGTCGCTGCGGCCGAAGCCGTCGGTGCCGAGCGTGACGCAGCGGCGTCCCGACGGCATGAAGGCGCGGATCTGCTCGGGCACGGCGCGCACGTAATCGGTGGCGATGACGATCGGCCCGCGCGTCGGCGCGAGCTGCTCGCCGACGTGGCTTCGCACGACGTCGGTGGCGCCGCGCCGCCACGACTTCTCGGCGGCGACGCCGTTGCGCGCCAGCTCGCTGAAGCTGGTGACGCTCCAGACCGAGGCGGCGACGCCGTGTGACGTCTCGAGAATGTCGGCCGCCTTGATCGCCTCGCCGAGGATCGCGCCCGAGCCGAGCAGCTGCACGTGGCGCGCCGACTCCCGCCGCGACTCGCGAAAGCGGTACAGGCCGCGCAGCACGCCGTCGTGCGCCTCGGCGGGCAGCGAGGGCTGGGCGACGTTCTCGTTCATCGCCGTCACGTAATAGAAGACGTCCTGCTGCTCGACCAGCATCTCGCGCATGCCGCGGTCCAGGATCACCGCGAGCTCGCCGGCGAACGCCGGGTCGTAGGCCTTGCAGTT
>CAJDUN010000092.1_pt1 | contig 10650 bp, 7 predicted proteins | sample 7390741 | NCBI WGS metagenome assembly CAJDUN01 (sample SAMEA7055660, study PRJEB34461) | soil metagenome | biome: terrestrial ecosystem; feature: Peninsula; material: soil | place: Antarctica | collected 2016 | reverse complement strand
GCGAGCTTGGCGTAGAAGCCGACCGTCGGCGGGCTGCCGGCAAGCGAGAACATGAAGAGGGCCATCACGCCGGCGAACCAGGGACTGCGCCGCGCCAGGCCGCGGAAATCGTCGATCCGCTCGGCCTCGTGGCCGGCGCGCGAGAGCAGCATGATCATTCCGAACGTGCCGAGCGTCGTCAGGACGTCGACGACGACGTAGAACATCGCCGAGCTGTAGGCGTTGCCGGCCGAGACCGTGTTGCCACCGACGACACCGGGGATCAGGCCGAGCAGCATGAAGCCGATCTGCGCGATGGTCGAGTACGCGAGCATCCGCTTGAGGTTGGTTTGCGCGATCGCCGCCAGGTTGCCGAGCAGCATCGAGCCGAGCGAGAGGACGACCAGCATCTGCTGCCAGTCGAGCGCCAGGCCGATCATCCCCTCGACCAGCAGCCGCAGCGTGATCGCGAAGGCGGCGAGCTTGGGGGCGGCGCCGACGAGCAAGGTCATCGAGGTCGGCGCGCCCTGGTAGATGTCGGGCACCCACATGTGGAACGGCACGGCGCCGAGCTTGAAGGCGAGGCCGGCGACGACGAAGACGGTGCCGAGGACGAGCACGGCGCGATTGATCCTGCCCGTGCCGATCGCCTTGAAGACCTCGCTGATGTCGAGCGAGCCGGTGGCGCCGTACATCATCGACAGGCCGTAGAGCAGGAATCCGCTCGCCAGCGCGCCGAGCACGAAGTACTTCATCGCGGCCTCGGTCGCACCGATGTCGTCACGCCGCATCGCGACGAGCGCGTAGAGCGAGAGCGACATCAGCTCGAGGCCGAGGTAGACGACCAGGAAGTTGTTCGCCGCGACCATCACCAGGATGCCCAGCAGCGAGAACATCGAAAGCGTGAAGAGCTCGCCCTTCAGCATGTCGCGCGCCGCGGCATAGGGGCGGGTGTAGACGAGCGTCGTCATCACTGCCAGGGTTGCGAACAGGCCGAGCAGGTCGCCCATCGGATCGGCGACGACCATCCTTTGCATCGCGTAGTAGGTGGCACCCTCGTAGAAGAACCAGAGCTGGCCGATGGCCACCAGGCCGAGCGAGCTCTGGGTCAGACAGTAGGTGACGATCCGGTCCTTGCCCGGCAGCCAGAGGTCAACAAGCGCGACCACGCAGGCGAGCACCAGGAGGGCGATCGCCGGAAGGATGGGATAGACGACTTGCCAGTTCATGAATCGCGTCAATGGGCCAGCTTGGAAATCGACACGTGGCGCAGCAGCTCGACGACCGAGGTGTGCATGACATCGGTGAACGGCTTCGGGTACAGGCCCATCGCAAGCACCGCCACCGCCAGCACGGAGAGCATCGCGAACTCGCGCCGGTCGAGATCGAGCATGGCGCGGACGTGCTCGTTGGCGACGGCGCCGAAGTAGACGCGCTTGACCAACCAGAGCGTGTAGCCGGCACCCCATATCAGCGTCGTCGCCGCCACCATCGCAATCCAGAAGTTCACCTTGACGGTGCCGAGGATCACCATCCACTCGCCGACGAAGCCGGCAGTCCCGGGCAGTCCGCAATTGGCCATCGCGAACAAGACGACGAAGGCGGTGAATTTCGGCATGGTGTTGACGACGCCACCATAGGCCGAGATCTCCCGCGAATGGACGCGATCGTAGAGGACGCCGATGCACAGGAACATGGCGCCCGAGACGAAGCCGTGCGCGACCATCTGGACGATCGCACCCGACGTCGTCAGCTCGTTGAACATGAAAAAGCCCAGCGTCACGAAGCCCATGTGGGCGATCGACGAATAGGCCACCAGCTTTTTCATGTCGTGCTGCACGAGCGCGACCAGGCCGATGTAGACGACCGCGATCAGCGACAGCGCGACCACGAACCACGCCCAGTTGTGACTCGCATCGGGCGTGATCGGCAGCGAAAAGCGAAGGAAGCCGTAGGCGCCGAGCTTGAGCATGACCGCCGCCAGCACGACCGAGCCGCCGGTCGGAGCCTCGACGTGGGCATCGGGGAGCCAGGTGTGGATCGGCCACATCGGCACCTTGACCGCGAAGGCCGCGAAGAAGGCGAAGAAAAGCAGCACCTGCGCCTCCATCGTCAGCGGCAGGCGATGCCAGACGAGGATGTCGAAGCTGCCGCCCGACTTGTAGTAGAGGTAGATCAGCGCCACCAGCATCAACAGAGATCCGGCCAGCGTATAGAGGAAGAACTTGAAGGCCGCGTAGACGCGCCGCGGGCCGCCCCAGACGCCGATGATCAGATACATCGGGATCAGCGTTGCCTCGAAGAAGATGTAGAAGAGCATCCCGTCCATGGCGCAGAACACGCCGACCATGAGGCCGGAGAGGACCAGGAACGCAGCCATGTACTGATGAACGCGTGTCTCGATCACCTTCCACGCCGAAATGACGACGATCACGGTGATGAACGCGGTGAGCAGCACGAACCAGACCGACAGGCCGTCGACGCCGAGCGTGTACCAGACGTTGAAGCGCGCGATCCAGGCGTGCTTCTCGCCGAACTGCATCGCCGCCGTGCCGAGATCGAACGCCGTGACGAGCGGGATCGTGACCAGGAAGCTCGCGAGCGCCGCCGCCAGAGCCGCCCAGCGCACCGCCTCGGCACGATCGTCGCGGCCGAAGGCGAGCAGGAGAGCGCCCGAAACGATGGGCAGCCAGATGGCGATGCTGAGGAGGGGCATGTTCTTGTTGTTGGCCGCCGGTCATTGCGCCGTGAGCGTGCGAAGTAGGAACGGCCAGAGCTGCCAAGTCATGAGGCCGATCACGCCGACGATCATCACCAGTGCGTACCAGTACAGGTAGCCGCTCTGCAGGCGTCGGCTGAGCATGGCGATGTTCTCCACCGTGCGCGCCGAGCCGTCGATGAAGATGCCGTCGATGACGCCGACGTCGCCTCCCTTCCAAAAGCCCTGGCCGAGCAGACGGGCGCCTCGCACCAGCACGTTCTGGTTGAACCAGTCGAGGTAGTACTTGTTGTCGAGGACGCGATAGACGAACGGGAAGCGGCGCTGGATCGCCGCCGGAATGTCGGGGCGGCGCAGGTAGAAGAACCAGGAGAGGACGACGCCGGCAAGCGCGAGCCAGAAGACCGGGCCGGTGAAGGAATGGATCGCCATCGCGACCGGGCCGTGGAAGGCCCGCTCGAGTTCCTCCATTGCCGGGTGGCCGCTGGCAAGGACGGTGATGGAGTCCTTGAAAAAGTCGCCGAACAGCATCGGCCCGATCGTGAGGAAGCCGATCACGGCCGAGGGAATCGCCAGCAGCACGAGCGGCAGGGTGACCACGGCGTGCGACTCGTGCGGCGCCGCGGCGTGCGCATCTTTCGCGTGCGGAACGGGCTCCGCCGCCATCGCATGGGCGTCGGCGCCATGCTCCTCGGACCCGTCGGGGCCGTTGTCGTCGTGGTGAGACTCGAGCGGAAACGGCTTGTCGCGGAAGCGCTCGGGGCCGTGGAAGACCAGGAAGTACAGCCGGAATGAATAGAAAGCGGTGATGAAGACGCCTGCAATGACCGCGAAGTAGGCGAAGCCCGCGCCGGCGAGATGGCTCTCGTGCACGGCCTCGATGATCGAGTCCTTCGAGTAGAAGCCGGCGGAGAACGGCGTGCCGATCAGCGCCAGCGAGCCGACCAGGAAGGTGATCCAGGTGATCGGCATGTACTTCTTCAGGCCACCCATGTTGCGGATGTCCTGGTCGTGGTGCATGCCGATGATCACCGAGCCGGCGGCGAGGAAGAGCAGCGCCTTGAAGAACGCGTGCGTCATCAGGTGGAACACCGCCGCCGAGTAGGCCGAGGCGCCGAGCGCCACCGTCATGTAGCCGAGTTGCGACAGCGTCGAGTAGGCGATGACGCGCTTGATGTCGTTCTGGATGGTGCCGAGCAAGCCCATGAAAAGCGCCGTGATCGCGCCGATGACGAGGACGATCGACAAGGCGGTGTTCGAAAGCTCGAACAGCGGTGACATCCGCGCGACCATGAAGATGCCGGCGGTGACCATCGTCGCCGCGTGGATCAGCGCCGAGATCGGCGTCGGACCCTCCATCGAGTCTGGCAGCCAGACGTGGAGCGGGAACTGCGCGCTCTTGCCCATCGCGCCGATGAACAGGCAGATGCAGATCACGGTGATCAGGCGCCAGTCGCTCGCCGGGAAGGTCAGCTGGGCCAGCTCGCCACCCTTGGCGAACGCCTCGCGATAGTCGAGTGTCCCGGCGAAGGCGACGACCAGGCCGATGCCGAGGATGAAGCCGAAGTCGCCGACGCGATTGACGATGAAGGCCTTGAGGCCGGCGAAGATCGCCGTCGGCCGCGTGTACCAGAAGCCGATGAGCAGGTACGACACCAGGCCGACTGCTTCCCAGCCGAAGAAGAGCTGCAGGAAGTTGTTGCTCATGACCAGCATGAGCATCGAGAAGGTGAAGAGCGAGATGTAGCTGAAGAAGCGCTGGTAGCCCGGGTCGTCGGCCATGTAGCCGACCGTGTAGACGTGCACCATCAGCGAGACGAAGGTGACGACGCACATCATCATCGCCGTCAGGCCATCGACGAGGAAGCCGATCTCCATCCTGAGCGCGCCGACGCGCATCCACTCGTAGATCGTGGCGTTGAAGCGCGCGCCATCGACGGCGACGGCATACAGCACCCAGGACGAGATCAGGAACGAGACGAGAACGCCGAGGATCGCCACCCAGTGCGCGCCGGCTCGGCCGACCTGCTTGCCGAAGAGGCCCGCGACGACGGCGCCGACGAGCGGCGCGAGCGGCACGACAAGGAGAAGCGCAGGCGAAAGAGTCGTCGCCATGCTCAGCCTTTCAGCGTGTCGAGCTCGTCGACCGCGATCGTCGAACGTGTCCGGAACAGCACGACCAGGATCGCCAGGCCGATCGCCGACTCGGCCGCCGCGACGGTGAGGATGAAGAACACGAACACCTGTCCGGCCATGTCGCCCAGGTAGTACGAGAAGGCGACGAAGTTGAGGTTGACGGCGAGCAGCATCAGCTCGATCGCCATCAGCAGCACGATCAGGTTCTTGCGGTTGAGGAAGATGCCGATCACCGAGAGCGCGAACAGGATCGCGCCGACCGACAGGTAGTGACCCAGCGTCACCGGTCCGAGGCTCATCGGCGATCTCCCACCGGCTTCGCAGCGTCGCTGGTGGCGTCGCGCGGCACACCCTCGGGCTGCATCGAGACGATTCGCAGCCGGTCCACCTTCTTCGCCTTGATCTGCTCGGACGGGTCGAGGCGCTTGGAGTCCTTGCGCTCGCGCAGCGTCAGCGAGATCGCGGCGATGATGGCCACCAGCAGCAGGACCGCCGCGATCTGCAGCGGATACAGGTACTTGGTGTAGACCTCGATGCCGAGGAGCTTGGTGTTGCCGAGCTTCATCGCCGCCGCGCCGGCGACCGGCGCGTCGACGAGACGAAAGCCCGGGAGGAGCACGGCAGCCATCTCGAGCGCGATGATCACGCCGACGACGGCCGCGACCGGGAAGTGGCGCCAGAAGCCCTCGCGCAGCGATCCGATGTCGACGTCGAGCATCATGACGACGAAGAGGAAGAGCACCATCACGGCACCGACGTAGACGAGGACGAGCACGATCGCCAGGAACTCCGCGTGCAGGAGGATCCACACGCACGCGGCGCTGAAGAACGCGAGGACCAGGTAGAGCGCCGCGTAGACAGGGCTTCTGGCCGTGATGACGCGAAAGGCGGCGCCCAGCAGCACGGCCGAGAAGACGTAGAAGAGTGCGGTCTGGGTGTCCATGATCCGGAGGCGCGCGTTCGCACCGGCTGCCGCTCAGCGACAGCCGCCTGCATCAGCGATATTTCGCGTCCGCCTCCTTTGCAACCGCGATCTCTTTCTCGTACCGGTCGCCGACGGCGAGCAGCATGTCCTTTGTGAAGTAGAGATCGCCCCGCTTTTCGCCGTGGTACTCGAAGATGTGGGTCTCGACGATCGAGTCGACCGGGCAGCTCTCTTCGCAAAAGCCGCAGAAGATGCACTTCGTCAGATCGATGTCGTAGCGCGTCGTGCGCCGCGAGCCGTCGTCGCGCACCTCGCTCTCGATCGTGATCGCGAGCGCCGGGCAGACCGCCTCGCACAGCTTGCATGCGATGCAGCGCTCCTCGCCGTTCTCGTAGCGGCGCAGCGCGTGCAGGCCGCGAAAGCGCGGGCTGAGCGGCGTCTTCTCTTCGGGGTACTGGACGGTGACCTTCTTCGAGAGAAAGTACCGCCCGGTGAGGCGCATGCCCTTCAGCAACTCGCCGAGCATGAAGCTCGAGATGAAATCCTTGATCGGTGTTGCCTGCGCCATGGCGTGCTTCTTACTTCCAGATGTTCCAGGGGGACTGGATGACGAGGCCGACGACGACGAGCCAGACGAGTGTCACCGGAATGAAGATCTTCCAGCCCAGACGCATGATCTGGTCGTAGCGATAGCGCGGGAATGTCGCCCGCGCCCAGAGAAACAGCGTGGCGATCACGAAGGTCTTGGCGAAGAGCCAGAACCAGTTCCAGAACCACATCGACGAGACGATCCAGTCGGGCGTCTGCAGACCGACCAGCGAGAACGAGACCGGGGCGTACCAGCCGCCGAGGAACATCACCGACGCGAGCGCCGAGACCAGGATGATGTTGGCGTACTCGGCGAGGAAGAACATCGCGAACGCCATGCCCGAGTACTCGACCATGTGGCCGGCGACGATCTCCGATTCGCCCTCGACGACGTCGAACGGCGCGCGGTTGGTCTCGGCGATGCCCGAGATCACGTAGACGACGAAGATCGGCAGCAGCGGCAGCCAGTTCCAGCTGAGGAAATTGACGCCGTGCCCGGCGGCGAAACCGCGCCCCTGGCCCAGGACGATGTCGGTCATGTTGAGGCTGGCCGACACCATGAGCACGACGACCAGCGCGAAGCCCATCGCGATCTCGTAGCTCACCATCTGCGCCGCGGCGCGCAACGCGCCGATGAAGGCGTACTTCGAGTTCGAGGCCCAGCCGGCGATGATCACGCCGTAGACCTCCATCGACGTGATCGCCATCAGGAAGAGCAGCCCGGCGTTGATGTTCGATAGCGCCTTCTCGGGCCCGAACGGGATCACGGCCCAGGCGGCGAGCGCCGGCATGATCGTCATGACCGGGCCGAGGAAGAAGAGACCGCGATTGGCCGCCGTCGGCACGATGATCTCCTTGAAGATCAGCTTGACGGCATCGGCGATCGGTTGAAGCAGGCCGAACGGGCCGACGCGATTCGGGCCCGGGCGGATCTGGCTCCAGCCGATGGCCTTGCGCTCCCAGAGCGTCAGGTAGGCCACGGCCCCGAGCAGCGGCACGACCAGCGCGACGATCTTGACGACGTTCCAAACCACCGGCCAGAAGGCGCCGAGGGCGCCCGAGCCATAGCTTTGCAGCGCGTCGAAGCTCACGTGGGACTCGTCTCGTGCGAGGAGCGCGCCAAGCTCGCCGCATCGGCACCGACGACGAGCTCGATGCGCAGCCCACCGAACATCGGCCCGAGGGCGGCCGTGAGGCGATGGCCGGCGGCGACGCGGATCACGTTGGCGGCGAGCGAGGGATCGACGCGCGCCCTCAGGAGGACCGAGTTCTCGCCCTGGCGGACGCGAACGTGGCTGCCGTCGACGATGCCGAGCTCGGCCGCGAGTTCGCTCGGGACGCCGGCGACGGGCGCATGCGCATCGGCGGTGTGCTGGAGCGCGGGCGCGCGCCGGACGATCGCGTCGGTGGAGTAGATCGGCACGTCGGCGATGCGCTCGAGGCCGGCGGCGGCAGGTCGCAGCAAGATCGGCGTCGGGTCGGCGGGCGTGGTGGCCGCTGGCGCCAGGCGACTCGCCAGCGTCGAGACGTCGCCGAGCGCTTCGTCGCGGACCTCTTCCGACGTCTCGGCCAAGAAGCCGGGCAGACCGAGGAGGTTGCCGAGGACGCGCAGCACCTTCCACGCCGGACGCGCGTCGCCGAGCGGTTTGACGACGCCGTGAAAGCTCTGCACGCGTCCCTCGGCGTTGACGAAGGTGCCCGACGTCTCGGTGAAGGGCGCGATCGGCAGCAGCACGTCGGCGATGTCGTCGACCGGCTTGAACGAGGTCAGCGCGACGACCATCTCGGCGCCGCCGAGGGCGGCCAGCGCCGTCGGTGGACTCGCGAGGTCGAGCGCGGGCTCGACGTTCAGCAGGATCGCGGCCTTGAGCGGCGCCTCGGCGCCGAGCATCGCCGCCGCATTCACGCCGCCCGCGCGCGGCGTCGCCCCGACCAGCTGCGCGCCGACGCCGTTGGCGCCGTCGACGAGCCAGCCGAAGGTGGCGCCGCTCTGCTCCGCGATCCAGCGGCCGAGCCACTCGAGGAGCACCGCGTCGGGATGCTGCGCGGCGGCATTGCCGAACAGGACGGCCTTGCGCTCACCGCCCTGCAGCGCCGCGGCGATGTTCCTGGCCTGGTCGTCGACCGGCGCATCGACCGGAGCGCTCACGCCCTTCGCCACTGCAAGAGCCGAGGCGATCGACGCCAGCGTCGCGGCCCACGCACCGGGCGCGGCCGCGATGCTCGGGCCCATGGGCATGAGCCAGTCGTCGCGCAGCGCATGAACGCTCATCACCTTGGCGCCCTTCTTGGTCGCCTGGCGCAGTCGCGACGCGAAGAGCGGATGGTCCTTGCGCAGGAACGAGCCGACGACGAGGACGCGCTGCAGCTCCGACAGCGATGCGACCGAGCGACCGAGCCAGCGCGGCGCGGCGCCCGCAGGACGCGGCGCCGACTCGCGCGGCGCGCTGTCGATGTTTTCGCTGCCCAGGCCACGAACGACCTTGGCGAGCAGATGCAGCTCCTCGACGGTGCTCATCGGCGCGGCGATCGCACCGACGCTTTGCGGGCCGTGCTCGACCGAGATCTGCGTCAGCCCGCGCGAGACGTAGTCGAGGGCATCCGCCCACGACACCGTCTTCCAGTCGCCGCCCTGGCGGATCATCGGCGTCGTCAGGCGCTCGGGGCCGTTCAGTGCCTCGTACGAGAAGCGGTCACGGTCGGCGAGCCAGCATTCGTTGACTTCCTCGTTCTCCAGCGGCACGACGCGCATCACCTGCGCGCCCTTGACCTGGACGATCAGGTTGGCCCCGGTCGAGTCGTGCGGGCTCACGCTCTTCCTGCGTGAAAGCTCCCAGGTGCGCGCGCTGTAGCGGAACGGCTTCGAGGTGAGCGCACCGACCGGGCAGATGTCGATCATGTTGCCCGAGAGCTCCGAGTCGATGGTCTCGCCGGCGATGGTCGTGATCTCGGCGTGCTCGCCGCGATGGATCATGCCGAGCTCCATCACGCCGGCCACTTCCTGGCCGAAGCGGATGCAGCGCGTGCAGTGGATGCAGCGGTTCATCTCCTGCATGGAGATCAGCGGGCCGACGTCCTTGGGGTAGACGACGCGCTTGTCCTCGTCGTAGCGCGAAGAGGACGCTCCGTAGCCGACGGCGAGATCCTGCAGCTGGCACTCGCCGCCCTGGTCGCAGATCGGGCAGTCGAGCGGATGGTTGATGAGCAGGAACTCCATCACGCCCTGCTGGGCGTTGAGCGCCTTGTCGCTCCGCGTCTTGACGACCATGCCTTGCGTGACCGGCGTCGCGCAGGCCGGCATCGGCTTGGGCGCCTTCTCGATCTCGACCAGACACATCCGGCAGTTGGCCGCGATCGAGAGCTTCTTGTGATAGCAGAAGTGCGGGATGTAGGTGCCCGCCTTGTCGGCCGCGTGCATCACCATGCTGCCCTCGGGCACCGAGACCTTCTGGCCGTCGAGATCGATCTCGATCATGCCGCCACCCTCTCGGCCGACCGGACAGGAGCCGTGACGGCCGGCTGCGCACCCTGCTCTATCAGCGTGACGAACTCGTCCTTGAAGTGCTTGATCATGGCGCGCACCGGCATCGCCGCGGCGTCGCCGAGGGCACAGATCGTGCGGCCCTGGATGTTGTCGGCGACCGAGTTGAGCAGGTCGATGTCCTGCATCCGCCCTCTGCCGGTGGCGATGCGCTCGACCATGCGGTAGAGCCATCCCGTACCTTCGCGGCACGGCGTGCACTGGCCGCAGCTCTCGTGCATGTAGAAGTACGAGAGGCGCATCAGCGAGTGGACCATCGAGCGCGAGTCGTCCATGACGATGACCGCGCCCGAGCCGAGCATCGAGCCGGCCTTGGCGATGGCGTCGTAGTCCATCGTCAGCTCGTTCATGATCGCCGCCGGCAGCACGGGCGCCGACGAGCCGCCCGGAATCACCGCCTTCAGCGTGCGTCCCTCGGGCACGCCACCGGCGAGCTCGAGCAGCCGGGTGAACGGCGTGCCGAGCGGCACTTCGTAGTTGCCGGGCTTCTGCACGTCACCGACGACCGAGAAGATCTTCGTGCCGCCGTTGTTGGGCTTGCCGACGTCGAGGAATGCCTGGCCGCCGTTGATGATGATCCACGGCACCGCCGCGAAGGTCTCGGTGTTGTTGACCGTCGTCGGCTTGCCGTAGAGGCCGTAGCTCGCCGGGAACGGCGGCTTGAATCGCGGCTGGCCCTTCTTGCCTTCGAGCGATTCCAGCAGCGCCGTCTCCTCGCCGCAGATGTAGGCGCCGAAGCCGTGGCTCGCGTGGAGCTGGAAG
>CAJDUN010000088.1_pt1 | contig 10764 bp, 10 predicted proteins | sample 7390741 | NCBI WGS metagenome assembly CAJDUN01 (sample SAMEA7055660, study PRJEB34461) | soil metagenome | biome: terrestrial ecosystem; feature: Peninsula; material: soil | place: Antarctica | collected 2016 | reverse complement strand
TCGGGTCGGCGGCATCGCCGGGGCCTGCGGGACGGCAGGGCCGGGGCAGTCTACAGGCGGGCGTCGTCTCGCGGCCGCGACGCTTCCCCTCTTGTATCGAACTGAACATCCGGACCTCGTGCGGATGTTCACGGCGCTCCGGCGAGGGGACGCGCACGGACGCGATGGCGTTCCTAACATGCGCTTTCCCTCGACTGGAGATGCGTCACATGCCTCGGCGAAACGGCCCGCAAGCAAGGACAACGGGATTCGAAGTCCCACGCGACCGCCTTCCGCGTTCGATCGCCACGCGTCTGGCGCGCGCCGGCCTCATCGCGCCGGCGGCGGCCACAAGTCGTCCCCACCCCGCACGCGTTGCCGGCGAAAGCGACCGCGGCGACGATCCGGCCGGCACGGGCCCCGGAGATCTGAACCCATGAAACTCGTCGAGGACAAGAACGAGACCTACATCCCGTCGTACACCCTGACGCCGGAGAAGAAGGAGCTCGACCCGAACCGCAACGCCGACGTCGTCGCGCGACCCAACTTCATCAACGACATCGCCGCCGGCAAGGTCGAGCTGCCGACGATCCCGGCCGTCGTGCAAAAGCTCATCGCCGCGCTGCGCGACCCGAACGTCGACGCGAGGAAGATCGCCGAGTCGCTGTCGAAGGACCCGATCCTGAGCGCGAAGGTGCTGCGCCTCGCGAACTCGTCGTTCTTCGGCGGTCAGCGCTCGATGTCGTCGATCGACGCCGCCGTCTCGCTGATCGGCATCCAGGCGCTCAACCGCCTCATCGTCGCCTGCGGCGTGTCGTCGTCGTTCAAGGCGATTCCCGGCATCGACATGGCCGTCTTCTGGCGCGACTCGCTGCTCGCCGCGACCGCCGCCAACAAGATCGCGCCGCGCCTCGAGGCCGACCCCGAAGTGGCCTACGTCTGCGGCCTGCTGCACGCGACCGGGCACCTGATCCTGTGCCAGACCTATCCCGAGATCGCCGACCTCGTCTTCACCGGCTACGACATCGTGCGCGGCGCCGAGCTGGCGGCGATCGAGAACGACAACTTCGGCATCGGCCATCCCGAGGTCGGCGCGCTCTGGATCGAGAGCATCGGCTTCCCGCAGCCGGTCGCCGACACGATCAGGAAGGCGGTGCAGCCGCCGGCCCCGACCGACGCCCAGCTCGACCACACCTTGCGCGCCGCCTGCGCGCTGGCGCTGACCGCCGGCAACAAGGCCGACGCCGAGACCGCGTTCGCCGCGATGCCGCCCTACGTGCGATCGAAGTTCAGCGGCGCCGACGGCAAGCCCGACCGCGCCTTCGACAAGATGTACGAGGCGCTGCGGGAAACCGATCCGACGTTCTAGACCTCGCCTCTAGCGTCGGCGGTTCGCGCAGGCGACGGTCTTCGCCCAGTAGTCGCGGGCGATGCCGTAGGGCTCGCCCAGGTAGCCCTGCCGGCGGTGGTAGGCGGCGAGCTTCGCTTCCACCTCTCGCCCGGCGCGGCCGGCGTTCCTCATGTCGACCAGGCCGACGCAGTTCGCCTCCAGCTCGTCGAGCGTGCCGGTGCGCGCGTGCGCGCACTCGTGGAAGAAGACGAAGTCGTGCTCGACGTCGGGCGCGCTCGAGAGCAGCAGCAGGTTCCAGTCGATGATCCAGCCCGTGCCCGGCTCGTGGTGGGTGAAGCCGATGAAGCCGCGCGGCGCGTCGGGATCGTCGGCCGGATGGTCGCGCTCGCGCGCGACGCCTTCGCCGGTCGTGCATTCGCCGTGGCTGCCGTCGCTGAACGTGAAGGCGGCGGCGGCGCCGGGCAGGAGCAGCAGCGCGACCAGGGCGAGCCCCCGGACGGACCACGACGGCGAGCGTCCCGACGGGAGATGACTTGAATCCGGCACGGCGTGCTTCGATGGCGAGCGTTGTCGCGGCGATGGTAGCGACCGTGGCGCCGCGGGAGACGTGCCCGGAGCGCCGCGGGCGCGAGATCGCTCACGATCCAGCGCATCGACGGCCGCGGCTTCGGAGCGATCATCGACAGGATGAACTCGCTCTCTGAAGGGTTCGACGACCGCGTCCCGCTGCGCGAGCGTCTCCTCTTCGTGCCCGACGACGTGACGCGCGTCGTCTGGTACGGACGCCTGGGCGCATTCGTCGCCATGCTGCTCTGGGGCATCGGCGTCGTGTTCGGCCGGATGACCGACACGCCGACCGTCCTGCACCTGACCGTCATCCTCTTCCACGAAGCGGGGCACGTCGTCTTCATGCCGTTCGGCCAGACGCTCGGCGTCGCCGGCGGCACGCTCGGCCAGCTGCTGATCCCGCTCGCCTGCGCCGTCGCGCTGCATCGCCGCGACGACAACTTCGGCGCCGCGATGTGCATGGCCTGGATGGCGCTCAGCCTGATCGACGCATCGGTCTATGCCTACGACGCGTTCGACCCGCTCCTTCCCCTCATCGGCGGCGGCACCGGCGCCGACCGCTTCCACGACTTCATCTTCCTGTTCGAGCGCTGGGGCCAGCTCGTCCATGCGCGCGGCTGGGCGATGGCGATGAAGACTGTCGGCGGGCTCGTCCTGCTCGCGGCGCTGGCCTGGGCGGCGGTGCTGCTGTTCCTGCAGAGCGAGCGCCTCGAGCGGCGCTGAGCGGCCCGGCTGCCCGACCTATACTGACTTCGGCCTGGCCCGATCGCGGGTCGACAGCCTCGAAGGACGGATGCATCGTGCAGATCGCCACGCGCCAGGTCGCCGACACCGTCATCGCCCGCCCGGCCGGCCGCATCGACCACCTCAGCGCCAAGCCGTTCGAGGCCGCGCTGATGCCGCTGGTGAACGAGGCCGCCGCCCGCCACGGCTCGCTGGTGCTCGACTTCTCCGAGATCGACTACATCAGCAGCGTCGGCCTGCGCGTCCTCATGGTCGCCGCCAAGCAGATGCGCGAGCACCAGGCGCATCTGCGCGTCGCGTCGCTGCGCGGTGTCGTCGCGGAGATCTTCGCGATCAGCCGCTTCGACCGCATCCTCACCGTGACCGCCAGCGTCGACGACGCGCTGGCGCTCGACGCCCCCGCAACGCCCCCAGCCGCCCGGAGCCCGGACTCGACGCCGGCCGCATGATGCGCGTGCGGTTCTGGGGAACGCGCGGATCGCTGCCGGTCGCCCTGACCGCCGCCGACGTTCACGACAAGCTGATGGCTGCACTGCGCGCCGCCCGTGGCCAGCGGCTCGGCGACGACAGCGACCTGGAAGCGATCCTCGCGCGCCTGCCGTTCGCGGTCGCCGGCACCTACGGCGGACACAGCTCGTGCGTCCAGCTCGAGACGGCGAGCCCGGACTTCTTCGTCTGCGACATGGGCAGCGGCCTCCGGCCCTTCGGCCAGGCCGCGATGGCCCGGCGCCATGGTGCAGCGCAGACCTTCCACATCTTCCAGTCGCACCTGCACTGGGACCACATCATGGGCCTGCCGTTCTTCGTGCCGGCCTTCATCCCGGGCAACCGGGTCGTGATCTACGGCAGCCATCGCCAGCTCGAGGCGGCGCTGCGCCGGCAGCAGGACCCGCCGTCGTTCCCGGTCGACTTCTCCATCTTCGGCGCGACGATGGAGTTCGTGCACCTCGAGCCGGACCGGACCTACGACATCGCGGGCGTCGCCGTGACGTCGATGCTGCAGCGCCACGGCGGCGACTCCTACGGCTACCGCTTCGAATCCGCAGGCAAGGCCGTCGTCTACTCGACCGATTCCGAGCATCCACTGTCGCAGGACGAGCACACCGCGCGCTTCGTGAGCTTCTTTCGCGACGCCGACCTCGTCATCTTCGACGCGATGTATTCGCTGGCCGACGCAATCTCGGTGAAGGCCGACTGGGGCCACTCGAGCAACATCGTCGGCGTCGAGCTGTGCCAGATGGCCGGCGCGAAGCACCTGTGCCTGTTCCACCACGAGCCGGTGTTCGACGACGCCGCAATCGATGCCGTGCTGGCGGAGACCCGTCGCCTCGAAGAGATCACGCGCGGCGCGACCTGCCTCCACGTGAGCGCGGCCTTCGACGGGATGGACATCGAGCTGTGACGGCACGCGGCGCGGCCGCGGGCGGCGCCGTCCGCCTCGGGCGCATCGGCGCCGCGCTCGTCGTCGTGCTGGCCTTCTTCACGTGGCTGCAGCTGCCCGGCACCGATCGACTGCAGGCGGCCTGGTTCGACGCCTACCAGGCGCTCTCGCCGCGGCAGGTCAGCGCGCTGCCGGTGACGGTGGTGGAGATCGACCAGAAGAGCCTGATCGCCCTCGGCCAGTGGCCGTGGCCCAGGACCCAGCTGGCGCGCATCGTCCGGGCGCTCAGCCAGGCCGATGCCGCGGCGATCGGCCTCAACGTCCTGATGCCGGAGGCCGACGCGCTGTCGCCGGCACGGCTGCTCGGCGAAGCCTCGGTGCAGGACAGCACGGTCGTCGCGGCGCTGCGCTCGCTGCAGTCCAACGACGCCGTGCTGGCCGACGCGCTCGCCGCCGCGCCGACGGTGCTCGTCTTCGCGGGAACGGACGAAGCGACGGGCCGACCGCTGCGGGCAGCGCCGATCACGATCCAGGGCTCGCGATCGGGCATCGAGGGCGAGCTCGCCGTGCCCCGGCACGCGGGTGCGCTCACCAGCATCGACGAGCTCAACCGCCAGGCCAGCGGCTGGGGGCTGATCTCGGTCGACCCCACCCGCGGCATCGTCCGGCGCATTCCGCTGGTGGCCAGCATCCAGGGCACGCTGGTGCCGACGCTGGCCATCGAGATGCTGCGCGTCGCCTACCACGCGCCGTCGATCCGGCTGACGACCTCGGGGCGACGGGTGAGCACGCTCACGGTCGGCGCCACCCGCGTGCGCACCGAGGCGGACGGGGCGGTGCGCGTCTACTTCTCGCGGCATCGCGCCGACCGCTTCGTTTCCGCCATCGATGTCCTCGAAGGCCGCGTCGATTCGGCCCTGCTGCGGCAGCAGATGGTGCTCATCGGCACGACCGCGATCGGCATCCAGGAGCTGCTGGACACACCGATCGGCGAGCGCATGTCGGGCAGCGAGATCCAGGCGCAGCTGCTCGAGAACCTGCTCGACGGCACGCTGCTGCGCCGCCCGATGTGGGCCTCGGCCGCCGAGGCGCTGCTCGTGCTCGTCTGCGGCGGGCTGCTGCTCTGGGCCGTGCCGCGCCTGACTCCCCTGAACGCCGCGCTGCTGCTGCTCGCGCTCGTGGCCTCATCGGTCGTCAGCGCGTTCGCCGTCTTCCGCTCGCGCGGCCTCCTGCTCGACGCCGCGACGCCTTCGCTCTACCTGCTGCTGCTGTTCGGCGTGCTGCTCGTGCTGGCCCTGGCCGAATCGACCCGCCAGCGACGCAGGCTGGAAAGCGTGGTTCAGACGCAGCGCGAGCAGAGCGCCCGCATCTCCGGCGAGTTCGAGGCGGCGCAGCGCATCCAGACCGCCAGCCTGCCGCGTCCCGACGTCCTTGGCGACGACGAGCGCGCCGACCTCCATGCCTCCCTGACGCCGGCGCGCGAAGTGGGCGGCGACCTCTACGACTTCTTCATGCTCGACGACCGCCGCCTCTTCCTGCTGGTCGGCGACGTCGCCGGCAAGGGGCTGTCGGCGTCGATCTTCATGGCGGTCAGCAAGGCGCTCTTCAAGGGCCTCGTGATCCGCGCGCCCGCGGCCGACATCGGCGACATCATGATTGCCGCCAACGCCGAGATCTCGCGCGACAACACCGAGATGCTCTTCGTCACCGCGTTCGCGGCCGTCCTCGACCTGCAGAGCGGAGAGCTCGTCTACTGCAATGCCGGCCACGAGAATCCGTATCGCCTCGGGCCCGGGCAGGTGCCGCCGCGGCGCATCGTCGACGGCGACGGGCCGCCCCTGTGCGCGATGAGCGACTACCCCTATCGCAGCGCGCGCTGCCGGCTTGTCCCGGGCGAGACGCTGTGCCTCATGACCGACGGCGTCCCCGAGGCCCAGGATCCGGCGGGCGCGCTCTACGGGTCGGCCCGGGCGGAGCGCGTGATCGTCGAGCTGGCGCAGCACGGCGCGAGCCCCGAAGAGCTCGTGACGGCGCTCCGGACCGACGTCCTCGCCTTCGCCGACGGCGCCGAGCCGCACGACGACGTCACGATCCTGGTCCTGCGCTGGCGCGGTCCGGCCGGGCCGCAAAGCGCGCGATGAGCGCGGCCTCAGCGCACCAGGATCTCGACGCGCCGGTTGCGCGGTTCGGCGACGCCGTCGCCGGTCGGCACCGCCAGCTCGCGCTTGCCGCGAGCGATGATGACCACCTTGTCCGGGAGCAGTCCACGCGCGATCAACGCCTTGCGCGCGACTTCGGCGCGCTGGCGCGAGAGCAGGTCGTTGTCCGCGTCGTTGCCGACGCTGTCAGTGTGGCCGATGACGATGACGTCGGCCACCGGCCGCCTGGCGATTTCGGTGAAGACGCCGTCGACGATCAGCTTCGACTCGTCGGTGAACTCGTCCTTGCCGTCGACGAAGTAGAGCGTGAACTGCGCCGGCGGCAGCGGCTGCGCGGCAAGCGCGGCACCGTACCGGGCCTGCACCTCCTGCGCGTTCGACGTCGCGGCTTCCAGGTGGCGCCGGTCCAGCCACGCGCCGGCATACGGCTGGTCGAGCAGCAGCTGGCGCGAGCCCTGGGTGACCGAGACCGCGGTGCTGTGGCCGGTCGGACTCGGCAGCAGCACGACCCGCTCCTGCGGTCCGGCACAGGCCGCGAGCAGCGCCGCGGCGACGGCGAGCGCGACGCGGCGCACGAACCTATTCATCCACCGACACCACGAATTCGGTGCCTCGCGCGCCGAGCACGGCCGACGGCGTCCTCACCTTCATGGCGTCGGGCGCCTTCTTGGCGATGCGGCCGGAGACCACGGCGAGGGTGCCGCGCGTCAGCAGGGCCTCGAAGCGGCCCTGGCTGGTCGTCGGCTCGAACTCGAAGCGCTCCAGCGCGACGATGCTGTTCGGGCCGGCCGAGAGCAGGGAGTTGTCGCGCATGGTGATGCCCACCGAACCATCGGCGCCCGTCTTCACGACATCGGCGGCCTCGAGCAGCAGGCCGACCTCGCCGGCGAGCTGCCGGCCCTGGCGGTCGACCGTGACCTGGCCCTTGGCCACCTTGATCTGGCCGATGTCGGCCCATGCCGAGGTCGATAGCGCCGCCACGAGGATGGCCATCGAGGCGAGGCCGAGCCGGTGCGTTCGAGTCATGGACGTTCTTTCGGGATCGACGCGCTCCACATGAAGCACGACGAGCTTAACCGCGCTCGAAGGTGGCCGCGATGACGATCGGACGCGCCACGACCGTCCCGGCCCGCATGACGAGCCTGCCCGAGGCGCTCGCCTTCGTCGAAGCCTTCTGCGCGGAGGGCGCCGTGGCCCGCGACGACGTCCTGCGCCTGGCGCTGATCGTCGAGGAGTTGTTCACCAACACCGTGGTGCACGGTCACGGCGGCGGGTGCGACGCGCCGGTGCGGATCGCGCTCGGCGCCGACGCCCGGCGGCTCGAGCTCGAGTACGAGGACGGCGCGCCACCGTTCGATCCGCTGGCCCGTGGCGTGGCGACTGCAGATCTCGACGCCGACGTCGCCGACCGTCCCGTCGGCCAGCTCGGCCTCGCGCTGGTCCTCAGCCTCGCCGACGACGCGAGCTACATCCGCGAGAACGACCTGAACCGGTTGCGACTGGTCCTGAGCCGCAAGGCGTGACCCAGGCGCAGGCTCACTCGCGCGCGGCTTCCCTTTCCATCTCCTTGAGCATCCGCTCGAGCCGGTCCTTCAGCTTCTCGGTCGAGAGCTTCTCGCGGAAGCGCTCGACCATCAGCGGCAGCGCGAACGGGCTCGGCACCGCCAGCTCGACGAAGACGACGCGCTGCTCGCGCATGCGCTTGAGCACCTGGGCGAGCCGCTTGATGTCGAGCTCCTGGCTGAGCACCTCGCTCTCGGCCTGGCCGAGCAGCATGTTGGCGCCGTCGTACTTGCGAAAGACCTCGTAGAAGAGCGAGCTCGACGCCTGCAGCTGGCGGTTCGACTTGGGCTGGCCCGGAAAGCCCTGGCTGATGAGGCCCGAGACGCGCGCGATCTCGCGAAAGCGCCGGCGCGCGAGCTCGCTCGAGTTGAGGCTGGCGAGGACGTCGTGGAGCAGGTCGCCCTCGTCGAAGAGGCTCTGGTCGACGAGCGATGCCGGATCGACCGGCTTGGCCGAGAGCAGCTCGAGCCCGTAGTCGTTGATGACGATCGAGAAGGTGTTCGGCTCGTCCTTCGAGAGCCGCCACGCGAGCAGGCTGCCGAGGCCGATGTGGGCGTTGCGACCGGCGAAGGGATAGAGGAAGAGGTGCTGCCCCTCGCGCGAGACCAGCCGCTCGATCAAGAGCGTCTTCGGCGTCGGGATGCGCGAGAGCTGCGCCTGTGTCTCGAGCATCGGCCGCGCCGCTTCCATCTCGGGCTCGAAGAAGTCGCCCTGTGCGGCGTCGGCGAGCACGTCCATCACCGAGTCGGCGAGCTCGCTCGAGAGCGGCATCTTGGCGCCGGCCCAGCTGATCATGGCCGCCTTCTTTCCGTCGGCGCGCCTGACGTAGGCGGTCATCTCCTCGGCGCGCACGAATTCGAGCGTGCGCCCGGCGAAGACGAAGCAGTCGCCCTTCTTCAGTCGCGCGACGAAGCCTTCCTCGACGACGCCGATGCGCCCGCCGGTGAGGTACTTCACCTGCATCGAGGCGTCGCTCACGATCGTGCCGACGTTGAGCTTGTGGCGCCGCGCGATGACCGCGTTCGGCACGCGGTAGGTGCCGTCGACGTCGACGACGCGGTGATACTCGGGATACGCCGTCAGGCTGTCGCCGCCCTTGACGACGAAGTCGAGCGCCCACTGGAACTCGGCGCGCGTCAGCTTGCGATAGGCCCACGCGCCTCTCACCTCGTCGTACATCGCCTCGGCCGTGAAGCCGCCGCCGATCGCGATCGTGACCAGATGCTGGACCAGAACGTCGAACGGCTTGTCGGGCGCCGAGCGCTTCTCGATCTTGCCGGCGAGCGCGGCACGCCGCGCAGCGACCGCCTCGACCAGCTCGAGCGTGTGGGTCGGCACCAGCGTGATCCGGCTCGCGCGGCCGGGCGCGTGGCCGCTCCGGCCGGCACGCTGCAGAAGTCGTGCGACGCCCTTCGCCGAGCCGATCTGCAGCACCCGCTCGACCGGCAGGAAGTCGACGCCGAGGTCGAGCGACGAGGTCGCGACGACGGCCTTGAGCCGGCCTTCCTTCAGTCCGAGCTCGACCCAGTCGCGCACCTCCTTGTCGAGCGAGCCGTGATGGAGCGCGACCACGCCGGCCCAGTCGGGACGCTGCTCGAGGATGAGCTGGTACCAGGCCTCGGCCTGCGAACGCATGTTGACGAAGACCAGCGTCGTCGCCGAGCGCTCGATCTCCTCGACGACCGGATGCTGCATCTGCTTGCCGAGGTGGCCGCCCCACGAGAAGCGGCCCGGGTTGTCGGGCAGCAGCGTGTCGATGACGAGGTTCTTCTCGATCCGGCCGCGCACGGCGACGCCGTCGTCGTGACCGAGCAGGACGTGCATCGCCTCGTCGAGGTTGCCGAGCGTCGCCGACAGGCCCCAGACGACGAGGGCCGGATTCCAGCGCTTCAGGCGTGCCAGCGCGAGCTGCACCTGCACGCCGCGCTTGTTGCCCATCAGCTCGTGCCACTCGTCGACGATCACGGTGTGGACGCCCGCGAGCTCGTCGTGGACGCCTTCGCGGGTCAGCATCAGCGAGAGCGACTCGGGCGTCGTGACGAGGGCGCTCGGGAAGCGCCGGTCCTGCTTCGCGCGCTCGCCCGACGGCGTGTCGCCGGTGCGGATGCCGACCGTCCAGGCCACGCCGAGGTCGTCGAGCGGCGCTTTCATCGCACGGGCCGAGTCGGCGGCGAGCGCGCGCATGGGCGTGAGCCAGAGGACGCCGAGCGGCGCGGCGGGGCGAGCCGGGCCGGCGGTCGCAAGGACGCCGAGGGCTCGCGCGCGCTCGAGCGCGCCGAACCACACCGCGTAGGTCTTGCCGGAGCCGGTGGTCGCGTGCAGCAGGCCGCTCCGGCCGCCGGCCATCGCCGCCCAGACCTCGCGCTGGAACGCGAACGGCTGCCAGCTGCGCGCGACGAACCACGCTTCGGCGATCGCGTCGAGGGGCTCGACCTCGTGAGGTCGCGACGGCAGCGGCCGCGCGCTCATCGGCCGCGACCGGCGGCCTGGCGGCCTTTGTAGAGGCTCATCAGCGGCGTGACCGAGACGCCGTGGACGACGATCGAGACGACGACGACCGAGAGCACGAGCGCCGTCATCTGCGCGGCCATCGCCTTGTCGAGGCCGTGATCGGTCGCGTACATGAGGTAGAAGAGCGAGCCGACACCGCGGATGCCGAACCAGCCGATGAGGGCACGCTGCGACCTGGTCGTCCGCGAACCGACGAGGCCGATCGCGGCCGAGAGCGGCCGGATCACGAGCAGCAGCAGCGCCACGAACGGCCACGAGGCCTGCTGCCAGTCGACCGCCCAGAGCAGCATGCCGATCGCGACGACGGCGGCGACCTCGGCAATGCGCTCGATCTGCCCAGTGAAGCTCAGCATGGCGTGGGCCATGAAGGCCGGGGCGTGCCTCGCGTCGGTCGCCGCCCGCTCGGCGTGCGACACGTCCGGGTCGGCGTGCGCCTCGGCGGCGACCTCGGCCGAGCGCTCGTGGCCGGTCGCCGACGCCGAGCGCTCGGCCGTCGCCGTGGTGCCCGC